>JACCDX010127462.1_pt1 | contig 69249 bp, 58 predicted proteins | sample 7449681 | NCBI WGS metagenome assembly JACCDX01 (sample SAMN15323450, study PRJNA562643) | freshwater metagenome | isolation source: river surface water | place: USA:Blue River Watershed | collected 2017-08-18
ACTCTCCAAAAACTTCAGAAACTTTCCAGAATCCGCCAGAGGAATTTCCAAAAACTTCAGAAACTTTCCAGAATCCGCCAGAGGAATTTCCAAAAACTTCAGAAACTTTCCAGAATCCGCCAGAGGAATTTCCAAAAACTTCAGAAACTTTTCCAGATCCGCCAGAGGAATTTCCAAAAACTTCAGAAACTTTCCAAACTCCAACAACTTTACCTGAATTTTCCCAAACAACACCTTCTACTGAAAAACCTCATCTTTACTCTATTACGGATGAACCTACTCTTGTTGAGTCGTCATGTTCAGAAAGTTCAACCATTAATAATATGGATGATATATATTTTGCCATAATATCGGATATACTTAACTATACTCATCCGACACTTCTTGAAATAGAATCGTGTATTTATAAACATGTTAGAAATATGGAATATGATGACCTTTGTAAGCTTTCTGAACGCGTAAGAACTTTCGTCTATAAAACACGTATTCTTCCAAAAGGAATATTTGCGCCTCTGAAATTACAAAAAATTGAAAGAGGGAAACGCGTGATAAGATTCAGAGAGTCTATTTCTTGCCCACCTAATTTAGGTAGAACATTTCTTTCTCAGGTAAATCGCAAACATTGCTACTTTGCCACAACAGAAGTGGAAATGCCTAATCTACCAAAACCTAATCTATCAACCCCCAACATACCAAGTGCCCCTTCTGTAATTTCATTTTATACAGAAGAAGAGAAGGAATATTCCAATTATGAAGATCTTGTTCTACAACGGGATACATTTGCTTCTCAACTAACTCGTATACCAATTGAGCGTCTGAAATACACAAATTCCCTATTCAAACGATTTACGAGTCGTGGATTTCAAAAATGGTGCGAATATGACAGAAAATGTAATCAGTATATGTTTGAAACTACAGAATTTACACCTTCATACAATAGTCAATGGTGTATTATTATTAATGGTGAGGTGAAGGGAGTGTATTCAACTGAAAAACACGCATTGAAAACTGGATCCTATATTGTTTCAGAAATGAATTTCCCCTATACTGTATGCGTTTATGAGATTCCTGCTAATACTGTATCCAGAGTTGTAAATGGCGATAATTGTCGCCATTTACAATCTCTGGTTTCGCAACCAGCCTTGAAATATGACGCAATTCAAGGTTCTCTAACCGCCAAGGCGGTTAGAGATTGCCATAACTCGTCGTCATATTCAAGTCTGGTTGTATCGGAGAATGAATTTGAGGACCGTTCTGAAATGAGTCAGGAGAATTATGAACAACAAGAGGTCCATCACATTGAAACACAAACAGAAAACCAAGAAGTCCAGGACCAAGAAGTTCAAGTCCAAGAAGTCCAAGAAGTCCAAGAAGTCCAAGACCAAGACCAAGAAGACCAAGACCAAGAAGACCAAGAAGACCAAGAAGACCAAGAAGACCAAGAAGACCAAGAAGACCAAGAAGACCAAGAAGACCAAGAAGACCAAGACCAAGAAGTTCAAGTCCAAGAAGACCAAGACCAAGACCAAGATGAAAATAGACTAACTCTTCTTATCGAGGAACATTTGTATCTTCATAATCAAATTCTCCAGAAAATTTACAGTAAGTTGGGAGAAATGTCTCAGCAATCAGAACCAGAACCAGAACCTATAAGTTTCTGGCGTGAGTTACGCAGCCTGTTCTGTTCCTATCGTAAAAAATGAAACCTCTTATCTAAATCGTTTTTATGTATAGTATACATAGTAAAGAATGTCAATTCATGTTAAATATTACGGCGCAACCTGGTGTTCTCCGTGTAAACAGGCAAAACCAAGAATTCAGGAACTATGTAAGAAATACGGAATCTCTCTGGATATCTTTGATTATGATGAACTTGAAGAGGAAGAAAAGGGGTCAATTCAGAAACTTCCCACAGTTCAAATTTGGAAAGATACTACACTTGAAAAAGAAATTCTTACACAGCATGTGGAAACATTGGATAATTGGATTTCAGAGAATGTGCGTGTAATTCCTACCGATGATTTCTAAACCAGGAGAAATAGGATGGGGAATACTGCTTCAGTAGATCCGCGTCATCAGAGAATTTGGAATAACTTGTGCACAATTCAGTCAGATCAGGCCCGGATTCAGATGTTAGAAACATTGTTTTCAGCACCGGAATATGTAACAGCAGCTAAACGTGCTGGTGTATATGCATCAGTTCTTCAATGGACAGCTGCTATTAGAAGGGGGGAATTTGCTATGTGGCCAGGACATCAGGCTTTTTCACAATCTTCTGCTATGAGGCAACCAGATCTGCGTTACCTCGCGTCTCAACAACAACCAGATCCGCGATTCGCGGCTCAGACCCAAGATCCGCGTTACCCAGCGATGAACCCTCCCAGAAAGGTAGTAAAAGAAAATACTGAACTAGCGAATGTTCCACCTCCTAAACGAGCCCTGGATACCCTACATGAATCCTATCGTGTGTTAGGAATTGACGATACGAAGCCCCTTACTCATGAAACTCTTAAAACTGCTTATAGAAAAGCATCTGTGAAGGCGCATCCAGATCGTGGTGGCTCTCCTGAGGCATTTGATACTATTACACGAGCCTTTTTGTATTTGGAGGAAGTTCTAAATAAATTGATTCCCAGAACGGCAACGGATGGAAATGATGCGCGGTTTACGGCTCCCGTTACCAAAGAGGCGGCAATGAAAGCCCGTGAAGGATTATTTCCATCTGATCGTAAAGCTGGAGCATCCCCATCAGGTCTTCCTGAACTGGAGGACAAACCACCTGTCAGTCTGAATCCCAAAAATCTAAATATGACCGTATTCAATCAACTGTTTGAAGAAAATCGTTTACCGGATCCTCAAAATGATGGATATGGAGATTGGTTGAAATCCAATGGACAGGACGGTAGAACTCAGTCACACGATGCCCTAAGAGGAAAATTCAATGCCGATATCTTTAACAAGGTGTTTTCTGAACAATCTCAGCAAGCAAAACAATCTCAGGCGAATCAAATTGCCAAGCATATGAATCCGGATGCAATTACATTAACGGGGGGAACGGAATTAGGTGCTGGAAGACCGGCACAATTCACGGCCCCCATGGGTGCCAGAACGAAATACACGGACCTGAAATATGCATATGGTGAGGGATCCACATTTAGTCAGGAAGTCGCAGGTGTTCAGACAGAAACGCGGAATTTTGATCAGATTAAGCGGGAGCGAGAGTCGGCACCGGTTGCTCTACGGCCAGAAGAGCTCTCCGCAATTCAGTCTATTGAACATCAGCGGAAACTGGCGGAACAGGAACGTCAGCGACGTCTGGCAGCACACGATGTGGATGCCGAGAATGTCTACACTAGAATGCAGCGTCGGTTAATGATTCAGTAGCAGAGTTGTAAATGGCGAAACACTCCCCGTTGGGGAGTGTCAGAACCCAAAATCGGCAATGCCGATTTTAGGTGACAAATTTCGCCATTTATAATCTCTGGCTGCCCCGACAAACTTGAATATGAAACCCTCCCCAAAGGGTAGGGTTTCATATTCAAGTTTGTTCAGTAGCAGAGTAATAAAATTACTTAAACATAGTGAATATATTTTGAATATACACTATGAATACAGCATTCGTTACTTTATGCGATAAATCGTATTATCCAAAAGCATTAAATACATTACGAGATTTAAGATCTAGAGGTAAATGGTCCGGTACAATTGTATTAATTGCTGTGGATTTTTATCCTGATATGAATGAATTGAATGATATGAATATTCTTCTTTATCCTACCAAACATATTGATACATCCTATTTAGTACAACAATTGAAAGAGCATCCGATTGATATATATAAAAACATCCCTGAGGGTGTTCCAGAATATTTTACGGTTCCATCTGGAATTGATGACAATCGTCATCTTGGAAAACTGTATCAATGGGATAAATTACAGGTATTTTCACCTTTTTTCAAACAATGGAAACGAATTGTATTTTTGGATGCCGGTATGCGCATATTTAACTCAGTTCAGGCATGTTTGGAAATTCCATGGGAAGGTAAACTGGTTGCTCCAGATGATGCTTCAGAGGATTTTTCTAAACGATTTGGTAGGCAAATTCGTATTTATGCAAATCAAGAAGTAAAAGAACGTCTATTTGCCGATTTTGGATTCTCAGATGCTATTATGTATGAACGTTACTTTTTAAATTGTATATTTATTTATGACACGACATTGCTTGATAGAATATCATTTACTGATCTTGTTGAAGGTATGAATAAATACCCTATATGTGGAACAAATGAAATGACACTTATGAATTTATATTTTACTTTTAAATTAAAGGTATGGGCTCCTATGCCAGACTATGTTAATAGTTGTAAGAAACGTATCTTTGGCTGGAGTGAATTAAATTATCCAAATAAACCAAATTGTTCAGAATTTTGTTTTATTAAATATCCAGTTACCCATTATATTGAACCTAAATACCCGCAATATCAGAATACACTTGTTTCTATGTTTTTTGACTTACATAAATTAACAGATGCTACTAAAGAGACTAGACCACTCGATTTTTATATTTCTAAAGGAAAGTATACACTTAGTCTTCCTTTTCCGTTAGTTCTTTTCTGTGATTCTAACACAAGACCTATAATACAATCAATACGTGAATCATGCGTGGATACGGAAAAAGTTCCAACAGTATATATTGAAAAAGATTTTACAGAATATGACTTCTATAAATTTCATATGAATAGCATTCAAGCGCACAGAAAAGATGTTAATATTTATAAGGACCATAGAAATACACCATCTATTTTTCTTCTTTATATGTTTAAAATAGTTGCATTAGAACAGGCTCGACAGTTAAATTATTTTAATACTTCTCATATTACATGGTTTGATTTGGGCTGTTATCATGTTGCTCCTGATGATTTTGAAGTTTCTGCTATAAAAATGTTAAGTAACCCTAATCCTAAAATTTCGGTATGTTATATACATTATCGTGATAAAACTGTATTGGAATCAATGAAAGAGTATGTACCTGGAGGTCCTTGTGCTATAGCAGGAGGTATAATTACGTGTGAAATAAACTATATTGAACGTTTTTATAATTGTATTATGAGTATATTTCATGAAATGTTATCCCATGGAGTTGGACATTCAGATGAAACATGTTTAACATATTGTTATACACGATATCCAGAATTATTTACATTATACTATGGAGATTATTACTCTATTATAAAAAATTATCATCATATTAAACGTGATTATTCTACAATTAAATATTTCTTCTTAGATAAAGTTCTATACTATGGACGAATGGATTTAGCAAAAGGTGTTGCACAAAAAATTCAAGAATCTGTCGATCTAGGATATATATCTATTCCAAATGAAGATAAGAATCTTATTTCTCATATTCTGAAGAACTAACCAAACATCTGCTCATACAGTCGAAGTGCCTTTGAAGCTGTGGAGCAGAATTCAGGATGTTCAGGATTCACCAGACGACCAGCAAATTCCAGTAACTTTGTGGGGAGCTCCTGTTTGCGCATAAAATAGATTTGGGCAATCATAATTCCAAGTGCACACACATCAAATGTGTAAGCAAAGGTTTCAAACAGGTCCTCTCTAGTTTCTTTAGATCCCTCAATGTAGCGAGTATAGGGATCCATAACCTGGGTTTCGTAAAACGCCAAATACTGTTTCAGATCAGTAATTGAAAAAGGATATTTGTACAGTCTTGTATGAATTGTGGCAATAGGAAGTGTATTGATAAAGGATTTCAATGATTTCTTGTAAATATACATGGCCATAGGGGACGTATTAAAATCCGAGCCGTACGGTTGTTCTTCTTCCGTTTTTGTAGTATACAAGCGTTTCATATCCCTGTACGTAAGTATTCTTCCATAATCAATAAGTTTATACGATTCATTACAAACCATTACATTTTCAGGTTTAATGTCATTATGAAAGAGTTTATGAGAATGGTATATCACAAGGTCAGAAAGGACTGAGTGAATCATATGTTTGAACTCCGAGACAGTCAAGGATTTAACCACAGAAAGCAGTGTTTTTTCACATTTCCGTTGAAATATATAGTAGTGCTGATCAATTTGAATTCCAGCACAGGATAGGGCCTTGAGGGGAATTGATGTGAGTGTTGTGGAGGATTCTAGGAACTTCGAGGAAAGGGTGGAGGCGAGGAGTTGATAGATACGAAGTTCTGTTTGAAACGTGACCTGATCAAGTTGTTTGACTACTAGATCTTTCCGGGACTGAATATTGCTAAATAGTTCTAAAGCCGTTTCTTTTTGTAATTTGTATTTTTTACCTTTGGTGGAAAATACATTGACTAATTTAGTCCCTTCAATTACACTGTGAAATAAAATGCTACAAAGGGTATCTTTATCTCCGCATGCTACGTCGATTACGGTGCCTTTGAAGCCTTTTCCGAGTCGTTTTCCTCCTCTTAACCGTTTTCTTGTTTGCATTCCGTCTCTTATGAAGGGTTCTGATTTTTTTGTGGGTTTTGCGGAACCCTCCTTGGCTTGGAGCAACATTCAAAATAGAATCTATAATTCCATTCATTGATGGAAATGCCAGAATAGCGTCTATATAGTGATTGAGTAAAGCAATATCTCCTTCATAGGACGTACTCGTATTTTTTGAAAACGTTTTAAGACGTTCAAAACTCTGACAAGATTCTGACATTTGTATGGCATTTAGAAAACCACGAATAGCTATCATATGTGTTTGAATGTTTTCTATAACAGGTTTTACATTATGAAAGTTTAGTTCGGTTTTTGCCGTCATAAGTTGTTGTAAAGATTTACGAATGGAATTTTGGCACTCGGACAATTTTCCGTATTCTTCAGGAGAAGCGCATGGACGAGGTGTTCCTTTGACACCAATAACTCCTTTTACTCTACATTCCTTACTAAATAATCCAATCTTGAGGGGATTTTGTAGACGTTCCTGTAAATTTACAATCATAGATTCAAGAATTGTGTGGACAGTAAAAACATCATTGAAAAGTGTATAATTATTTGCGAGTATTGATTTCATACTACGATTGGCTTTTATTATGTTATCATTATATCGCTGTTCTATGGCCATAGGGTCTGCATCTCGTTTAGATTTATCCTCTTTTTGTATTTCTTGTTCGTATGTTTTAATTGAACTTGCTGTCTTGGGAATTACAATATTTACTAAAGTACACGGTAAATAATTAAGCATCATATTCATAGCCATAGAGACAACTGACTGAAATGGACTTCCTTTCATAAATAATACTGAATTATATTCTTCTATGTTATCCCCAATAATTTCTTGACTAAAAGCAACTTGTTTAGTAAATAGCCAATCAAGAATGTTAAAAGAGGATAATGAATCTATAATATCATGTAGATTTATAAATTTAACAATTGCTGTAAATAGGTATATATTGAATATAGAATTTGTTCGTGTATATAAATCAAACAGAAATAACATCATTTTTTGAAAGAGTGGATGTTTGCTGTTACTAGAAGGAGGGTTTTTTCCAATAATACTAAACATAGTTCTATAAATATTTTCTTTATAATATGCTAAATACATGTCACCATAATTTGATATATTTATATCATTTGATTTTGCTAATTCCAAAAATAATTTGGAACATAATTCACGAAATGTATTAGCTCCTTCATCAGGAATATGTATTGCTTTGTCACGAATTATATAACTATAAATACGTTGTTTTATATCCATATCTAATGTAGTATCAAAATATAACGGATATAAATAGGAATCATATCCCTGCATAAACATTATATCTTGTTCAATAAATGTTCTTTTCAGTATACTTAGTATTTCATATAATCGTGGATAGTCTTCATTAATTTGTTCCATAAAAGTATTTAACAATTGTAATTGTTCGCTAGGATTTGAATGTGATTTATTTAGTAAACTACTAAATTCATTTGAATGTAATATAGGTTGAATTGCTGTAAATTCATCTTCAGAAATTATTCCATACCCTCGTTCAATTACATCCTGACTGATTTGACCAATATTTTGAGATTGGTATAGTCGATCTTGTTCAGGAATGACTCGTAATTCGGTGTAGGGAATACTGGAATAGTCAAAAATATAATCTCTGGATAAGGAACCACCGTACATACACAAACGTATATACTCTTCTAAGTTCTGTGTACCACAGCGACCAAACATATAACAAAGATGACGTAATTTCTGGTCAGAAATTTTAATTTCAGGAGCATTTGATATATTTATGGGAACAGAGAGTATAAACGTATACAGTCTTAAGATTTTTTCATTTTTAAAGATATTTTGAAGACGTGGAAGTTCCTGACAAAGTTCAGACTTTAAAAGATTAATTAATGTTACAAGTAGGGATTTTAAAATAACTTCTGCTTCATCGGGATTGTATGCTAATGGTACCTGTTCAGTTGCTGGTAGAAATTTAGGAACATAGGATCCATTTGTAATTTGTAACATAACTTTTTCAATACGATAAATAGTATTTTTAAATGTGTTATCTTGACAGAGTAATAATGCCCTTTTTTCAGAATTTGTTTCAGCAGGTTTTGGTGTTCCAGCTTTTCCAATTGCTTTTCCTGTAAGGATTTCTTTTGCTAAATACGCATATTTGTATGGATTTTTTAATCGTTCATCCAACTCTGTTAATAAAATATCAACATCTGTTATAAATTCTGCATACATTACCCTCTTTCTAAAGTATATAAAGTTTTTGTACAAAGTAGTTTAAGAATGAATTATACGATTGGAATCGCAGTTCCTTGTTATAAACGTCATATTCCCCATCTTCAAACACTCTTCCAATCCATTCAGAATCAAACTCTATATCCAGCCAAAGTTGTAGTCAGTTGTTCCTCGTCGGAAGAAGCAGATTGTGAACAAATTCAAACAGATTATCCTTTTCCCATCCAAATACTTCGGCATCGGGAGCGAAAAAATGCCGCGGAAAATAGAAATATTGCTGCTGCGACTCTGAATACGGATATTGTATGCTTTTTTGACGCGGATGATATTATGCATCCACAACGACTTCAGGCGATTTATACCGCATTTCAGAATTCAGAGGTAAATATTGTCCTACATAGTTTTACTGAGGGTAATCAGCCTTTTGATCTATATGATACATTTTCTATTGAATATCATGGACTACGACGAGCACCTTCAGGATGTGCTATACTAACAGGAAAACCAAACGTGCGTATCCATCATTCCCAAGTTAGTGTCCGTAGACATATTCTGGAAAAAACAAAGTTCAGAGAGGAAGCAGCTATGGAGCGAAGGGAGGACGCAGTATTTTGTGGGGATGTCTTGGCGTATTCGGAGAATCAGAATGCTTACATTGCTGATTCTTTGTCCAATTATTTAGAGGAAGGTCGCTGGTATTGAAGGTATTAAAGACAGACTACATAGTCAGAGTAAAATGCACCTCATAGCTACGATTGCCACAGGAAAACAGGCGGCAAAAGAGGTTATACTACTTTTACGAACATTGGAAATGTTTGAACCTTCGGCAAACGTCTTTTTGTTTACGGATTCTGACACGGCTCCTCTGCTTCCTAAAACCTCAATTCTCAGACTGAAAATCCTAGAGACTCTGAACGAATATTCAGGAAAAACACGATCAGATATGGAAGCTCTGCCAGGTAAACAATTTCCCACAATGTTTCATCAATATACAATTGAAAAAGCGGCAGCCATGAAATGGATTTTTCAGAATGAATCAGAAAAAGCCAAAGAACAAGGAGTTTGGTGGTTGGATGCGGATATTTCTCTGTTTGCACCTTTGCCTTCATTTACTGCTTCATGTCAATTAGCCTTATCTCCACATTTTATTCGTGCTGCTGATGAGCGGCGGTACGGACATTTTAATAGTGGTATCATCTGGGTAAGGAATCCAGATCTGTTGGATGTTTGGCGAAGGGCTACGTATTCCTCACGATTTTTTGAACAAGCAGCTCTGGAACATGTTTGGGCTACATGTAACGAACAGGAACGTATGGAAATGCCCATACAAGTGAATTTAGGATGGTGGCGTCATGGACAGAGTGTGGAATCCCCGCCAGAAATTGAGAAAAAATTGGGATTTCAGAGGGCCCAAGGATGTATGGGTCTGAAGTATGATGGTGCAATTCTTCAAAGTGTTCATACTCACTGGTCTGAAAAATCGGCATTTAATACCTGGATAAGGACTAATCTCCAAAAGATTCAGAAATCCCATGAACCGGCTAGAAAATTCTTACAGGCTCTAGTAAGTCTCGGTTTTTAGGCTGAGTTTACTGGCAGCGAAGTAGCGATGTAGGGCGCTCAGTTGTTTATTGTTAGGAACTGTGGTCCCTGCTTCAAAATCACGAAGCGTATTTGGAGGAAATGCCAGTTCTTTGTCCACGTCACGCTGGGTCTTTTTAATAGCCGCGCGTGCTGCCTGAAGATCTTGGCGTGATTCTTTGGTCAATCGTTTCTTTGTAGGAGCAGTTTCGGCTTGTTCCAACTTGTAAAGGCGTTGCGCTTCGGGATTACTGGCTCCTTTGCGTTCCTGAACTTCCTTTTTTGCCCTGTTTGGGTTTTTGAGAGTTACTACGGTCCAATCCTGATTATCCATTCTATACCTTGTATAAACTATACTAGGTATACAAATACTAAACTATTGTTCAATTTTTAGGTACAATGGTGGAGAACCCGTGGTCGTTATGACGACAGATCTCTGGCCAAGCATAATAAATATTCCATTCGTCCTGCTTATTTCGAATCATAACATCAATCGGATCATACATGTAGGACATGTGGGCATTAATTTTGGGCAAAGAACTATGCTTAACCACATAGGCAAATGCTCCTACATTTCCTCTTGTATCCATATGCTGATGAAGACGCCGGCATCCTGGTTTGCGTTTCAGATTGGGATAGGTAACACCGAGCTGAACAATATCCCAATCCGCTGGAAATTCAGCAGCCAATGAATTCCATTGTGACCAGAAATCTGCCGGAATGTAGGCATCATCTTCCAAAATCAGATGAGCGTCACCACTGTTTGCTTTTTGCGTTGCCAAATGATTCAGAAGCGTTTTATGGGATAAAAAAACGCCTACAACTCCTGGTTGTTTCTTTTCACTCGTATGACGAACAATCAGTTTACTGATACCCCATTTACGAGCATCGTCTTCCTGAATTCGACTTCCGTCAATGGCTCGCCACCTCTGTAAAGGAACTTTGGCTTGATTCGCTAGAGTCTGAATTTCTGACCAACGATCTTGCGATTTATCCATATTAATAGCATACACACTACGCAAATAGATTGGATATGGATGTAGGCGTTTCAGAACTACAAGGCTCACAATAATAATACCTATAAATAAACTATATACCCAAAGCGATGATTTTTTAGCCATTTAGGCGGAAACTCTTACAAGGGATTCTGAAAAAGTGTGGATTGTGTATGTGTCTGAAGAAGTCGTGTTCCAGCATCGATCCACTGACTTCCTTTCTGAACCAGAATTTCAAGAGTAGGTCGAGAATCTGCTGGTTTATGCCAAAAAAGAGTCCATTGTGTTTCCTGAACATCTGAAAGAACGAGACCTAAACCCTGTTTTCCGGTATCTCGGAGTAAATCCACCCATTGTTGGGCTGTCTGCATATTTATCCATGATCCATGATTGTGTCGTGCCGGCATTGCCTGTAAAATGTGGAGTACAAGACTGGCATCCGTGTCTGGAAGCGGTGGAAAAAAGGTGGCGTCGGGAATCCAAGCCGGTGCTTCAGAATGGATCCAAATACGTGTCAGTACTGTCCGACCTTCTTTTACCATTCCGTCCAAATAAGTCCAAAAGGACGCCGGAGCACTATGCGCAACATGATCCATCACTAACAAACAGGATCCTACACCGATGCTCCGAATTACGGTGGCAATACAGGACCAATCATGGGCGGATTGTGGGATCCAAACACAAGACCAGTCAGTTTCAGCATTTGCCGTATGAGCCGTGGGTCCACGAATCAGTAATTTCATGGTGTAGTTAATTTCTTGTATGTACTCCCAGGGAATACCAGAACCAAACCGAGCATGTTTCGGTTCAGAATAGACCCAGAGAGGACGACCATGTAGGGGAACGCCAAGACCTTCCAATTCCATACTGCTTTCAGACTCGCTAAAATAATTTTTCTTTTCTACCGTTTAGAGAAATGTCCTTCTGGAAGATGTTTGCTGTGATATTTTTTGCCCTTCTTGCACTGGATGCAATCTGGTTAACTCTGCGACTGCCGTATCATAAAAGTTTATTTTATGCTGTTCAGAAATCGCCACTCACTGTTCGTATACTTCCCGCTTTAGTTGTTTACATTCTTTTAGCATTTGCTGTAACCTGGATAGTTCATAAACATGTCAAAACTGTACAACAGGCAATCCTATATGGAGGAAGCGTAGGAGCAATTATGTATGGATTTTACGATGCCACTAACTATGCTACCTTATCCGGATGGACACTGGAAATGGCTATAACTGATACTCTTTGGGGTGGATTTGCTGCTGCCACAGCAGCCACTGTCCCTTTTCTCCTTGGTAAAAGTTGAATACTCTGATGTGGTTGAACATGTAGGTAACCATGGATGCATTTTTAAAGAAAGCGACCCAAACATCGAAACAGACGTTTCAGAATACGGGGTTGGCAGACTTAACAGTTCCTTTGCTTTCAGAGGATCCTCTTGTTAAAGAGTTTTATGCACAACTTACACCGGCTGAACAAATAGCGCATAAAATTGCGACTGAAAAATTGGGTACGAGCTACGATGTAACACGTACCCATGGATATTTGCGATGGTTGAAAACTAGACCTGTTGGAACACATTAGAATGTAGAGTTCCTAAACCCAATACTAATTTGGAAAGTTGCTGGGCATCTTTGCGAGGACCAATTGTGCGAAGATTGGAAATCCAAGTACGTAGATATTTATTTCCATCCAGTTTTTCAGGATTCTGCATGAGATCCAAAATAGAAATCCATTGTATACGACTAATTTCGCGGGAATTCTGGACGTATCCGGATTGTTGACACATTATAGCATACCGAAAAATATAGGAAGAAGATCCTTTTGTAATACGAAATGGTTGATCCTGAACTATGTAAGAAGTTGGTTGGATTCCCGTTTCTTCCTGAACTTCTCGGATTGCTGTTGCCAGATCATCTGTATCTTCAGACTCACGATGACCTTTTGGAAATCCCCATTTTTTTGTTTTGGCATCTTGTACTAGTAAAACACGAAAGTCTGGAGTTATAAGAATAAAGCCTGCGCCAGCGTAGTTAGACATAATTATGGATCGGGGATCTATATAGTACATTTTTAATATGTTTAAATCAAATCGTAAAAAATATATTATTTGCCTGGCAAATCCCGGGGTCAAAATTGAAAACAATATATCCACAAAGATTTAGGATACAGTAATTCAGAATGAGTCTTGAACTTCTGTTGGGACCCATGTTTGCTGGAAAGTCTTCAGCACTTCTTTCTATTGTTCGTCGGCACAGGGCCATGGGATGGCCTGTTATGGTTATCACTCATTCTATTGATAAACGATACGGCGACGATCCGCAAATTGTAAATCATGATCTTCAGCGTATTCCTGCAAATGCATGTGATCAACTGCTGCCGCTGTTGGATCATTCAGAGTACAAGGAGGCAAAACTGATTGTAGTGGAAGAGGCACAATTCTTTCCGGATCTTGTTCCCTTTATTCTGAAAGCTGTGGATGAACACGGAAAAAATGCCGTGGTAGTTGGATTGGATGGCGATGCTGAACGAAAACCTTTTGGAAAGGTCCTGGATCTCATTCCTCATGCTGACCGAATTCAGAAACTGACTGCCTTCTGTCATTTATGTGCCGATGGTACACCCGCAATCTTCACGAAAGCTCATCAAGATCCGGCTGTAGTTGGACAGACAAATGTAGGAGCCGCCGATAAATACACGCCCGTATGTAGGAAACACTACTTAGTTTCCAAACCAGCACTTTGAGCAACAAGTAATTTGAGTTCCAACATATCTCTTTTTCTATATAGGCTACGAAGTGCTAAAGTAGGTCCAGCATGAGATCGACTCTGACGACTTGTCTCCAGATCATAAATCTCAGCATTCACCTTTGCCAACTCTTTTTGAATATCCATTGTTCTGAATAAATCTACTGAAAATAGTTCCATTTAGAACCTCTGATACAAGCCCATGTTTCAATTTTTTCCTCAATAAACTCTTACTATACTGTTTCATTATTGGATCTTCATTGTGTATGTAGGTAATTGGACAAGTAACATTTGAAAAGTTTGAGGAAATGGGTTTATATATCTAAAAATTGAGGAATTTTTATGAATGTAGGCTGTACATATATTCATACAAATGGATTGGGAATTGAAACTTGCAATTGAGGCAGTGGGGCAGATTCGTGAGAATGCCTGTTCTTCAGAGATTATCAGTTATTATCCGGTCAAACGGGTTCTTTGGGCCAAACGAACGGAGTTTGCGGAGGCAGTAATTGCTGAAGTTCCTTCACTAGGCAAATGTCTCTTTCTGGACCAGGAAATTCAGTCGGCGGAACAAGATGAAGCAATCTATCATGAATGTTTGGTTCATCCGGTTATGATGGCAGCTCCCCGACATTCTAAGGTGTTGGTGATTGGTGGTGGAGAAGGGGCGACTGTGCGCGAGGTTATGAAATGGTCTGATGTGGAAAAAGTAGTTTGGATTGATATTGATGGAGAATTGGTAAAAGCCTGTAGGGAACATTTGGACTGGGTACCAACAGGTGTGTATGAAGATCCACGGGTTTCCTATAAAGCCATGGATATTCGCATCTTTCTAAAAGAGAATAAAGATCTATTTGATGTGATTATTATTGATTTACCGGATCCGGATATCAGCCTTTCTAATCGTGATTCTGATAATCTTCAGAACTTGGAATTCTGGCGCGGTATTAAACGATCCCTAGCATTTGATGGAATCTTTGCTAGTCATGTTGGTCCAACAGAATATTTCACAGAGAAGAATGGATACTCGTGGACAATTGATACGGCAATGGAAGCAGGAATACCAGTAAATCCCGGAAAATACCATATGTTTATTCCTTCTTTTCAGAGTGACTGGTCGTTCCTCATGTCCCATAAACCCCGGTTTGACAAACCCTTGCCTGAAGGGCTACGATTTCTGAATATTCCAACATTGAAATATATCTTTCAGTGGCCTGAACTAACAATGTGATGTGGATACATCACATTGTTAGTAAGGGTTCCCAGACATTTACATGTCTGGCCTGAACTAACAATGTGAACAGAGTTGCAGTTGGCTTCCCTTTTTACATAGTTAAATACCAATTTTTTTTATTTTTCCTAGATATAAACAATGTCTTACACTCCTATTTCAATCAATCTTCCGATTGAAATTGATGCTGGTAGCTTTGCAACTGCTGTAACAGTCCAAGGTGAAACTGTGTCATACAATAACTTCAACCTGCCTCTGGAATATGAGACTCGTGGTACTGATGTGACTATGCAGGAACTGGCGCAGGTTTTCCAATTTAAGGAAGATTCGACTGATCAAACTCAAGTCACTGTGGATGTTTATTCCGGAGCCATTGGCAGTTACGCTGATGGTACCGCTGTAGTTAAGGCTCTCTTTAAAACAGCCCTGGATTCCGGCGATCTGAAAAACCTGCCTCTGACCACAGGTCCTGTCAACTCTGACGGCACTCCTCTGGATACTGACACTAACCCAGTTAAGTTCTATGTAGACAAGGATACGCACCTTTCCGGTGCCTCTCTGGGTTCCACTCTAAAATCCTATCTCCAGGAATACTTATATGCCAACTTAAGTGCAGCAATTGGTCTAGCTGCCACTTCTGGTACTATTGATATTACCATGAGCCGTGATGGTGATGATGCATCCGAAATCATTGCCACTGCTCTGGCTAACCAGATCTGTGGTTCCAATGAAACTGATCAGGGCGTGGCTGCCACTGCCCTGCGCCAGAACATTTACGAACAGATGTTCACTCTGGCTCCTGAGCGTTTCATGGATAGTGCTTTACTGCGTCGTAGTACAGCTGATGATGCCGCTTATAAAAACCTGCCTTTTGTGGAGGATGATACTCTGTCTTTCCTGGTAACCTTCAAATTCCCTGCCTCTCAGATATCCGCCCCCGTAATTCGTAATGCCATTCGTACCGGAAATTCTTCCACATATGTGGATACCGGTAATAAGATTCAGGTTATTACTGCTGCTGATTCTACCAGTACCACTCGTCCTAACCTGAGCAGCTTCCCTGACTGCACTGTTATGATTCGTACTAAACTCCATGCAACTGGTGCTGTCCCTGTAAAAGTATACACTCGTTATGGTCCTTCTCCTAACGCAATTCCTGCATCACCTTCCTCTCTTACCAGTGGTGTCATTGTGGACAATGTGCTAAGTTATAGCAGAGAAGTATCTAATCAATGGTCTGGCACTTTTGGAGGACCAACTTTATATTATACAACTAAGGCATTTGCTTTGGCATACGTATCTTCCACCTCAAAGGTAATTGTTCGTTTGGATGGTGTGGATTATGATATGGACTCTGTTGAGCAAGGAAACTGGCGTGTAAATTCCCTAGTTCCTGATCCTCGTTTTTACTTTTACGATTTAGTATCTCGGAATACTGGAACAAATCCAAATGGAGTTACCCTACCATCTTATTCAAAGACCTCACCAAATGGAGGCGACGGTTTGTATACATTTGTCATAATGGATTATTATCATACTGATAGCACTTATACAACTAAATTGAATAGTCGCGTGGCAATTATGAAGATTAATAGTTACGGTCTTCGTGGTTCTTCTTTTGGAGGATTTAGTGCCCCTTGGGCTGATTACTCACTAACTACAACTGCCGATCCATATGTATTTAGCAAGAGTAACGTTACAATTGTACCTGGTCAATTCTTACTGTCAGCAAATACCAGAACTAGTGGATCCCCCACTGAAGCTGTATATAACGGATTGGTTAACTCTTTAGATTTAGCACAACATGTTGTTGAGGGCGATATTGCATTAATTGCTAATAGCCAAGATACTGATTATTTAAGTTTTACAGGAGCTGCTGGAACTTACAACATAACTCTTACAGTACGTGATATTAATCGTCCTATTCTAGAATTTACTCCTGTTTAAGGAACCACAACTCGTAATGTAAAATATCCAGTAGATGTTTGAAACACTGGCATTGTCGCTATAGGAGAAATGGTAATTTTATTACCAATTGTTCTAGTTGTTCCTGTACTATACAGACTAAATATAGGCTCAAATTTCATTGGAATAAATACTTCATCCTGTGATACAAAAGACAAGGTTGAACGATATGTAGATAGTGTGGACTGAAATATGGGTTCATACTCTCCCAGATTAGGAATTGTTACAGTAGTAGATACAGAATTTATGTAGGGACGATTGTGCTGTATGGAACCATTAATACTACTTTGAAGAGACTGAATAACCTCTGATGTAAAAAGCGATTGAAGACTTGATAATGAACTTGGTGCATAAACAGTTAAGATAGTAGAGCTAGACATTTCTGTTTGATTTTTGGATTTTAAATATTTGAATTCAGAAAACAAATGGCGTGCCCTTTCCTTCCAATCAACCCGGAGGAAAATTACACTCTGGAAATTTTTGTATGTCTTTGGGCCCTTTTTGCATTTGGATCATCCCTAACCATCATAGACTGGCTCATATTCTTACAAATTGCCACACTTGCTCTAGTTGCCTACATTGTATACTATCTCATTCATAAAGATATTGGTAAGGATTCAATACCAGAAAGTCTAGAAGAAGTCAAAGAAATGGTGGACTCTCCTGAACCTTCCCCAAAAGAAGAGAAAGAAATGACCACGGAATTTTCTGATATCCTTAGTAGAAACAATGCAACATGACCGTCGTTATGCCTTTTCAGCGTAATTCATGGATGGAATCTGAAATTCGGCGTATAGGATATACACGATTTTCAGAGGAATATTGGCCTGCCCTTGATAAAGCGATTTCCATTGCCATGGAATCACAAAGTTTTGTACTTGCTAAATCGAGAAACCACTCTGCAATTTGCCCATGGCAATTTGCTGAACCTGGTTCTATCCCTGTTCTCGCAGGATTTATTCTGGTGTGTCCACCTTTTTCCGAAGATGTCAGAGCGTATGGACTTCAAACAACTCCCCTCGCTGCTATGTCAGAAATTGCTTTTTTGGCAATTGATGAAGGAGAAGAAGGTAGAGGACATGCCAAAACATTAATGTTTCAGGTCTTACGGAATTCTGTACTGCCTTTATGGCTTCATGTGGATACAGTGAATGAAAAAGCCAAGAGACTATATGAGTCACTTGGCTTTTATGTTTACAAAGAATTACCGGATCCTTACGGATCCCCAGGATATCTTATGGTTTATTTACAAAGTGGGCGGAATTCCCACTGTCAGATAAGGACGACATTGTTCAATGCGAGCTGCTGTCAGACGGAAGAGACCTTCGGCAGAAGCATTCTCTCGCCACCACTGCTTACAGGCATATGACATCTTTTCCCATGTTTCTTGTGTGGTTGTCTGGACAATTCGTTCCACATCAGCAGGTGTTTTTGCCGTAAAATAATGAGTTCCCTCTTTTGGAGCTCGTAGATAATGTTTCATGTCTACACCCTCCGTTACAATTGGTACTGTGCCTAAACCCATGTATTCAATTTCACGATTACATTTGTTTCCGTATCCTGGTAAACAGAGACCAAAGCGTGACCCCATAACAAGATCCAGATATTCGGATTGTGTGTAGGGATATTTGCCCGTCGAATCAATTGGCATTGAAAACAGTTCAACACATTTGGACCAATCCGTGTTACAACGCCGTTGTTTCTGAACACCATTTTCCACTTTTCCTAAGAATATGGATTGGCGTGTCCGTTCTCCCCATCCTGGAATTCCGTTCTCCACCTTTTCTTCTAGCATTCGTGGAGAACGAGGCCAAAACGACCAAACAGATTGACGCAATACATGACTGGCTGGACCTGGAGGTGGACAATTTCCAAAAAGAGCCATTTGATATGATGGCAAATGTTCAGTTTGCCACCAGCGGGGTGTAGGACGATCATAGAGTAATACCTCACCTATACTACCCCACCAACAATGGGGTGAATCTTCAGTCGTTTGTATTTTACAATATCCTCGCTCTGCCCATACTTTTACCATCTCTCGGAATGTATCTCCACAATGTGACCAGATTCCTTCTAGTGCTTTGCCTTCAGGCAATACTATAACGGGTAAATCTTCGGCCTTCGTTAAAGTGGAAAGAACATGTTTGAAGCCATATTTTTGCAGAGCTAGACCAAAATCCAACATGGCATGCTGCCTCTGAAATTCAATTGCTTCTTTGTGAATAATGCCTCCTACATAATTTAGACTACTCGCCCCCGCTAAATGGACTCGTTTTCCGGAAATTTCCATATCCCGTTGAAACTCCAAAACATGGGTGCCAGGTGTCGCCATCCAAATCCAATTAAGCAGAGAATTACTGCCTTCCCCCACAATCCAATCGGCATCCTGAAATGCTTGGCGAAGAAGAGGGAATTCAGTTTCCTTTGTTAGAATACGAAAGTCCCATTCTTCTTGTTGTTTTGTCCTAAAAATATTCTGGATTGTTTCTTCAACCCATCCTTTTGTCAGAATTGATTGATCGTTACCAATACAAAATACGCAAACAGGTTTACGTTTGTTTCGCAGAATTGATGGTGCCAAAATACTCCGCAGAAGTGTTACATCTTCTTTTGTAATTTTATCGGGTACAGGAGAAGATGTCCAAACCTCGTTACAATAATATTGGGTATTTTCAATCCAGGGTGCCGTGGAGATTTTACTCTCATTCCAAACACAATCGTACAGAAAGTCAGAGATTTGGGGGAGCGAAGGAACGGCAAATTCAGGCAAAATTTGCCGACCAGAATGTTTGATTGCTGAGCGAATACGGTAGACATGTAAGAAGGATTGGAGTACCCATTCAGACAAATCTGTCCAACAGGAGGCTGGTGTAGTCGTTGTGATAAAAATAGGAATATGGATGGCGGGTGTGAGGGAACTTACTTCTGCTGTCTCCCATCCTGCTGACCACTCTTTATGGGATCCCACATAAATAGATGTCATATCTGCCAAAAGACCCGTATTTGTTACCAGCATAGGTTGGAAAAACCTGTACAATGCTAGTGGTTCAGGCGAAGGTGTATACATATTTTTTCCATACGGATCATAGCATTCTTCCTCTCTACGATTTATCATTGTACAGATTGTTTTGCCCTGTCCATCCTTGATTTCTTTTATCATTCTGGGAAAAGATTCCTTAACAAGCTGCCTATCTTTCCATGCGGATTGTATAAAATCGGGTACAGCCTCACGATATTTTTTCAAATTATTATGAACACTGGCTACTTGAAGTGCTGTTGGTTCCACATATAGGAACATAGGCTTATACAAAACATCATGGGGATCATAATTGCGAATCTGTGATGAATGAACGTGATGTGTTTTTATGGAGTAGGCCGGATTTGCTACAATAAATTTCTTGCGTAACATGGCCAACGAAATCGCGTTATCACACCCTGGTTTACCAAACGGGAATCCAAACTCATCATCCTTAACTTCAAAGGTGACGCTATTTTTAGCCACAATCCATGAATCCTGTGAATCAGCACGAGGACCAAACAGAGCTCCATTCTCTTCCCATCGTAGAAGTGCCAAAAATAAACTACGACTCTCAAAATCAATGGACCAGGTTAGACGCAACGTATCATCAAAATAAATGTCAGAATTACTGAATACAACAATGGCATTTTTAGGAACATCTGTCTGAATTGCTCGAAAAACTTCGGCATAGGTAAGTCGTGTCCCAATTACACGAGTCAGAAGTTTGTCAGAGTGGGGGAGTTCCATACCATCCGTTTCATTCAGTAAAAGAAGTTTATCAATATATTTACATGCCAGATTCTTTTCCAAACAAGACCAGATTTCACGAGCACGACGAGGGAGAGGATGTTTGAAATATTGCTGAATCAACCAGATTTGCGGAATGACTTCATCTGCCTGGGCGTTCGATTCAAGTTCTATAAAGTTTCCCTGACACTGGCTCTTCCAAGCGCGAATCTGGTATCGTACAGAAATTGAATCAACATGGGGTGAAGATGTCCAGGCAATTTTCTGAAATCGCAGAACATGAGCAAGACTTACAACAACCTTTTCAATTGGATCAGAATCGGCAACTTTCCCACTAATGTATGGATACATATCATATAGATCAGCGAATTGTAAATGTTGGGACCAACTAAGACCTTTGGCTTCAAGTTGCTTCGCTGCTACCTCGGTCGTAATCAAAAGAACTTCGGCATTCTTCTCATCTAATTGTTTGAGAACCTGAATCCATTCAGGTGTACATTCAGAAAGAATAACAGCGATAGGAAGCTCTCCGTCCAAAATTTCAAAGGCGGAGGCATCAGAAATTACCGCTGACCAACGTGACCCCCATTTGGCACTTTTTTGAAATGTTGATTTCACCCATACAAGAGTTCTTGAATCACGTGAAATCTGAACATCGGTTTTAATAATCCGAATAGGTTGACCTGTTGTCGGATGATGCGCCAACATTTGATGTTAGAACGTCTAGTAACGCTTAGGCCTAAAACGCAAATGTTTGAATTGCTGAACTTGTGAGTTGAATTGTGCTGATATAATTTGATGATCCAACAGAGGTTCCAACCTGGAGAATGGAATTTGCCAATTCACTGGCATCTGTCGTTGTTCTTCCTAGTATTCTCAGAGTTGGGTCAATATTCACTATTCGAATTGTACTTAGAGCAGATAGCGTTGTTTGTAGCTGCATATTGGCAGTGAATTGAGTAAGTGCTGTAGAAACACCCACCGTGGAAGGACCAATCATGTAGGTAGATGGATTTAAATCAAATGCGTTTGCTTTGGGAAATGTTGGATAGAATACATTCGTATTTGTAACGGTTTTTCCAGTTCCACTGGAATCGGTTACGACTGTTGCTGGAGATTGAGCCAGGAGGAGAACTTGTGTATTTGGAACAGCTTGTAGAGGCCTGGTTGGTGGAGTAAATGATGTAGTATAGAGTGCTGTTCCATTCACATAGCGGAAGTTTGTGAGAAACCCCTGGAAAAGAGAAATACTTCCCACAACTCCTTCAGCCCCGATTCGTAATGGATTAACCGCATCTGTCATATTGTATGGAACAATAAATGTTGTGGGAGATACTACACCATCTAGGAAAAATCGCAGAATACTGCCGGATCGTGTAATTGCCATGTGTGACCATTTATTGTTTATACTGCTTGTCATGTTAGGAAAGTTATAGAATGTGCCTCCCATCACTAGAGAAGGCCTATTTACAATCGGCCCTCCTGTTTCAATGGAGAAAGCAAAGGTTGCTGTCGGATACGTTCCAAAGGAAAACACACGGGGATATGTATTATCGCCACGGAATATATAATAAATATAAAATTCCACTGTAAAATCACCTGTACCTACACGTAAGTCTGGAGTATTTGGAATTGTTAAATACGAACTAGCACCATCAAAAGCCATCGCTTGCATTTGAAACTGGGCATTCGTAGATCCAGATCCGTCTGTTAGGGCAGTGTTGGTTGACGTTATAGCATTAGAACCCGTATCTGTAAATGCTGAAACTTCCGCTAAGGCCAAATAATTACCTGCGGGTGGTGTAATAGATAGATTTGTAAACTGTGGTAGGACTGTAAATAAATTGATTTGCTGTGTCTGTTGTGTGTTACCCGTAATGTAACTTCGTATCGTTGTAGGTACTGGATTTGTGTAGCCACCCGTTAAATAGGGAAGTTGAATTGTTGCTGTACTTACAGTAAAATCAAACGGTCCCGCATTACTAAAAAGCGTATTGTTTACTAAAATATCCACGGATATTTCACCTCTATAAGCCGGTAGACCGATTGCGTTGTAGGGAAGATAGGAATAGTTGGACCAGGAAAATGTTAGAGCACTTCCTCGCCAATACGAATTTAGTACTCCCGTATTTGTGGAAGTTTGAAGTTGAAGAGCAGAGTGTGTTAGACGAGGATATATATTCATTAAATTCGTATATACAATATTGTCTTGTATAGTATATTCATAGACTGCTAGATACTGAGCCGTGCTTATACTGGGTAAGAATTCTGACCAGATTGTAGTTGGTAAACCCCAACGATAGGTATTCAATCTCAATTTACTTCCATTATTTGTATATACAGATGTAGGAGTACTAACATCCACTAAAATGAGTCCCGTTTTATTCGGAATGCCTGCTGTAGCATTGGACAGATAAGAAATGGAATAACTGGAGGTTGATCCACTAAGTAAAGGATCGCGAATACGTATATTGAAATTAGTGTAGTTTATAAAATCCATAGTTCCAAAGTAATTTGTCCCCTGTAAGGTTATTTGTTGTTCAGTATAAAGCGTTGAAAATGCTGCCGTTGAAATAGTCGCCGTCAAACTATCCAAATAATTTGCATATGCTTGAACCGTCGATGTACCAATATTGATCAACTCAGAGGTAGCATTGTATGTTTGAATGGCCGTATAGTTAGCGGAAGTAGAAGGAAGCATTGTCTGAAATTGTTGAGTATAACTGGTTAAACTTGATAGGAATTGAGTTTGAATTAGTGTACTCTGTTGTTGAGAGGAGGTACGTACAGTTGAAAACAGGGTTTGATAGAGTGTGGAAAAAAGAAGTTGGGAAGTCTGAAAAGAAGAATTGGTGGAAATTTGACCATTGAGGAGTGTGGTTTGAAGAGAACTCTGTATTCCAAATTGTGTAGAAAAAAGCGCCGACTGCCCAAAAATACTTGAATTTCCTAGACTGATAAATGTGCTAATATATTGATTTCCAATAGAAGACACCGTTGACAGTAGAACACTAGTTGGTGTGGAAAGATTATTCAAAATAGAGGATTGATTTAGACTTGTAGCAGTGGAAAACTGACTCTGATATACTCCTCTAGTTGTGGAGTTATATTCGTTTGTTTTTCCTACAACAGTAGATTGAATGGAGGATTGAATGTAGGGATTTGAAAAATAGAGCGAAGATATATAGGAAGAAAGGAATTGATTTGCCAAAGTACTCACAGTACGAATCGTGGATTGTGTAAAATCATCCTGAAAAAGTGTTGAAAAGTAATTATTTGTTGTGGAGTTGTTCTGAAGAATAGTGGAATAATAATTTGTACTTTGAATAAACGATATACTTGTAGTAGTACTAATAACCAGATCATTACAAAAGATTTCAAAGAGAGAAAACACATCATATACATTTCCTAAAATTGTGCTTATATTTATTGTGGAAAATGTGGATGCCAATGATTGGGTTTGGGAATAATAGGTGGAATTGAGGTACGTAATTGTGGAGACTGAATCGTATACATATGTAGATAGTGAAGAAACAATTTGAGCATTTTCCAAAACCACAGATGAAATGGAACTGATTTGATCTGTAATAGTACTAAAATAACCCGATAATTTTTGATCCTGTGCTAGAAATATACCAGTTGTTATGCTACTCACTTGATCATAAATACTGGATGTTAAATTAGTACTCAAGTCATACAACGAATACGCTCCATTTACTAGAAATTGAGTGGTTGATAACTGGTCGGATAAAGTAGAAAGTGTCACTGTCTGAAGTGTTGAAAACGTGGACGATTGGATACCATATTCGCTCAGATATGTGGATTGTAATATGTCAAAGAAAAATGTTTGTGCTACAGAATAGGATGTACTATAGTCGGCCAATTCATCCGTCGTAAGAAGTGTATCTACTGCCGAGGATACTAGAGCAGCCGTATGAAGATTTGACTCCACAACCGCTGTTGAAAAATTGGTTTGAATATATGAAGTGAGTGTAGATGTTAAAGACTGATTACTCACTGATATTCCTGTACTTATTGACGACATTGCCGCCTGAGAAGCCGAATTTAGAGACGATATTTGTTGAATAAATGTACTTGGATTTGTGTAACTATCGTAGGTACTTTGCGCTATATATACCGAACTAAGATATACTTGATTCGTTTGAAGAATGAGTGATGTCTGCAGAGCATTGGATTGAATCGTCTGTTGGGCACTCAAATCTCCAAATGCAATTGCTAGGGAGGAATTTAGATCAATATAATACTGCGTCGTGGACTGAAAACTACTCTGAAAACTAGAAATCAAGGTAGGAAATTCAATAGTTGAATACAGAGAGAAGGATGTTTGAAATGTGGAAAGTTCACTGACAAATGTTGAATTTACGGATTGAAGGATGGATGAAAACGAGGAAACATCATTTGGTGTTACTGTTTTTGCCCAAAAGGTTCCTCCTTTACCAGTTGTATTCAGGATATACAAGGACGAAATGGGGGAGTTGTCATTGTTCCGAAAAAAAAGATTTCGAAACAATGCCGTATTAATTGTTTGGGTTGTGGCAAATGCCATTCTACTTTTACACAAAGAGAATTCATTTATTTAGATAAACTAGACTGGTCGGGTTATATGAAAAATTGCTGTGTAATACTTGAGGTCAGTGTAATAGTACTTTGATAAAATGTAGCACCTACAAGTGAACGAATCGTCATAGTTGCTCCTTGGAGTTCTTGCGAATCATTGATTGCCGGATTATAGGAACGAAGGAAACTATTGGTGGATGAAATATTTTGAACTAGGATGGAACTTATGTTTGTATTCGTTAATGCCAAGTTAGGAATAAATGTGACTTTATTGTTTGTGGCAGGAGTGTCTTGATAGGAAGCACTGGCAAAAAAGGTACTTGGATTTCCATCAATTAAACTAAGTTTTGAATATCCTGTAAATAAATCATTATTAATAATTGTAGTTATACTTGTCTGCGTTACAGTTTTACCAGTTCCACTTTGATCAACCGGCGTTGATGAATAGGCATTCAATAAAAACCGTGTCTGTGCTGTAACTGACAATGCTGTTGTAGGAACTGCAAAATTTGTAGTATAGATGGCGACTCCTTTTATCCAACGGAAGTTTGACATAACAGCTATAATTCCATTACCTCCTATCTTTCCGAGAACTAAATTTGCCGTGTTTGTAATACTAGTGCTGTCGGTGTAGGTTGTGGCATCTGCAACCCCATTTACAAACAAACGAAGAGTGGATCCTTGACGTGAAATAGCGACATGTACCCAAATATTGTTTATAGCAGCACCTCTATTTGCCCATGTGTATGTAGTACCACCAAAATTTAGTGTGGGTGTATTTGTGGAGGTGTTACCCGCCCAAGTAAATTGAATTTCATTTGAGGCTGTTCCAAAAACGGGACGAGTTGTAGCTGATGAACCACCGGCCATATATTGAAACCATTCAATTGTAAAATCCCCTGGTAAGGCAAAGTCGGGATCACTATTAATTGTAATATCAGACGATCCGGCAAAGTTTCTGTATACTGTAGCAAAATACGAGTTAATTGTTCCACCAAAAGGAGGTGCCGAGGAATTAATGGATTCAATCTGGGAAGCGGATAAACCTGAAAAGGTATTGTTACCGGTGTCAGAAAATGCAGACACTTCATTTAATGCCAAGAACTTACCAGCAGGTGATGCTATTTCAACGGAGTAGAGTTGAGGCATAATCATATTCACAACACGTTCTTCAGCTTCCAGCGGTTTTCCAACAATATAGGTGCGAATAAATGTGGAGATCAAATTTGCTGTTGATCCTGTTATGTAGGGTAATCTTATCGTGGCAGAACTGACAGTTAGAGGATAAGGTCCAAATTGTGATTGAACTATATTGCTATATCCCACATCCACAAGAACTTCTGCTGCATAAGCAGGAGCACCAATAGCCTGAATTGGGAAAAAACTGTAATTTGACCAGCTTACGTTCAGAGGAGAACCACGCCAGTAGGAGTTTGCTACACCAGTGTTTGTAGCAGTAGTAATGTTTAGGGCATTTACACGGAGTCGAGGGAATACATTCAATAAATTGGTATACACAATATTATTCAGAATTGTATAGGAATAAACTGTAGTGTAATCACAGCTACTTATGGAAGGATAGAACTCATTATAGATTGTTGTGGGCAGACCCCAGCGATATGTATCCAAACAGAGCCGACCATTATTATTAGAATATCCTGTTGTGACGGTGCTCACGTCCACGGTAATAAACCCCCGTCGGTAGTTTAAATTTGATATTTGATTGGAATTATAGTTTATACGGTAATTGGAGGATCCGCTGATTAAGGGGGCACGAACATTAATGGTAAAATTGGTGAATCCGCCGAAATCCATGGTTCCTTGAAAGTTGGATCCGGATAAAGTAATTGTTTGATTTGTAAAAAGTGTAGATAATCCTACAGTAGATACATTATACGCGGCAAAAGAATTAACAAATGCTGTATAGGCTGTATTTGTTGAGGTTATAATACTAGATAAGACTCTGTTCGCCGTTGAATTTGTTTGTATAACAATACTTGCATTTGTGGATACTAAGGTAGAATTGAATTGGGATTGATAGGAATTCATAGAGGAGATGAACTGGGCATTTTGACTTGTAAGTTGGGAAATGGAGGAAGTTTGTATGGACTGAAACAGGCCCGTAAATGTAGATGAGTATTGGACAAATGATGTTGAAAGTGTACTTACAATACCGGATCCAATACTGTTTTGTGTTGAAAATGATGATTGATTCTGGCTAAAAGAAATTCCAAACAGTGTGCTCTGTGCTCTAAGTGTGGATAATCCCTGTCCCTGATAGGTACTGATTGCTGCTGCACCTATGGATGAAAAGGTTGACAATTGTACGGCGGAGGGTGTTGACAAGTATCCCTGTATACTTGAATTAAATTGTGTAATAGAGGATAGTAGAAGCGCGGATGTCAGAGAACTGTTGGTGGACTGGAACTCATTGGATTTGCCAAGAATGGTTGAATCAATGGAGGAAAGTAGGGCAAATGTGCCTGTACTGTATAAACTTGATATAAGCGAAGACACATATATGTTTGTAATCGGAATCATTGTACTTAGCGTGGAAGCATACACGGAACTAACATAATTGGCATAGTATCCTGCGCCTGTTGACATATTTTGAACACTGGTGGAGTAAAATACCGTACTTCTGAAGGGGATCATTGTATTTACCGTGCTTTGAATCAGGAGAGAAGTATAGGTGGATAAATCATAGAAGGAATCATAAATATCTACAAGAATGGAACTGGTTGTAAGAATGGAAAAACTACGATCTAGTGTGCTTATTTCACTAAATATAATCTGGTTTGTAGCAGTAATTGTGCTCACGGATTGTGATGTTATTGTGGATATAAATTCAATTTCCTGATTACTCAAATATACACTAGAGGATAGCGAAGATATATCATTCAGTAATGTACTTGTATATTGTGAGAATTTCACATCCTGTTGTTGAAAAATGGGTGCCGTAAAAGTACTAATATCATTATATATAATTGTAGATATTTGGGAACTTAAATTCAGTAATGGTGTTAGTGAGGCAGAAACACCCGCTAAGGTACTTACGATCCATGTTTGTGTGGAAATAGAGGATTGACTAAATTCGTAAAATTGTGAAGACAGAAGCCAAATTCCTGAACTGATTTCGTATCCAAGGGTTGAAGTGGCACCAAGAAGTGAATATCCTTGTTGGGTACTTAACTCATTAATGAGTGTACTTGTTACTAGGAACGAAGATAAGGTTGAAAAAAGAGTATCAGTATATCCTATGGAAGTGCTTAAACACTCCGTTTTTGCTGCGTCATTAATTGAGGAGAGAGTACTTACAGTTGCTTGCCCCTCTAAGTAAATAGCAGTACTCAATGTGGAAGCAGCAGCTGATACGAACTGTTGGGTTGCCAAGAATTCGCCAGTGTACGAAGAAATACTTGAAATACCGCTAATAGTACTCGTTACAACACCGATCGTAGTAGAGGTTGTTAGGTTAACCTGACTTGTGAGAGTATTACTCAGAATAGTAAAATCGTTTGTCAAGTTATTGGACAAATTTGCAAACTGCACATTTAGAATTGAATAGGAAGTATTCAGTTGAGCAAATGTGGAATTAACCGACGCTGTAAGTGAAGAGAAGGAGGAAGGAACTGTTGTAGTGGAAAAAATGGTGAATGATGATTGAAGTTCAAAGATACCACTAGAAAGAGTAGATGTTTGTTGAGATAGCGCTGTGCTAAGACTGGAAATATTATCCGGTTGTACGGATGGGGCCCAAAATGTTTGTCCTTTTCCATTGGCATATAATGTATAAAAGGATGATATTGGGGTATTCGCTGTATTTCTGAACAAGAGATTGTTCAAAAGTACAGCATCAATTGTTTGTGTTGTTTGGAAGGCCATTTCTACCGTTATATAAGGCAAAATACTCCTAGCATAACCCCACATTTTGATTCATTGCGGTATCCCACATTCATAATAAACACCATATAGAATAAGAGGAATGTCACGATCAGGAGGACTGTTACAACTAGTAAGTACCGGTAGACAAGATATTTATTTATCGGGAAATCCACAAACAACATTTTTTAAACAAGTGTACAGAAGATATACCAACTTCAGTATTGAAACACAGCGAATTCCCTTTGATACAGGTGTTGAATTCAGTAAACTCATAACGACTACAATTCCACGAAGTGGTGACTTACTCAGTCAATTAGTTTTAGAGATTCGTCTCCCGAAGCTCACACCTCAAGGACCAGATATGACTGTAGGTTGCTCGGGAGTTCAAACAGTTACTCCATTTGATTATACGGATACAACACCCCAGTTTTCATGGGTAAATGGAATAGGTCATGCCATGATTGATTATATAAGCATTCAAATTGGTCAACAGGAAATTGATAGACAATATGGTGAATTCCTGCATCTATGGACACAGCTTTCAACACCGGGATCAAAACGTGGTGGCGTAAATAATATGATAGGTCAATTGGAAACCTACAATGATGCTTCACAAATGGGTCCATTACGGCTTTTTGTACCACTACGATTCTGGTTCTGCAACAATGTTGGATTATCACTACCTTTAATTGCCTTACAAAGTACTCCCATACGAATTTATATAAAATTAAAGAGCGGAAATGATATGGTTTTTACATCCACTTTGGCTTCGGATCCAAACCAGGAACTTCCTTACTCTCCAAAGATTATTGATATGACTTTGTGGGGTGATTTTGTGTATTTGGATAACGAGGAGCGACGCCGATTCACAAGTAGTCGTCATGAATATTTGATTGAACAGGTTCAAATACAAAAACGGTATCCTATTCCACAGAATGCTACAAACATTACGGTTCCTTTGAATTTCAATCATCCTCTCAAAGAAATTATTTGGGTCGTCCAACAAGATCGTATGATGTCTGGACACGAATGGTTTAATTATGGAAGTCGTATGTTAAATGAATTTGGAATTCCCAATCTGGATTTAATTTCCACGGCAGTTCTTCAGTTTGACGGATATGATCGGTTTGAACGTCAGAGTGCTGAGTATTTCCGTTTAGTTCAACCCTGGCAACGTCATACTGCTATACCGAATGATTTCATTTATGTGTATTCATTTAGTTTAGCCCCGGAGGCTTCACAGCCACAAGGAAGTTGTAACGCAAGTCGTCTTGACTCAATAAACCTTGCCATTGAAATGAATACATGTGTGGCCAGTTTACCTGCCGGCGTAACGGTGTATGCTACAAATTATAATGTTCTACGAATTGTATCCGGATTAGGTGGACTCTTGTTTACAGTGTAAACATATATCTAGGCGTTAAATAGCATTCTAAACATATTCTATTTATAATAGAAGATGTCTGATGACATAAAAAGAAATGAAGAAAGTGAGAGGTTTAACCAACCTCCACCTTCTGCTCCAGTAAACAATATGGTAAATCAGCAACAACAAAAACAACAAGATGGTGGAAAGTTTGTTCATGTTAGTGATGTAGGTACTTGGAAGCATGCGGATCGTAGTTTTTGGATATTTGTTGCCCTGTCTATATTCACTGGATTTCTGGGTCTGGATCATTTCTATATTCGGAGTAATGAAACAGCAATTAAAAAACTCTTAGTGAATGTACTTGGGTTCGGATTCTGGTATTTTTATGACGTGATTCAAGTTCTCACAGAAGGAAAGAAAATACAGTCTGAAGGATTATCTTCGCCTTTGGACTGGATTCAGGGTATAGGTCGAGGTATGTTCGCCCAGTCCAAAACTAGCGAGGAAAAAGGTCCCAAATTTTCAGCCCCCAAATCGTACATGCTTTACACAATTTTAGCAGTCGCTCTTGGAGCCTTTGGAGCTGATAAATTTTATCTTGGATATACGTTTCAGGGAATCGTAAAGTTTTTGTCAGTATTCAGTATTATTTTTACTATATTTGGTCTTGTTTGGGTACTATATGATGCATTTAACGCCATATTTATGACAGATTCCCTTATGAAAAATGGTATATGGGCGCCACCTCCGTTCAGTTTTGTATTCAGAAAACCAATTCTGGCCAAAGAATTGTTTGAAGTTCAGGAGGAAAAAGAGAAAGTCTCTAAACCATTTTCCATCTGGGACTACATACCCTTAGTGGGGTTCTTTCGGGCGGTCGGTGGATTTGTACCCACAGTAGTTGAAGAAGTAGTTCAGCCACTCGTTGGACCTTCAGTATGTGCCGTTAAAAAACATGCAGAAACGGCCATGGAGCTCGGTAAGATTGGATCCTCCTTAGTCTCAAACACTCTGGCAACAGCACCAGAACTTGTAAATTCAGTGGTAAATCAGGTAAATGCTATGACGGATATTGGGCAAATTCAGAAACTGGCTCAAGAACATGCTCAGAGTCAAGGTTTAATCCCTAGACCTCCTCAGGTCTAAACCGAATCTTATACTTCAAACATAAATCATGCCACTTGATCTATCGTCACAGGAAGTGTTTGAATCACTCTGGTTCCACCGAGATCCTGAAAAACCGGCTCATAAATGGATTGTATATTTCGGTGCTTCCTGGTGTGGTCCTTGTAAACGTCTCGACGTTCAACAACTGGATACTTTTGCTGCAAGTATCAACATTCCCTTTTGGAAATGTGATGTGGATAAGAACGATTATACTCCTGGATACTGTCAGGTTCGTTCCATTCCTACCTTTATTTGTTTTCTTCCTGGAAAGGTGATTTCAACCCTACAGAGTTCTTCCACGGAAGACGTGATTGAGTGGATGAAGAAAGTATGCTAGACAACTTATTAATATTTTTGGGTCTAAACAGCGGTTTAATTCTTTGTAAAATACCCCAACATTCATAAATGGTGCATATTGCAATAATTATGGATGGAAATGGTCGTTGGGCCAAAGAAAAAGCGTCCTCCCGACTTGAAGGACATGAGGCGGGACTCCAAACATTTCAAACAATTGTGCGTCATGCTGCTTTATCCACTCCTATCCAGTTTCTAACTGTCTACGCTTTTTCAGTTCAGAATTGGGCAAGACCCGTGTCTGAAATCAAAGGGTTGTTCAGACTAGCAAATCAGTATTTTTCGGATCTGAATTTTTTCAAAACTCTGAATGTTCGCCTTCGGATTCAGGGATCATTGGACCTGTATCCAAAGGCAATTCAGGAAACAATTCAGAAGGCTGTGTCTGAAACTTCAGTAAATACGGGTCTTACAGTCACCGTGGCGCTTAGTTATGGCGGACGAGAAGAAATTGTGGAAGTAGCGCAAAAACTCCGTGGTCGGAATACTGATGAATGTATTACGCAGGAGATGTTTGAGGCTTGTCTGAATCCTGACAAAATTCCTGATCCTGATCTGATTATTCGGACATCTGGTGAATTTCGTGTGAGTAATTTTCTTCTTTGGCAAAGTGCCTATTCGGAATATTTGATTTTGGAGAAATTCTGGCCGGACTTTACGCCGGCGGATTTGGATTCGGCTCTTCAGGTTCTGGAAACACGCGAGCGCCGTTTTGGAAAACTTTCCTCACAAATCGAACAAACCAGTTGGCCGAACGAATCGGAGACTCTGACCTTGTTTGCTTCGGCACTTCAAGGCTCCAAGAATCTAACTCATTTTTCATCTCTTCACAAATATTCAACAAATGTGATTCTGAAAGCAAAATATTACCAAAATTATCAACAGGTTTGTACACAAGAAGTCTCGGAGAATTATCAGACATTGACTGAATCGTTCTTACTGTCTGTACCGACTCTTTCTCCCGAAACACATTCATGGATTTCCTGGTTGATTTTTTCAGCCTGGCTTCAGAATCGGTATTCTCTTCAGCCGTCTACTATAAAAGCCATCTTTTCTGAAAACAGAAATGTATTGGACCGATACCGACAGATCAAGGCTAGCATCAAACCTGATGAGCAAATTGAGGAGGATTTAAAAGAACGACTGATTTCCCTGTCTGATTATCATCGTGAAGTCTATGTAAAATTGGAAACAGTTAAACGGGATAATCATATCTTGGGCACATTCTATGCTTTGTATCCCATTTTCAGTGGACAAATTACAACCCAACAAATTTGTTGGGTATCACTATTAGTAAATGTTCTGTTTTGGCCAGTTGAAGGATATCCTACACCGGAACAGTGTATTGAGTTTATTCTTCAAACCGAGGGTCCTACAAATGTAGCTATGTATGCCAAATTAAAAACGGCACTGCTTTATTTGTACATCTTTACTGGAACAAATATACGCACTCTTCATTGGAGTCATGTACTGCGATATGTCCAGTGCTCACTTGATTCTTAAAAATTGAGAGTTTACATTATATGAAATTCCAATGTAGATAAAATGGGCGCCTCACAGAGTCATGTTCTTCCGGCAGTTCCTAAATCTACGCGAAATATTCTGATTGAACGAATGATTGATGGAAATGCTGAAAAGTCTGTACGCGTCGGAATTTCCAATCATGCCCATAGTCCAATGTATCCTTTTCAGAATCAATGTATTAGTGTAAATAATGAACCTCCAAAATTACTTCAGCATTTTGAAGAATCCAACAAAACTCTGAAATATACATTTGAAGATAATATCCAATTGTCTATTTCTAAACGGGAAAATAATGACGTGTATTATTTTCTGAAAACAGGCGATTACGAATGTTCAAGACTAATTGATCCAATTATCCGTAAGTGCTTTAAGCCCCTAGGTATGGGAAGTCCCTGCGAATTAGATAAAATCGATACCCTCTTTAAGGAGCAACAATGAGTGATTCGTTATCGATTGTTGTAATTGGGGCGGGAATTGCCGGACTAACAGTAGCCGAAGGTCTTCTGAAAAAAGGCTATGCTGTTGTAGTTCTAGAAAGATACCCGAATGTAGGAGGACGGATTGTCACCAACCGTGACCCTTATCAGTATGAAATCGGCGCCGGTCGTATTTTTCATGCTCATACACGAGTTCATGCGCTCATTCGGCGTTTCAGTCTTCATACATATCCCATTTCAGAAAATGTCGGTTGGATTTCAGAGAAAGAAAAACGCGTGGTACCGAATACGTTTATGGAGGATTTCAAGGAAGTCTGTAAGGAATTGCGGAAGTTACCGAAACGAACTCTGGCAACTCATACACTTGGTCAACTTCTGCCCTCCAATTTCAGAGAGTTTCTTCTTCAGTATCCGTACTGGGCCGAACTTCGCATGTTGCGCGCCGATTTAGCTTTGCCCCTTTTTGAAAGCGGTGAAGTTATGGGAACCTATAAGGGATATGTAGGGATTCAGGAGGGAATTGATGCCTTGACTACGGGACTCAGAGATGCTGTTCTGAAAGCGGGTGGTCAAATACTGACACGATATCGCGTGGAGGATGTGAGGAGGCAAGGAAGTATGTGGGAGATTGTAGGAACGTTTGGAAAGAAAGCGGAAGCACTTTCTTTTACAATTCAGTCTACAAAAGTGATAATCGCCACATGTCGGTGTTCTTTGGGAAAGTTTTCGGCTTTACAAGAAAAACCGCTACTCAAACAACTCCAAACATCTCCTCTCATTCGTATCTATGTTGCCTATCCGAAAACCTGGTGGTCTGGGTTGCCCAAATTAGTTACGGATTCTCCTTTGCGATTTATTATTCCTATTGATCCGAAAACGGGTCTGATTATGATTTCCTACACTGACGGTCCAAAAGATACCGGGTTTTGGCGAGGTCTGTCAGAAAAGGAACTGCAGAAACAAATTCAGAAGGAACTGAAGCGCTTGTTTCCTGACCGGAAAATTCCTGAACCCACATACTTGAAAGTCCATGACTGGCCATCAGGATGTACATACTGGGTTCCTGATTCTGAGAAAGCCTATGATCTGAAAAAAGCGCAAAGGGATGCCATGCATCCAGCGAAAGATTTGTGGGTAGTGGGGGAGTCCGTCAGTTTTCAGCAGGGATGGATTGAGGGTGCTTTGGAGACCGCAGAACAACTTTTGTTGGAGTTTTAGTTAATCCTTAATGAGTAAATCATAATGATTTTCCTGATGAAGGAGACGGAGTGTGTTAGGATTTTTGTCTCCAAACACGTACCGAATGACTTCGCTAGTTTCATCATCACTGGTAATTACTGAATAGACTTCCACACGTATATTCAGTAATTTGGAAACTGCTAAGGGAACTAGGTCACAGAGGTCAGAATTCCAAACACCTTTCCGCTTATTGGCTTGGAGAACCCGTGTGAATCGCTTGGAATCCTCAAAATACAGGGAGTATTCGTCGGCTTCTGACAACATATGATCCATCAGAGTTCGGCGGAGTGGATAGTGCATGTCTGGATCTTTGTAATATGCGGTAGCGATGGCACGATAGAAACAGTTACCATCCCCTTTGATGGCGACCAGTTTCAGTTTACGAGTGGAAAGAAGGGTTTTGATAGAAGAAAAGCGATTGACGGACATTTTGTGAGAACTTAAAGAAAACGAAAAAGTGCAGAAGGTCATATCCTAGAAGTAAAGGTTTCAATTTTTTTGGGTCTAATACCCAATTACAGATAGGATGCTACTTCTCTAGCCACATTGGCAGGTAAACCACCTTGACCTTGAAGTCCAACATATGCATTTTTTCTCTGTTCTGCGCGACGCTGATTAAATTCAGGCAATGAAGAGAAATACTTAAAAAGTGAGACTAATGTACCAGTATATACACCATAATATTTATCATCATTCAAACGTTCGTGGTCTATGGGGGCACCCAAGTAGACTATAGCCGCCAATGTTTTAATGGTCTCCCTACCATATAGTATATCATCAAGCACACTAGTCTTCTCCTCTAAATCCTCAAGAGTATCATCTTTCATAAGGGTATCAAGTTCTGTTAAAAATGCATTGTCTGTGGATAAACTTTTTATCGTCGTCTTAATCTTATCAAAAAATACATCCTTATTCAGATATTCCTCATCTATTTCAATCAAGTCAAGAAAGTCTTGTTTGCTTGCATCAAATACATCTTCGTTATATGCGTATTTGTTCATGAGTGTAAGTTCACCTCCTCGTTGTCTTTTGTGGTTGCGATTGCGGTAAGTTTTCCGGGAGGTGTGCTTGGATTTTCTTGTTCTGGGCATATCTACTGTATCTATTTTTACACATTTTTTTTATTAAAAATGACTACCTGGTTTACCATACCTGAATTTGTTCCGTTTCCCAAACATCGCCTTCCTTGTGAGCCTTACATGTAATTCCCACTTTTTTAGTGAAGAAGAGACGTGGTGACTGAACGACGAGGTCAATATACTGTTGGGGACCGACGCCTACCGATAAGACCGCTCGTTTCAGTTTGGTATTCCAGGATAGTACACGAACTGAGGCAAGTAGACCACGAATTTCAGCCTCTGGACCTGTTTGTCGCAAATAACAATCAGGAAAGAAGCCGGGTTGGCACCAAATACCCCTGGTTCGCAACTGCTCAAGTGGAGAAGTCGCGGTAGCATGGAGGTTTCGCCGACGATTTTCAGCATAAATGGAGAGTGCATTGTGTGTAGGTGTTACATCAATTCCTACAGACCGCGCTTCATACAAATGTACCCATTTCTTATACATACTTTCATTGTGTTTTAGCGTGGCACGCCAAAACGCAACGGGATAATGCGCTTTCATATATCCGAGTTGCCAAACAAGCTGAGCATAGGAGAAGGCATGGGATTTGCAGAAACTGTACTGACGCAGGTTTTTCAGCTGATCTTTGGCTTTACGGGAAAGTTTGGCGGGAAGTTTCTCGCCTTTCGTAAAGGCACGGCGATATTTATCCGCCTCGGCATCCGAACATTTCAAGTCCCGTTGTATGATTTCAATGGCGTCATCGTCATATACAAAGAAGGCATCAAGGTCCGCGGATTTTACGGCATTTCGGGCTACACGGGCAGCAGGACGAATTATGGCCAAACAGAGCGCCACTTGTTCCAGCGTAGAGGGACATATTTTCTGAAATGCCTTGCGAATGAGCGGGGATTCGGCCAGCGTAATTCCAATATTATCACCGCGGCGGAAAAGTTCTGCTGTTTTTTCATCCGTCATGAAGGCCTCAAAATTCAGAGGATCTTTCAGACCAGCATATTTTCGGGCATCCATGAGTTGCGAAAGGGCTCGACTGCTCAGAATGTCCACTTTGAACCGTTTTTCTTTGGCAATATCCTGTTTGTTCAGAATAATTTGGGACATAGCACCTTTCTTGTTGGCAAGTTTCAGGGATTTGGGAACTCCATCAGGATAAAACACAATACCCCCACAGTGAAGAGAATATCCACGAAACGTATTTTCCAACTCTTTGGTCTTCTTCTGAATTTCGGCCTGCTGTTTCAGAGGAAGACGACGGATGGTGTCAGAAATTTGGAGAGTAGAAATCTGTTTGCGAATTCCTACATGTCTGATTGCCTCTCTGATAGCTGATTTTTTATGATAGTAGACATGATTACTGATTCGTGCAACCTGACCAGGCCATTGCATCTGAATTTGTAGGAATACTTCGTCGCGCAGAATATGGGGGAAATCAAAATCAATATCAGGGAGAGTATCGCGAAATTCATTCAGAAATCGCGCAAATTTAATATTCCAACGAATGGGATCAACATGGCTAATTCCAAGCATATAACAAACGAGTGAGGAACCACAAGAACCTCGTGTTACATGAGGAATGGATTGTGTGATAGCTAGAATTTCTAGGGCTTGATAGACATATCCAAGGAGATCTTTGGAATGGAAGAGTGCCAGTTCATTTTCTAACCGTTCAGAATAACGGGGGTCTTGAGGAAGGGAGCGAACAAACAGGGTGGAAATATCCGTTTTAGGTGAGTGACGGATAGTGGGTGGTGGTGTAAGACGCATTTCCAGAGCGTGAATTTGAAGACTTTGGAAGGTTCTAAAGGAATACTGAAAGGGAAAGTCCGAACACATCATGTATTGCTGAATCCGATCACAGAGTTTTAGAGAAGAGGCGGCGCAAATATCCAGAATCAGACCATGCGTTTTTCGGCCTTCAGCATCTTTTCGCAGAACACGCCCCATACACTGAAGAAATGTCTTGGCATTCCGATTGGCCACGCGATCCAGAAAGATACAGGCATCCAGATGAGGGATGTCTGAACCCTCGCGATGTTTGCTGGCACAAAAGAGAAATCCGCGTTCTTGACATTTCTGAAACTCCTCGTAGGTGGCTAAGGAATCCTCGTTAGTACCTGTCGTATCTACGGCAAACATCCAACCTTGGTAAGCTGGGATCTGAGACCATTCTTTTGCTAGAGTATGTGCAGTTTCAATCATTCCACACCAGACAATGATCTTTTTGTAGGGAAGATACGGCATAGCATGATGAAGTACTGTATGAATATCGGCGGTTTCTACACGACCATCCTCTTTCTTCAGCCAAACAATTCGCGGTGGTACAATTGCACCTTCTTTAGCAGCATCATAGATTGTGTAAGAACTCAGAACTTGTATGTAGGGTGCCTGTGTCAGCACAGGGGTCGCTGAAAATCCAATACACCGTGTGGAAGGTGATGTTGTACTTAGCCAATCATAAAAGGCTCGTGTAGTGGCATTCGTGATGGAATGACATTCATCATGAATGAGAAGAGAAATGGGAATCCGAAGATTCTGATATTTCAGGGAGGATGTGAGAAACGCACGATTTATAATAATAAGAAGAGGTTTCCCCCAAATCTTTGCTGAATTCACTTGTTGAACCCAATCTGCTGGTTTCGTTTCCGAATAATCCAACAGAAGAAATGTTCGGTAGACGGACTCAAAGCCACGAGCTTTCAGAGTTTCGCGGGAAAATTGTTCTACAAGAATAGATTTTTGTTCACAAATCCAGAGAATATGGGACTTGGAATGACGTGTTTGGAATTCTAAGGCAAGTTTCAGAGCAATCCAGGATTTTCCTGTTCCTGTGGCATGAAAGTGGACACCTGAGGCGAAATTGTTGTTGATAGAAGCCGAAACGGCCTCTTTCTGATTGGTTCTAAACATTGTACAAAGCAAAAAAGAGTCCTAGTAGTCATCAACTTTTTGGGATGTTGATTACTCCTTTTTCTTAGGAGGAGGTCGGCGTGTAGGCGGTTTTGGGGCTGCTGCCGCTGAATCCAGTACATCAGCCGCAACAGTTTCAGGATCTGCATCGGCAGGGAATTTATGAAATTTAGGCGGTCCTTTCTTTCCCTTGGGATTCGGTTTGTAGAAATAGTATCCGTAGGGACCTTGTTTGATTGTCCAGTCTCCCACTTTGCGTTCAAAAGCACCTTTTTTGGCTTCCAACTTCGCGACCAGAGTTTCCTCGGTGTCTTCTGGTTTCCAAGGAACTTTGATTCCATCAGCTTCCACATAGAATCCGAAAGGTCCACGCTTTTTCAGAATGGGTTTCTCTAGCCAAACACCGACTTCCTCTCCCTCTCTGGCAGTTTTTGCCGCTTCAAAGGCGGCTTCAATCAATGCTTCGGTCAGTTTCTTTTCAGCATTGGCGAATGTAATTCCCTCAGGAAGTGGCGCAAATTCATCACCGGATCCATCTGCCTTGGGCCGCACCAGTCTAGGACCGAGTTTTGTCTGAATGAGTTTTACACCTGGTTCGTCAATGGCCTCCGAAGGAAGAGCCTTGGACTTTCCATTTCCTTTTTCGGCTTGAATGGCATCATAACGTTCTTTGTAGGTATCCCAGGTTTCCTGTAGAATTTCTTTCCAGGCCTTTTCGCCTTTGGCAATCTGGTCAAGCGTGCCTTCCATATGCGCCGTAAAGTCGTAAGCAAAGAGGTCACTGAAATCCTGATTTAGGTATTCGGCCACACTGACACCAAGACTGGTGGCGGCAATTTTGTTCTTTTCAGCACCGGCTTTGTGGGTCTCCTTCGTTTCTTTCATCTGTTTGGCTTTGGCTGCCAGGGCTAGATGTCGCGTTTCATACACTTGTCCTTCCTTATTCGTTTTTTCCACATAGTCACGATCAAAGAGTGTCGTAACGAGTGAAGCAAAGGTGGAAGGACGACCGATTCCACGCTTCTCCAGCTCACGAATCAATGTGGCCTCTGTGTAGCGACCTGGCGGTTTCGTAAAGACTTCATCTGCCTGAAGAGTGGACCAGTGTACAACGGATCCTGAATTCATGTGAGGAGTCCAAGATTGCCAAGCAGCTTCATCGGCTGCCTCACTTTCTTTAACTTTTTCGGATTTGTCCAAAATTCTCCAGCCATCAAATGCTGGTTTTGTCTGTTCTCCTGACCAAGTCAGAGAAGGAAGAGCCTCCATTTTGAACTGTGCTGTTCGAACATGAGTTCTTGCAGCCGCCATCTGGGACTGCATAGCTCTACGCCAAATCAGTTTGTACACAACCTGTTGACTATGTTCCACTTCTGGAAGACTCTGAACTTCTGGATGTGTGGGTCTGATTGCCTCATGGGCATTCTGGGCTTCCACAGCAGGTGCCTCCGCTTTTTCAGCCTTTTCGGACTTCTTCTTTCCTTTTTTTGATTTGGTTTCTGGCTTAGAATCAGAATCCTGTGAGGATTGTTCAGAAACTTGGTGCTGACCAGCGGGACCCACAAACTCGTTACCCCATGTCTCAGAAATCAGAGAACGCATAGAAGCTGCCGCTTCCACAGAAAGTTGTGGATTGTCTGTACGCATGTAAGTAATGTGACCCGCCTCATACAGTTTTTGCGCCGCTGCCATAGTTGCCTTCGGATTCAAGCCATGTGCTGCTGAGGCTTCCTGTTGGAGAGTGGAAGTAATGAGAGGTGCCGGTGCATTGGACGTTGCTAACCGTTCTTTTACAGAAAGAACGGTAGTTTCCGTAGATTTATTTGTGGCAGCTAAAGCAAGTGTTTCACGTGCCTTGGCTTCAATCCATTCCCCGTCGGTTTTGATATCTAGGAGAGGAGGAGTGTTGGTAGCCGAGGTTGCCAACTTCGCCTTTAGAACCCAGTAATTGCGGGCAGTATGATTAGCGATTTCTGTGTCACGATCTACAACAAGACGAAGTGCGGGTGTCTGACAGCGACCAGCACTCAGTTTGGGAGCAACTTTCTTCCAGAGACAGCGACTAATGGTAAATCCTACCAGCATATCCAACATGGCTCGTGCCTGTTGGGCATTCACCATATTCATATCTAAACGACCAGGGTTGGCTACGGCATTCAGAATTGCGGGTTTTGTAATTTCATGAAACTGAATACGCGGTGTTGTAGCTGGATTCAGTTTCAGAATATTGCAGAGATGCCAGGCGATTCCTTCGCCTTCGCGATCAGGATCCGTGGAAAGCCAGACTTCATCGGCTTCCTTGGCGGCTTTGCGAAGTTTGGCAATCTGTTCTTTCTTGTTGGAATGTTCCTCGTAAATCGGTGTCCAACCGGTGTTAATGCCAACGGCATCCAGTTTTTCCTGAAGACCGCGAATGTGACCCATGGACGCCATAACTCGCCAGCCATCGCCTAGGAAGGACTGAATTTTGCTGCATTTGGCAGGGGACTCCACAATAACGAGACGATTAGGCATGTTGGAAACACTGTGAGAAGATGGCATTCTGAATACGGCTCATCAATTTTTGGAGTAAAAGTACAGATTAATTCTCTGTGAATTTAGTAAATGAGTGTCCCGAGCTCTTCAAACCATTTAGTAAATCTACAGGGATCTAAACCCTATGAAATTAAAGATTCAGCCGATAATATAATCGGTGTGAATGGAGCGTTTGTATGGAAGCAACTTGAGACAATGGATTCAGATGTAGTACCCTATTTATTTGTGACTACAAGATCTAATAAACCGGATCGGAATACTATGAATAAACGACAAGTTTTGTTGATAATGTTGATGAATCATGTTCATGCACTTTACACTGTTCGTGGTATCCCTAAAACACCGATGTTCGAAAGTGATCCAATAGAGAAATATAAATGGTTTATGGGTCTGGATCTGGAAAATGATACGAATACTAAAAAAGCATTTGAACAGTTTAAATCATTGATAGGTGCGGATGCCTCAAATATTGTAATGGATTGGAGTGCTTTTGTTGAGAATGTGAAGAATCCTGTTGAATTTAGTAAATTGTATAAAAAACAGGTGCAGGGTCCTATACTTACAAGACTATTTGGTCCTATTCCAGTATCAACAGCATCAACAATCTCAACAGCATCAACAATCTCAACAGCATTAACACAGGATATAAATATAGGTGACGTCAGACAGTTGAATGTGTTATGTCGTGATAATACACACACACATTTTGCTAAAAACGTAGAAAAATTATATAAATTGTTTAAGAATTTTATTCTTTATAATAATTATGAACTAAATGATATTAAAAGTACACAAGAATTAATGAAATCTCTAAATAAAGTATTCTTTTGTTGTATTGCGTACGGTATCTATATTCGTATGTTAAAAATTATGAATGATAATAATGACAATATAGAAAAAAAATATACTTTTAGTCAATTTGCTGAAGAATTTAATAATAACTTTTTGTCAGAAGATTTTAAAAGTAATATTAATACCTTGAATACGCTTAGTAGTAATTATCTAGGCAGAATAAAAACAGTATGTCATGACGTTAAAAAATATCTTGAAAAATCAATAACAGAGTTAAATTATAATAAAGAAGATTTTAAGTATTTCTTAAACAATGAAAAAAAAATTAAAGATTGTATGGTGATTTTAAAAGAGATTAATAAAGATAATCAAATTATTAAGACTATAAAGACTTTAGTACATATTGAATATGATAATTTTGATCTTAATGATGAATTTTATAATTCTTTATCTACATCTTTATTTGAAGCAGGTATATTATTTAATGATTTAATATACGGAAAAGATATTAATATATTTATAAATGAATATCCACCTCAAATAAGTAATGTTGTTGAAAGTTTAACTATAGAAGATTTATTCAATAAAATTATATTAATTAATAATAGTATAGATAATGCAAATCCAAATACATTTACTAACCCTCCTAAATATGATCATGCGGATGTTTTTACGGATGGCCTTAAAATAGATAAAAAAAATGCTTATGGAATTTTATTTAATATAGATATTGGGTACAAATTTCCATCAAATGATAGTTATAGAGGCGTTTTATTTTTATTCGGAATGCATACAGAATCAACCGCAACAACATCTTTGTCAACAATATCAACAGAAACAACAGCACCACATATTGGTGGAAATATGTTTTATAATGCAGAATTTCCTGGACAATTAACAAACTTTCCAAACATAGGAAACTCCTGTTTTTTGGATTCAGCAATCCAAATGTTGCGAAATATTCCTGAATTGTTTGATTCAGCACATATTAATATACCAGAAAATTACATTACTAACATTTCTTCATCCACAAGTTTCTTACAAAAATATCATAGGAATGTTTCTTTTTCAACTATTGAGTTGCCTTCAATTGATACCTGGAAAAGTATTTATATATCTGATGTTATGACTTTAGCAAGCACATGTCAAATTTCCTCTCCTACAAGAACACAAGAAGATAGTGCTTTATTTCTTGGAAATTTTATTGATAGGGATTCTAAATTTCAAGGAATGTATTCCTCCATAATTGGCTCTGAATCTTCTGAAAAATATTTTAGAAAATGTGGAGATGACTATGAATTTAGTGTTGGCAACGAAGTGAATACATATCAATATACACATACAATTGAAGATTCAGAAGTTGGGTCCAATCCAATTCAAACATCAAAACTGTTTACTAGTCAAGTCAGTACAATTGTAAAAGAAATGGATGATGTTCAAACTTTTTTTAATAGATTAAATGAGGTTCATATATCATCCTGCTTAAAAGAAGATGGAACACCTAAAACTGTCTACGCAATAGAAAGAAAGAATTTCTTAATAAATCCCAAAGATTATATTATATTTTATAAACAGAGTGAAAACTCTATAGAATTTACAAACTTTCATTCAACAATTCAATTTGCCAATAAATTCTATCAACCCGTTTCCGTACTATATAAATCCGGTTCTGCTCGAGGTGGTCATTATGTCTGCGCTAACAAGTTTGGTTCAAACTGGAAATTGTATAATGATACGGATTTTGATGCCAATAAATACGGTGATTCAATAACTGTTGGGAATGATGGATTATTATATGATCAAAATAATACGAAAGATCGTGAAAAATTAATACGAATGATTCTGTTTGGACCTCCAAGAACCCTGTTTGAAGAAAAGAAAAAACAATCAGCCGGTTCTTTAACTGTATATTGGACACGACATGCTCTAAGTTGCGCAAATGTTCTGAAAGATTTAGGAAAGAAAGGAAAACGAAGTGGTTTAGCACCAAATTCTTCTATAGCGGATATTGGAATTGAGCAATGTCGCCAATTCAGAGATCAAATTCAACAGAGTGTAGGAACTGAATTAGATTTTGTGGGTGCGTCGGCTTTATTGAGATCCCAACAAACTGCGGCTTTACTCTATAATCCTGACAAAGTTCATGTATTGCCATATATTTCGGAAAAACGCAGTTTTCTACCAGATGATGACAATCAACCTATGCCAGAAGAGAAAAATAAGGCGATGTATGCTACATTCAAGGAGTATATGAAAGGAAAGTATATTTTTGATTCTGAGGAAAAAATAGTAAAGTCAGATTTGGAATACAAATTCAAGGATATGTTTGGAATTCAGAAAGAAGAAGAAGCCTTTAAGGTAAAATCGGATCCTATGCTTATTGTATCTAGAATCTATGACGATTTAAAGAAAAAACATCCTGAAAAACAGAAATTTACCATTGCGATTGTTTCTCACCAAGGATGGCTGAAAGATGCCGGAATTACGGACCAAAAAGTTATGAATTGTGCTGTTATTAAACAGGAATTTTCTGTTAATGATCAACAATCACTTGTTGGAACTTCACCAGAAGTGGTATTTCCAAGACGGGGAGAAACACCATCAATTCAACTGGGTGGTTTACAATTCACATTTACTCCCACAATTCAACCATCTCTCAAGGATGTATTTAACACTGATTGGATAAAGAAACAAGATGAAAAAACGCAAATTCAAATCCTGAAAAGTCGTTGTGGATCCTTGAATTATATTCCTTTCGGAATACCAAAAAAGGTAGATGTTGAGAACAGAAAAACAGAAGAAGAAATTAAGGCGCAAATTGAAGTTGATATTAATCGTGTATGCAGTCAATATTATTTTACCTCCGCAAAAGATTCTGAATTCTGTGTACAATCTGAAAACAAAAAATACGATGTATCCAAGGCGGAATCTGAAAATACGGAATTTTTTAAAAACTATTATCCTATTCTCCAAAAGTTGTACATTGAACAGAAGTATGAATATGACCAGGCACACCAATATCTTTTGTTTGATATTATTAAAAATTATGAAAAAAGTCAAGCGATATTAAAATATATTTATACTGCATATTTACTTCCAACATATGATCGCACAAAGACAAGATTTTTTGGTAAAGTTTTACAAAGACTATTTCCTACAATGAATCACCGTGATCATGTACAAGGATTTAGAGATAATCTTATAAGGTTAGTGTTTGGATGCTTGTTCAGTCACTGGCCTTGTAAAACAATTGTAGCATATATGAATAGAATTGCGATTCAGACAAATCCCCTATTTATATTCATGTTTTTTAAAGTTGTATTTGAAGATTTTTCTAATGAATTGCCAACATGGAAAAATGATGATCCAAATTTTTACAATATTTTTTACGATGTTTTAGGTAATTATGTATTTTTCAGACAGTTAGGAAAGAATACGGCGGAAGAAAGGAAACAATTTATAAATGAAGATGACGCAAAAAATTTTGATAGTATACATACACGGTCAGCTATTATTGAGTTTGAAAAGGTTGAAGAAAATAGAAAGTCAATTGATGTTGATAATCCTAACAAATATTTGGCACAGGTGGTTAATCGAACATTTCAGGCTATGATTGCTGAACCACCGGAACAGATTATACGGTCCTCTCTTACTGACGAAGAATTTAAAGAATTTAAGGCTGAATATGGAACTATTTATTTTGAACCATTTGTTTGGACGTATGTGGGAATTTGTGAGGTAATGCAGGAAAACTATATTTCTGGATTCCAAACAAGGCCTCTAGCATCCGTAGTTGCCCAAACACGGAAAATTGGACGTATGCTTGGAAAGACTGCTACAGATATAACAAGAAAAATGGGAGCAATCGGTAAACAAGAAACTCGCAAAATGAGTATACTTGCTAAAAAAGGTGCAAAAAAAACGGGCTATTTTTTAGCAAAAGGAACTCAAAAAGTTGGTAGAAATTTAGTATCTAAAATTAGTAAATTTACATCACCTGAGATTAATACATCAGGGAATTTTTTCAATTTAGGTTCAAAAAAAGAATTAGAAAGTAAGGAAGAATCTGATGTGAATGTACCACTTCCCAGAAATATGTTTGGACATAATAATGAATTTGAAAACTTAGAAAATACGGATGAAATCATTCCAGGTATTACTAGGCAGAATTTTTCTAATAAAACTAAAGCATTAAAAATAGTTAAGAATAAAATGATGAATGTAAAAACTAGAAAAAATCAAAGAAATAGAAATGTGGAACGATTATCCGAATTGAAGAGTAAAACATCGGAATTAACAGAAGATGAACAAATAGAAGCTGGTTCTATTACAGGTCGTCTTTTACAATATAAAGAGAATGTGGATAACATTAGAAAACTTGGTGAATTATCAAATTCTATTCATGGTACAAAATTTATTAGAAAAGACTAAGTAGAAATGACAACTCGGAAACGACAGGGATCCCGGCGTTTACGCAACAAAACACGTAAAGGGGGTGCTGTTACAAATGTCAATAAAAAATTGGTTATAAATGGTTTAAACGCTTTTGGAAATGCGTTTAAAGGAAAAGTAGGAGAACGCCCTTGGAATATGTCAAATACTACAGCAAAAAATAAAGCAAAGAAGAACTTTCGCAATACATTGACAAAATATCTTAAAAAATATTTAATTAATCCAGTTAATGCTTTAGAACCAGGAGCAAAAGCACCTACTATGATCAATATGAATATTAATTCAATGGTTTAGGAGGTGAAAAAATTGAAGCTCGTTTGGTGGATTTGCTGCGGATTGGGGTGTTTTCTGTGAGTTTTGTGGCTTTTCTTTTCTTTCCTTTCTTTTCCAACATGCTTTCTTCCACGGATGCGGCGATTCGCATCCAAAATTTCTGGCGCGTGAATTGCCTGTTTCATGCGCCTGAAACACCCCTGTTTGTCCCTTATGATGGATTTCAGTACCATCCTCATCAGGAGACGGGTATTCGCTGGATGCTGGAACGTGAATCTGAGGAATACCGGTTTGTGCGGGGCGGTATTCTGGCAGATGAAATGGGTCTCGGCAAGACGTGGGAAACCGTAGGCCTGCTTCTTAACGCCGCAAAGCAGAATACAAATACGCTGATCTTAGTTCCGCCCGTGCTTTTGGAGCAGTGGCATCAGGTGCTGCTGAAGAGCCGGATTTCCCATTCAGTTCTGGTTACGGGTGGACAATGGAAGCGCTATGACCAGATTCGTGAGAATCTCCATGTGTACCTTTCCACCTATGACCGGATTGTGAATAACCCGCTTGCTCTGGATGATGTGTGCCTGGAGCGCATTATTGCAGATGAAGGCCATGCTCTGCGGAACCCAAGGACAAAGCGATTTGAGCGCCTGTCCAAGATTAAGGCGCCGATTCACTGGATTCTGTCTGGTACACCCGTTCAGAATAAGATGAATGATTTCAAGGCTCTCTGCCTCTGGATGGGTCTGCAGGCGAAGCCGGATGATGCTAGCTGGAAAGAGGTGGCAGGGCGAATTATCCTGCGCCGTACAGTGAAGGATGTGATTGAAACTGTACCGGAATTTCCTGAGATGCCACCGGAGCACAAGATTGTGCCGGTGACAATGCCTGAGGATTCAGAGGAGAAGAAAATCTTTGATGTCCTCATGCGCCGATTTCAGAATGCGGTAGACGACCAGGTGAATGGCATTCACATTCTGGAGATGTTTCTGCGGATTCGTCAGATGCTGGCACATCCGCAGATTTACATTGATGCTATGCATAAAAAGTACAAGGGGAATTACCATAGACCCCGTGTATGGTCAGGTACGGCGAGCAAGATGGAGGCATTCGGTAAACTTCTGGAAACCACTGAGAAGCTCCCCACGCTCATTTTCACCCAATTTGCCGATGAGATGAATATTGCCGAGGGTGTGGCCAAGATGTCTGGATTCAACACATTCACTATCCGTGGCGGGCAGACAGATCAGCAGCGCAACCACATGATTGAGGAATCCAAGGCTTCTGTGGCAGCTGGTGAGCCTACCGCTGTTCTAATTCAGATTGTTGCTGGAAACGCCGGCATCAATCTGCAGCATTTGAATCGCATCATCTTCCTTTCCTCCCATTGGAATCCGGCGGTCGTGGACCAGGCTGTAGGTCGTTCCTACAGAATTGGCCAGAAATCCCAGGTGGAGGTATACCACATTCTGCTGGCAGATGGGGCTGAGAGGAACCTGGATCGCTATATGGCCAAGTGCCACAAGAAGAAGCGCCAGACGGCCAAAAATCTCCACGCCAAACTTATCTGTGAGGCAGCCGTATCCACTGAATATGTTATCCATGAACTCAACAAAGTCTGCCCTGAAGAAGTTATTGAGGCCCAACAGCAGCCTGCTGCGTCAGTGCCTGCATAAATACCTGGTTCGCCAGATGCCAAATATACATATCATAAATAGCGTCCTTTTCATTTTCAGTTAATTCTGAAATTTCCTCCAAAGCAGTATCCATTTCCATTGGAGTATTTACCAACCATACCAATTGTGTGTAATAATAGTTTTCCTTATCAGTGAGTTCGGCCGGCTGATAATTGTATAGAAGTTTTTGCCGGATAGTATGTTTTTCGGTTGGTAATAATGTGGCATTATAATTCACGCCCTCAAACAATGTATTAAAGTTATTTCCATGCGAGACCAAATAATTAGCGTATTTTTTGGCCATATTGGGTGACATAATCGGTTTACTAGCTATAGTATTGTGCGCGGGTCTTGATTTTCGGGACTTTATGGCATTATTTGAAACATTAATAGGATGAATTGTATGATTGTTGGAAAATCCTACACCTCCATACAGTTTTCTCTTTCTTGTTTTAGTATTTTTTCGTAAGTATTTACTCATATTTATTTCTAGTGTATCTAAGGATTATTATTTTCAGTCAAAGTAAATGACACTATTTGTGGAACAATTTGGTAGACTTGGAAATAGGATTCAACAACTTCTCCACGCATTACATATTGCTAAACATGAGGGACATTCTAAAATTCATTTTCTCTTTCCAGGATTCAGCAAACAGTGTTTGGTTTTAGGAAATCCACTTCCTGGTGAAAAAACACGAAGAGATACATGTTTTACACTTGATCCAAGCCCTACATGGGAAGAGTATAAGATGTATGCTAAACATATACGGCCTATACTCCTTTCATCTCCGGCACCGTTTACGGAAATTCAGTATCAAAAAGATGTTTTCATCCATATTCGTAGTGGGGATATATTTTCAGAAACTCCACACAGTGATTATGTACCTCCACCACTTGCCTATTACCAGAAAATCATTTCAGAATATCCGACTGGCACACAATTTCATATTCTTTGTGAGGATGAGGAGAATCCAGTTGTAGGAATTCTTAAACAATTAGGATATCCCATTTATACTTTACCCATAAAACAGGTTGTAACTGTATTCCTTAATGCGAAACATATTGTTATGAGTGTAGGTACTCTGGTTCCAGCAATCTCATTATTTCAGACTCCTGAAAGAATATACTGCCCCGATTACTATCAGTCTTGTCTTTTACCGCCTACAATAGTTCGTATAGGTCTTCCCGAATATATTCAACCAGGTGAATGGAAAGGAACCGAACACCAGAGAAAACAAATTGTACAGTATTCAATAGAGGATGCAGGGTTTAATAAAAGCAACACAAATATTTCAGGAATTACGGGCGAGTCTTAACTATACACAGTCAGAGAGGGATGCACTAAAAATAGCATCGCAAGCATTTCTAGTAAGTTTGAAACTGCGACCTGCGGCACTAATTACTGGTCTTGAAAATGAGGAAGACGTTGAAAAAATTAGAAATATATGCAGAAGAAAATACTCAAATATTATATTCATTCCATTACCTGAATCAAAAAGAGCACATATTTTTTTACGTCAGTCATCTACATCAGTATACCAGTATGAAAGACTACGACAACTCAAAGGACGTACAGATTTATCTGAATATCATCAATATCTTGGAACTATGTTAGGATATTTGACACCTTTACCTCTTGATACAAAATCATATCCCGAAGGTACATTAACTGCTGAAATTCGTGTAGAAGATTCCGAGGGAGGATTTCAAATTGCTCCACAAATAGTAGTTGGGTTATCGAAAGAAGTAATTGAAGCTCATTTTTCTCCTATAGTAAAAGCACTAAATGAATTATATAGTAGTGAAAGAATACCATATAATGCTGAAATTAAAATGGAGTCTCATGCCAATTTTATAAGCAGATCTCAACAAACTGTAAAGAAGACACGAAAAACCCGAAAGTCCAGAAAAACCCGGAAGTCCAGAAAAAATAAAAGAAGCTAGAATATAAAAGAGTATGAACTATAATTCTGATAAATTATTTAGGGATTTATTCAAATCCCTAAAACCTCTAATGCGAGAAGATAAAGCAGTAGAAATTGCGTCTGAAGCATATCTTGTTCAAAACCAGATTCGTCCTGGAGCAATTATACATGGTCTTCATAATAAAGAAATCATAAAAATAATTACTGATATTATTGCTAACGATGGTTGGTTAACTTTTAGAGTATTACCTAATTCAAATCGTTTAGTTCCAAAATCAAACTATATTCTTCTTATGAAAGATGCGTCTTCCTATGAAAAGTATGAAAAACTACAAGCACTTGAACTCCTTAGTGAAAAGTCAGAGTATCATATATATCTTGGAAACTTATTAGGTTATTTAACACCGCAAAATATAAATATAAGAAATTATCCAGAAGGGACACTGGTTAGTGATGTCACAGTAAGCGGAAATACAGGTAATTTTCAAATATCATCCCAAATTATTGTAGGTAAGACTAAAGAAGAAGTTGAAACATATTTTACACCAATAGTAGATGCACTAAACTCATTATATCGTAGTGAAAAAATACCATATAATGCTAAAATTAGTATAAAAGTTCTTGAGGATTTTGCTACTAGAACAGCTCGTTTTAATACTAATATTGATAGAGCCTTAGCCAAAAAGAGAAAGTCCAGAAAGTCCAGAAAGTCCAGAAAGTCCAGAAAGTCCAGAAAAACCCGAAAGGCCAGAAAAGGCAAACGGTTTTAAGGAGCAAAACAAATTTCACTGGTTTCCTCATTATACCAGAGGCATTTTGAGGGAACACCTTCTTTGGGTACGGCTCTTAGAGGTCGTACAAATAGACCGCCTGGATTCGTGGCATTCACACGTCCAGCAGCTGTTAGAACAATGGTATTTGGATGAGCAGTCTTTGCACCATGACCAATACAGACAGAATCGCCGGTTCGTGAATCACCGACAGCACCTGAACAATTTCCGATAGCAATCATATTACAGGACGTATTATTTCCTGAAAAAGCACCAATGGAAATGTTATTATGGCCCTGGTTGTCAAATCCGGCACGGAATCCGACATGCGTATTGATATTTCCCTCATTATTCATGCGACCGGCATCTAGACCGATCGCCACATTGTTGTTTCCTGAACGATTTTCAATGGCTGTGGAACGACCCACAAACACATTTCCATCCCCATTCTGATTCATTAGACCGGCTTCATGACCCACCATTACATTCATGTTACCATTTCGTGAGCAAACATGTGTACCCAAAAAAACATTTTCGTTGGACATTTCTAATCCAATTTAGGAATGCCTAACTTTAGACCCTTGAACATTTCAAACCGGCATAGCTGGTTTGAAATAGTTCTATGGGTCGCGGTCAACAGAACCTTGAAAACAATGAAAATGGACCCGCTTTGCGGGTCCAACTGCCAGTTTTAAATGTTCGTTGGTCCAGACCTGTTAATCTAGAGCAAGAAGAATAGCATCAAGTACAGTGTCTGAAAATTCTTCTGCCTCCATTTTTACGGTTGGGAAAATAGGCGACATTATCTCAACAGTCTCACAGGGGTATTTATCCTTCCTGATCATATACTTCAAACTCTGAAGATAGTCCTTGAGATCCCTCTTATTAAAGGTTTTCTTATACGGCAAGGCTTTGTATTTTACTTTCTCTCCTGTAGGTATTTCAAATCGTGAATGAATTGAATATCCATCTTGACATTGTGAAATATAGAACATGTCATAATGATCAAAAGAGTTCAGGTAAATAAGCACAAATTTAGGTGCAGAAGATGCCATGAGTAAATATACGAATCCAAACAAAAACAGCAAATTTCTCAATTTTTATCCGGCAAAATGTTCCATAGATTGAAGATCCTGTAATACATCGCATGAAAGTCGGTATCTTTTATGTGTAATGTCCCTTGGCCAAAGAATAAACTGCATAATTTCAGCATCTCGTTTCCTTTGTCTAGTTTCTAGGAGTTCAGTTAGTGTTTGGGGAAACGTGGTATAAATGGGAGATTGAATCCATTTCTTACAAATTTCGAAGAATCTAGGTAACTGTTTCAGAGAATAGACAATAGTTGCATATTCAGGTTCATTTTGAAAGAATACTGAAAGTGGTTCAATCACCAGTAGTTCCGTTATAAGAGCAGGAGGCACTTCGTTCACGTGAAATAGTTCTTCTACAGTTTCACGTATAGCCGTTTCATACCAGACTTCCGTATTTTCACGTTTTCCGCCAATTCCACTGATTTTAACCTGACTAGTCGTCGTATTAGGTGTGTGTAAGCCCACAAGAATATGGGTTCGATTCAGAAATATACATCCTGCCGCTGAACTCTGAACAGCAGGATATTTATGGATCCACGCTGCCGAACTCTGCTGGCAACCCATTTTCAGAAAAACACAAGTCTTCCTATCGTTAAGAAATGTTTTCAATTTTTACACAAAGTATAAAAATTGATTGAATTCAGTATTCATTCCATACATGTATACTATGATGTCATTCTCTTATTATGGATGGATTGTGTGTGGGGGTGTTTTACTTCCTGTTGGGCATTGGATATACCTAAAATCACAAACATCCAAACTGAATTCAGAAATTGAGGAAGTTCAAGGTCCTGTTCGTGGATACGAAATCTCACATATCACAACTATGGGATCTGAAATCTTTCTGAAATCTAAGTATTTTACTGGATCCCAACCCCTAACTCAGATGAGGAATTCTATGTATGATGTTCCTTGTTCTACCTCTGAAACTGTACGAAAAACACTCAAACTGAAAAAGATTAGATATGATACACAGGCGTATATACATGTTCCTACACGGCAAATTGCTAAATCACGCGACCGATTACTGCGTGACATCCAAATTCTGAAACTTGCTCCTAGTTTACTAGGTGCGGCCATTTGTATTGGAGTCTCTTCCTATTGTCTATTCTCTGATTCCTTGCTGTTGTGCTAAGCGAGCAAGAGCGGCAGCTGCCATTTTTTTGCGTTTTTCTTCGTGGGTTTCTTCTTTGGGTGGTTCAACGACCGGTGGCTCAACGACTGGTGGTTCAACGACTGGTGGTTCAGCAGGCGCTTCTTCAGAATCCAAAGCATCAAGGGGTGTCAGTAAATCCATTTCAATTTCACCACCACGGATACAATACAATTCAGATCCGGCCGGCTGTGCTTCCAAAATATCCACTTCCAAAATATCACCTGAGGAAAGAAGTAATCTCATACTCTGCCCTATGCTCCAACATGTGTATCGCTCAAATCCACGACTGAGAATATCTTCTGCCGGTGTTTGTTCCCGTTCAGCCAGACGAATATGTGCTGATGTAAGAGGTTGTACTTTAATACTGGTACACTGTGGAGGTTTAGCGCGAATAGGAATAATATAATCGTCGGCATTTTCGTCTTCCTCTGGTTCTCCACTAACATTCAGAGCTTGACAAACCCATTCAGGAGCATACAGAGTATTGTTTGCTCCTGGATGAGGACCATAGATACACACACCTACATGTTCAAGTGTAGCAATCACCACAGTTCCCACATCTTCTTCCATTACCCATCGTTGAAACATATGAGAAGGTAGCCAAACACGGTCGGAACATTGGTGTTCCTGAATTTCCTCCTCGGCCAACCAGTGTGCATACAAAAGAGAAAGAACCTTCATTCTGAAAAATCCACACATTCTGTCATAGTCCATGTTAGGATTCAATTTTTCTAAACAGTCAGTAGGATAGACTATGAAAACACGAAAAAATAAACGGGGAGGGAGGTTAGTGGCTCAGAAGCCACAACCTTTCTGCCAATGTATGGATTTTCAGACCCAGAAGGGTTGCCGAAACTTGGCAATTGGTAAATCTCTCTTCTGCCAACAACACCAGGCCTGTCCCTCTTCTCCACGATCCGGATCAGAACCAAAGTTTGATCCTCTCCGTTACAATGGGGATGCAGCGATTTATAAATCCCATAACTGCTATTCCTACAGTATGAATGTGCTGGATAGAAAATTGGTGGAGTTATGTAGGAAAAAAGGGGAGAATTATTCGTGTCGCCAGAATTTCCATCAGCCCGGTGCGTTAAATGGTAGCCGATATGCTTTAAATGCTGTGGAGCGCCGAGCCTGTCCTGTTGTAGAAAAACTTATGATTGATGATAATCCAGAGGTGGTAAAAACGGATTTTTATTCCAAATGTCCCAAAGGAAAGAGTAAAATCGCCCTAGTCGTGGATCCTGGTGAAGATTACCATTTCTATCGTCAGGATTCAGATGGAATGTGGAGTCATAAAGATGGATCAAACAAGGTAAAACGATTTGACGCCTTGAAACGTCCTATTTTTAATCCCGAGTACGCTTCCCGCGACTACGAGTGGCAGGGTTCCGACTTGAACTACACAGATTTCTGCGGGTTTTATTGTGTGCCACGGGATCATGATATCCACTTAGGACAAGGAGGCGCGGTCTTGGTGCCGAAGGGAGGGTCACACAAGGGATCACACAAGGGGTCTCAGCTGACGGTTCTGGAACCACCGGGTCAGAGTTGGACAGCGTATCGTCGTCGTCAGACACGTCGGTCTCGTCGTCAGACGCGTCGGTCTCGTCGTCAGACACGTCGGTCTCGTCGTCAGACGCGTCGGTAGATTCATATTCAGGCAACCATTCCTGTAAGAGTTCTGAACAGGTTGGACGTTTGTGTGGATATAACGAAAGCATACGTTCCAAACAAGCCATAAAACGATCATGTTCTGACTTGTAAAATTCAGTCTGCATTATTCCAGGCCAAGCCAAATACTGAATGTAGGTGCGGAGAAATACAAGTCCTAACATCCAAACATCGGCACTTTGTGGTGAGTAACTCTGTTTCTGAACAGATCGAAATGCTCGGAACGAATAGTCCAGATCAAATTGTTGAAGCACGAAATCCATGGACGGATTTCGTTCTTCCAGAAGTTCATACACAGTTGAAAGGGCATACCCCGCTTCTATACCAATCTGAACTAAACGTTCCGGTGGATACACAGAATGTGACGGATTCCATTCCTCAGGAGAAGGAGGAATATGTAGGGATTGTGTTGTTTTTTTGGGGAGAAGCTCCAGACGATGTGTTTCCGGATGTATTACGCAACAGGTATCATCCAAAAATCCATGATACATTCCATCATTATGAAGTGTTTGAAGTTGTGTTAGGGCATCGGTAAACCATGATAACCAATGTTCCAGAGCGTAGTTTGGATTCTGGAATCCAATCGTCTTCTTTTGGGGCATTTTCTGACTGTTGAAACGCCACTGACTGTTTATATCCATGCGGTATTTGTCATTTTCAATTTTATTCAGAATGACAAAATGTTACAGTTTTACGATATTCGGGTGGAGAACCCGAGTCTTCGGTTATTCTGTCGTGTGAAGAAACACACTCTGACAATTCTTTCAGAATGTAAAAGTGTATGGATTAAACTGTATTGGAACGGGGATTCCCATTTAATTTTGGAAGAATGTCAGATGTATTGTAAACCTGCTTTACTTTGTTCAGAGAATGTTGTGGAACTTCTGAATCCCTGTTTACTATTAGGCTTTTATTCCTTTCCCCAAGCAACAGAAGTTCTTCTGAATTATGGATGGACATTACGAAAAGATCAACATGGTAATTATGAAAATTGGTCTATTGATATCAAATCAATTCATTGTTTGTCATTACCAAAACTGAATCTGAATATACGAAATTTGGAGGAGGAGGAACATGTATGGGAAGCACCTGAAATTGACGCATCCCGTGAAAAATACGTACTATATTATGGTTGAATTATGAATTTCCACATTAATGTGATCCGTAACACATCGCAGTAACGACTTACAGGACGTGCTCCATGCCAGAAACTCGCCGGAAAAATAACTAGGCGATTGGACTTAGGATGTATGGACGTGTCAATTTCCTGGGTTTCGCGATTCCAGAATACAGTTTCCCCTGACCAATCGGATTGCCAAATCTCCATTGGATAAAACAGAATCGTAAAAGTATCGGGTCGGTAATCATCATGATGAAGTTTAGAATCTGTGCCATATGTTTGTCCATTTGCATAACAACGAAGAAGCCGTGAATTTGGCGGAAGATGAGGTTTCAGGAATTCAAACATCTCCTGTAGCACCAATTCTCCGAACGAATAGGATGAAGCAGAAATTCCTTCATTCTGATTTTCAGCACAAAAGAATGTCTTTGACCAGTGCGGCAAAGAATCACGTATCATTGTTTGAACTGACTTTTTTCCATACTTCCATTCTACATGAGTAAAATACTCTTGTACTTTGGACACAAGATGGTGAGGAAAGAATCCGTCTATTACTGAAATTCTGTCTGTTTCAAACATGACAATTTATAATAGGTAAAATGTGTTAGGTTGTGCTTAGGCAGTGTTGGAGAGCGCCTTCCAACTCACAGGAAACGCGCCCTCCAAAAGTTCCCCAATTGCCCTAGCATAGGCCTGAATTTCCCGCTGTGCCCCTGGATCCGTGCGAAGACCATAAATACGGGCATACGCGGCCAGAGAACCCGTTTCAATAAATTCAGTATACATACTTTGGGGTAGAACGGACCGAGCAATTTCTGGTGCCACTCCTTTTTCTAGGAGTTCATTGTACAAACTAACAGTTTCCTTCCCGTGTTTGCGAATTGCGTCCAGAACCGGCTCAGCGTCGGCAATCGGTTCTTCTTTAGATCCCTGTTTGAGTTTGGGATCCCGTGCCCTCAGACCGGCCTCAGAAGGAAACCAGAGTTCCGGTAGAGAATCCACATATCGTCGTGACACTTCATTGCGTGCAAGACCAATCTGGTGACGATACCATTCACGCGCAACAAAAATGGGCATTTTGATACGGAAACGTACCTGAGGATGAAAGAAGGGACTGATATGATCATGTTTGGCCAGATAGTTAATCAGTTTTTCATCCTGGGTAGACATGGTATCTACTTGCTTATTAAAACTCACACGGGCGGCATTCACCACGGTCAAATCGGATCCAAACACTTCCAGTAGCTCAATTGAGCCAATTTCATCTTCAGCAGTCCATTTCATGATTGAATCCTATCGTATTCTTGTCTGAAATCTTTAAACGGGACTTAGTAAAAATTGAGGAGTGAGCAGGATAAATCGGTTGTAAGTAGTATGACTTCGCGTAAATCACCTCGGTTTGTACCCCAGGAACCAACACATGCCGAACGTATTGTTCAGCATTACACCGCCGTTCTTGAGTGCCTGAAAGACTCTGAAGAAAGAATTTCCACAGCAATTTCATTGTATGAATATATTCTTCAACATTGGCCAAATATTCAGACTCAGGTGAACAAAGAAAAACTTAAATCAGGAATGTCTGAAATTGAGGTGGAACTTCAGGGACTTCATGATGTTGCTCTTTCCAAAAAAGTACGACTCCACATGGCATTTCAGACACTTCGATCTTTGCTCTAAAAAGGGGAAAAGTTGAGGACCGAAATACCAGTTTTTTCACCTAAATAGATCCCACTTCTTACATAGAGACATGCCATTCCTACCCCATTCTTCTGAAACTGAACGGATTGTAGGCATCCAGTTTGGTGTCTTCAGTCCCGAGGAAATTGTTCGCCGATCCGTGTGTGAGGTGACAAATCCTTCCACTGCAGATGGTAAACTCGGCGGTCTGTTTGACCCGCGCATGGGTGTGCTAGAGAATGGAAAAGTGTGCCGAACCTGTGGCCAGAACAATCACAATTGTCCTGGTCACTTTGGTCACTATCCTCTGGCCAGACCCGTGTACTACACACAATTCTTCAAGATTGTGATGAAGATCCTGCGCTGCGCCTGTTTCAAGTGTGGAAAACTACTCATTGATAAGACACGCCATGCTAACTTGGCTCGTCTGAAGGGTGAGAATCGCTGGAAGATGGTGTTGGAAGCTTGTGCCAACATTACTCGTTGTGGAGAGGATACGGAAGATGGATGTGGGTCTAGACAGCCATCTAAGTACAAGGAGGAACCTGTTCACCGTATCTTTGCTGAATGGAAGGATTTGGCACTCCCGGAAGGCGTAGATCCACCGGAAGGTGCTACAGTAGATGCTGATGGTAAAGTTCAGCTGTCCATGCCTCTCGAACCTGAATACGTCCATCGTCTTCTGCGTCGCATTACCGACGAGGATGTGGAATTCATGGGATTCTCGCGCCACTGGTGCCGACCTGATTGGCTGATGTGTTCCGTCCTACCCATTCCTCCTCCTCAGGTGCGTCCCTCTGTAACGCAGGACAACAACCAGAAATCCGAGGATGATTTGACGGCCAAGCTGATTGATATCATTAAGACCAACAAGGATCTGAAACGTAAGATTACCGAGGATCACAAGAAACGGGCAATTGATGATTACACCAATGTGCTACAGTATCACGTGGCGACTCTGGTAGACAACAATATTCCTGGTGTTTCACCGGCGGCTCAGCGTTCTGGGCGACTCCTAAAATCCCTACAGCAGCGCCTGGGTTCCAAGGAAGGTCGTATCCGCAACAACTTGCAGGGCAAACGTGTGGAGTATTCGGCGCGTTCCGTGATTACACCGGATCCCAATATTTCCGTTGCGGAACTGGGTGTACCCATTAAGATTGCGACCAATCTGACCTATCCTGAGAAAGTGACGGCATTCAATATCCAGAAGCTGTATGCCCTGGTACAAAATGGACCGGATACGTATCCTGGCGCCAAGACTGTACAACGTACTGATGGACGCATGATTTCCCTGAAGCACTTGAACGGCCGATCTCTGGAACTCTTTGAGGGAGATATTGTGAATCGCCATCTGATGGATGGCGATGTTGTGCTTTTCAATCGACAGCCCTCGCTTCACAGGATGAGCATGATGGCTCACAAGGTAAAAGTGCTACCGTATAATACGTTCCGATTGAACGTGTTCTGCACTGCACCATATAACGCGGACATTTAAACAACGTCCGCAACAGGCGGCTGCTATCATGAGTTGAAGTTGAAACCATGATAGGAAAACAGTGTAACGACTTCTGTGGGTTTGGTATCGTCAACCAAATCTGCAATATAACCGTCTAGTCTAGCCTGATAGCAGGTAGGCAAAACCCTCAAATTCAGGGAAACCCCTAAAGCGTAAGAATACCAACCAAACTGGAAACGGTTCTGGGGCCACGGCTAACGGCCGAACGGATAAGGTGAAACCACTTAATGTGGGATTACCGTAGGTGACAACGTCTTACGATTCGAGCAGAAATGCAAGAAATGGGCAATCCTGAGCCAAGTCCTAAGGGCGTCGCAAGACACCTATGGATGCAGTGCAACGAGTAGATGGGGGTTGGTGAGTCTTTCTAGACTTGCTTAAGGTGTATTCTAGTCCCAGTACGAAAGACTGGGTAGTAACGTTTGATGGTGACGAAATGAACATGCATTGTGCGCAGTCAGTTGAGGCTGCCACAGAACTTCGTGAAATTGCAGCAGTGCCACTGCAAATTGTATCGCCCCGTGATTCTGTACCGATTGTTTCGGTGGTACAGGATACACTGGTGGGCGCAAATCGCTTTACTCGTCCTGATGTGCTGTTTAGTCGCAAGGAGGCCATGAATCTCCTGGTTCATGCCAAGCGGTGGAATGGTGAACTGCCACCCCCTGTGGCAGACGATCAGCTCCCTGCCGGTGTAAAGGGTCCCAAGTGGTCCGGTCAGCAACTGTTGTCGGCCCTTCTGCCACCCATTACCCTCCAGATGCCCAACAGCAGCTACAGTGACGATGACAAGAAAAATCCCAAATCCCAAAATTTCGTAAAAATCCTGGACGGCAAAATTGTCCAGGGTATTCTCGACAAATCCGTATTTAGCAAACAACTCATTCACATTATGTACAACGATTATGGTCCAGAGCTTACCGTGGATTTCTTGGATTCCCTACAGGCCATGATTGCTAATTTCCTCATGAATTCCGGTTTCTCTGTGGGTATCAGTGATTTGATTGCCGATGAAGGCACTAACCAGGAAATTAGCGAGGCACTTACAAAACTCACTTCCACCATTGAAGAGCAGATTCTCCAACTCCATTCTGGTCTGTTTGAAAACTCATCGGGTCGCAGTAACCAGGAGGAGTTTGAATCCAAGATTATGGGAACACTAAACAAGGCCACTAGTGAAGCCGGTAAAATTGGTCTGAAATCGCTGGCCTCCAACAATCGCATGACCAACATGGTAAAAGCCGGTAGCAAAGGTTCCGATACCAACGTTTCGCAGATGATTGCTGCTCTAGGTCAGACAGCCATTGAAGGGAAGCGTGTACCCAATGGTTTCCAACATCGTACTCTGCCTCATTTCAAGCGGTTTGATGATTCGGCACAGGCCCGTGGCTTCATTAAATCCTCGTTTATCAAGGGTCTCCATCCAGATGAATTCTTCTTTCATGCCATGTCTGGACGTGAAGGTTTGATTGATACCGCAGTGAAGTCAGTAACAGCAGACACGGAGATTGTAGTGTTGGAAAACGGTAAAACAAAATGGACTCGCATCGGTGACTGGATTGATGGACATTTGGCTTCTGCTCCTGAGAAGGTAGAACATCATGCTGAAGCTAACATGGAACTTCTACATATGGAGAAGTCTGTGTATATTCCTACATGTGATGAAGATGGAGTAGTGACATGGGGAGAACTCACAGCGGTAACACGGCACGATCCTGGTGATGTTCTGTATTCCGTTACAACCAAGAGTGGACGTTCTGTTACTGTAGCAAAATCACAGTCACTGATTGTTTGGGACGAGAAATCACAGAAATTTCTGGAGAAACCTTCTCCTGAGGTGAAGCCTGGTGATTTCCTACCCGTTACAATGAACTTGTGTGAGCCTCCTGTTGTATGCCACCAGGTGTCTTTGGCTGAGTATCTACCCAAAACAGAATACCTATATGGCAGCGATTTCCATGCTGCCAAAGAAGCATGTGAGAAGGCTATGGAAGGCCGTGAGCGTATTCCTGCTGGTTGGTGGGAAGCTAACAATGGAAAGGCATTTACTCTGCCCTATGATAACAAGGGGCGGTTTCAACGCGCTATCAGTGGTCGTTCTAATGTGGAGAACATTCAGCCTGGCTACGTTTATCCTTGGACTACCAATCGTGATCATGCTCTCATCCCTGAAATGTTGGAATTGAATGAACGCAATGGTATCTTCTTTGGTCTGTATCTGGCTGAAGGCAACTGCGACATTCCATCAGGATATGTCCAAATTACCAACAATGATCCTGCTATTCGCGAATTTGTGATTGACTGGTTTAAGGATATGGGCTTAGCCTATAAGGAAAAGACTCGTACAACCACAATTCCTTGTGTGAATGGATCAACAACTACCGGAACAAGTAGTGATGTACGTGGATATTCAGTGCTTCTCGGAAAGTTCCTGGAAAAGTTCCTAGGCGCTGGCTCTGCTGGTAAGTTTGTACCCAATGAAGCATTTGGGGCTTCTAATGAATTTATTCGTGGTCTGCTGAATGGATACTTTTCAGGTGATGGATGTGTGGGCAAAGATGGAACAGGCATTTCATCCTCATCTGTGAGTAAACGTCTTAGTGAAGGAATTAATATGCTCTGTTCCCGCTTTGGAATCTTCGGTAAACTTCGCAAAAGTCAGTGTCTTAAGAATAATGTAGGTACACCAAGGGATAAAATTCTGCCAGCCTACACGATTGATATTCGTGCGAAATGGGCAGAACTTTTCGCTCAAGAAATTCCTATGATTTCAAAGGCTAAACAGGAAAGACTTAACTTGATTAAAAATAAAAAAGATCATCTAAATTATAAAGCTGTATATGACGTTGTAAAAGATGAAGTTGTGGAAATTAATTCCATTTCTGCTGAGGAACACCCAAAACTTTACGATTTGACAATTCCTACTACAACACGGTTCCAAATATTCAATGGTTTGAATGTATTCGATACCGCCGATACTGGATATATGCAGCGACAGATTCGTGTTGCTCTGGAAGACCTAATTTCCCAACACGACGGGTCCGTCCGTGATGTGAATGGCAATCTGCTCCAAATTCAGTATGGCGAGGACGGTATGAATGCCACTAAGCTGGAGGGTCAGACAATTGATCTGGTTTCACTTTCCGAGGATGAAATCCGTGATCGCTTCGCCGCTGACGGCGACAGTCGCGAAGCCGCGTACATTCAAGCCGTTCTGGCAGATCGCAAAATTCTGGCCGAGAAAGTGTTTGGCGGAAAATCCAACAAGGTCGTGAAATATCCCGTACATCTCCAGCGTCTTCTGGGTTCCATACACAGTGAATTCAAACTCATTCAGAAGGGTGAAGCCATTGTGACGGCGGCAGAAGTCCTGGACGCACAGGAACATATTCTGGCTCAGACACATGCTACGAATCAACTGTGGGGAGCTCTGGTACGGTACCATCTGTCACCGAAGGCACTACAGGGACTCGGATTTACTAAGGCGGCACTGACTGCCTTGGTGGATCAGGTTATTCTAAAACACTGGAAGGCCTGGGTAGAACCTGGGCAACCTGTGGGTGTGATTGCAGCACAGTCGATTGGTGAACCTGCTACACAACTTACATTAAATACATTCCATCTTGCAGGTGTGGCCGCCAAATCCAATGTGACGCGAGGTGTACCACGTCTGAAGGAGTTGCTCAAGGCAACCAAGAATCCCAAGGCAGTGGAACTTCAGATTCCTCTGCGTCCTGATCTACGCGGTAAGAAGGAGGAGGCACGTCGTGTGTCCCAGGATCTGGAATTTACTCTGCTAAAAGATCTAGTTGTGACGGCCCGTATTTATTATGATCCCCGTGATGACGCAACTCTCATTAAGGAGGATGCTGACTGGCTCGCCTACATGGTGGGCTATGAGCAGGCGATCGGCGAGGGTCAGAAATCCAAGTCTCCCTGGATTCTACGTTTTGAACTGGATCGCGAGCGCATGTTTGCCAAGAACATTTCCATGGACGACATTGCCTTCATTCTAAAATCCAAGTTTGCCGAACTCTCCACGATTTACACTGATTACAACTCCCAACAGCTGATCTTCCGTATGCGTCTCATGGATGACAAGGAGTCAGCACAATCCATTGATGACCTGACTACCCTAAAATCCCTACAGAATAAGGTGCTAACGGCGACGGCCATTCGCGGTATTCCTGGTCTGAGATCCGTCAACTACCAGAAAGTGAGCGACCATCTGGAACTCCGTGATGGCAAGTACCAGCCCTACGACCAATACATCCTGTCTTCGGATGGATCCAACTTCCTGGAAGTTCTGGCACATCCCGATGTGGATCCTACACGTGTGACTAGTAACAACGTCCACGACATTTATGAATTTCTGGGCATTGAGGCGACTAGGGCCACTCTGTACCGTGAGATGTCCACAGTGTTTGAGGAATCCGGTACCAGTGTGAACTATCGCCACGTGCGCATTCTGGTGGACAAGATTTGTGCAAAGGGTAAACTCATGAGCATTGACCGCTATGGTATTAATAAGAACGATATTGGTCCCCTGGCCAAGATGTCTTTTGAACAGACGGAGGATATTGCTCTGAGGGCAGCCATGTTTGGAGAGCGAGATCCTGTGTTGGGTGTGAGCGCCAATATTATGTTGGGAGCACCGATTCGCGCTGGAACAGCCTTTACAGAAATTCTACTGGACGAGGAACTGGCGATGGAGCTGGCCAAGACGAAGCCTCAGCAGACGGTTGGCCTTACACCTGGCAAGGCACCGGTACCTGTATCGGACCAGGATGCTGACGATGCTATTTACATGGAAGATCTGGGTGATTGTGCTCTGCCTGTACTCAAGATGACGGCAGCGCTGCCACCGATTCCCGAACAACCGGTAGAGGAGGAAATTCCAGATGTGGCAATTACTCTTCTCTCGGAAGAATAGAGATCATGAAAGTTGGATATCAAACATTTCCTTCAGGTAAAAAGTACGCCTTTGTACGTGAAGGAGACAAGCGTTTTTTCTTGCGGAACATAGTGTTTCTGAAAAATCCGCGAAACACCACTCAGATTGTGGTAGTCAGAGAATGGGGGTCCCCCTCAGAAAAAGGGGCCTGGGAACCACCAAAAGGTCAGATGGAATGGAAGGAATTCAGCGAGGCCGGTGTGAAAGAGGGGCAGAATCTGAAGACAACCACTCTGGTGAAGCTGATGAGGGAAGGTGCTTTACGGGAAGTCCGTGAGGAGGCAAAAATCATGCCAGAGGAAATCGTGGATTTACGATTCCTGCCCATCAGTTACAAACAGGCATTTCCCAAGGCGGGCAAAGATGCTTTTTTCCGCTATCAGTTCTGGGAAGGATATGTGGGGGATTTACGACCGGCTCAAATTCGTCTTCAGCAGCTTGTGAGAAATCCGGATTGGGTCGCTATGTTACCTGCGGATGTATTGGAGAAAGATGGTGTAGCCTGGTGGTCACCGATGAACCCAGCAACCAAACACTGGATACGAGGGGAATTCTCAGGAACTATGGTGGATACATACACACGATTTTTGAGTTAAATTCATTTATGACTATTGGTTGGTTACATATTACTAGTCGTCTTCTGACGTTAGTAGATTGGAGATGACTAGTAAGAACCCTACTTTTAGACTAAGAGTAAATAGTTCAATTTTATTCATCATAAATAGTAGAGATGCTGAAATCAAGAAAATCCACAAAAAGGAATCGTAAAACTCGTAAACAGCGAAGACAACAAAAACAGTATGGTGGCGTCAGATTCTTACATTATTCCCCCAAACCGATTTCTAAACTTCGCGATTTATCTCCCAAAGAAGTTGGGAAATTGATCATGAAACCGAATGGACTCTGGTTATCCGAGGAAGATTCCTGGAAAGAATGGTGTAATGAATCCTGCATGTTTAACCTTTCTAAGGCTCGTAAATATGAAGCGACTATTGACCTTAGCAAGTTGTATGTTGTGGATTCCATTGAATCGCTAAATGCCCTACAAAAAGACTATTTTGACGCTGACAATTTTGGAATAAACTGGGCTGAAGTATCCAAAAAATATGCAGGAATTCAATTTACAAACTATGATGCCGTGAAGAGTGAGTATATGAAAAAGATTACTCCCGAATCCATATGGTTTATGGGCGTGGATATAGATAGTGTTTGTATTTGGAGGCCATCTGAGGTGGTTTTAACTTTTACGGAAGTTACTTAAATATCCAGAACAACAGGACAATGGTCTGAACCCCAATATTCATTCAAACAGTCAGCACCTTTGATGCACTCTTTGTCTGAAACTACACAGTAATCAATGCGCCAACCTACGTTTCGCTTTCGGGCGGAAGCGAACGGAGACCAGTAGGTGTATTTTTTGGCCTCAGGATACAGGTGGCGGAAACTGTCAGTCCAGCCATCATCCAGGAGTGCCTTGAACTCCGCTCTTTCTTCTGGTGAGGCACCTGGTGTCAAGGGTGCTGGTCTCTGATTGTGGAGATCCAGTTTGGCCGAATAGGCACAATTCAGATCCCCACAGAGAATCACGGGTTTTCCTAGAGCTCGTAGGTCAGACAGGTAAGAACGCAACATAGCTTCCCAGACCTGGCGTTCCGCTAAACGAGTGAGACCCTGTTTGCAGTTCGGAGTATACACACAGACGACACGGGCTTCACTGAACTCCGCCTGAACAATGCGTCCCTCTTTCTGAAAGGCATGATCAGATGTGGGGAATGGAGGGGAATCCACGGAAATCGGTACATCCTTGGACAGCAGGGTAACTCCTGAATATCCTTTCTTTTCGGCGGCTCTGAACTGAATGTGGGGAAACCAGGGTCTCAGGAACTCTACGTCAGCGGCATTGGCAGATTTCACTTCCTGAAGGCAGAGAATGTCTGGATTCTGCTCTCTGATCAGGGCTTCCAACACCGATTCTCCGTTTGCTTTCTCACCGGATTTGGATTTTTGTTTGGTGGCACGAATACCATTGACGTTCCAGGAAATAATACGCATTCTGAGATTAGAATAACTGGATAAAAAGAAGACACACTGTGGATTCTTTTTAAAAAAAGGTTTCAATTTTTTACGGGACAACTGATTTTGCATTTTTATAATCGGCATCAATTGTGTTGTAGGTTTTCTGTGTACGCATATACGCACTATAAGCACGTTCCTTCTTTAAAGAGGAAGTTGCCGTATTGTACGAAGTCAGCATTTTAATGCTGAGCAAAAGAACATAACTGAGCAAGGGTGTAAGTGTGGAAATTCCTGCCCATGCCAATGCTAAATCCGCAACAGATAACCCAATATTAACAGTTTGTGATGCTACGCTGATAATTACAGCATATTTATATCGTTGATTGAGTGTAGCCATTTGATGTTTGATTTGCGGATATTCCTCAATTTCTGTATCTAAATTCAAGGTGGAACGCGACTCATCAATATCCAAATACCGGATACACCAGTTTTCCCGATACATTTCCATCCCATACATAAATAAAATAGTAAGAAGACTATAAAGATTCCAACCCATGGCCACTTGATGGATAAGACTATCGCGATATACTGTTTGCGTCAAAGAGCAAACTTCGGTTTCCGAGCACATGTGAGGAACAAAAACGGTCAAACAGGTTCCCATCACGATTTTGTACATTTCTAGCAGAAAAAGAGCGGAAGTTAGAAGTCGTTCTTTTGTATCAATGGTGAGCTTCATTTCTCTTTTGGACGAAGAAATTCATTTGGACTCACTTAATCAATATAGATTGGCAGAATGGTTTCCATATCTGTTGCGGAAACGGAACCATTGCCCAGGAATGCCTGAAGAAACTGTTTGCTCCGTGGATCCTGAAAACTCCGAATGACTTTCTCAAGATTTGGAATGCTCTCGGGTGTTTTGGGGTAGATGACATTGATATGATTTTCGGCGTAGAAGTTCTCCAAGGTTACAAGGACAGAATTAAAACTGAACGAATTGCCATATCCGCGTTCTACCAGGATCACGGGCCCTGAAAGCATTGGTTTAGACAAATTTTTAACATACTGTTTTCTCTGTTTGCCACACAGATTGTCAATCTTGAGTTCGCATTTGTTGATATTACTAGAATAGATTAGCAGTGTGCCTTTATCAGCGAGTTTATCTTTGACCTGATTCCAAACAACATTCCCCGTTTTTACACCGAGACCCATATTTGCCAGACAGGTAGTATCCTTTGTAAGCGCATAGAGTTCCTTGTACAGCGGAGAAATGTATACGTTTCCAACAGGATGTCTGAAAATATACTTCTCATTGCTTGTGCCTGTGTTTTTGTTCGGCGTATTCTGAAGAATAATGAGAGTGGTTGTTTGTCCCGTTTCGTAGAATCCAGGTTTATCCAGCGTCTCTACATAGCGAATGGTAGTATGCTTCTGAATGTAATCACGCATTGGCTGATAGTAGGAGCAATTGTAGAGGGATGTGGGAAGAATGAAGGCAAGATGACCGTCTTTATTGAGATGCTGGGTTAGACACTTGTAGAGGAAAAGGATGAAAATATTGGGTCTACCTGTAAGTGCCTGGCTATACATTTCGTTGAATTCTTTCTTCTCCTCTTTGGTCATATCCGTTGTTTTAACAACAAAATACGGGGGGTTTCCAATAATGAGGTCCGCGGTTCCGGTCCATTCCAGAAAATCCCCACAACGGAGTTCGGCTCCTTCACAGGTAAGGGATTTAAAGAGCGCCTCATTCTTTTCCACGCCGATCAGTTTGGCATCCGGATAGATTCGTTTGGCATCTAGCAGAAATTCACCGGTTCCGAAGGAGGGTTCAAGAATGGAGGCGGGTTTGACGTCAAGATCGGCAAGTTTGGCAAATAGAAGATCACGGACTTTTTTGGGAGTAAAGAAGATTCCTTGTTCCTGGCGAAGTTCTTTACTCAGTGAAGAGTTGAATTGTTTGGATGTGTCGCGAAATTCGGCTGTTTCTGCTGTTGCCGCTGTCGCTACCGCTGTCGCTACCGCTGTCGCTGCCGCTGTCGCTGCCGCTGTCGCTGCCGCTGTCGCTGCCGCTGTCGCTGCCGCTGTC
>JACCDX011723061.1_pt1 | contig 69166 bp, 64 predicted proteins | sample 7449681 | NCBI WGS metagenome assembly JACCDX01 (sample SAMN15323450, study PRJNA562643) | freshwater metagenome | isolation source: river surface water | place: USA:Blue River Watershed | collected 2017-08-18
GAATCCCATTCCTTCTGCGATGGTCTGCCATTCCTTGAATTTTTCAGGAGTGACATAGTTTTCAACTTTCAAATGTCTTTGCGTGGGTTGCAAGTACTGACCAAAAGTCACCACGTCGCAGCCAATGCTGCGGAGATCCTTGAGGGTTTGCAAAGTTTCTTCGTCGGTCTCACTCAGACCCAACATCAAAGAAGTTTTGGTGTAGCGAGTAGGATCATGTTTTTTAACAGTTTCCAAGACGCCCATCGACTGTTTGTAAGTGGCGCGAGGATCTCGGACTTTTTTCTGCAAGCGCTCAACAGTTTCGACGTTGTGAGCGAAAACATCGGGCTTGGCGTCCACCAGCTGAATGATCAAATCCTCTTGGCCCCTAAAATCTGGAGTGAGAACTTCAACAATCAATTCGGGATCGAGTTTCTTGATGGTGCGGATGGTGCGGGCAAAATGGCCAGCGCCCTGGTCCGGCAAGTCATCGCGGTCCACCGAAGTGATCACCACATATTCGAGATCCATTTGCGCAATCGAGTAACCCACTTTTTCAGGTTCGAGTGGATCCAAAACTCCTTTGGGATTGCCAGTTTTGACATTGCAGAATTTGCAGCCGCGAGTGCAGACCTCACCCATCAGCATGAAAGTGGCTGTTCCGCCACTCCAGCATTCTCCCATATTCGGGCATTTGGCTTCCTGACAAACAGTGGCCAGTTTCAACTCGCCCAACATCTCTTTGATGCGAGCATAATTTTCGCCAGAAGGAGCTCGAACTTTGAGCCAATCCGGCTTGGAAAGTCGCGGTTTTTGCGAAGCGTCACCAGACATGAAATTTCCTTTGAATCGTGAAGTCCGTTTGTAAGCCTGCTAGATAGAAAAGTCTATGAAATTCAAGACAGCCGTCAAAGAGGGGATCTTCCTAAAACGCTATAAACGCTTTTTCGCGGACGTGAAGCTGGGCGATGAAATCGTCGTGGCCCACGTGCCCAATACCGGGAGCTTGAAAACGGCCGCGGAGCCCGGGGCTGCCTGTTTGGTGAGCGAATCCGACAACCCCGAACGCAAACTCAAATTCACTTTGGAAGCCATTCGCCTGTCTTCGGGGAGCTGGGTGGGAGTCAACACCTCTTGGCCCAATTTGCTCGCCAAAGAAGCCTTTGAATCTCGGGTTTTCCCGCACTGGCAACAATTTCAGCAGCTCAAAGCCGAAGTCAAATTGTCAGCCGAAACTCGCATTGACCTGGTGCTGTTCGATGCCGCGGAGAAAAAACATTTTGTCGAAATTAAAAATGTCACCATGGCCACCGGCGATGTCGCCGCAGGCCGCGCAGTCGCTCAATTTCCAGACGCCGTCACCGAGCGCGGACAAAAGCATTTGCGCGAATTGATGAAGTTGGTTGCCGAGGGGCATTCAGCCGAAATTCTTTTTGCGATTCAGCGCTCGGACTGTTCTCAATTTTCACCTGCCGAAGACATTGATCCCGAGTATGCGCGACTCTTGCGAGAAGCTCAGAAATCAGGCGTGAAAATCACAGCTGCATTGGTGGACATTTCGCCAATTGGATTGGTGATGACGGGTCAGACTGTGCCTGTGTCTCTCTGAGAAGGACTGCTTTTCTTGCGAATGTAGAGAGTTTTCTCAACTTCGGCGACGATTTCTCCAGTTTGATCTTTGATCTGAACTGTTGTGACCCAATCCATTTTAGTCTGTTGAGACAAAGACTGTCGAATGTGCTCCAAAGTCGCTTCGATCAATTGAAAATCCGCTGTGAGATCTGTTTTTCCCGGCTTGAGATAACGAATGCTCGCGGCTTTGTCCCAAACAATAAAACCTGGTCCGAGATTGTGAAGCAACATCACCATGTAAATGGGGTCTGTCATAGCGAACATTGAGCCGCCAAATTGAGTGCCGACGTAATTTCGATTCCACCAGCGAAGCTTCAAGCGAGTTTGAATGAACTTCAAATCCTCTGAAATCTGACTGACAGAAATGCCGGCTCCAAAAAATGGAAACCAAAACTGCCAAAGTTTGTAGAGCCATTTGCGAGGAATTTTTTGGTAAATCATCTCGGACCTTCTGTGAATCGTGGTGCTCGAATTTGACCCTTCGCCTGAGATGGTAATATTTTGATGGGGACGGAGCAAGGGAGATTCAAATTGGAAAATCAGTCAAAATTCGAGTTGCTCAAACCGGAAAGACATCAAAAATTAAATCTGCCAGTTGAAATGCCCATGAGCTTCTTGAGGATTCACGAAGGCGAAGACAAACCGCTTTTGATTTTCCTTCACGGATATTCCGACACGGGTGCTGGTTTTGTTCGTCGAGCTTTTCCAGAGATGGACCCGCGTTTTGAAATTTTGGCTCCGAATGGCCTCTTTCCTGTGCCAGTCGTCACAGAGCGCAGTCGCTACATGACCTATGCATGGTATTTCGCCGATCACACTCAGGTGGTGGTGTCACCCGAAGCTTCGGCCCAAGCTCTGGCTCATTTGCTTCGCCAGTTGGGCCTTGAGGAGCGTCCGAAAATTCTCTTGGGATTTTCTCAAGGCGGTTTTTTCATTCCCTTCCTCTTGCCTCATTTGAAGAATGTGAAATGGCTTTTCAGCATCGGAGCTGCTTACAGGCCACAAGATTATTCGCAAGTATTGTCGGTCCCCTTGGATGCTCTTCATGGTGATCAGGATTCGGTGATTTCGCTCCAAGAAGCACGCGAAAGTTTTGCTCGCTTGCAACCCCTCAATCCATTGGGAAGCTTTTTTGAGTTTCCGGGCTTGGGTCACACCATGGACTCGGCGGCCCGTGCTTTTCTTGCGAAAAGGTTATCTGAAGTCATCGCTTGAATAAAAAAAGGCCCGGTTTCCCGGGCCTTGATGCGTTGAGTGAAGGAAAAAGAGAAAGGCAGATTATTTCAGATGGCGGTCGATGATGGCTTTGAATTCAGGGAAAGGATATGCCCCTTTCAAGGAAACGCCATTGATGATGAAGCCAGGAGTTCCGCTGATTCCGAATTTTTGAGCCTCAGCCATATCTTTGTTGATACGGTCCATGAGAGAAGGATCGTTCATATCTTTCTCTAGCTTTTTCATGTCGGCGCCAGTTTTCTTCGCTGTCTCTTTCAAGAAAGCTTCTTTCTTGGCATTCAACTCACCTTGGTTTTGGAAAACCATATCGTGAAATTTGTAAGCTTTGTCTGTTCCCTGACGAGCCAGAGCTTCAAAGTATTTCGCAGCAGGCATCGCCATTGGGTGGAAATCCAAAGGCAAATGTTTGAAGACGAAACGAATTTGATTCGGATAAGCTTTTTTCACTTCTTCGATCGTTTGGTAACCGCGTGAGCAGTAAGGGCATTGGAAGTCAGAGTATTCAACGATTGTGACTTTCGCATCAGCGGGACCCCAGATCGCACGGCCTTCTTCGATTTCAGGCTTCAGTGGATTTTTGAACTCTTCATCACGTTTTTGATTTTCTTCTTGCGCTGCTTTTTCAGCGCCTTTGGCTTGAGCTTCACGAGCGGCTTTGTTCACAACTTCGATGAAGCCAGCTGGATCTTTTTCGATCGCTGAAAACACGATGCTGGGATCTTTTTCGATGGCTTCTTTCAATTGCTTCGACGAAGGCGCGCAGGCACTGAGGAGTAGACCCACAGATGCGATGGTAAATACTAGTTTTTTCAAGTGAATCTCCTTTTTGATGGTCATTGATTTCAAGCTCAGACAGTTTGACATAAACAATTTGGGAGAGGAACTTTTTTCGTATATCGACAAAAGTCCAGGCTCCATTGGCGAGCCATGACAAGATTGAAACTTCGCAAGGGGTCGGTCAAAATATTCCTATGAAAAAGCTCATTTCACTCTGCATCACAATTCTTTTTGCAACTCAAGTTCAGGCCGGCTTACTTTTCAATTACTCGCAACTGGCTTTAAAAGATTTGGATCAAATGAACAAGCTTGTCAGAGGGAAAGTGGCCGAAGCTAAGCGGTCGGGCGGCGATCAATCGATCCCACTCAAAGAAGCGCTGCAAGCCGTCTTCTCTCGGCCCAATGATGATTTTATGTCGGAAAAAATCCTGCCCACTCTCAAGGCTGAATTGGAAGAGCGCGATGCTTGGGAGTCCTCGCTGCAAGCTTTGGTGAAAGAGGCGATCGGAGCTTTGAAGAACCCCCGAGCTTTCAAGCCCGTGGTGCAGGTCACCTATCTGGTTTTTTTGGAAAATCTCATGGCGGAAATGAAGCCGCAATTGGCAGAAGATTTTGAAAGAAAAATGTTCCAGCAGATTCGGGATTCTAAAATTGAAATTTCAAAAGAAGCCGCCAACGAACGACGACTGCGGGTCATGAAAGAGACTTTGTCTCCTTCGCAATTGGCAGACAAGTTTTTGAAGGACTTTGAGGAAAATCAAAAGCGCCAGAAGTCAGCTCCAGCAGCTGAGAAACCTTCGGCGCCTTCAAATTAAAAGGCCGATTAATTGAAGGCCATCAAGCCCACAGTGGTGGCCGCTGCCAATCGGCGATAGATGTCATTGTAGTTTTTCAAAACTTTTGAGGAGTACTGTCGGGGAGTTTGGTCGGCCATATAAAGTCGAGTCACATTGGCGGCTCCCATATTGTAAGCCGAAAGATACTTGTTGGCATGTCCGTCGAATCGGCTGCGCAAATAGTCCAAATAGGCCACTCCAATTCGTACATTCACACTTGGATTTTCCAAAGACTTAGCGCCTTTCCAAGGAATCTGATATTTGCGCGCAATCCACTCGGCCGTGTCAGGCTTCAATTGCATCAGGCCAATTTCGCCATGTCGACCGCGAGCTTTGGGATTGAAAGTGCTTTCGGTTTTGATGATGGCCAACACCACCACAGGATCAATTTCATGTTTTTCGGATTCGCTGAGAATTGTCGTCGACAATTTGATGGCAGATGATTTGAAGTCTTGAGGAAGGCTTTTGTAGACATCATTGAAAATCGCCATTCCCAATGAGTTGGCATTTTCCACCAATTGCGCGGGGCTACCAGGATAATTGTCCCCCAAAATCTCACGAGCATGGGAAGTTCGAGCCGCTTCATCAATTGGAATCAAATTAACTCGAAGAGAATCGGCGAAATTAAAATTTTGGTACAACATAGCCAACGCAACCAAGGAAGCCACAGTTGAAACTTTTTTGAAAGTTCGGGTTTGGAATTGCGATTTCATGTTTCACCTCATGTCTCAAATTGACTTTGAAAACGAGTCCCACACCCCTCATTACTTCAATCCCCGGGCCACATTTTAAGATGTTGAAATCATTAGAGTATCACCCTGAATCAAGGGTCAAATTCGGGATAGGCGATCTGGTCAAAACAGTGTCTAACAAAGTTTCGACAAACGTCGAAGAGTTAGAGCCTCAGGATGAACGTCCAAGTGTGTCGCAATGAAACCAGCGTCTTGGTCCAGAACATCTCATTTTGGCTCAAGAGAAAGTGCATTTCCTCCGATGGAAAGAAGGAACGAAATGGATTTCGAAAAGGAGTGCCGTGATGTTTATCCAAGGGGATTTGCAGGCTCTGTTCGATGCACTTTATGAAATTGGAGCGATTGATCCTGTATTAAAAATGGATTGGTCGCAAGTGACCAGTGAAATGTCAGGTCAGCAATCAATTTTGCAAAGCATTTTCAAATTGGTGAATGCTTGCGAGGGTGATCGGGAACTTCTGATTCAAAAATTAAAATTCATGGATGAGAAATCAATCAGTTTTTTGGCGATGGAGGTGGCTCGTGAATTTGCTGAATTCCAAGACCGTAAAGAGCTTCACTAGGATTTCTCTTTTTTCATTGGCTTTCTTTTCACAAGTCTCTGTTCGTGCGTGGGAAGTGGATCTCACTCGCCGTCAAAAAGATTTGAAGACGATGAGATTGCCGGCAAGCATAGTCGATCAAACTCAAAAGCCAGGTGACGGCCTGGTGAACAGTTTTTTTGAGTCGATGGATCCCACTCAAGAGGTGGTGATTCTGAATACCGACAAAGGCTTTATTCCCGGCACTTTGCATCTGAAAAAAGGCCGCACTTACAAAGTGATCGTGGTCAACGTGAACAGCAGCGAGAAAAACACCAGCTTTGTTTTGGATGCTTTTTCTGAGCATCACGCCACTTACTTTGGCGAACAAAAAACTTTTTCTATTTCTCCCAAGGCAGACGGAGTGTTTTCATTTCAATGTCCTGAAACGGCTCAGCAGGGTCGGATCATTGTTTTCAGTGATGATTTGAATCCAGCCTCTCCTCGCATGCCGGCATCTCGTTGATCGGGAAGGTTCGAAATGGCCGATGAGAAACTGACAGTCTTTCAATCTGCGATTCGGCAATTTTTAGGGCCGATCGTTCCTTTTTTGGAAGACCCCTCAGTTTCTGAAATTCTCATCAATGGCCCTCATGATATTTTCATTGAAAGCAAAGGCAAGCTCTCCAAGACAACAGCTCAATTTGCAGACGAAGACAGTCTGCGAGCAGCGGTGAACACAATTGCTCAAAGTGTTGGAAGAAGAATCACCGATGAAGAGCCGCGACTGGATGCCCGATTGCCAGATGGATCGCGAATCGCAGCTGTGATTCCGCCCTGTGCTCGCAACGGCACTGTGGTCAGCATTCGCAAATTCACTCAAAATAAAATTTCATTCAAAGACTATGTAAAAATGGGTTCGCTGTCAGCGGACGGTGCTCAGTTCCTGGATATTTGCATGTTCTTGGGAAAAAATATTCTGGTCAGTGGTGGAACCGGCTCGGGTAAAACCACCCTGCTGTCTCTTTTGTGCTCGCGAATTCCCAAAGGTCAGCGAGTGATTGTCATTGAGGATTCCAGTGAATTGAATATCAATTACGATCACATTGTGAACTTTGAAACTCGCCAGGCCAATACGATTGGTAAAGGCGAAGTCTCGATGAAAGATCTTTTGAAAAGTTCTCTGCGATTGCGCCCGGATCGAATCATTGTCGGTGAAGTTCGATCGAGCGAAGCGATCGAATTGATCAACGCTATGAACACGGGCCACAAAGGTTGCTTGGGGACTGTGCATGCCAACTCGCCCGAAGATGCGATTGTGCGATTGGAAGCTCTGGCGCAAAGTGGGGATGCCAAGATCAGTGAAAAAGCTCTTCGTTATCAAGTGGCTTCCGCCATTGATTTGATTGTGCAAGTGTCTCGTTATCCAGATGGTTCTCGCCGTGTCGGGGCCATTTCTGAAGTTCAAGGCTTCAACGCGGATGGCAGTTACGAGGTCATCCCGATCTTCTCAATGTCGCGATTAGTCAGAGCTGCTGACGGCAAACTGCAGGGACAATTGGAAGCGACGGGCAATATTCCGAGCTTTATGCAGGAGATCATCGACAATAATCTGCCCTTTCCTGCCACTAAATTCAGCAAAGCCAGCTAAGTCCCGAAAAGCTTGAGATTTCTCTCGATTCAATCTGTGATTTCAGTTAGAAAATTTTGATGCTTTTCTCGTGCAAAATCTCCAGCGCCGTACTGGCTTATTTCGACCGCATGGGAGAGGATTTAACTCCTCTTCTTGAGAGCACGACTTTGCCCGAAGAGTTCCTTCGCGATCCATCCTACTGGATGAAAGCGGCGGAAATGGAAGCTTTCCTGCAAACCGCACAGGCCATTTGCCGCGATGACGGTCCTATCTTCCAAAAAATTGGTCATACGGGTCCTGAGCTCCGTAGCTGGGGAGTGCTCGACAGCGTTCTTCGCATGATGCCGAAGCCTCAGGAAATTCTCGCTCAGCCGCAGAGATTCCTTTCTTACTTCATTTCTCCAGAGCCACCCTTGGAGAACATTTTGCGAAGTGAGTCTGGAATTGAATTTGATTTGCCTGTCTCCAGCGAAATTTATCCTCTGGTCACCACTTACCTGAAAGCTGCTTTTGAAAGTTTGCCTGTGTATGTGGGGCAGCCACCGGCTCAGGGCACTTGGAGCGATATTCACTTGAAATTGCACTGGGGCTCTGATCAAGAATCGATTTTTGAACGGGATCCAGGGCATTCGATTTCGCCTGATTTGTTGCGTTCAGTTGTGGCGTCTCTTGAATCTCACCAACGTGAACTCGAAGAAAAAAACCGCGAGCTTCAAGAACGCAATGAGCAGCTGGCAAAAGCCCACCGGGAAATGGAAGAGCAAATCGCACAGAAAATTCAAATCGAAGGAGTGCTTCCGGAGATGTCTGTGCACAATTTGGAGTTCATTGATCCGAATTCGATTCAAGCTTTGCGCAACAATCTTTCCAAGCTCACGGATTACATGGTGCGAGCTCAGCAGTTGATCACCATGCTGGTCGGACAAGACCGCATGAAACCAGCAGTGAAAGAAGCCATGAGACGCACGGATTGGGACCGAGTTAAAATGCAATTTCCTCTCACGGTTCAAGAGAGCCGTGACATCTTGGACAAAACTCAAAAAAAATACGAGGAGCAAATTCATGTCTGAAATTATCGCAGTCACTGCCAGAGAAATTCTTGATAGCCGCGGCAATCCCACAGTCGAAGTCGACGTGGTCACAGCCCTGGGCAATTTGGGAAGAGCCGCTGTTCCAAGCGGAGCTTCGACAGGCGCACATGAAGCGTGTGAATTGCGTGATGGCGACAAGAATCGCTACTTGGGGAAGGGCGTTCTCAAAGCTCTTCAAAATGTCGGCAACAAAATCGCTCCAGAAATCTTAGGCATGGATTGCACTGACCAAGTCGCTATCGACCGTTTGCTTCTGCAGCTTGATGGAACTGAAAACAAAACCAAATTGGGAGCCAACGCCATTCTGGGTGTTTCTTTGGCCGTGGCGAAAGCCGGCGCATTGGACAGTGAGCTTCCGCTGTATCGTTATGTGGGCGGCTCTCAAGCTTACAAATTGCCAGTCCCTTTGATGAACGTACTCAATGGCGGCGCGCACGCCAACAATGGCCTCGACATTCAAGAGTTCATGATTGTGCCGACAGTGGGCGATAGTTTCTCCGAGTCCTTGCGGGCTGGAGCTGAGATTTTCCACTCTCTTAAGAAAATTCTTTCCAAGAAAAAACTCTCCACAGCTGTCGGAGATGAAGGCGGCTTTGCGCCGGTCCTGTCGGGCAATGAAGAAGCCATGAAGCTTCTGATGCAAGCAATTGAAGAAGCTGGATACAAAGCCGGAGAAGATATTTTCTTGGCACTGGATGTGGCAGCCACGGAATTGTTCGACAAGAACAAATACACATGGGAAGGCCGTCAGATTTCTGGCAGCGAATTGCAAAGCATCTATGAGCGCTGGGCACAGAAATATCCATTGATCAGCATCGAAGACGGCTTCTCAGAAGACGATTGGGATTCTTGGAAGTCCATCACCAAAGATGCGGGCCACAAATTGCAATTGGTGGGCGATGATTTGTTTGTGACCAATCCCAAGCGATTGAGCCGTGGAATCAAAGAAAATGCAGCCAATGCCCTCTTAGTGAAAGTCAATCAGATCGGTTCTTTGACAGAAACGGCGGAAGCAGTTTCTCTGGCGCAAAGAAACCGATACAAGACCGTGATGTCTCACCGAAGCGGGGAGACTGAAGACTCCACGATTGCAGATTTGGCTGTGGCAATGAACTGCCATCAAATCAAAACAGGAAGCCTGTGCCGTGGCGAACGCACGGCCAAGTACAACCAATTGCTTCGCATCGAAGAGATGCTGGGCGCTTCCGCTCAGTACTGGGGCCGAGACGCTTTCCAGTAACTTTCATTATTTCAGGGGCTGGACATTGGTCGAAGAGATCGGATGTCCAGTTCTCTCTCGAAGCTGTAGAAACTTTCGATCGCTTTCATCTAAAATAACAACAGATGAAACTACTGCAGCAACCATTCAAAGTTTTTCTGATCTGTCTCCTTTTTGCCTTCGGAAGCCTGATCGCCAACGGCACTTTTTTGCAGCTTTACCGTTTGCATCGAGATCAAGGACTTCTTCATGAACAAATCCGTGCCACTCGTTTGCAGATTTTGGATTTGGACAAGCAATTGAAAATGGCCAAGGACCCGGTGTTTATTGAGCGCCAGGCTTTGGACAATTATGACCTTGTTGAAGAAAACGATTTGATGTTCGTTTTCTCAGAACAGTGATTGATCACATCGAGTTTCCAGCTCAATGATTTTGCCCTGTGAATCCAGCTGCCAGGAAATTGTCTGAGTGAATTCTCTCAACTCGAATTGTAAATCCTTGAGCTTTTGCTGTTTGAGATCGAGAGTCCCTTTGAGAAAAACATTTTCCGAATTGTCTTCAATCGCGACTTGATCGGGACAAACTTTCATTCGAGTTCCACTTTGAAAATAGCACTCATTGCCAATTCGCACTCTTTGTCCATTGGGATAGTAGAGGTCGTTTCCGATGCGGACTCTTTGGCCACTCAGATGAATTTGCTCATCGCCGATTTCCATTCTTTGTCCGTTAGGATAAACACTTTCGCCGCCAATTTGTGTGCGAATTCCATTCGGATAGTAATCGTCACCTGAAATCTGCATGCGACGACCATTGGCGTACACTTGCGTCCCTTCGATTTGCGGGATTTGTCCATTGCAGTAAGTGCCCTGAGAAGGTTGAGCGAAGACTTGCATAAAAAGTCCCAGGAGGCTGGTGCTTGCAACCATCATCAGGGCTAAAAAGTGGGTCCTCATCAGGCCACCTCCACTTGTTTTAATTTACCCTCCTCGAGTTAAGAGGCGGAGCGTAAACTCCACTATTTTTTTGTCAATTGACGTCATGAGCGAGCTTAAATTTGAGTAAAAACTCTAACTATTGACAAGCCATTTGAGGCTCTTCAAAATCTGTCCTCACTATGGAATGGAATGGCGAAAAATTAAGAAGTTTGCGTTTGCGAATGGGATGGACTCAATCCGATTTGGCCCGTCGGCTGCATGTTGAATCAGAAAAAATCGATCAGCTCGAGATGGGGACTGACAACATGAGCGAGGAGATCTCTCAGGCCTTGGACCTCTTGGATATTCAAGCTGAGGCCATGGCAGAAGATTTGTTCTGCGGGTCTTTGTCTGAAATCCTTTTTGATGAAGAGGAAGTTCTGCAGGTCGACACAAGTTCGATCCGGCGAAAAATTCTCGATCAATAATTCATTTCAATGGTAGACCAAAGGGATGAAAAAGCTCTTTTTGGTCGACGTCAGTTCGCTCTTTTTTCGTGCCTTTTATGCGGTACGCCCACTCACTTCGCCTTCGGGTGTTCCGACCAATGCCATTTATGGTTTTCTCTCCATGCTCTTGAAGCTTCTCAAAGATGAGAAGCCCGAGTATTTGGTGTTTTGTTACGACCGAAAAGAGCCTTCCTTTCGCAAAGACATTTATCAGGAATACAAAGCTCATCGCACCGAAATGCCCGAGGATTTGGTGCCACAAATTCCCTACATCAAAAAATTAGCAGAAGTGATGGGAATTCCCTCATTGGAGCTGCCAGGATATGAAGCTGATGATTTGATCGGCACGCTGACTCACTTGGGGCGAAAACACAAAATGGAAGTTTTCATTGTCAGTGGAGATAAAGACTTTGCGCAATTGCTCGAGGAGCATGTTTATCTCTACGACACGATGAAATCAGTGAAAATCGATACCAAGGGAGCGATTGAAAAGTGGGGAGTTCCGCCCAGTCAGTTCATCGACTATCTCGCTCTGGTGGGGGACTCTTCGGATAATATTCCTGGAGTTTCTGGAATTGGGCCGAAAGGCGCGCAAAAGCTTTTGGAAGAATTCAATAACTTGGAAGGGATCTACGAGAACATCGAGAAAATTAAAGGCTCGACCAAGGACAAATTGGAAAAAGGCAAGGAAGATGCCTTTCTCTCTCGCAAACTCTCGGCGATTGTCACCGATTGCGGTGTGGATGCCGACATTCACTCTTATCAGAGACGGCCTTTTCATCGCTCAGATCTCATCGCACTTTTTGATGAGTTGAATTTCAAGTCCTTTGAAAAAAATATTTTTGCATTGGATGTCTCGCATTCTTCAATCGAAGCGGCTGCGCCTGTCCTGCAGCCAACAGAAGCATCTGAGCCACTTGCCGACAACAACTCTGTCTTCCAATTTGCCGAAGTGGAGATTCGTGAATTGCGAAGCAAACTTCATCCTGGGCAAGAGATCTGGGGATTCACTTCCAATCAGGGAATTTACATTGCCTTCGAAGAACATGTCTTTGCTTTGCATGGAGAGGCCACGGAACTTGGAGCCATATCGGATGAGTTGAAATTGCAGTGGAGAGGTTTTGACCTCAAATCTTTCTGGCACATTATTCAGCCTCGCCATCCCAAAGCCATTTGGGACTCGATGCTGGCCGCTTATGTGGTCAAGCCAGGTGAGTCCATGGAGTTTGATCGGGTCTTCTCTCGCTTTTTTGGAGAACTTCCCTTGGAACTCCCGTCAGGGCCTGATTTGTACGCGGCTCATTTGAAGTTGGAAAAGAAAGTTCATCACGAGCTGGTGAAAGTTTCCGGGGAGAAAATCTTTCACGAATTGGATTTACCTCTCGCTTCCATTCTCTACCGAATGGAAAAACGCGGAGTGTGCTTGGATCGTGAACTTTTAACTGCTCAGAGCAAAGAGTTGGCCGTCGAGATTCAAGCTTTGGAAAAGAAGATTCACGAATTGGCAGGGGAGACATTCAATGTGGCCAGTCCCAAGCAGCTGTCTCATATCCTGTTCGAAAAACTTCAGATTCCTGCTGGTAAAAAAACCAAGACTGGATTTTCCACGGATAACGAAGTTCTCGAGAAAGTAGCGAAGACTCATTCCATCGCCAATTTTGTTTTGGATTACCGGGAACTGGCCAAACTGAAATCCACTTATGTGGATGCGCTTCCTCAGCTGGTTCAAGAGGACGGCCGAATTCACTCGACTTTTAATCAAGCCTTGACGACCACGGGCCGCTTGTCATCAATTGAGCCAAACTTGCAGAACATTCCCATTCGCACGGAGCGCGGAGCTCGAGTGCGCAAAGCTTTCGTGGCTGAAAAGGGAAGCGTGTTGATGTCGGTGGATTACAGTCAAATTGAACTGCGAATTTTGGCGCATTTCTCGGAAGATCCGAATTTGATTCGCGCCTTTCAAGAGAATTTGGATATTCACACGGCCACGGCAGCCGAAGTGTTCGCCGTGGATTTAAAGGCCGTGACCTCCGAGCAAAGGCGAGTGGCGAAAGCCGTGAATTTTGGAATTGCATACGGCCAAGGAGCTTTTGGCCTGGCTGAGGTCTTGAAAATTTCAAGAACGGAAGCGTCCGACATTATCAAAAGATATTTCACTCGTTTTGCCCGAGTCCAAAATTACATTGAAGACACCATTTCTGCGGCCAAGTCCCATGGCTATGTGGAAACACTTTATGGTCGTCGACGCTACATGGATGAATTGAAATCAAAGAACGCCGCCATTCAGAAGTTCGGCGAAAGAGCCGCGATCAATGCGCCCATCCAAGGAACAGCTTCAGATATTGTCAAAAAAGCAATGATCGAAGTCGACAAGCAAATTGAATTGCCCATGATCTTGCAAGTGCATGACGAATTGATTTTTGAAGCGCCACAAGACGTGATGGAGAAAACGCGCCCAAAGGTGATTCAAGTCATGGAAAACGTTGCGCAGTTGCGAGTTCCATTGAAAGCCAATTCGGAAATTGGTTTGGATTGGGATTCAGCAAAGTAAAATTGCTTATTCCAATTCCCAACCAACCACTTTGCCGCCTTCGAAATAGACAGTCTTTTTCTCTGGTTTGTATCCATCCTGGGATGAAATGAATTTGTGGTATCTCCATCTTTCATTTCGGAATTGAGGATTCCCAGAGACTTCAATGGCATCGGGATCTCCCCAGGCCTGTCGCACCAAGGCTTGGGGCATTCCGACAGCAATGTCCTGTGCTTCAACAAGTTCTTTCATGTTGTTTTGGACTGAGGCCGACCGCGAGTTGAAGTTTTTTTCTGAAAGCCATTTTTGACGGGCTTCAAAACCCGGCAATTTCAAAAACTCAATTCTTTCCTCGTCATTGGTGAACCAGGGGAGAGCTTTGGAGTACTGTTCCGTTTCCTTGCGAGTCGAAAGAGAGTTCTCTAGCTGTTTGAGACGGGTTTTCAATGAAGAGTTGTCTTCCTCTCGGTCCAGTTGTCCCGAATCTGAAGTGCGAACCATTTTGCGGGTCAAGTGTGGGGCGCGACGCTCGGGCTCTGAATAGCCACTCTCGGGGCTGCGGGTGATAAAAGCGCAGGCGGTGATCAAGGGCAAGCAAGCTAAAGCCAGTCGTCTCACAGTTTTCATAATATCTCCGGTTTCAAATCTTCCCTCTACCATTCTAAAATAAACTTGAAGTGTGGTGGTTCCATTTCTAGAATCAAGTAAGTCCCTCTGACCAATTCTCGACGAAAGGCGGGTCGTTCCAACGACATGGCTGAACCAAAATCCGAAGAAGAAGAAAAACAAATCGATTCGCAACCTGATCCCGAGGAAATCCCGGAGATCGGCGATGATGAATTGGATTTGGTCATAGCCGAGGAAGACCCCGAGTTCGTCAAGTCCATTAGCGAAGTGGAAAACGACAAAGACCTTTCCATGTCGCAAATTGTGATTTCCGATGAGGAGCAGGCGCTCAACGAGGAAAAAGATCTCTGGCTCAAGGGACCGCAGTGGAAAAAAGTCGCGGTTACGATCCTCCCTTTCATCCCTTATTTTTCACTGAAATTTAAAAAACTAAAATTTATTGCCCAGTCTTTTTGGATCGCCAAATGGGTGCAGGTTAAAAACTACCTTTATTTTTTAGCAACCACTGGCAAAAACAAACTTGTTGAAAAAATCAAAGAGCTGGTTCGAAATTTCTTTGGAAATTTGGGCCAGTCGAAAAAAACATTTTTCGCTCTCAAATGGAATTTAAAAATCGCTGGGATTGGTTTGATTTTTCTGGTTGGGGCTACAATTTTTATCATTTACTTGAGCCTGACTCGTGGTTTGGTTCCCACTCAGAACGAAATTTTCATTCCATCAATGGAACGGGTGGCAACCGACATTCAAATTTATGATCCGGCTTCTGAAGTCGAACCTTTTTATGAAAACCTTCGAGCGACTCAAAATCTGTTGTTGATTCCAAAAATGGTCGTCAATTTGCGCCAGTCCTCTCAGTCGGGCCCCAATCCCATGGGAGCATTCGAGCTTTTCCTTGAAGGGATGGCCCCTGAAGTGATTATCGAGGCCAAAGACCGCGAAGTCGAAATCAGGGACTTGATCCTGCGAGTATTGGAAGAATTCACTTTTGACCAGCTCGACAATGCCGATGGCAAAAAAGAAGCCTGCGACAAAATCAAACGTGAGGTCAACAGTGTGCTGACCACTGGAAAACTCAAGCGAGTATGGATCAAGACGGCAATTCTGAAGCCTTGATTCTCTTTTTCTTCTTTCCAAAACTTCTCGGATCAATGTTGTAGGCTCTCAAACGATCGTGCAAAGTCGATTTGGGAATGCCCAGGTCAATGGCTGTCTGTCTTTGATTTCCTTCGTTGGCTTCCAGTTTTTTCAAGATCATTTGTCGTTCCATTTCCTTCAAAATCGGCAGAGCTTGCATTGGCATTTGATGAGTCGGTTTGCCATGCGCTCCCAGGGCCAATTTCTCCAAGATTTGATCGACATGGGATTCTTCAATTCTTTCCGAGGGAAAAAGGGCACAAGCTCTGGCAACTGTGTTGCGCAATTCCCGGATGTTTCCGGGCCAAGTGTGCATTTTCAGCTTTTCAATCGCAGGAAAAGAAAAACGGACTTTCATTTTTTTGGCATACGAATACAAAATTTCTTCGAAATCTTCCATTCGCTCAAACAAGGTTGGAGTTTCCACTTTAATGACATTCAAACGAAAATAGAGATCTGAGCGAAACTCATTTAGCTGTATTTTTTCAATCAGGTTCTGGTGAGTGGCGGCCAAAATTCGCACGTTGGTTTCAATGGTTTTGTCACTTCCCACCGGGCGAATTTCATTGTTTTCAAGAGCGCGCAATAATTTTGCTTGAAGCGCCAAAGGCAAATCGCCGACTTCGTCCAAAAAGAGAGTTCCACCTCGGGCGCTCTCAAAAGCTCCTTTACGGTCATTAATGGCGCCGGTGAAACTGCCTTTCAAGTGTCCAAAGAGTTCACTCTCGATCAAGTTTTCAGAAAGGGCTCCGCAGTTGACGCTGACAAAAGGCCCTGAGGATCTTGTTGAAGATTGGTGAATCGCCTGGGCAATGACATCTTTTCCGGTTCCTGATGGGCCTAAAAGCAAAACAGGGAAATCAGTCTGAGAAGCATTCCCCAATCTTTGCAATTTTTGATTCCAATCGGGATTGCGACTTTTCAGTGGGAAGGCAGAGAATTTCTTTTTATCGGTGAAGGAAAACAGATATTCTTGATCGGCAATTCGAATCCAATCGCCCTCGGCCAGAGGGGCTTCTTGAATTTGTTGGTCGTTGAGAAAAGTTCCGGTCTGAGAGCGAAGGTCCTTTAACAAGTACTTCCCATGGAGCATTTCAATTTTTGCATGTCGTGGGCTGGCACCTGAAATTTTCCATTGGCAGGTTTCGTCGCCACCAAGCAGGAGATAGTCGTTGATTTCAATTTTTTGATTGTTGGCATCGGCCGAATGTAAGAAAGCTTGCATGTCTTGTCCTTTAGGTTTGTGGATGCGGGACGCTGATTTCAAGGGCCGTACCTGTCGGAAGGTTGATCAAGACGTTTATATGAGACTTGAGGGGGAAAAGATGATTCGAAATCTCCGAAATCGGAGAGTCTTGTCCTCAATTATGGACGAGCTTCCTGATTTTCGGTAAAAAGGGACATGCCAGTTTTGAAATATCTTAAAAGCGCCGTTTTTCCCAAAGATTATCCAGATACCAAGCGTCCGGAAGTGGCCGTTGCCGGAAGATCCAATGCCGGTAAATCTTCATTTCTCAATGCCATTTCCGGCAACAAAGTTGCCCACGTCAGTCAAACTCCTGGGAAGACCCGTTTGCTCAGTTTTTTTGAGGCCGGGACTCATTATCGAATGGTCGATATGCCGGGTTATGGTTTTGCAGCTCGCGGCAGTGAAGAGATCGCTGAGTGGTCGAAAATGATCGAGACTTATTTGTCGGTTCGAGAAAATCTCAAGGGCCTGGTTCTGTTGATGGACATTCGCCGCGATTGGGAAGAGGACGAAGAGCTGCTTAAAAAGTTTTGCGGTGCCAACAATCTGCCGATGATGGTGGTTTTGACCAAAGCGGATAAATGCAAACCCCGTGAAGTCCAAGAGCGAATTCAAATCCTTCGCAAGAAATCGCAAATTGCACAGATCTTTCCCGCATCCGCTCAGACGGGGGATGGAATCGAAGGCATTGAAGAGTTTATTTTTCGAGATTGGATTTTGCCGGCCACCAAAAAGGAAAAGACATGAGCCGAGTCCTTGCTGTCATTCCCGCTCGCTATGCTTCGACGCGCTTTCCGGGAAAGCCTTTGGCCAAAATTGCAGGGGTCGAAATGATCGCCTGGGTGATCCGGGGAGCGAAAAAGTCCAAGCTCTTGACGGATGTGTGGGTGGCGACAGACGACGAGAGAATCCAGAAAGTGGCCTTGCGTGAAAATGCCAAAGTCGCCATGACGGATCCGAACCTGCCTTCGGGAACCGATCGAATTTGGGCGGCAATTCAAAATGAAGATTGTGACATTGTGATTAACATTCAGGGAGATGAGCCCTTGGTTTCATCTGCCTGGATTGATGCTTTGGCGGAGCCCTTGATTGAAGAACCGGATCTGCAAATGGCCACTTTGGCTCATCCTTTGTCACCGGCAGAACTTCAGTCTCCCAATTCCGTCAAAGTTGTGATGGATCACAAAAACAATGCTCTTTATTTTAGTCGTTTTGCCATCCCTTACTCTCGCGATAACGCAAAGCAATCAGAGTTAAAGGGGGCCCTCAAGCACATTGGGATGTATGGGTTCCGCAAAAGCTTCCTCAAAGCGTTCTGCGCTGCGCCTCAAGCGGAAATTGAAAAAGCGGAAAGCTTAGAACAATTGCGGGCTCTCTATTTGGGTGCCAAAATCAGAGTGGTTCCTGTTCATGAGAAAAGCTTGGGAGTCGACACTCCTGAGGACATCCAAAAAGTCGAAGACTTTTTGAAAACAAAGAGTTGAGTCGCTATGGCAGTGAAAAAGAAAATAAAGAATAAAAAGAACACTTCCTTGAAAGTTTCCACTTCGAAATCCACCAAAAAAGGATTTCAACAAAAGTTCATTTTTGTCACTGGTGGAGTTGTCTCTTCTGTTGGCAAAGGTCTGACCGCAGCCAGTCTCGGCGCGATTTTGGAAGCCCGCGGAGTCAAAATCACTTTGATGAAATTTGACCCCTACATCAATGTGGATCCGGGAACCATGTCGCCTTTCCAACACGGTGAAGTCTATGTCACTGAAGACGGGGCGGAAACTGATTTGGATCTGGGACACTATGAGAGATTCACCACTTTGAAACTCTCGCGCTCCAACAGTGTTTCCACCGGTCAAATTTACGACACTGTGATCGCTCGCGAAAGACGTGGCGATTATCTCGGTGGAACTGTTCAAGTCATTCCGCATATCACGGATGAAATCAAAGCTCGAGTGCATGAAGCAGCCCAAGGTTCCGAAGTCGCGATTGTCGAAATCGGCGGAACTGTGGGGGATATCGAAAGTCTTCCCTTCCTCGAAGCTATTCGTCAAATGCGAGTGGATTTGGGTCCGGAAAATTCGCTTTTGATTCATGTCACTTATGTCCCTTACATTGCCGCTGCTGGCGAGCTCAAGAGCAAGCCCACTCAGCACTCGGTCAAAGAGCTGCGCGAAATTGGTTTGCAAGCGGACATTTTGGTTTGCCGAACAGAAAAGCCCATGGATCAGAATATCAAATCCAAAATTGCTTTGTTCTGCTCTGTTCGTCCGGAGTGCGTTGTCAGTGCCCCGGATGCTTCGACGATTTACGAAGTGCCCTTGACTCTGTCGCGTGAAAAATTGGATGAGCTCGTCTGCGATCGACTGAAGCTGGAAATGCCTAAAGCCAATCTCAAGGGATGGGAGCACATTGTCCGCACTTTGAAGAAGCCACAAAAAAGCGTTCGCATCGCTGTGGTTGGCAAGTATGTCGATCTCAAAGAATCCTACAAATCTTTGCACGAATCGATAGTCCATGGCGGTATCGCCAATGCCAGCGAAGTTGAAATCGTCTACGTTGATTCCGACAAGATCACGGAAAAGAATGTCGCTCAGGCTTTGTCTTCGGTCAGCGGCATTTTGGTTCCGGGAGGATTTGGCTCTCGAGGAGTCGAAGGAAAGCTCGCAGCGATTAAATTTGCCCGCGAAAAATCCATTCCCTTTTTCGGAATTTGTTATGGAATGCAATTGGCAGCCATTGAATTTGCTCGCAATGTTTGCGGCATCAAAGATGCCACCAGCCGGGAATGGCATGATGAGAGCAAACGGGGCGGAAATTTCGTCATTGATATCATGAGTGAGCAGCGGGGAATTCAAAACAAAGGCGGCACCATGCGCTTGGGCGCATACAGCTGCACTTTGAGCCCGCATTCGAAAGCTCACCAAGTCTACAAAGCGAACTTGATTTTCGAACGCCATCGTCATCGTTTTGAGTTCAACAACAAATACAAAGAACTTTTCGAAAAGAGAGGTTTGAACGCTGTCGGTATTTGCAAGGAAAGAGACCTGGTGGAAATCATCGAATTGGTCGATCATCCTTGGTTTATCGGTGTTCAGTTTCATCCCGAGTTCAAATCCAAACCTTTGGATCCGCATCCGCTTTTCACGAATTTTGTGAAAGCAAGTTTGAAAAGAAAAGAACTCACGGAAAGTCCTCGAGCTTCTCGAAGCAAAGAATCTGTCGAAACCTATTTTGAAAGTTAGAATCGATGAGCAAGACTTTGATTGAACGCGCTCGCAATGTATTGGAAATCGAAGCTCAGGCCGTGCTGGCGCTGAAAGATAGATTGAATGAAAACTTTCTCCAAGCGGTTGAGCTCATGGCTCACTGCCAGGGTAAGGTGATCGTCACGGGAATTGGAAAATCAGGACAAATCGGCCGGAAAATTGCGAGCACTTTGTCTTCCACTGGAACTCCAGCGATTTTCTTGCATCCGGCAGAAAGCTCACATGGCGACTTGGGAGTGATTGGCAAAGAAGATATTGTCCTAGCACTCAGTTACGGGGGCGAGTCGCATGAAATGAATCCTCTTTTGAGTTATGTGTCTCGAAAAGGAAATATTCTGATTGCCATGACGGGGGGAATGAAAAGTTCTCTCGCTCAGGCCGCCAAAATTGTCCTGGATGTTTCTGTTTCCAAGGAAGCTTGTCCATTGGCTCTGGCGCCGACGGCCAGCTCCACTGCCGCTTTGGCGATGGGGGATGCCTTGGCGATGACTTTGATGGAGAAAAAAGGTTTCAGTGCCGAAAAATTCGCAGAGTATCATCCGGGTGGTAGCTTGGGCTTTAAGCTCAGCCGAGTGAGCGACAATATGCACACGGGACCTGGATTTGTTTTGGCGCCGGCGGAAACTCCAGTTCGCAAAGTTTTCTCGATGATGAGTCAGAAGGACACTCGGGGAGCGGCAGGGATCGTGGATTCTAATGGGGATTTGATCGGTATCATCACGGATGGAGATATCCGTCGACGTTTGGAAAGCAGTGAAGATCCTTTGGCCGGAACGGCGAAAGAGATGATGACGGCCAACCCTCGCACAGTGGATGCTCAGGAAATTGCTGAAAAAGCACTTTCGATGATGGAGCAATTTCGTATCAATTTGCTTTTTGTTTTGGACTCTTCGTCATCACAGCCCCGGCGGCCGGTAGGCGTGATCCATATTCATGACCTTCTGAAAAATAAGATCCGCTAATTTGAGATTGGACTTTGGTCGATCTTTGACCTGATCTTTTTTGCGGGAGCTTGCGCTCAAGCTCTTGCAGCCTTCAAAATGAGACGATGGATCGTCTCGGAAAAATCAAAATGTTGATTATGGACGTCGATGGAGTTCTCACGGACTGTCGTGTCTTTATGGACTCGGATGGGCAGTGGAAACGACAATTTTCCATTCGCGACGGTTATGGCATTGTCCGATTGCAAGAGGCTGGTTACAAAACCGCGGTGATCACGGGATCCAAATCCAAAGATATTGAACAACGAGTGAAGAATTTGGGTATTCATTTTTTCTCGGAAGGCTCTTTGGATAAAATTCCGGCCTTCGAAAAAATTCTCAACGACACTGGATTCAAGCCAGAAGAAATCGCTTATATGGGAGACGATCTTTTTGATCTTCCCATCTTGCAACAAGTGGGATTTGCGGCGACGGTTTCTGATGCGATGGAAGATGTTTTGTCCAAAGCGCATTATGTGGCACGTCGTCCAGCGGGCAACGGTGCCGTTCGAGAAGTCTGTGATTTGATTTTAAAATTGGGAGCCTACTCAAAAGGCTGAATTTCACAACAAAGGCAGTTGAAGGTATGAACAAAAATCTTCTTAAAATCAGTTGGATCACTTTGGCGGCAATCGTGATTGTTTTCGCTGGTCCCAATGAGGTTCGGGCCTCTGACTCGATTGACTTTCCGGAAGACGAATTGGCTCTTGAATCGGTTTTGCCGAAATTTGACCGGCCGGAAGCTGTTAAAAAAAGAAATGTTTCCACTGAAAACAAGTTTGAGTTGGGTGGCTATTACGGCTGGAACATTTTGGAACCCATTCAGAATCAAAGCAAATTGGGCTTCAATTTGGGTTACCACTGGAATGAGGATTCAGCTCTGGTTTTGAACTATGCGATCTGGAATCCAGGACTCAATACGGAATACACAGACGGGCTCGCGGCAACTCCCAACAATCTCGACTTTGATCGAGCTCCGGCGCTCAAAAACTCCATCTTTGCCCATTACGAGTGGAAAGTTTTTTATGGAAAAATCAGCTTCACAAAAGAAGGCGTGGTCAACGTGTCGACTTATCCGATTTTTGGGGCTGGACTGACCGCCTATGAGCACAAGAGTTATCCGGGAATTGATGTGGGCATCGGACAGAAGTTTTATTTTGGAAAATCGATGGCTTTGCGAGCCGATTTCAAAATGCAATACGGGACACAACCCAGTCCTTTTTTGAGAGGAAAAATGAAGGACTCTCAGGCGCCGCCTGCCGATCTGGGAGAGTTCAATGATAAAGCTGCATTGGGAACTGTACTCGATATCGGGATTTCTTTTCTTCTCTAATCGAACTTCGCTAGACCTCGACCTTAATCGAAGCGCGGTCTAGTTTCCTGCCAGACTCCTACAACCCCTTCAAAAAATTAGATAATTTAGAAATGGGCTGAACTCTTTTCATTCTACAAATGCAGCCCAAATGGATGTGCGCATGCGTAAATGTCTTCTTTTGAGTACAGCGGCTTTAATAGCTGCGATTCATTTTTGGTCACCCCTTGCTCGCGCTCAAGATGATGAAAGTGGAGACTTCACTTCCGACTTGGATCAAATTGAAGCGGAGCTTGCAAAGAAAAACAACAAGCCTGTTTCTCCTTCTTCAAGTTCAGAGAAAGACGAAAGCATTGAAAGTCTTTCGGGGCTTGCGAAGCTTTCACCATTTAGTGAAATTTCAGTTATTCAAAAACGATATCTTCCTAAGACGGAGCGCTTCGAAGTCTTTGCGGGACTCGTGAATGTTGTCAACGATCCTTGGTTTATGGGGTTGGGCGCTGATTTGCGGTTTGGATATCATTTCAATGAAACCTGGGGAGTCGAAGTCACAGGAGTCTTTCTGACAAGTTCGGAACGAGAGTCCATCAAAGATCTTTATGACCAACACGGAGTTCAAACAGACTCATTGATCACTGCAAAAGGTTATTCTGGCGCTGCAGTCGTTTGGAATCCTATCTACGGGAAAATGGGGCTGTTCAACAATAAGATCATTCCCTTTGACATGTATTTCTCAGTCGGCGGCGGCTCCACCAAAGTGGATGGTGGCGAAGGCGGCAGCACCCTTCATTTTGGAACCGGGCAGATTTTCGCTCTCTCAAAAGCTTATGCTTTTCGATGGGACTTCACTTGGAATTCATTCAGTGCCACGCCAACTGGAGGAAGCTCTCAAAACTTTAATAATCTCCTCCTGACTTTTGGCGGAAGCTTTTTCTTTCCGGAGGCTAAGTACCGATGAAGATGCGTCAACTTCTCATTTTGGGTTTGTGCGGACTTGTTGGATACTCAGCTTTGGCTGCCACGACCGCAAAGAAAAAAAGTCGTCAACCGGTTGTAGCTCCTCAAAAAGCACAAAAACCTTTGTCGCTTCCTGCAACCTACTCGGGCAGTCAAAAGCAACTCACAGAGGCTCTGGCTTTGGTCCGCAATGGACAGTTTGATCATGCGGCCGTTCGCTTGTATTCGCTTTCCAGACGTTCCGATCTTGCGGATGAAAGAATGCAAATCAAATACATTCTGGGCGTCAGCTTGATGGAAATGAAGTTGAGCCAAGTCGCCGCTTTTCAATTTGTGGATGTGATTCGCAATGGAAATAGCAAATATACCAAACAAGCCATCGAAAAGCTGTCGATTGTGGCAGACGAACTGGGTGATGAAACTTTGTTGAACTATGCCATTTCAAAAGTTCAACTGGATGAGTTCCCGGAAAAATACAAAGACATGATTTTCTACCGGTTGGGTGAAATCAAGTTGAAGAATGGTCAATATGAAGAAGCCGCTCAATCTTTTGCGAAAGTGGGCCCTTCGAGTCGATATTATGCTCAGGCCAAATTCAATCGCGGTCGTGCCTTCCTCGAAGCGAAGAAACCTCAAGACGCTGTGAAAGCTTTTGGTGCTTTGCTCAACAGCCGTGCAAATGCTCCCGTGACGGACACCAATAAAGTCGCCGCCGAGCTGGCCATCGCTCGCTCCTATTATCAAGCGCAAAATTGGGACGAAGCGATTGAATGGTATCGAAAAATTCCACGCGACACTGAGTTCTGGCACGATGCTCTTTTTGAGCAGAGTTGGGCTTACTTGAGAGCGGCTAAATTTCGATCCGCACTCTCCAATTTCCATTCTCATCATTCGGCTTACTATGAAGACTTTTACATTCCCGAGTCTCTTCTCTTGAGATCCATCGTCTATTTGTACATTTGCAAATATGACGAAATGGAAAAAGTTTTGAATTTGTTTGAGCGAACTTATGGGCCCATCCGAACGACTCTTGCTGAAATCATGAGATCGGGAATCGATCCCATGGCCCTGTATCAGGAGCTGGATAAGGTTCAGCAAACTCGCAAAGATGGAAAAAAACCGACAGGTCTGCGTCTTCCTTACAATATTGCCAAATCGATTTTGGATGAAGGGGATGTGAGACGGGAAATGGCCTATCTGAAGGCTTTGGCCGAGGAAAAACAAAAGTTAGAATCAATCCCTGTCATCGGACGCAGTTCCCTTGGCGTCTATGCGCACAAGGTTCTGGCGAATCGGGTGAAGAACACCAAAGTATCAATTGGTGAAATGGCTCGCTCGCACATCAATTGGATTCGAGCCGATCTCAAAGATCTCTTCGAGCAGGCCAGTTTCGTTCGCTATGAAATGATCAATGGGCAAAAAGAACAAATTAAGAAAAGAATTGCCGGAAAAGATTTGGACACAAAGCCGATCGACGAAAAGAAGGACCGCGAATTTTACGTTCAGAACGGCTACGAATATTGGCCATTTGATGGTGAGTACTGGCTCGATGAGGTCGGTAACTATCATTATTTAGGAAAGCAGAGCTGCGAGTAAGATATGAAAAATAAAACTCTTTACTTCACCCTTCCATTTCTGATCTTTAGTACTACCGAGGCCAATGCGCAGAGCAAAGGCCGCCCTCTGCCTCAAAAAAATGTTCCAGTATCGAATCAGTTGGCCAAACGTAAAACAGTTGGTGAGCTTTTGAAGCAGGCTGATCGTGGTGCTGGTTTGACAGTGGCAGCAAAGAAAAATATTGAAATTCCTGATGTCGAAGATGTGTTTTCTCATAAAAAACCGACGGTGAATCTCAATCAAGTCAAACCTCCTCGAAGCTCTCTCTTCTTCGAAGGTGGTGACGACGATAAGGTGAAACTTGAGAAAATCACTGAGCAGCAAATTGCCGAACTTTTCAAACTCACTCAAAAATTTAAGAACTCTCCTCAACGAGGGGAGCTGTGGCTGCGTCTGGCCGAGCTTTATGTCGAGAAATCCAGTGTGATCGACTATCGAAAACAAGGGGAGTATGACAAAGCTTTGCTCGAGTTTCAGTCTGGGAAACGCAAAGTCAAACCCGTTCTCGATCTCTCGGATGCCAAAGAATACAATCGCAAAGCGATTCAGCTTTATGAATGGTTCATTCGCGACTTTCCTCAGGACGAAAAGATGGACCAAGCTCTTTTCTTCCTGGGCTACAACTATTACGAGTTGGGACAGTTGGCTAAAGGCACTGAATACTACACAGCACTGACAAAAAGATTCCCACGTAGTCCTTACGTCACCGAAGCGAATTTTGCATTGGGAGAGTTTTACTTTGAAAATGAAAAGTGGAAAGATGCTCGCGCAGCTTACTCGAGTGTCCTGAGAAATCGCCGCCATCGGTTGTTTACTTTTTCGCTCTACAAATCAGCCTGGTGTGAATTCCGCTCGGGAGACACACCTCGGGCACTGAAAACGATGGAAGCTCTGATCCGATTGAACAAAGAACAATCGGCGCAAGCAGCCAGTGGCAAGAAGAACGTCAATAAAACTCGTTTGGAGAGCGAAGGCCTGCGAGACTTGGTGGTTTTCTATGCTGACATTGGAGAGGCCGAAAAAGCTCCCAGTTATTTCAGAGCTCTGGCGGAAAACAATGGCGACAGTTACGTTGAAAAATTGGCTTATCTCTATGCAGATCGTGGCAATCTTCAAGGAGCGCGCTATCTTTTCAATTACTTGATTCAAAGCCACCCTACAAATCTCAAAGCCTTCGACTACAAATACCAGGTTGTCCGTCTGTATTCGAACGCCAAAAAATCTCGAGAGTTCCGTGAGGAAATGTTCTCTTGGGTGAAAGACTTTGGAGTCAGCAGTGCCTGGTATCAGGCCAATCGAAGTAATACTGAGTTTATTGAAAACTCATTTAAACTTCGCGAGCAGACTTTGAGAACGTACGTTTTGCAGCAGCATCAAACGGCTCAGAATTCGAGAGCTCCCTTTTCGCAGGGCCTAGCTTTGGAAGGCTATAAGCTTTACCTGGCTGAATTCTCCAATAGCCCTATGCTGGCCGATATGCACTTCTATTTTGGGGAACTTTTGTACGATCTCAAAAAGTACGAAGAAGCGGGCTTCCATTATCGTTGGGTGGTGGAAAACGGAAAAGGCAGCAAGTTTTACTCGCGAGCTGCTGAAAACACTGTCATTGCCCTCGAACGAGATCTCCCGAGCGATGATGAATTGCTTAAGAAAATCGGCAACTCGGTTGAGCCGGTCCCTCTGGATCCGCGTGTGGAAAGATACTTGCCGGTCGCTCAAGATTACGTCAATCGCTTTCCGGACTCTGAGAAGGCGATTGAAATGAGATTCCGAATTGGAAGATTGTACTATCAGCACAATCAGTTTGATCGGGCCCTTCCTCATTTCCGAGAAATTGTCGCCAAAAACTCGAAGACCAAATACGCCGAGTATTCAGCCAATTTGATTCTGGATATTTTCAATTTGAAGAAAGACTATGCGGGTCTTGAGAAGACGGGCACAGAGCTTTTGGCAGTGCCTGGAATTGCCAATTCGAAAGCGGGCTCAGATATCAAAGGAGTTCTCGAAAAAGCCAGTTTCAAGAAAGCGCAAGATTTTGAAACTGCCAGAGACTACGGAGCCAGTGCTGCTCAGTTCGAAACTTTCGCAAAACAGAATCCAACTTCTCCGTTGGCTGTCACTGCGCTATTCAATGCAGCCATTAATTTTGAACGTGCTGGCAACAACGCCAAATCCATTGCAGCTCACCAGGCTGTCATGAATTCAAATGACAAGTCTGCTGAAGCTATGAAATCCAAATCTCGGCGCATTATCGCCAAATTGCTTCAGGATTCTGGTCAGTTTGAAAGTGCTGCTGATGCTTATAAGGCTTCAGCTGTCGAGGCGGGTAAGGACCCGATTGCGCCAAACTTGTTTTACAATGCCGCCGTTCTTTATGAAGCTGTTGGCCGCGTCGGAGAAGCGATTAAAAACTACGAAACTTATTTTGAAAGACACAAGAAAAGTGATCGCGTCGAGGCCGTTTACCAGATTGCGACTTTGTATCGCAAACAGGGTTCTTTGTCGCGAGCTTCTGACAAATATATCGAGTACGTCAATATGGGAAGTGGCACACAGGATCGCATCGTTGAATCAGCCTTCTGGGTCTATGATATTTCTCAACGTTTGAATCGCCGGACTCTGGCAGAAGATTGGAAAAAGAAAACAATCGGGTTGCAGCGGCGCTACGCTCCTGACAAAAAAGGAATTGGAGCCATTTACGCTGCAAAAATCAAATTGGAAGAAGCGATTTTGGTATTCAATGAACTGAAGTCCATTCGCATCCCAGCCAATCCAGCTGGCCAGCAAGCCGCCGCTCAAAGGAAAATTGCCTTGGTGACTCGTTTGAACAGTGAGCTTGCCAATGTGATTAAATACGACAGTGCGGATGAAATCGTTGGTGCATTGTCGATATTGGGGCAAGCAAATTTGCACATGGGAGAAGCTCTGACGGGGGCTCCGCTTCCTGCAGGTTTGAATGCCGAGGAAACGAAACAGTACAAAGCCGGAATCGAGAAATTGGCGGAGCCTTTCATGGCCAAGGCCAAAGAAAGCTTGATGGCGGCATTGAATCGCGGATCTGAATTGGACGTTTTCAATGAGCATTACGTCAAAGCCCGTCAGTTGGCGCATCAAATGGATGCAAACTCAATTTACGATGGCGGAGAAGTTGGTTCCGATATTCGACAAGGAAGCTGGGGTCTCTAATGAAAACAAAGATTTTGATGTTATCCAGTTTGTTTTTGGCGATGGGCTGCTCCAGCCAAACAATTGAAAATTCCGGGCCAGAATATCCCGAACCCGTGATTTCACATCCCGGTGGTGGAGATCATTCAAAATCCACAAAAAAAGAGGCGGCACCTGTGCCTCCGGCAGAAGAACATATTGTGCAAACGACCACCACTCGATCAGACAATCAGATACTGACGGATGCGATCAAATCTGAAAATGATGAGGCCATTGCGAAAGCTGCGACAATGGTACTTTCGAAAAATCCTCAGGATTTAAAAGCACTCAATGCCCTGGGGCTTTACCATTTTCGCAAAAATCAATTTTCGGCAGCCCAACTTTTGTTTTCAAAGGCCCTGAAGGTTGAGCCCAATTCATCTGAAGTGCACAATAATCTGGGTCTGACTTACTTGGCACAAAAAGAAGAAAGAGAAGCGATCAAGTCATTCCGCAAGGCCATTGAGATCAATTCAAGTGATGCGATTGCTGCAGGAAACTTAGGCTCGCTGTACATCAAGCACAAAGACTACACCAAGGCTTTGGTCGCGATGGAAATTGCGTATCGTAAGAATTCAAAAGACAGCAAAGTCTTGAACAACTATGGAATCGCGTTGGCCGCCAACAAGAAGTTCAGCGATGCGAAAGATGCTTACAAGAAAGCCTTGTCTGCAAACTCGGGGCAGCGAGATGTGATGCTCAATTATGCGATTCTTCTCATTGACCATATGAATGAAAATCAAGAGGGACTGGACCTGATCAATAAAATTCGTTTTCTGGGCCCATCACCTGAGGCGAGGAATCGAATTAATATTTTGGAAAACAAAGCAAAAGCTGGTTTAAAATAGGAAGACGAGAATAATTATGCGCAAACAGCTCGACATCTCTTTCTCTCGATGGTCCCTTCAAATTCTAATGACTGGATTTCTCTTGGTGTCGTTCTCTGCTCAAGCCAGCAGTGCGGATGAAACACCGGTTGCGAGGAAGCCTGCTCAGGAAGATACTTCCGGAAGAAAAGAGAGAAAGAAAACTCTCAGTTTTGAGGACGAGCTGGTCGAAGGTAGTACTCAGAAACCGGAACTGTTTTACCTTTTTCAAAAAAAGAACTTTAATTACAAGAGACTGATTAAACTGAGAGAGAATTTCCTGCCTGAGATGAGGAAAACGTCTGAAGATCTTCAACGAGTTCGGAGTTCGAATTGAAATCACCAATTATCTTAAGAATATTTAAGAATAATCAGCTGATCGAAGTAAAACAGTTCGACAAAGACCCGATTATTTTTGGCCAAGGTGGTGAAGCTTCCATCCTTTTGCAAGATGAAGGCGTTTCAGTCATTCATTGCCTGATCGAGCTTCGGGACTCTGGTTATTATCTGTGTGATATGGGTTCTTCTTCAGGAACTCGAAAAAATGGCGTGGCCATTTTGGATGAGCCCATTTCTTCCGGTGACAATATCGAAGTGGGTCCTTATCGAATTCAGTTTTTTGTCGGAGCCCCAAAGCCAAAAGCGGCACCCACCGAGACTATTGTCACGATGGAGACCACTGCGAAGGCGGAAACAGCCCCGCCGACGGAAACCGTGGCGACCAAAGTTCAAGCTCCTGCAGTCGAAGCGCCGGCAGTTCCCGTCAATGTTCAGCCAGCCGTCAAAACAAATATCCCAAGTTTTGTTCCGCCCATAGCGCCATCGGTGAAAGCGCCCAAGCTTCCAGAATCTGCGAGTGGAAATTCCTCCAGTGGCAAAGCTCACAAAAAAGCAGGTGGAACTTTTGCTCCACAAAGTGAGATCAAGGATTTGGGATCTTACTTGAAGCCCACCAAGGGCCCTGTGGTTGAAGTGATCATTGCTTGGCAAGAGCGAGTGTTGAACACTTACCATTTTGGTGGCGACAAGGGTGTTGTTACCATCGGCTCCAATTCAAAAGCAGATATTCAAGTTCCGTCTCAATTCATCAAAGGTTCTTTGCCGTTTTTAGAAATGACCGGTGTCTGTCGAGTGATTTCACCGCCAGAAATGAATGTTGAGCTGACCAACACCACCCATTCTACTTTCAACCTCGAGGATTTGACGAAGAATGGAAAAGCGATCAAATCAGGGGCCGCCAGTGCTGTTCGATTGGAGCAAGGTGAGCTTCTTAAATTGTCGGGAGCCGGTGGAACTCTCCAGATCTTTGTGAGATTTGTTCCGAATACAGTAAAGCCTATTCTCGCGCCATCACTGGATTTGTCGTCCGGTGAATTGACCGGACTGGTCGTCTCTTTGGTCATTGTGGCTCTGACAGCTCTCTATATGTCAGTCTACACTCCGCCGGTGGTGGCCCAAAAAGAAGAAGAGCAAGTCCGTTTAGCTCAATTCATTTACAACAAGCCGCCTCCGACAACCACGACGACTATGCCGGAGCCGGAAAAGCGACAAGTGGTCGAAGTGAAGCCGCCACCAACGCCTCCTCCGCCGCCTGAGCAGCCGAAGAAAATCAAAGTCACGGAAGAGAAAAAAGAAACGGTCCAGCAGGGCAAGAGTTCGAATGCAGCTGCGAGCTCCGGCGGAAAAGCGGCCGATGTTCGTCCGATCCCAGATCCTGTTTCGAAAGTGAAAAAATTCACTTCCTCTGTCAAGCAAGGTGGAGCCGTCAAATTGAGCGACAAGGAAAATGCAAACGCTCAATCCAAAGATGTCACCAAAGTGGGTCTTCTCAGTGCCTTTGGCGGTGGAGGAATCCGCAAACAATTGGACCAAGCCTATTCGGGATCGGGTGAGCTTTTGGGAGAAGCCGACAAAGCGACAGGGGCTTCAGGGCAAAATGCGAATCGAGCTGGAGATGATATCGGCTCCAAATTTAAATTCGCCGGCGCCGGTGGCAAAGGCACGGCCACTCAAGGGATTGCAGGACTTGGCACCAAAGGCCGAGGATCGGGCAATGCTGGTTATGGTTCGGGAATTGGGTCGGGCAGTGGTAAAGGGAATGTTCGAATCGACGCTGGTGGTGTGGATGAAGGATGGGAAGGGACGATCGACAGGGAAGCTGTTCGTCGTGTGATCCGATCAATTCTGAATCAGATCAAGTCTTGCTACGAAAGACAATTGCGCGTGAATTCGGCCTTGGAAGGCAAAGTTGTCATTCAGTTTGAAATTATGGAACAGGGTCGTGTTCGCACGGCTAAAACGAAGAGTTCAACTTTGGGAGACAGCAGTGTGGAATCGTGTGTGGCGTCTCGAATCAAGGAAGCTCGCTTCCCTGAGCCGCCAACGGGAACGATCGCAGTTGTTGATTATCCCTTCGTATTTGGTGCACAAAAATAATTAGTTTTTATTCACTTCAAGGAGGAAAAAAGTGGATTCAGCTTCAGCAGCACAAGCAGCAACCGACAGTATGCCTTTCTTGCAAAGAGCATTCGTCGAGGGCGGATTTGTCATGTACGTCATTCTATTGATCGGTTTGATCACAGTTTTCTTGGTCGCTGAGCGATTGATGGCTTTGAAAAATCTGACAGTCGATAAAAAAGAATTCACTGATAACATCTATGGCATGATTTTGCGCGGAGACATTCGCCAAGCCATCACTTTTTGTGATTCGCGCCAGACACCATTGACCAATGTGGTGAAAGCGGGCCTGGTTCAAGCGATGAATCGCCGTCCAGACGAAGAGATTCAAGTGGCGATGGATGCTGCGGCCCTTCGCGAGAATCCTCGCCTGGAAGGCTGGACATCTTTCCTGGCCGTCACTGGAAACGTTGCGGTTCTGGCAGGATTGTTGGGAACGATCATCGGTATGATCACTTCGTTCCGTGCGGTGGCCGCTGCGGATCCTGCTGAAAAAGCAGTGGAACTTTCCAAAGGTATTTCACACGCCCTGAACTGTACCGCTTTCGGTCTTTTGGTGGCGATCATCTCCATCGTTGCTTACGGTTATTTCCAAATGCGCATTCAGCGTGCGGAGAATGACGTCACTGAAAGCAGCATGAGTTTGTTGAATCTTGTGGCTTCCAATCGGGACAAACTGAAGGAATAAACCATGGCACATATCGAATCCGGTGGCGGAAAAGGTCGAAAAACATCGCTCGAGTTGAATCTCGTGCCATTCATCGATTTGATGAGTGTGTTGATCACCTTTCTTCTGATCACGGCTGTTTGGTCTCAAGTTTCCATGATTCAAATCGGCAGTTCTCTGTACGGTAAGAAGAGTGAGAACCAGGAGACGCCTCAACTTCCTCCAGAGGCGGATGTGGTTTTGAAGCTTGAAATCAAAGATTCAGGATATGTGCTCACTGTGGCCAAACAGACAATCAACCTGCCTTTGAAAAACAAAGAATATGATGAAGCTGGTTTGGTGGCTCAATTGGAAAACGCCAAACAGCTGTATCCCAACAAAGTGGATGCTGCGATCGCCATGCAAGATGACCTTCCTTATGATCGCTTGATCAAGGGAATGGATGGCTTTTTGAAAGCCGGGTTTCCTCAGATCTCAGTGTTAACTGGAGGGCCGAACTGATGCCTATTCATGCGCCTGGCGAAAGATATCGCTACAACAAACTTCTGAAAAAGAAAAAAGGAAAGCGTGAAGTGGCTGCCGTTCTTCAGTTGACGGCCATGGTGGACATGTTCACGGTTTTGGTGGTTTTCCTTTTGCAAAACTACAACGTCACGGGTCAAGTGCTCTACATTCCAAAAGAAGTGGTTCTGCCCAAAGCCCAGCAAATTAAAGAACTCAAGCCAGCGGTTGTTGTGACAATTTCCGAAAAAGAAGTTCTCTTGGACAAGACTCAGATGATCACAGCAGATCAATTGAAAGGCCAAGAGGCCTGGATGATTGAATCCCTTCACAAAGGTGTTGTCGAAGCTTTGGCAAAAGCCAAAGATGAGCACGAAAAGAGCATTCAGAAAAAGCTGCAATCGGCAGTTGATGCTGCTCGTGGAGAAGCTGAGAAAGACCCAACTCCTTGGAACAAAGTGACAATTCAAGCAGATAAGGGAATTGATTTCCTGACTGTGAAGAAAGTGATGTACACAGTCACTGAAGCGGGAGCGGGCGAAATCAACTTTGCGGTCAATAAAGAAAAAGCCGCCGCCCAATAATCTTGAATGAAAAAACTGACGGGAATCCTTTTTGCTATCTTCATGGTGTTTTTGTTTCTGGAGATACTGATTGGATTTCCGATTTCACTGGAGCACGGTCCCGAAACTGTTTACGTTGCTGAAACAGAATCTGATCAAGATCCGAAAAATAAAACGCCAGAAGAATTAGCAAAAGAAAACTTGCCCAGCACCGAAACTCGTCAGAGAGCTCAAGGCGTGCACTTGGTTGAGAGCAAGCAAGGCACTCGCGACTGGGAGTTGTTCTCAGATTCGGCCGAAGACACTTCAGGAAAAGGAGCTTGGAAGCTCGATAATGTTCGAGTTCTCTTTTACAACGCGGATAAAGTCGACTTTGTTGTCACAGGCAAAAGAGGCCTGATATCAGGCGACAACAAAGATATGAGAATTGAGGGAGACGTTGTGACCAAGTCTGCCAATGGCTATGTTTTTCAATCCAATTTGGTCGAATACAAGTCAAAGCAAAGACTGATCCTCAGTCCCGATGCAGTCAAGATGCAAGGGCCCCCTGATGAAAAAGGCAAAGGCTTGAATCTCAGTGGAGTCCGCATGGAAGCGCATGTGGAGGAGAGTTTGATGCTGATCAAAGAAAATGTGACAGCCACAAAAGTGCTGAATGATGGCAAATCTTTTAAGATTCGCAGTGGCACCGCGGAGTTTTCTGGAAAAAACAGGTTGGCTCGATTTGGCAATGAGGTCTCAATTGAAATTGGACCCATGAGAATGCAGGGTCCGGAAGCGCGTTTCGAGTATCGACCTGACGGGGACATCCTCCAATCTGTCGTGGTCCAGGGAGGCGTCAAAGTGAGTGATGAAGAAAAATACGCCACTTCTGACACGGTTCGCTTTGATCCCGAGCAGAATAAATTCACTTTTAAAGGGCGGCCTCGCGTTGTGCAGAACAACGACGAAATCACTGGCGAGGAAATTATCTTCATCGATGGTGGGAAAAAGGTTAAAGTGGAGAAAATTCGAGCTCGAGTGGAAAAAGATCAATAATGAGTTTGTTAAAAGTTTCTCACATTTCAAAGACATTTAAGAAGCGCAAGGTCGTGAATGATGTTTCATTCACTGTCGAGTCCGGCAATGTGGTGGGTCTATTGGGTCCGAACGGGGCTGGCAAAACCACAAGTTTTTATATGGTCGTGGGATTGGTTCAATCTGACACGGGTGATATTCTTTTGGACGATGAGTCGATCGGCAACGAACCCATGTACAAACGAGCAAGGGTGGGGCTCAGTTATTTGGCGCAAGAGCCCAGTATTTTTCGCAAGCTGACGGTGACGGAAAATATTCAGGTCGCTTTGGAAGCGCATGGTTACTCAGACTCGCGCAAAGCAGAAAAGTTAGAATCATTGCTTCAGGACTTTCGTATCACTCATATTCGCGATAGTTTCGGTTACGCTTTGTCCGGTGGTGAAAGGCGGCGAGTGGAAATTGCCAGAGCTTTGGCGGGTTCTCCCAAATTTCTTTTGCTGGATGAGCCCTTTGCCGGCATTGATCCCATTGCCGTTGCGGACATTCAAGAAATCATTCGCCATTTAAAATCCCAAGATATTGGGATTTTGATCACGGACCACAATGTTCGCGAAACCTTAGGAATTTGTGACCGGGCCTACATCCTCAAAGACGGCCAGATTCAAGTCCAGGGAACTTCGCAAGAAATTGCAAACTCTGAACTAGCCAAAAAGTTTTATTTGGGAGAAAATTTTAAACTGTAGGGCGTGCAAAACCAGTGCCCATGGATCAGAAAATCTGATCGCGAAGGATAGAGGAGCAAACCTTGGCAGTCCAGCTCAGACAGTCGATGAATCTCAGTCAGACTTTGCGGATGACTCCGCAATTGCAGCAAGCCATTAAGCTGTTGCAGCTGTCGCGCATGGAACTTGAAACGGCTGTTCGCAAAGAATTGGAAGAAAACCCAATTCTCGAAGAGACTCAAGATCTCAAAGAAGAAGACCGCCTTCGCACTAAAGAAGCAGCTGACACTGTCGATCCGCAAGCAGAGCCTTCGACAAACGATCAAGATCCTCAAAAGCAAGATGAGTTCGAGTGGGAATCCTATTTGGAGAATTCCTACAAGCCTCCTCAGCAATCGGGCGGTGGCAACGAAGAAATCATGAATTATGAGAACGTCATTTCAACGACGGAATCTCTGCATGATTATCTTCATTGGCAGGCCAAAATGTTTGGCTTTGCTGAAGACGAATTGGCTTTGGCTGAAATTCTGATCAATTACATTGATGACGATGGCTACATTTTGACTCCGCTCGAAGAAATTGCGGCCAGTGAAAATGTCAAAGTCGAAGATTTGCAGGATGTTCTCAAGTTTGTTCAAGAGTTCGATCCTCCAGGGGTCGGAGCTCGCGATTTGAAAGAGTGTCTCTTGATTCAGGCCAAGGCCATTGAAGAAGACACTCATGATCTCGTGAACATGTTGAACAATCATTTGAAAGATCTGGAAAAGAAAAATTTCGAAGGCATCGCCAGAGCCATGGGGCGCGACATTCAAGAGATCGCGGAAATGTGCAAAATTATTTACACCATGGATCCGAAGCCTGGACGGGCCTATGCTCCGGCAGACACTCAATATGTCACTCCGGATGTGTACGTGTACAAAGTCGGCGACGATTACATGGTGTCTCTCAATGAAGATGGTTTGCCGCGACTCAAAATTTCGAATTTTTACAAGAATATGCTCAAAGGTTCTGGTGGCAACGAGAAGACTCAGGATTACATTCAAGAAAAATTGCGATCTGCAGTTTGGCTGATCAAATCCATTCACCAACGTCAAAGAACCATTTACAAAGTCACTGAAAGTATTGTGAAGCACCAAAGAGATTTCCTGGAAAAGGGATCTGGGTTCATCAAGCCGATGGTTTTGCGAGATATTGCCAACGACATTGGGATGCATGAATCGACTGTCTCACGTGTGACCACAGCCAAATACGTTCATACGCCTCAGGGAATTTTTGAGCTGAAGTATTTCTTCAATTCGGGAATTTCGACATCCGATGGGGATTCTTTGGCCAGTGAATCTGTGAAATTGAAAATCAAGGAACTGATCGGCAAAGAAGACCATAAAAATCCTTTTTCAGATCAGCAAATTGTCGACCTGTTGAAGGCAGATGGCATTCAGATCGCACGTCGAACAGTGGCCAAATACCGTGATGTTCTCAAGATTCTTCCCTCTAGCCGTCGGAAAAAGATTTTTTAATCATCATGGTGAGTGTTGTCATTCCCGTTTATAACGAGGAAAAAATATTAAAAGACAGTGTCAAAAAACTGGGCGACTTTCTCGAGCAGAGAAAATTGGCCTTTGAAGTGATTGTTGTCGACAATGGCAGTGTCGATCAGACGGAGCAAATCGGTCGAGATCTTCAGACTCAAATTCCATGGTTCCGTTACTTTAGAATTCCAGAGAGAAGCGTGGGAAAAGCCTTTGCCTTGGGTGTTCGCGAGGCCAAGTACAATCACATTGTTTCGATGGATGCTGATTTGTCAGTGGAACTTATTTTTATTGATCGAGCCCATTCGCTTTTGAAAGATTCGGACATGGTTGTGGGCTCCAAAGTTCTGGGAAGTCAAAAGCGCTCGCTGGTTCGAGTGGTGGGCAGTCAGACTTATTTGGCAGTCACTCAAATCCTTTTTCAAATGGCGATCACGGATTTTTCCATGGGAGCCAAAGCTTACAAGCGCGATTTGATTCGGCCGATTTTGGATGAGATTGACACTTGGACAGCCTACGTGTTTGAGATCTGTGTTTGGTTGATTCACAACAAGAAATCGATTGTTCAAGTCAGTGTGGAATGTGTGGATTTGCGCAAAAGCCGATTCAACATTTGGCACGAAGGGTTTTATCGATACTGGAATTTGTTTCGAGTTTGGCGCGAGTACAAGGACCCTCAATCCTGGTTCCAAAGAATTCGTCCCCAATGAGCCGTCCTCTTTTTTTTCGCAAATGGATTTCGTTTCTAAAAGCTGCACGACCTCGCACTGATTTGCTGGGATTGCTCGCAGCCCTGATGCTTTTTGTTCTTTTTTCGCCTCCAGAAATTTTCAATTCCAATCCGGCGACAGGCGGAGACACCGGGTCGCATTTTTGGCCTTTGGTGACTTTAGTTGAGCAAGGGCTTCCTCATTGGAGCATTCGGGTTTGGAATCCTGGAAACTTAGGTGGAGAGCCGCATCTGACTCATTATTTTCCTCTGCCTTATCTGCTGATGGCCCTGCTCTCGGTTGTGATGCCTTTGGGAAAGGCCTTCAATATTGGAACTTGGCTTCCTGTTTTTCTTTTTCCTCTTTGTGTTTATTTTTGTTTCCGAGGTTTAAGAACTCGATTTCCAATTCCCCTGTTGGCTTCGCTTTTCAGTTTGAGCTTCCTCTACAATGAGTCTTTTAGCATGTGGGGAGGAAATTTCCTCTCGACTCTGGCTGGGCAGTTCGCACATGTTTATGCTCACGATTTTTTTCTTCTGGGCGTAGGGGCGCTGGCCTGGGAGATGAGTCGGAAAAAGTTTCCTTGGTTGTCACTGTTTCTCTTTGCTGGCGTATTGCTTTCGCACTTTTATGTGGCTCTTTATCTTCCGCCTGTCTTTCTGGCTTTTTTGCTCTGGCATCCTCAAGGAACTTTGAAGGAACGATTTTTCACATTGGTTAAAGTGGGCAGTGGAGCTCTGTTGCTGTCAGCTTGGTTTGTCATTCCCATGTTGCACAATGCGCGCTGGAATACAGCCTTCGGGTTAGAGTGGGGCGGAGCCAATCTGATGCGTGAGGTTTTCCCGCGCTTGTTTTGGCCAATGGGTGTGGGGCTCGTGGTTTTAGCAGCTCTGTCGGTCGTGATCAGTTCTCGCCGCCATTGGTTGGAAAGAGAGTGGAAACTGATTCCTGCTCTTTTTGCTCTGATCATGTTCTTTGGCGTGGCTTATTATTTTATTTTCCCGCCTTTGGGGCTTGTGGATGTGAGGGCTTTGCCAACTCTGCAAATGGTGCTGTGTTTTGGGGCTGCCTTTTTTCTGGGGCTTTTTCTCAATCAGGTTTTTGCACAAGTTTGGGTTTGGTTTGTGACAGTGGCGCTGGTTGGTATTTTGATATGGTGGCCAGCCCGGCAAGTCGTCAATCTTCCCCATTGGATGAAGTGGAATTACTCGAGCTGGAATGCCAAGAATACCTATCCGGAATTGATGGAGCTGAGCCAAAAACTCAAAGGGGACTTTTCGCAAGGACGAGTGATTTACGAAAACAGTCAATTGTCCAACTCAGCCGGAACCATGCGTGTTTTTGAAATGCTGCCTTACTTTTCTGGCCGGGCGACTTTGGAAAGTGTTTACATGCAAGCGACGGTTCTGGCGCCGGCGACTTTCTACATGCAGGCTTTGATCAGCAAAAGCCCCAGCTGTCCTTTTCCCAACTACAGTTGCACCAAATACGAACTTCAGCGCCTGCCGGATTATTTGAAACTGATGGGAATTGCCGATCTGATTTTGATCACTCCCGAAGTGATGGAGCAAGCAAATCAAGCTCCATTTTTGGAATTCGTTGATCGCTATGACATTTGGAATTTGTATCATTCCAAATTAGATGCGCCCTTGGTTGAAGTGGTTCAAATGCCCGTGTCTCTTTCGCAGTCGGCAGATTTTAAGCGGGAATTTTACGATTGGTTTTTAAAATATGACCGGGAAAAGCCATTCTTAGTGCAGGCCTCAAAAGAAGATTTTGATCGCATTCAGAGCTCTATCAAGACTGGCGAGTGTCACCCTGAATTGAAAGTCCAATTCAATCAACTGCACTTGCAGACAGATTGCCCGGGACGATTTCATTTGTTGAAGTTTGCTTATCATTCAACTTTCGAGGCGTCGTCGGGAGATCGCTTGTATTTGACCAGTCCTGGATTTATCGGTCTGATCCCCTCTCAAAAAGAAGTGACATTGACTTGGGGACAGCACTGGCTTTGGACATTGGCCAATGCCATTTCCTGGTCCACTTTGCTTGTTTTGCTCACTTTACTGTCTCGGAGCTGGTGGCGCAGGAGAAAACAGTGACATCGATTTTCTGGATTTTGCTTTCAGTTGCGCAGGCCGGATTTCTCAAAATGGTGGGGCAACCTCAATTGGACATTCGCAGCCAGCAGGGGCAGCTGCAATTGCAAGGGAATTACCGAATCGTGAACGAGGGAAATTCACCAGCTTTTCAAGTTTACCCGCAATTGAAAATCGATGGTTTTCAGTGGGCCGGGGAGCCTGAGGATATTGAAGCAGGCGAAAGCGTGGAATGGAAAATCAACGAAGTTTTGAAGCCGCTAACTCTTCCTCCCAGTGGTGAGTTTTTGGTTCGAGTGCAGAAGTTTTATCGCGATCAAAACGCTTATTCTTTTCAAGTGCCCGATCTTTTTATTTTGAAAACGGTGGCGGAAGATCAACCCAGTTCTCTGTCGGTCAAAATGAAAATTCGAACCTCGCGAGAGAATGGCACCGAATTTCAAATTGAATATGAAATTCAAAATGCGGGTGCGGAGAGTTTGCGAGCGCAATTGAATGTCCTTCTGCCAGCGGAAGTCACTCTGCTCTCGCCAGTGGTTCCTGTGGATGTCCCCGGCAGAGGAAATATTCGAGGCACTTTGCAATTCAAAAATGAAAAAGCTTTGTCGGGAAGCAATTACGTGGCTTTTTTGACGGCTGAATGGAGTGAGGCGGGCTTGCGACGCACCTCTTTTGCTTACGATACTTTCCAAATCAAAGAAGCCAAACAAGCGAACAAATGGAGTCGCGACCAGTTGTTTTGGGCGTGGTGGGTTTGGGGTCTTTTCGTGGGTTTATTGGCGATGTGGTGGTTTTGGCTTCGCCCCCTTCAAAACCATCTCAATTGAGTCTCGTCAGAGCCCAAATCGAATCAAAACGGGAATTGACTCGCAACTCCATGATCTGCTTTGAGAATCCGCTGTTCTCCCCCTCACCGAAAGTCCAGGTCTGCCGATAAGAAAGGACAGCTCACTAGAGATGGGAGTCAGCTATGAAGTGGAAACACACTTTCAAACATGTTCACGTGTCAGAATCTCTTAAAACTTACGCTGAGGAGACCTTTGAGAAAGAAGCTCGCTTTCTTCTGAAAGATAGCCAGTGGCAAATTTTTTACAGCAAAGGCAAGCACTCCGAGTTTTGTGTGGATGTGACTGTGCAGAATGGGACTGGACACTTTAAAGCTTCCGCAAAAGGCGATTCGCTCTACGAGTGCGTGGACACGGCTGCCTTAAAATTAAGCAAGCAGTTTCAGAAGAAGAAAGAGAAATTGCAACATCACAAAGATCCCACGCGCTCGCGGGAAGGCCGCTTGGAGCGCCTGAACAGCCGCATGGAGTATGACAATTCAGCCTTTCCCGTCAAAAAGCCCGCCTAAGTTGGCAGGATTCAAGGAGATGCGGGGGTTTTGATTGACCCCCCCTCCAACCTTTTGTAGTCTCCCAAAGTTTCAAACCAGCTTGATCCAATGGGGGGACAAATGTCTCAGCTCAAAAACTATTTTTTCACCAGTGAATCTGTATCCGAAGGCCATCCCGATAAAATGGCCGATCAAATCAGCGATGCTGTTTTGGATGCCATCCTTGAGCAGGATCCCCAGGGTCGTGTCGCCTGTGAAACTCTTCTGACAACGGGAATGATTTGTGTCGCTGGGGAAATTTCGACTTCTGCGAAAATCAACATTTCTGAAATTGCCCGCGAGACTGTGAAAAAAATTGGTTACGACCACACAGACAAAGGTTTCGACTATAAAACCTGTGGCGTGATTGTGGCTGTGGGCCAGCAATCTCCAGACATTGCCATGGGAGTGAAACAAACAGGCAGTGAAGATCAAGGCGCTGGCGACCAGGGATTGATGTTTGGCTATGCGGTCAATGAGACCACAGAGCTGATGCCTCTGACGATTTCTCTTTCTCATAAAATTTTGAAGGAATTGGCTCATCAAAGAAAATCAAATGCTGTCAATTTCTTGAGACCCGACGCCAAATCTCAAGTGACTTTCCGTTATGAAAACGGAAAGCCGGCGATGATTGACACGATTGTTGTTTCCACTCAGCACTCGGAATCGGCTACTCAAGCGCAGTTGAAAGACTATGTGATGGAAAGCATCCTTCGCAAAGTGATTCCCTCTCAGTGGATGGACAACAAAACAAAAATTCTCGTCAATCCAACCGGTCGTTTCGTGATTGGTGGCCCAATGGGCGATGCGGGTGTGACGGGTCGTAAAATTATTGTTGATACTTATGGTGGGCATGGAGCGCACGGCGGGGGAGCTTTCTCAGGAAAAGATCCTTCGAAAGTGGATCGTTCTGCCGCTTATGCCTCTCGACATGTTGCTAAAAATATCGTGGCTGCAGGTTTGGCTGAAAAGTGCTTGGTGCAAGTGGCCTATGCGATTGGTGTCGCTGAACCTGTCAGCATCAATGTCAATGACTATGGAACCAGCAAAGTGGGCGCTGAAGTTTTGGAAAAAGCTGTGCGAGAAGTTTGGTCTTTGAAGCCAGCCAGAATTGTGAAAGACTTTGATCTTCTCAAGCCCATTTACAGTCCGACTGCGAGCTACGGTCACTTTGGAAGAGAAGAATTCTCTTGGGAAAAAACCAACAAGGTCGATCAACTGAAAGATGTTGTGAAAACTTTGGCCCGTTAGGGTTATCCTTCAAGGAAGAGCATGGATCCAAAATTTATTCGTAACTTTTCCATTATTGCCCACATTGACCACGGGAAATCCACTTTGGCCGATGCTTTGCTTTCGGAAACGGGAGCTTTGAGTGCGCGCGAAGAGAAGGCTCAGTTTTTGGACAACATGGAGCTGGAGCGTGAGCGTGGGATTACCATCAAAGCTCAAACGGTCTGCTTGGATTACAAAGCAGATGATGGGCAAACGTATCAGATCAATTTGATCGACACTCCCGGGCACGTGGATTTCAGTTACGAAGTCTCTCGCTCTCTCGCTGCTTGCGAAGGGGCCATTCTCGTGGTCGATGCCAATCAGGGCGTGGAAGCTCAGACTCTGGCCAATGTGTACTTGGCGATTGGCAACAACTTGGAAATCATTCCTGTTTTGAATAAAATTGATTTGCCCTCAGCTGATCCTGATGGCGTCAAAAAGCAAATTGAAGACACCATTGGATTGGACTGCTCGGAAGCCATTTTGGCTTCGGCCAAAGAGCGAGTGGGAATCCGTGAAATTCTCGAATCGATTGTTAAAAAAGTTCCTCCTCCGCAGGCGGATCGAAGCAAGCCTTTGCGAGCTTTGATTTTTGACTCTTGGTTCGACGCTTATCAAGGTGTCGTCGTTCTCGTGCGAGCAGTGGATGGGTCGATCAAAAAAGGCGACCGCATCAAGTTCATGGCCACGGATCGTGACTATGAAGTTTTGCGTATGGGGAAGTACAAACCCTTTCCCGATTCGGTCGATCAATTGGACGCCGGAGAAGTTGGTTTTATCATTTGTGGAATCAAGGACATTCGGGATGTTCAGGTCGGTGACACGGTCACTGGCAGCAAAAATCCGGCACTGGAACCTTTGCCTGGATTCCAAAGAATCAAGCCGATGGTCTTTGCTGGCATTTTTCCGGTTGTCGCCACCGAGTATGAGAACCTGAAAGTCGCTCTGGAAAAACTTTGTTTAAATGACTCGTCTCTGACTTTTGAAACAGAAAAGTCCATGGCTTTGGGATTCGGCTACCGCTGCGGTTTCTTGGGACTCTTGCACATGGAGATTGTGCAAGAGCGCTTGGAGCGAGAGTTCAATTTGAATCTGATCACGACAGCGCCAACTGTTGTCTACAAAGTTCATTTGAAAGACGGCACGACTCTGAATCTCGAAAATCCTGCACAGCTTCCAGATGAAACTAAAATTGAAAAAATGGAAGAGCCCTTCGTCAAAGTGACGATCCACACTCCGACCGAGTTTATTGGAGCTATTTTGAAGCTCTGTGAAGACAAGCGGGGATTCCAAATCAAAATGGACTATGTGTCTCCCACCAAAGTGATTATCGAGTACAAATTGCCGATGAACGAAATGGTCATGGACTTTTACGATCGCTTAAAATCAGTCTCCAAGGGTTATGCCAGCCTGGAATATGAATTGATGGGTTTTGAAGAAGCGGATCTTGTGAAAATGGATATTTTAATCAATAGCGAGCCTGTGGATGCGCTTTCTTTGATCATCCATCGCTCCAAAGCGCAGACCCGAGGCCGAGCATTGACTGAAAAGATGAAAGAGCTCATTCCGCGTCAGCAATACCAAGTCGCTATTCAAGCTTCGATTGGATCCAAAATTGTGGCTCGGGAAACTCTGGGCGCCTTGCGTAAAGACGTGACCGCCAAGTGTTACGGGGGAGATATTTCTCGTAAGAGAAAGCTTTTGGAACGTCAAAAAGAGGGCAAGAAGCGAATGAAGCAGATTGGCTCTGTGGACCTTCCTCAAGAGGCCTTTCTCGCCATTCTCAAAGTGGAGGATTGATCGTGAAGCTGATTCTTGCTTTGCCGAGCTTGCTGCTGTTCATGGCAACTGCCGAAGCTCAAATTCAAAGCGAAATCAGCCACGACTCTTCTGTTTCTGGATGGCAAGCTCCTTTTATCCAACAGGAAGCTGGCAAGGGCAGTGACTGCCGTGTATGTCGCTGGCAACCGCAACCCTCAAAGACAGAAGTTTCAAAATGAGTTCATCAAAAGACACAAAGAAAACGGACAAATGGACGAGCTGGGATTATCGGAGCAAGTTTTTTTGGACCGAGGGTTGGGGTTCGATGGGTTTGGCCGTCTTGGTCGCCCTGTTCATTCGTTGGATTTTCTTTGAAGCCTATGTCATTCCATCGGGATCCATGCTGCCTTCGCTTTTGATTCATGATCATATTTTCGTGAATAAATTTGTCTACGGTGTTCGCGTTCCCTTCAGTGAAGACTGGATGGTGAAATTCAAAGAGCCGGCCAAAGGAGACGTCATTGTCTTCAAATATCCTCGCAATATGAGCACTTTCTTTATCAAGCGAGTGGTTGGTGAGCCTGGCGATAAAATTTATTATGAAAACGGTACACTTTTCCTGAACGACAAACCTCTTGAGCGCAAAGTCCCTTTGTCATCAAAAGATTTCGAATGGCTCAGAGATGAAGATTTCCGGGGAGACGGTGACGTCTACGACGGCAAAGACAATTACGTGCATTTCACCGAAGTATTAGACGGAAAAGAGCACTCCATTTTGATTCGACGTGGAGATGTCTACGATACTTTCGGTCCTGTCACGGTTCCGCCCGATCACTTGTTTGTGATGGGGGACAACCGAGACCGATCGGCGGACAGCCGGGTCTGGGGATTCTTGCCGAAAAAGAACATTCTTGGCAAAGCGAGCATGGTCTGGCTCTCGTGTGAAAATACTCTGCCTTATGTCCCTTTCCTCTGCAATCCACTGACCATTCGATGGAAGCGTTTTTTCCATTCTGTGAATTGATATGAAGAAAGATTTGAGAGGAACTTGGAAGCAAGCGCTTCTCACATTTTTCGGCCCAATTCTCGCTTTGTTCTGTATCCGCTGGTTGCTCATCGAGCCGTATGTCATTCCCTCGGGCTCGATGATTCCTTCGCTCCTGATTCATGATCACATTTTGGTCAATAAGTTGGCTTATGGCATTCGCATGCCTTTCGGGAACTCTTTTTTACTCCAGTGGGGGCATCCTCAACCTGGAGAAATCGTGGTTTTTCAATACCCCGAAAATCCAGAAGTCTTTTATGTTAAACGAGTGGTTGCTGTTTCGGGAGATCGGATTTCCGTGGACCGGGGGCAAGTGATTGTCAATGGTCAGGCCTACTCGCAGACCTCGATAGCAGGGCCGAGCTCTGCCGACGATTTTGAATACTTTCAGGAGAACTCCACTCGCTCTTATTCTGTTCGCTATCGTGAGAAAGAGGCTTCTAATTTTGACTCGACTCAGGTTCCTCCCAATTCTTATTTTGTGATGGGAGACAATCGTGATCAGTCTAGTGACTCTCGTATTTGGGGAACTGTGCCTGAGAAAAATTTAATCGGGACGGCGAAGCTGATTTGGCTTTCTTGTGAAGAAACTCTCAAAACAGCATCTTTTCTTTGTGATCCGACGACAATTCGCTGGCATCGTCTCTTGAAAAAAACTGAATAAAATGGGGTAATGATCCTGTCATGGCAAATTGGCGGGATTATCTCGAAAACATTCTGATTGCGATTTTTTTGGCACTCGTGGTGAGAACTTTCATTTTCACGGGTTACAAAGTTCCGACAAGTTCCATGGCGCCGGCCCTCATGCCCGGAGATTTTATTTTTTCTTACCGCCTTCCGTTTGGAATCAAAATCCCTCTGACTCAGGCAAAAATCGGCATCAATCCCCCGCAAAAAGGGGACGTGGTGGTCTTCACTTATCCCGATCAGCCACATGTCAGTTATGTCAAAAGAGTGATCGGGTTGCCTGGAGATCGCATTCAGATCATCAAGGGCGAAGTTTCTGTGAATGATCAAAAATTGAACTACGAAGTGCAAAACTCTGAAGAGTCTCATCAAATCCTTCAGGAGATCGTTGGCGGCGAGTTCTTTCAGCTTGTTCGCGAAGTGGCTCCAGAAGGAAATCGTCTGTTATTGGTTCAAAAATCGGGCAAGAGTTCCAGTTTTGGCCCCTTGGTGGTTCCCCCTAATGAGGTCTTTCTTTTGGGGGACAATCGCGATTCCAGTGATGACTCTCGCTACTGGGGCACTGTGCCGATTGAGAGAATTGAGGGCCGCATTCAGTTTATTTGGCTTTCACTGAATTGGCAGCAAAAAGTGTGGGGAAACCGACTGCCAACAGTGCGTTGGTGGCGAATGGGAACTTCGTTGCATTGACATCAAATGCGGTGTTGGATACCGTATTTTTCAATGCCCTCTCGCTTGGAATCCATCCTTGATCTGAAATCAGTCACTTCATCCGAATTACATCATCTTTTTTCTTTTGCCGACGTTCTTCGAATGAAACCCCAAAGTCCTCGAACGATGGGAGAGACTGTGGCTTTGGCTTTTTTTGAAGCCAGCACGAGAACTCGTCTCAGCTTCGAGACGGCGGCTCACCGAGCTGGATTGGGTCCCTTGATTTTCGAGAGTGGACAGAAAACCAGTCTTGAAAAAGGTGAAACTGTCGAAGACTCGCTTCTGAATATCGCAGCGATGATGCCTCGGGCAGTGGTGGTTCGCTGCGGAGATTCGGTCAATTTGGCGGAAATCGCAAAGAAGCTGCCGGTTCCGATCGTCAACGCCGGATGGGGAGTTCAAGGTCATCCCACTCAGGCGCTTCTGGACACTTTCACTCTGAAAAGAAATTTTGAAGATTTGAGTGGCAAAAAACTTTTGATCGTCGGCGATTTGAAACACAGCCGCGTTGTTTCCTCTCATCTGGAAATTCATGAAAAGCTGGGATTGAGTATCGGTCAATGTGGTCCGCAAGGATTTTTGCTTTCGAATTCCAAAGTTCAAACTTTCGACAAGCTTTCCGAAGGGCTTCAGTGGGCGGATGCTGTGATGGCCTTGAGATTTCAGTTTGAAAGACATGATGCCTCAATGCATTTTTCAAAAGAAGATTATCGGGCGCAATTCGGTTTGAGTGCGAACTCTGTTCGTCATCTCAAGGCCAATGGATTGATTCTTCACCCCGGTCCCATCAATCACGGGATCGAAGTGGAGACAGAAGTGTTGGCCGATCAACGGTGTAAAGTTTTGGAACAAGTTCGAAACGGTGTGTTTGTGCGCGAAGCGATTCTTCGCTCCATCGCAGGGGAAGAGCAGGGAGTCTAGAGTGAACGGATATTTGGTGCTCGAAACGGGAGAGGCCTTTGAGGGAATTTGGCATGCCGGAGAAGCCCGAGCGGGTGAAGTTGTTTTCAATACAGCTCACTCTGGCTACGAGGAAATTGCCACGGATCCAAGTTACTTCTCGCAAATTGTGGTCATGACCGCTTCGATGATGGGAAACTACGGAGTCGATAAAAAATTCTGGGAGTCCCGCCAGCTGTGGATTGAAGGATTTGTCTGTTTGCAGATTCAAAAGTCTGATCGCGAAAAGGGCTGGCTGTCGAGATTGGCTGAAAACGGAATCCCCTGTTTGTCTGATGTGGATACAAGAGCCATCACCATGCGGTTGCGTGAGGGGGGAACTCCATGGGGCGCCTTGGTTTCTGCGGCCAACGTCCAAGAGGCTCGAGAAAAAGCCAAGTCTTTAATTGATCAAAAGCGAAAGATCGAAGCGGACTGGGTGCATCTCGCCTCTCGCAAATCAACTGAAACCATGGATGGGCAAAATGGCCAAGGCCCGCATGTCGCTGTTCTCGACTTTGGCGCCAAAGAAAATATTTTGCGCGAATTGAAAAAGCGATGCTCCAAACTCACAGTCTTTCCTTCTCGTTCGTCGGCGCAAGAAGTTTTGGCCTGCAAACCTGACGGAGTGATGCTGACAAACGGCCCTGGCGATCCGGCGGCTGTGCAAGTGGCGATTGAGACTGTTCGGGATTTGCTCGGCAAAAAACCAGTTTACGGAATCTGCATGGGTCATCAGATTTTGGGGTTGGCCTTGGGAGCGAAAACTTACAAATTGAAATTCGGTCATCGCGGTTCCAACCATCCTATTCGCGACGAGTTGCTCGGCAAGATCTATATGACCAGTCAAAACCATGGCTATGCCGTCCAAAGGGAAACTCTCCCGGCTGACGTCAAAGTCACTCATGTTAATTTAAACGACCAAACTGTGGCAGGCATCTACAGCGAGCAAAGAAACTGCTTGGGAATTCAATATCATCCCGAAAGTCATCCGGGCCCCCATGAAGCTTCTGAGCTTTTTGATTTTTTTGTGAACACTATGATTCGGAGACACACACTATGAGCGAACTTGGGATTATGGAAGCTTCCCAGAAGTACTTTCAACTGATTGAAAAAATTCTGGCTCATTTTGCCGGCGAAAATTTCAAGGAAGAAGTCCGGCAGGCCAAATCCGAATTCTTCGACAATGCCGGAATTCTCGATGAGCATTCGGACCAATTCGAATTGCGAATGTCGCAGTTTTTTGATTGGTATTTTTTCACTCGAGAAATGAAGGGTTACGCTCAGACGCCACTTGAAGCTGCCTACATGGCCCGGGAGCTTCGCTTTTCGGCAGAAGAGCAAATTTTGATTGAAAGACTTCGCCAGCACCGTCACAGCTTGTTTCAATTTATCAAACTTAAAGGTCAAGATGTGACTATCAAGGATTTGCTTCTCAATAAGAAAATTGTTGTCAGACAGTCGCCTTGGACTTTTGGATTTGATCCCGAAGAACTTTTTGAAGCTCGCCTGATTCCACACGGGGAAAACTGGATCTTCACCAAAGGTTTCTGCTTCCATCCCCTTGATGCCAAAAAATACATTTTGGCCGAAGTGAAGCGCCATCGCAAAGACGCGGATTTGAATCCTGAAGACATGATGTTGAAACTCGTGAAGATGAGATACAAATTCGAAAGATACCGTCATGTGAAGATTGATATGATCTACACAAACGAAAACCGAATGGGGTGAGTTTTGCCAAGACTTCAAGAAATTAAAAAAGTACTGATTATTGGTTCGGGTCCCATTGTCATCGGCCAAGCCTGTGAGTTTGACTACTCGGGCACTCAGGCCTGCAAGGCCTTGATGCGGGAAGGGCTGGAAGTCATTTTGGTGAATTCCAATCCCGCAACCATCATGACCGACCCTGAAGTCGCCACCAAAGTTTATGTCGAACCTCTCAAAGCCGCATTTGTTGAAAAAATCATTGAGAAGGAAAAACCGGATTCCTTGATCCCCACTCTCGGGGGGCAAACCGCTCTCAATCTCGCCCTCGAGCTTCACGCTTCCGGAGTGTTGGAGAAACACAATGTTCGTTTGCTTGGTGCGGACCCCACAGTCATCAAAGCCGCTGAAGATCGTGAAATTTTTCGAGACATCCTCGACAAAGTTGGTGCCAAATATCCTCGCAGTGAAATGGTGAAAAATTTCGAGCAAGGAATGCAGGTGGCCGACCAGCTGGGTTTTCCGCTCATCCTTCGCCCCAATTACACATTGGGTGGAGGCGGTGGAGGAATCGCTTTTTCTCCTGAAGAATATCAGCTGATGATTGCCAAGGCTCTTCACGAGTCGCCGACTTCCGAAGTGCTGGTCGAAGAAAGCATTTTGGGATGGAAAGAATTCGAATTGGAAGTCATGCGCGACCGCGCTGGCACTTTTGTCGTTGTCTGCAGCATTGAGAATTTTGACCCATGCGGAGTTCACACGGGCGATTCCATCACTGTTGCTCCTCAACAGACCCTGACGGACCAGCAGTATCAAGCCATGCGTGATGAAGCCTGCAAGATCATCAACGAAGTCGGTGTGCAAACGGGCGGCGCCAACATTCAGTTCGCAGTTCATCCGACCACTGGGGAGCGTGTGGTGATTGAAATGAATCCGCGAGTCAGCCGCTCATCCGCTTTGGCCAGCAAAGCCACGGGTTTCCCGATTGCAAAAATCGCAGCTCTTTTGGCTGTCGGTTACACATTGGATGAAATTAAAAATGACATCACCAAAGTCACTCCCAGCTGTTATGAGCCGGCGCTTGATTATGTGGTCACTAAAATTCCAAGATTTGCTTTTGAGAAGTTCGCGGGCTCCCAAGATTATTTGACGACGCAAATGAAAAGCGTTGGCGAAGTGATGAGCATTGGCCGGACCTTCCAAGAGTCTTTCATGAAAGCGGCTCTCTCGTTGGAATTCTCTTTGGAAGGATTTCCCGAGGTTCAGGTGGTGATTGATAAAATCTCCTATCCGAACAGTCAGCGACTGTTTCATCTGTACCAAGCTTTCCGCAATGGCACCTCCGTTCGAGAAATTCATCGTCTGACGCAAATCACGCCATGGTTCCTTGAGCAAGTCGAAGCTCTGACTCGCTTCGAGCAGGAAATGAGCAAGGCTTGGACAGAGGCTTCGGACGAGCAGAAAAAGGCTTTGCTTTTGCAAGCCAAGAGAAAAGGCTTCTCCGATGCTTTGATTGCAAAATTGACCAAGCTCACGGGCAAAGAAGTCGGACAGCTGAGAGAAAAGTTCAAGTTGCATCCCCACTTTCAACAAGTCGACACTTGCGCTGGCGAGTTTCAGTCGAGCACTCCGTATTTTTATTCGACTTACTGGGCTCAAGAATCAGCAAAGTGCCCAGTGCAAAACCCAGTGGTCGTCATCGGTAGCGGGCCTAATCGTATTGGTCAAGGCATCGAATTCGATTACAGCTGTGTTCGCGGAGTCAAAGCATTCCAGAAAGCCGGCCATCCCGTTGTGATGATCAACTCGAATCCCGAAACGGTTTCGACGGACTATGACACTTCGGATGTCCTGTTTTTTGAACCGCTGACTCTGGAAAATGTTTCGGAGATCTTGAGATGGGTGAGGCCATTCGGAGTGGTGACTCAATTGGGTGGTCAGACACCGATCAATCTCGCTCATGGTTTGGTTGAAAATGGTTTTCCGCTTCTCGGCTCCAGTTTGTCGACCATTGATATGGCCGAAGACCGGGGGTTGTTCACGAAAATCTGCAAAGAGCTCCAGTTCCGGATTCCAAAATCCGCGATGGTGGGAAACATTCGTGAGGCCTTGGAGCAAGTTCATGAAATCGGCTATCCCGTTATTTGCCGTCCTAGCTATGTTCTTGGTGGCCGCCGAATGGAAGTCATTGAATCTGAACAAGAACTTCGTTCTTATTTTGACCGGCACAAAGAATTCATTGGTCCCGATCGTCTGTGCATGATTGATCAATTCTTGGAAGGCGCTCTGGAAGTGGACGTGGATTTGATCCGCGGCCAGGATTGGACTGTTGTGGGCGGAGTCGTCGAGCACATTGAAGCTGCTGGCGTGCACTCGGGCGATAGCATGGGAGTTTTGCCTCCCCATCGTTTGAAAGACGAGACTTGCCATCGCATCGAAGAGCTGAGCAAAAAACTGGCGGATCGAATCAATGTGATTGGTCATTTGAACCTACAGCTGGCTGTTAAAAATGATGAAGTGTTCATGTTGGAAGCCAATCCCCGCAGTTCGCGGTCAGTTCCTTTTGTGGTGAAAGCTGCGGGAATTCCATTGATCGATTTGGGAGTGCTGGCCATGTTGGGCCACTCGAAAGCGCAAGTGCAGCCGGATAGATTCAAGTGGAGCGACGTCAACACGGTTTCCGTCAAAGGCGTTGTTTTCCCATTCAAAAAATTCTCTGAATCAGATTCTATCTTGGGACCTGAAATGAAATCGACAGGCGAAAGCATGGGACGAGGTCGAAATTATCCAGAAGCTTTGATGAAAGCTTTTGTCGCCAGTCACATTCGCTTGCCCGAGTCCGGAGAGGTTTTCTTTTCTTTGAGAGACAAAGACAAATCTGAAATGCTTTTGATCGCTCGAGAAATGAGAAAAATGGGTTATCAAATTTCAGCGACGACGGGAACGGCTCAATATTTCAATGACAACGGCGTCGAAGCCTTGAGTTTGCGGAAAGTTCACGAGGGCCGACCTCACTGCGTGGATCGAATTCGCTCCGGCGAAGTGAGCATCGTTATCAACACCACTCGCGGCCGAACTTCGATCGAAGCCAGCTTTGATATTCGACGGGCCTGTACGGACTACAGCATTCCTTGCCTCACTGAAAGTGATGCCGCTCAAGCTTTTGTCGTTGCTTTGAAAAATGCCAAAGAAGCGCAATTTGATGTTTCGCCTTTGCCGGCTATGGCACGATTGGAATGTTGAGAGAAAAAGGTTCTGCAGCGGGGGATTGAATGTTGAAAGTTCAAGGACTTGAAAAAACTTTCAAGAACAATGTTTTTGAGCCTCCTCATCATGTTCTGAAGGGACTTTCCTTTGAAATCCAAAGTGGTCGAACCACGGGTTTCGTCGGGGTCAATGGAGCGGGCAAAACCACGACATTGAAATGTCTTTTGGGATTTGTTCATCCCGAGAAGGGGCAAATTGTTTTTTTTGGCAAAGGGCCCCTGGATTCAGATCTCAAGAGAAGAATCGGTTATCTTCCCGAGCGTCCATATTACTACGACTTTTTGACGGCTATTCAATTTCTGAAGTTCCACTGGGATTTAACCGGGGGCGGAGATGGTTTTGAGGACCGAGCCAGCCAAATTCTTTCCAAAGTGAATTTGAAAAATGTCAGGGACCGGCATTTGCGAAGCTTTTCCAAGGGGATGCTTCAGCGAATTGGATTGGCGCAAGCTCTATTGAGATCACCCGAGTTTTTGATTTTAGATGAACCCATGTCGGGATTGGATCCCGATGGCCGAGTCTTGATCAAAGAAATCATGAAGGAAGAGAAAAAGAAGGGGACGACTTTATTCTTCTCCAGTCATTTGTTAGGAGATATGGACGAGCTCTGTGACGACTTGGTTGTGATTGATCAGGGCAAATTGGTGTTTGAGGGAGGCTTGCAAGAGTTCTCCAAAGGCCAAGGAGTTGAAAGATCCTTTTACGAAGTCAGGCATTCATTGAAGGGGGAATCGTGATCACTCTTCGCGCCCTGATTCGCCTTTCTTTTTTTGAATTTTTGCGAGATCGAATTGTCTGGATCGCCTGTTTTGTAGCGGCATTGATTTTTGCTTTTTCACTGATTCTGGGAGCTCTTTCGTTTCAGGAGCAACAGCGTATATTGTCGCAAATCGGGTGGGCGGCCATTTTGATTTCCACTTTGGGTATGAGTTTGATTCTCAGTTCGAATTGGCTTCACAAAGAAGTGGAGCGGCAGACTTGTTTGTTGGTATTGGCTCGACCCGTTTCGAGAGAGCAGTTTTTACTGGGCAAATACTTGCCGATTTTATTTTTAACTTTCATCGTTCAGTTGGTTTTGGCAGTTCTCCTGTGGGCTTTGCTCGGATTTAGTTTCTCGGCCAGTTCTTTTTTGCAAGTTTTTTGGGGCTCTTTTCTCGAAGTGGCGATGGTTTTCTCGGTCTCGTTTTTTGCAGCCACATTTATGCGACCGACTCTTTCCTTTTTCATGGGATTTGGAGTTTTCCTTGTTGGTCATTGGATTCAGGAAATCCAATTCTTTGGGCAAAAATATAAAATTGCGTTTTACGAGGGACTCGCTCGCGGTCTCAAATGGGTGACGCCCAACCTCTTCCAATTCAATTGGCGAAGTGTTCATTTTTTTGAGAATGGTGTGCCTGGAGATCAAGTTCTTTGGTGCACAGTGCATGCTTTAGGTTGGATGCTGTTGTTAGTTTTCGCCGCGATTTTTGTTTTCAGGAGAAAAGACCTTGTTTGATTTGCCCTCATCCCTTGTTTATGGGTTTTTATTTGTCTATGGATCCATCCTCGGCAGTTTCTCCAATGTGATCATTCACCGATGGCCCAAAGGCCAAAGTGTCGTCACTCCCAGAAGCCGCTGTCCTCGCTGCGAAATGCCGATCAAGTGGTATGACAACATTCCGATAATTTCTTGGATTCTGCTCGCTGGAAAATGTCGCAAATGCCGGGCTCCGATTTCCTGGAGATATCCGTTGGTGGAGGCTCTCATGGGTTTTGCCTTTGTCGGCGCATTTTATTTTTTCGGTCCGACTTGGTATTTTTTGGAAGTTTCGATTCTGCTCTTCGGCCTGATCACTGTGAGCTTTATTGATATTGATCACTTTTTATTGCCGGATATTTTTACTTTATCAGGAATTGTGTTGGGGCTTGTGGGAGCTGCTCTCAATCCTGAGCGAAGCTTTTGGGATTCTTTGATTGGCTTCTTGATGGGTGGCGGATTTTTGTGGGCGATTGCCTACCTCTATTTTGTTTTTCGCAAAGAAGAAGGGATGGGTGGCGGAGACATCAAGCTGCTGGCTTGGATTGGCGCCGTGCTGGGATGGAAAGCGATTCCATTTGTCATCATCTCATCGAGCTTGATTGGCACAGTGGGCGGGGTTTTGACGGCGATGAAAAGTCGCAATGGAATGAAGACGGTTATTCCCTTTGGTCCCTACCTGGCCCTTGGTGCAGTCCTGTACCTCTTTGGTGGCGAAGCTCTGGCGCACTGGTATTTAGGCTTGTTCATACCTGAACTTCAGTGAGAAAAGCCAAGCCGATTTGACAACTTAGGTCGTGTCTTTCACAATTTGAAGATGGCAGATGGGGTGTCATCTTAGATGTTATTTGGATCAAAAAAAGTCATCGGACTCGACATCGGTACGAGTACCATCAAAATGGCCGAATTGGAGGTCAGCCGCAGCAAAGTGCAGCTGACCTCATTTGGATTTGCACCAACTCCCGTGAATTCCCTCAACGGAGGAGAAATCACAAATCCCACAGCTATCTCTCAAGCGGTTCAATCGCTGGCGATGGAGATTCGAACCAAGCGCAAAAAAATTGCGACTGGCATGTGGGGAACTGCCGTCATTGTAAAAAAAATCACAGTGCCTCGAATTGAAAAGAAATTAATTGCCGAGCAAATTCGCTGGGAAGCGGAACAGTATCTTCCCTTCGATATCAATTCAATCAACCTGGCCTTTCATGTCATCAATCCCAATTCAACTTCGGAAACGATGGATATTCTGTTGATTGCGGCACAGATCGAATTAGTCCATCAGTATCAATCCGCCGTTCAAGGCGGGGGTTTTGAACTCAGCATTTTGGATGTTTCTGGTTTCGCGCTCGCAAATGCATTTGAGGCCAATTACGGACGTTCCAAAGATACAATTGGATTAATTAACATTGGCTCTGGGGTGACCAATTTTGTGGTCGTTTCACAAGGCGAAGTCATTTTCTCTCGAGATGTGGCGATTGGTGGTTTTCATTACACCAATGAAATCAGCAAGGAGCTTGGGGTCACTCTGCCGGAAGCTGAGTCCTTGAAGCTCAGCGCTGTGAATAAGGGCGCGGTTCCCGATGAAGTTCACGGGATCATTTCCTCGACAAATGATGTGCTCACAGATGAAATCCGGAACAGTTTCGAATTTTTCGTGGGCAGCAATAATGGAGTGGGTTTCAATCGTTGTTTTGTAACCGGAGGGTCGTCTTTTGTCCCCGGATTGATGGAACAAGTTTCGCGAGCCACGCAAGTGCCAATCGAAAGAATGAACCCGTTCCAAAAAGTTCAAGCCTCGAGAAATTTTACGGATGCTTATTTAAAGCAAATTGCCCCTTTTGCGGCCGTATCAATTGGATTGGGAATACGCAAGGCGGGTGACCAATGATTCGGGTCAACCTGGTCCGATCCCATATCAGTCAGCAAATGCGGATGGAGGGAGCTGATTCTCTTGAAATCAACGAGGTCGACGCAGCTGATTTGCAAAGACAGGGTGGAATCCGGTTTCTCATGCTTCTTTTGGTCCCGATGGCTCTTTACGCCTGGGAATTTCAAAACATTCCGGATTTGAAGGCAAAATTGAATCGGAAAACAACCGAGTACAACAATTTGGTTGCCACCAACGAGCAGGCCAAAGGCTACGTCGACGAAATTAAAAAATTCGAAGAGGACCAAGCCCGACTGCAAAAACAAATCGATACTCTTGATAGTCTTCAAAAAGAACGCCTTCGCGAAGTCAAAATTTTAGACAATCTTCAAAAAGATATTCCAGAAAAAGTTTGGCTGACCCAATTGGACTTTCAAGGAATTAATTTCAAATTGAGTGGAGTGGCCGTTTCTGACAGTGACCTGACGGTGCTGATGGAAAATCTGTCCAAGAGTGTCTTCCTGAAAGAAGTCAATCTCGTCAAATCCTCAGAAACTCCAACGGAACGAGGAACTTTTAAAAGTTTTGAAATCGCCTGCATCATCGACAAGCCTCAATTGCAATCAGCGGAGGCCAAGAAGCAATGAATAAATTCATTAATCGATTGGCAGGATTGTCCGCTAAACAAGCCATGGTCTTTAGCTTCGTTCTTGGTGGCTTGTACTACATGATGTTCTATAACGACGGAAGCAAGTTGGAAGATCAAATGAAGACTCTCCAGCAAAACCTGGAGACCGAAGAGCAAAGAGCGGTCGAAGCGGCCAAAGCGAGAAGTGAAGTCGATCGAGTCCAGGCCACTGTCGGGGCTTTGAGCGAACAATTCAAAACTGTCAGCCAGGCACTCCCCAGTGAAGTGCAAATGTCTGATATCATTCGAACGGTTGATACTGTTTCCAAAGCCTCCGGAGTGGTTATCAAATCCAAAGAGCCACAGCCAGTTATCAACAGGGAATATTACGAAGAAATTCCATTGAAGATCACAATGGAAGGAAGCTACTCGGAAATCACTTTGTTTCTTTATTACTTGGCCAGCACGGAACGAATCATGAAAGTGGAAAACTTCACTGTTTCGATTCCCGGAGCGGCTTCAAAGACCAAGTCAGGACGTCTCTCATTTGAGGGACAAGTGGTGAGCTATCGATTCATTGGAAACTCGACCTCTAAAAAGGGAGAGACAAAATGATGAGATCGATGTCGTTTTTCTCAGTTATTCCTGTGATTCTTCTGGGTTCGCTTGTGAGTTTCGCGCAAGAGCCGGAACCTCAGCTTGAGCACTCCATTCCACCGCCAGCTGCCGAACTTCCAGTGGAGCCTCCGCCAACTTTGGAGCCCGTGAAAGTCGAGCCAATTCCCGCCGCGGCAACTGAAACAGTTCCTCCGGATCGTCTCCTTTTTCAAAATGCAGAAGGGTATCAATACGATCCGACAGGAAAAAGAGATCCTTTCAAACCTTACGGCGAATCGCAAACGGCCCAGGCTCCGGAACTGAATTCTGGCTTGAACAAAAGTAAGCCTTCGGGCGAACCTCTGCTGAATTACGATGTCGCTCAATTTAAATTGCTGGGAATCATTTGGCAGGTCAAGGATCCCAAAGCGATGCTTTTGGACCCTTCTGGAAAGACGCATTTGATTCGTCGACAAACGAAAATTGGCAGAAACAATGGATTTGTCGCTGCTATACGAGAAGGCGAAGTGATTGTTGTTGAACCCTCCGTTGGAGAAAACGGAGTTCAGACAGCCGTCACTCGTGTTTTGAATTTGGTTAAATAAAGAATCGGAGGCCGTATGAATGGATTCTTAAGGCTGTTGCTTGTATTGACTCTTGGATTGTCACTGGTTCGTTGTGCGAGCACCCAAAGCGATGGGGAGGCCATGGATGATTCAGCTGCAGTTGAAGAAGAGTTTGATAGTATTGACCAAACGGCGGATTCAGGTCCCGCTGCTCCTTCCGATGAAAATCTTTCTCTCGAAGATGAATTGAATATGGCGGAGGGAGCGCCTCCAGCCGAAGAACCTGCACTTGAGCCCGAGGCTCCGGTTGCTGAGACCGCCCCCAAAGACGAGTTCGCAGAATTTGAAGAGAAAGCTCCTCCAGCTCAAAGCCAAGCTGCAGCTCCTTCCGAGGAAGTCATTCCTCCTCAAGTGGACACAGCTATCGAGGCTCCTCCACCTGAAATCATTCCCGAAGAAGCTCCGCCGCCAATGATCGTCGAAAATCCTCCACCAGCTCAGGAAGCACCAGCTGAGGCTGAAAAAGTGGCCATGATTAAAAACATCAAATACAAAGCCAATGACAATGGTGGCACCGTGGTCATCGATGCCAATGCTCCTTTGACTTTCGAAACCCGAAGCAATCCCGAAACAAATCAGTTTATTATTGAGATTCCAAATGCCGAATTGCCAGCTCGTCTGAAGCGTCCTTTCAACACTCGAGATATGAAGGGTGGAATTGGAGCTATCGACGCTTATCAAAACAAAGGTTCCACAACGGCGCGAATTGTTGTGCAGCTTCGCGCAGGTGTGCCGGAACCCACTGTTCAACCGGAAGGAAATTCGCTTTTGATCGTGCAGAGCGGGTCAGCCGATGCAGGAGCTTCAGTAATTGCATCAAACTCTCTGCCGATGGGAAACGCTGAAAAAGAAACTTCTGATTCGGAAACTGGAACTGAAGACTCGGCCAAGTCCAGCTTGATGTCCTCCAGTTCATTGGAAGATTTTCTATCCGGAAACACTCAGTTTTATGGAAAGAAAATTTCGCTCGAAGTTTCTCAAATGGATGTTCGCGAAGTTTTCAATCTCATCAGCGAAGAAAGTGGAATCAATTTGGTGCTTTCAGATGACGTGAAGGGAAGCATTTCCTTGAAGCTTCGACAGGTGCCATGGGATCAAGCTCTTGTGGTGATCATGAAGGCTCGCAAGTTGGGATACACTCGGGCAGGAAATGTCCTCCGAGTCGCGCCATTGTCGGATATCAAAGCTGAAGAGGATGACACTTTGAAGTTGGCCTCGGCCCGCAAAGCGCAAGCTCCTCTCGAAGTTCGCATGCTGACGGTCAGCTATGCAAAAATTGATGAATTGGTGGCGCAGGTCCGACCTTTTCTGTCTGAACGTGGAAAAGTCGTAGGGGATGTTCGCACAAGTGCGATTGTCGTCTCGGATTTGGGAGAAGTGATCGATCGAATCGCCAAATTGATCGTCAGCATTGACGTTCCCCCACCACAGGTTTTGATTGAAGGTAAAATTGTGGAAGCGACGGAACAATTTCAACGTCAGGTTGGAATCAATTGGGGAGCCAGTGGGCAAGCTGGAATTTTCGGTTATGGCTCTGGCGGCCGTCCTCTCCGCGCTCAAACCGGAGTTTCAGTCACTCCATCAATTGGAAGTGCCGCGGCTCTACTCAATTTTCAGCTGGGAACCTTGGATGTCTTGGGAGATCTGAATGCGACTCTGGCTTTGTATGAGCAGCAGAACAGTGTGAAAGTTCTTTCCTCGCCTCGAATTGTCACTCTTCACAATGAAGCGGCTGAGATCAATCAAACCCAAGAAATCCCGTTGGTTCGTGAAACTGTCAGCACCACGGGCACCACTCGAACCGTGGATTTTAAACCAGTCAAACTTCGTTTGAGTGTCACTCCTCAAATCACCAATGATGCATCTGTGATCATGGCTGTCGATGTGAACCGGGATTTCTTAACAGGCGTTGTCGATGCGGCAACCCAAGCCAATCCTGTCGCCAGTCGATCTGCGAAGACGAAAGTGATGGTGAAAAATTCTCAAACAGCTGTCATTGGCGGAATTTATCAATCAGATCAAGCGACCGGTGAATCTCGCGTGCCTTGGGCGGCGGACATGCCTTTGTTTGGCTGGCTTTTCAAAAGTCGCTCAAATGCCAATACCAAGAACGAACTTTTGATTTTCCTCACTCCACGAATTCTGGGCCAAGCTGACAGCCAGACTATCAAACCCAAAGATGAGGGGGGAGGAATCGAGTGAGAAAAGTATTTGTTCGATCAACTCTTGCAGTTTTGAGTCTCGGCCTCTTGGCTTGCGAGCCTGCAAATTTGAGTTCCGACTTGTCGGTAACGATTGGCCCGAAGCCCTCAACCGTTCTTCCCACTGGCATGGCTTCCTGCACTTCAGAGGGAAACGATCCTGTCACTGAGGATCTCGCTTCTCCGACTTTTTCATTTCCCACTTTCAAAGTGCAGTGGAATGGGGCCAACAATATGAAGCTTTCCTATGTGCAGCTCGATTTCAGAAGCGCCTCTCTCGCTGGGGGCAAGTATCAGTGTATCATTGCAGGGACTGAGCTGGCGTTGGTGATGGCTGGCAGTCAGGAAATTGCCGGCGGAAATAACACACCTATTAGTTCCACATGCGGACTGCGTTGTGGGGGCATGAACTTTGTCAGTTCGGTGTCCTCGGCTTACCTTTCCGGCACGGCCAAAATAGTCGGAGTGGAAGTCGATTCTGACGGCAATGCAACACAGGTCGTAACCGACGTCGACGTCCAACTGCAATATACCAAGCCATAATCAAGATCTGATAATCATCTTGAATCCCTTGCCGGAAGAAATTAATCTCGCCGGGCCATGGATTTGTTTAGCAGTGTCCGAATTGAAAATTTGCCCGGAACCCCTCTTGCGGAAAGACTGCGTCCGCAAACTCGTCATCAATTATTAGGTCAGTCAAAAGTGCTTGATCAAATTGAACGCTATGTCCGCTCTGGCTATCTGCCGAGTTTGATTTTGTGGGGGCCTCCGGGGACCGGAAAGACGACCTTGGCTCAAGCTCTGGCCAAGGAATTCAAAGCCGAATTTATTTCCATCAATGCTGTTGAGTCCGGAGCTAAAGCTCTCAAAGAAATCGGAGAAGCCGCTCGCATGCGGCGCCTGCAATTTCAAACTCAAACCATTTTGTTTGTCGACGAGATTCATCGCTTTAACAAAGCTCAACAGGACGTGCTTCTTCCCTTCGTCGAAAAAGGCGATCTGATTCTGATTGGGGCGACCACAGAAAACCCCAGTTACGAGCTCAACCGGGCTCTTCTCAGTCGCTGTCGATTGATCGTTTTCGAGCGACACAACGAAAGCTCCTTGAAAGAGTTGTTGGTGAGAGCTTTCGAAGCGCAAAAAGAATCAGGCCTTCAGGGCGATCCATCTCAGGTTCTCTCTCCGCAGGCCCAGCAAATCCTGATCGAAAAAGCTGATGGGGATGCTCGACGGTTGCTCCTGGCTCTCGAGGAGATTTTTGCTCATGTGAAATCCACTCAAGCGTTCGAAAAACCGATGACGGAATCAGAATTGACTGAAGTTCTCGGTCAAACGCCGATCGGATACGATCGTCAGTCAGATCAGCATTACGACGTGGTTTCAGCCTTTATCAAATCGATCCGTGGAAGTGACGTGGATGCGGCCCTCTATTATTTGGCCAGAATGCTCAAAGGAGGCGAAGATCCCGTCTTTATCGCTCGTCGCCTCGTGATATTGGCGTCCGAGGATGTCGGTAACGCGGACCCTCGAGCTTTACAAATGGCCATTAGTGGAGCCCAGGCCGTCGAAATGGTGGGTTTACCAGAAGGTGAAATCAATCTGGCTCAAGTTGTGACTTATATGGCCTCCGCTCCAAAATCCAACCGTTCTTATCTCGCTCTTCGGGCGGCTCAAGAATTTGTGGAGAAAACGGGGACGCCTCCTGTTCCCTTGCATTTGAGATCCTCCAAAACTACTGCGATGAAGGAAATCGGTTATGGAAAGGGATACAAATATCCCCACGACTATCCCAAGCATTGGACGGCGCAAGAATATTGGCCCGACAATGTGCCACGGGAGGCTTTTTACGAACCCGATGAAATTGGCTTTGAAAAACAGATTGTTGATTACCGGAAATGGTTGAAGGGCTCAAAAAACGAACCCTCCAATTCCTAATTTTGCTGAGAAGAAAAGAAATCCGCTCCCGGGAGAGCGGAATCAAGGGAACCTTTGCTCTTAGAACCCAAAGGCCAATTTGCCAGTGACAGTGTTGCCGCCAAAAGCATTGGAATACTCGGCGCCCACGTGGAAAATCAGCAAGTTTGCATGGACACCTAAAATTGTCTGAGTCGAACTGACTGTTTTTTCGTTAGAAGAAGTGTCTGAGAAACCTGTCCCGAAAATCGTTCCAGTCGAAGACAACTTGTTCTTTCCGTTCAGCATGCCGATTCCAACATAAGGTTCAAACAATGGCAGACTTGGGCTTAACAACAATTGCAGGCCCGTGACTGTCGTTTCATTGTTCACGCTGACTTCAGTGGGGCCGCTTGTTTGTGTGAAAGAGAACTTCGCGCTGGAAGTGCTTCCGCGAACAGCCAAGTTGAAGGGGAGAAAACCAGGGCTCGTGCTCCATTTCAACGCCATTGAGGTCATTTGAAGTTCAGCATCATTCGAACCCATTTTTGGCATCATGACGATTTCACCAGTGATGCCGAAGGGAATGCTCACCACACCCAGAATTCCCGCATGATAGAGGCTGGACAGTCCAGAGCCGCCTTCGCGTTTCACGATTTCGTCGATGTTGGTTGCGGTCCCTTGGCCGGCAACCAGGCCCAATTCAAAGCCAAAGACAGAGCCCAAAGGTGCAGCGCCTTGAACGGAGTGATGGGAAAAGTTTCCAGCCATTTCTTTTGAAATATTCTCGAAATCACTTTCCGTGATGTTCGAAAAGGTCAAGCTGGCTGAGGCGGCTGCTGGAAAAAGGAAAAAAAGGCATAAAAGTTTGCGAAACATAAAGTCCTCCTGACTTTAAAAGTGACGAAATTCCGTTTTCTATCAAATGGGCCGGTGTGCGCAGACACACACGCAAGTTCCCTGCCCGTTATTCACATGCCAATGTTTGGTGTTCGAGGGGATTTCAACCCGATCTCCTGGGCGCAAAAGAAACTGATTTCCGGCAATATTAAAAAGCAATTCGCCTTCGACAACCATTCGCACTTCTCCAAAAGGATGGCGGTGCTCACTGATTTTGACTTGAGACTTGTACTCTTCTTCATATGGTTCCAGGCCTTCGGATTCCATAAGGATTTTTGCCTGCTCTTTATTCGGACTGATGGGCGCTTGCCAGCGAATGATCAACATGCGACAAGGATACAAAACTTTCATCGAAACGGCAACTAAACATGATCCATCTCTCTGGCATTACGAAGCAATATGGCAATAAGTTTCTCTACCGCAACGGCAGTTTTCAGATCAATGCTGGCGAGAGAATTGGATTGGTTGGTCCGAATGGTGCTGGAAAGACGACGATCTTCAAGATTATCACGGGCGAGGAAAAAGCGGATCAAGGTTCTATTTCTAAGCCAGACAAAGTAACGGTCGGCTATTTTTCTCAGAACATAGAAGACATGCGAGGGCGCTCAGCATTGGAAGAAGTTAAAGCCGCCCATCCCGAGCTTCCAAAGCTTCAGGAGGAAATGAAGCTTTTGGAGAAAAAGCTAGAAGATTCAGCTGTGACGCCGGTTTCAGACGATGAAATGGCCACCATATTGGATCGCTATGGCCACGTTCAGGCCGAGTTTGAAAGACTCGGAGGGTACGATATCGAGTCGAGAGCGGCAGAGATTCTCACCGGTCTAGGAATTGGCCCCGAGGATTATCATCGTCCCACCGAGAGCTTCAGTGGTGGTTGGAAAATGCGAATTGCACTGGCGAAAATTCTGGCTCTCAATCCCGAAGTTCTGTTGATGGACGAACCGACCAACCATTTGGATGTGGAAAGCATTATTTGGCTGGAAGAGTGGCTGACACAATTTAAGGGTTCGATCATTATGACGAGCCACGATCGGGATTTCATGAATCGGTTGGTGGGTAAAATTGTGGAAATTGCCAACCAGCAGATCACGACTTACACCGGAAATTATGATTTTTATGATCGCGAACGCAAAATTCGTCAAGAGCAGCTCGTGGCAGCGGCTAAAAGACAAGACGATATGTTGGCCAAAGAAGAAGAGTTCATTGCTCGTTTCGCGGCCCGTGCGTCTCATGCCGCCCAGGTGCAGTCTCGAGTTAAGAAGCTTGAGAAAATTGATCGCATTGAAATCCCGCCAGAAGAAAAGGACATCAAGTTCGAATGGGGCGAGTCTCCAAGGGGTGGGGATGAGGTCGTCAAGTTTGAACAGTTGACCAAGGTCTGGAGCCGAAATGATGGTGGGGAGAAGCTCGTATTTAAAAACGCGACAGCTCTGGTAAAGAGAATGGATCGAGTGGCAGTCGTTGGGGTGAATGGCGCTGGCAAGTCGACATTGTTAAAAATGATCGCAGGTGAAGCGGATCCCACCCAAGGGCGCTTGCAGCTCGGGGCTTCTATTCAAATGGGATACTTCTCTCAGAATTCCATGGATGTTTTGAATCCTTCGAATACGATTCTGGAAGAAATCCATTCGTCCGTGCCCACCGCCTCTTTGGGTTATGTGAGGAATCTCATGGGAGCTTTCAAGTTCTCCGGTGAGGACGCTGAGAAAAGGATTTCTATTTTATCTGGGGGCGAAAAGAGCCGCGTGGTGCTTGCTAAAATTTTAGCTCGCCCGGTGAACCTTTTGGTTCTCGATGAGCCGACCAACCATTTGGACATCAAATCCAGAGAAACACTCTTGCAAGCGATCAAGGATTTTCAGGGAACCGTGATGATCGTCAGCCACGATCGCTTCTTTTTGCGTGAAGTGACCACTCGCGTTTTCGAATTGGATAAGCATCAGCTGCTTGTTTATGATGGAACATATGAAGAGTATCTCGAGAGAAAACACCGAGTCTCTCCTTAATATTGATCAAGGTTTCGACACTTCTCCCTGTCTCATTGTCTCACTCTAAAACGTCCCAGTGAATCATATCAAAGCGACGCAGGATCAGAGGCCAATTCTCTGCGTCCTGAAGTCTTTTTCCATACATTTTGTTAAGTCCTGTCAAAATGCCGTCGATAAATCTTGGGTAGTTATTCTTTCGTGAGGAGGATCATTTGAGCGAGTCAGAAATGTCTCAGAAACCATCTCAAATGCTTGAAGAAATTCTGGCTTTTGTAGACAAGTCCGCCGGGCTTTCTTCGGATGTGGCTGATCATGGCGTCGTCGCCATTCACCAAAATGTAGATGGAAAAATTTTTCGCTTTAGCTGCAATGAGCTTTCTGAGGTTCTCCAGAGAATGGACTCCGATGGCAAGCAGTTCATCCAAGTGAACTTCCAGTCTGGAAATAAGGTTTTATTTACCGATACTCTTGTTGGCTTTAAACCTCGAGAGACAACCGGTTTGGATATGACCAAAATCCCAAGAGTGGTGACCACTCCCGATCTGATCAGTGTCTTTGAAGCTATCGAAGACTCATTGAGTTCGGATTCCACCCCTGAAACAGAGATCGAGATCTTGAAAAAGGTCTTTGTCGCGATTTTACAGGGTGGGGAGTTGGCAGGATTTGATTTAACTTTTGAAAGAAAGTGGCTATCACGACTCATGCCGTCAAAATTTAGAGCTTCTGCATAATTCGTTAACGAAATCATATTGTTAATTAAAAGAATGCCCACAAGCTAAGCAAAATTACTGCTGATCTTGAGGGCATTTTTGTCTTATTTTGCTTCCGTTTTATTCAGACGCAAAAAATCTTTAAAATACCTATTGACCTTTTTGCGCGGCAAACGCATAACCAGCCTCACTTTGCGGGGGCATAGCTCAGCTGGGAGAGCATCTGATTTGCATTCAGAAGGTCGCAGGTTCGATCCCTGTTGCCTCCACCAATGAGCTACTCTGTTCTTAATTTGACAAAATGCGAAATAAAAATCGCAAAAAATTAAGAAAAAAGAGTTGACGGAGATTCTGGGTTCGAATAGAAACGGTCTCTCTGAAAAAACACGGGTTTCTTAAGAAGTTTACGAGTTAAAAAATCGTAAAAAATTTAAGAAAAAAGTGTTGACGAAAGAAAGCGGTTCAAATAGAACTGTTTCTCTCTCGAAAACGGATTCGCTCTTTGAAAACTGAATAGCTAGATTTAAAGGTTTTTGGGTTCTCCGAGTTTGATTAAGTTCAAACTCACAATTATTTGAGAATAAAACAAACCAACAAACAATGATTTCTGTTTCAAAACAGAACAGCATTTGTTGAGTTACAGAATTTAAACTGGAGAGTTTGATTCTGGCTCAGAACAAACGCTGGCGGCGTGCCTAATACATGCAAGTCGAACGGGGAAAGCCTTCGGGTGAGTACTAGTGGCGCACGGGTGAGTAACACGTGGGTAATTTTCCTTAGAGTGGGGGATAACTAGTCGAAAGATTAGCTAATACCGCATAAGACCACAAGATCTGCGGATCAAGGGGTAAAAGGTTTTTCGCTCTAAGATAAGCCCGCGCAAGATTAGCTAGTTGGTGAGGTAACGGCTCACCAAGGCAACGATCTTTAGCTGGTCTGAGAGGATGATCAGCCACACTGGAACTGAGACACGGTCCAGACTCCTACGGGAGGCAGCAGTAGGGAATATTGCACAATGGAGGAAACTCTGATGCAGCGACGCCGCGTGAGTGATGAAGGACTTCGGTTCGTAAAGCTCTGTCGTATGGGAATAAGAAAGTGAATGTACCATGCAAGAAAGGATCGGCTAACTTCGTGCCAGCAGCCGCGGTAAGACGAGGGATCCTAGCGTTGTTCGGAATCATTGGGCGTAAAGCGGGTGTAGGTGGCTTTGTAAGTCAGGTGTGAAAGCCCAGGGCTCAACCCTGGAAGTGCATTTGATACTGCGAAGCTTGAGTGCTGGAGAGGCTACTAGAATTCCAGGTGTAGTGGTGAAATACGTAGATATCTGGAGGAATACCGGAGGCGAAGGCGGGTAGCCAGCCAGACACTGACACTCAGACCCGAAAGTGTGGGGATCAAACAGGATTAGATACCCTGGTAGTCCACACCGTAAACGATGGATACTTGTTGTTGGAGGTATTGACCCCTTCAGTGACGCAGTTAACACGGTAAGTATCCCGCCTGGGGAGTACGGTCGCAAGATTAAAACTCAAAGAAATTGACGGGGGCCCGCACAAGCGGTGGAGTATGTGGTTTAATTCGATGCAACGCGAAGAACCTTACCTACTTTTGACATGTACTGGAAGACTGGCAGAAATGTCGTCGCCCGCAAGGGCCGGTACACAGGTGCTGCATGGCTGTCGTCAGCTCGTGTCGTGAGATGTTGGGTTAAGTCCCGCAACGAGCGCAACCCTTGCTTTTAGTTGCCAGCATTTAGTTGGGCACTCTAAAAGGACTGCCGACGTTAAGTCGGAGGAAGGTGGGGATGACGTCAAGTCCTCATGGCCCTTATAAGTAGGGCTACACACGTACTACAATGGTAACTACAGACGGATGCAAAGCAGCGATGTGGAGCAAATCCTAAAAAAGTTATCTCAGTTCAGATTGGAGTCTGCAACTCGACTCCATGAAGGCGGAATCGCTAGTAATCGCGGATCAGAATGCCGCGGTGAATACGTTCCCGGGCCTTGTACACACCGCCCGTCACACCATGAAAGTCGGCTGTACCAGAAGTCGCCGTGCTAACCGCAAGGAGGCAGGCGCCCAAGGTATGGTCGATGATTGGGGTGAAGTCGTAACAAGGTAGCCGTAGGGGAACCTGCGGCTGGATCACCTCCTTTCTAAGGATGATTTACTGTTCTTTTAAACCTCTTCGGAGGCTTCAAAGACAGTCATTCCTAGGTCAGGCACTTGAACTTCGGTTCGAGTGAACAGAACTCAAAAACCTCTAGCTATTTAGTTTTGAAAGAGTGAAGGCGTCTGGGCCTGTAGCTCAGTTGGTTAGAGCACACGCTTGATAAGCGTGGGGTCGGAAGTTCGAGTCTTCCCAGGCCCACCAAAACGACTGGGCAAACCGGTTAGAGACGTTTGAAACTTTAAATTTAGCTCGAAAGAGCATTGTTCTTTGAAAATTGAATAGATTGATTTAAGTGATTTTTAGCGAGGTTAATTCCATTTTTAAGCTACTAAGAGCTTACGGTGAATGCCTTGGCACCAAGAAGCGATGAAGGACGTGGTAAGCTGCGATAAGCTTCGGGGAGTGGCACACACACTTTGATCCGGAGATCTCCGAATGAGGAAACTCACCATTTATGGTATCTTGTGATGAATTCATAGTTACAAGAAGCGAACGAGGGGAAGTGAAACATCTCAGTACCCTCAGGAAAAGAAATCAATTCCGAGATTACCCTAGTAGTGGCGAGCGAACGGGTAAGAGCCCAAACCTTGTTCATTTATTTGAATAAGGGGTTGTGGGACCGCGATGTGGGACCGATGTCGTTAGAAGAACAGTCTGGAAAGACTGGCCAAAGAGGGTGATAGCCCCGTAATCGAAAACGTCAAAGGCCCTAGCGGTATCCCGAGTACCATCGGACACGTGAAATCCGATGGGAATCCAGGAGGACCACCTCCTAAGGCTAAATATTCCTTGGTGACCGATAGTGAACAAGTACAGTGATGGAAAGGTGAAAAGAACCCCGAGAGGGGAGTGAGAGAGAATCTGAAACCGTAAGTTTACAAGCAGTCGAAGCACTTCATATGTGCGACGGCGTACCTCTTGCATAATGAGTCAGCGAGTTATCTTTGCAAGCAAGCTTAAGCCGTTTAAGGTGGAGGCGTAGCGAAAGCGAGTCTGAATAGGGCGTTTAGTTTGCAGGGATAGACCCGAAACCCGGTGATCTAATCATGGACAGGCTGAAGCGAGGGTAACACCTCGTGGAGGGCCGAACTAGTTGAGGTTGAAAACTCTTTGGATGATCTGTGATTAGGGGTGAAAGGCCAATCAAACTGGGTGATAGCTGGTTCTCCCCGAAATATATTTAGGTATAGCGTCAGGTAAATTGTATCATGGAGGTAGAGCACTGATTGGGCTAGGGGTCCTTACCGGATTACCAAACCCAAATAAACTCCGAATGCCATTGATATCTACCCTGGCAGGCAGACGTGGGGTGATAAGGTCACACGTCGAGAGGGAAAGAGCCCAGAACATCAGCTAAGGTCCCTAAATCTACACTCAGTGGTAAACGTTGTGGAGTTACTTTGACAACTAGGAGGTTGGCTTAGAAGCAGCAATCCTTTAAAGAAAGCGTAATAGCTCACTAGTCTAGTGACTCTGCGCGGAAGATACAACGGGGCTAAGTGTGGTACCGAAGCTATGTCTTGTCGTAAGACAGGGGTAGGGGAGCGTTGAAGCGTAGGCTGAAGGTTGACCGTTAGGGCAGCTGGACGAACTTCAAGTGATCATGCTGACATAAGTAGCGTTGAACTCGGGTGAAAAACCCGAGCGTCGAAAACTCAAGGGTTCCTGGGCAAGGATAATCCTCCCAGGGTTAGTCGGGTCCTAAGGTGAGGCCAATTGGCGTAACCGATGGCAAAACGGTTAATATTCCGTTACCAGACATAGAATTGGGTCCGGAGGGACAGAATAGGTAGTCTCAGCCTCTTATTGGATTGAGGTGTAAGCGTGTAGGAGGTGCTGTTGGTAAACCCGCAGCACATTAACTCTGATGCGCGAATGCGAGGGGCTTTTGCCCCGGAAGTGAGAGGAGCCATGTTCTCAAGAAAAGCTTCGGACTTTGGCTATGCTGCCCGTACCGTAAACCGACTCAGGTGAGTGGGGTGAATATCCTAAGACGATGGGGTGAATTGTGGTTAAGGAACTCGGCAACTTATCACCGTAACTTCGGGAAAAGGTGAGCCCAAGCAAGTGTAAGGACTTGATCCCCAAGCTAGTTTGGGTCGCAGAGAAATGGGAGTAGCGACTGTTTATCAAAAACACAGGCATGTGCAAAGTCTCAAGACGACGTATACATGCTGACGCCTGCCCGGTGCTGGAA
>JACCDX011442494.1_pt1 | contig 68568 bp, 76 predicted proteins | sample 7449681 | NCBI WGS metagenome assembly JACCDX01 (sample SAMN15323450, study PRJNA562643) | freshwater metagenome | isolation source: river surface water | place: USA:Blue River Watershed | collected 2017-08-18
CCAGCGCCTATAGTTTAGTGGTAGAATTGCGGTTTTCCACACCGTAAACTCGGGTTCGATTCCCGATGGGCGCACTTCTCAAGGTTCCTCACAGCAATACAAACAAAACAATTTTACGTTTTTTTATAGGAACCTGTACGAGCGTAGATGACCGAGTGGTTAAGGTGTCTGCTTAAGGCGCAGATGGTTTACCGCGCAGGTTCGAATCCTGCTCTACGCAAAACTTTTTGCTTAGAGAAAATCTTATTTTCTCTGTGCGAGGATGTCCGAGTGGTTAAGGAGACGGTCTCAAGTTCCGTTGTTGAAAAACGCAAGGGTTCGATTCCCTTTCCTCGCAAACGAGGCTTGTCTTTGCCTCTTACAAAAAGACCTCCGCAGTTTTTGGGATTCTGCGTACCAAAAATGCCAAACCGCAAACCGCGTTAGCTCAGTCGGTAGAGCGTGAGGCTTTTAAGCAAAATGCCGATACCTCACAGTCGCGGGTTCAAGTCCCGCACGCGGTGTACCTTGCCTCTGTAGCGCAGTGGATAACGCGTCTGCCTTCTAGTTTCAAACTCGTAAGCAGAAAACCGTGGGTTCGACCCCCACCAGAGGTAAATCCCCCCATTTTTTACGGAGAGTGTCTCTCCATGAAAAATGGGTTTTTTTATTCCCTTTATTCGTATTTTTCACTATACAACCGAACCAATTCTCCGCGACCAATGCTGTTCTGCCGCGCTGTGTCCTCGCTGCACGAATAATCCAAGGCCGAGAATCTCTGCCCCAACTCTTCCGCAGAAACCCCCTGTGGACGAATCCAATGCCAGCTTCTGGGTGCCAACGCAGAAAACCCTTCGGAATTGCCCCAGCGGAGCTCCCCACACTTTCCTCCGTAGGCGCGGATAGCCAGCGACGCCCCCTCCGCCCCCTCCAGAAACTCCCAGTGCGGATGCGTTGTTGTCAACACGTGCGGCACTCTCTCCACGCTCCGTCGCTCCCAGACCTGCCAACAACACTTCACATTCATCGCAGGCTGAAAGGCACAGGGTTTCACAGGAATAGACGTATCCAGGACCAAATGGAATGTGCGAGGAAGTTTCTCCTGAACTGAGATTCTGCGAAACGTCCGCGGTACAATAAACGCAATTACCGAAGCAAACTCCGCAGCATGACAGAAAAAACGGATAGCCAGACTACTCACTCGTCCAAAGGGGGGATTTCCGACAACGAGACAGTTCTGCGTTCCAGGAGGCGGCGACCAGGTGAAAAAATCCGCTGTCTGGATATGCGGATGATCTGGAGCGAGGTCCACACCCACCTTTTTCTGCGTAGGAATCTGGAGATAAAAAGAACCGTTTCCAGCACTCGGTTCCACTACCAAATCCCATCGACTCCACGGCCATCGTGCTCCTAGAGACTCCAAACACTGCTTTGCTATGCTTGGCTTTGTATAGAACTTATCAAGCTGTTGTGCTCTCACTTGCTGAAGAGACGCTGTCGCCATTCTTCTTTCCAGAGGCCTCCCACTTTAACCGTGCCTCCTCCAGGAGGTCTGCGTAGTCCTTCATGTAGAGGTTGTATGTCTCCACAACCTTCTTTTCATTCTGCGCCCCCATACCAAAGACAAACTCCTCCCAGAGACTGCGACCAAACACATTCTTGAGTGTGAGTTGGCACAGAATCTCATGAAGTGTGTGGGTGTACTGGTGGTCTTTGCGAACAACTGTGCGGTCATAGTGGCCGAGGAAATACTCCTCATCCAGAATCTGAAGACACTCGTCGAGCCAAGAAATCGTGTGGTACCTCTTCAGAAGTTTTCTCAAGGCGGCACTGTAATTTCCATTCTGCTCGCTCAGATACCAGCAATCACCGAGGTCGCCGATGAGACTCCGAAAATTCGTCTGGACTCGGGCAAGCTTCTCGGTTGACATGTATGTGGGTAAAAAATATATACACCCTATACGACTTCAATTTTTATCCCCCCTGCCACACCGCCGCCCCCCACCTTACGCCTTCGCGGCAATGCGAATCTTCTTCTTCGCCTTCGGAGCCGCAGCCCCCCCATTCGCCAGCGCATACTCTCGCTCAGTCCGCATACGGTCCCACGCCGCCTCGAACTCACCCAGCTCTCCCAGCCACAAGGCCGCGGCAGTCGTCGCTTCCAACTCCGCAACCGCCGCCTTCGCACGAGCCACCATCTCTTCCGCATCCTCAATCGCAGCCGCCTTCACGCGGTCAATTCGCAGCTTCAGCAGATACTCATAGCTCTCCACATCCTCCACATTCAGAGACCCGCTGAGAGGAGGTAGCGCATGAGACTTCATCATCTCCACAATGCTCTCATCCGTCGCACGACGCAGCTCAATGGACCCCTCCAGAACCGCTCGCAGAAAGCGCGCCTTCGCATCCGCCTCCACCGCCTCCGCACGCAACCGCGCAATCTCCTTCTGGCGACGCTCCTCATACTTGGATAGGCGAGGCCCATAGTAGTCCTCCATCATATCACCCACACACCCATAGCGCACAATCTTGCTATTCGTATCAAAGCAGACCATGTTGCTGGTACGCCACGTGGTTGTCAGACGGAATCGCTTCTCAAACTCCCCCACATTCATCTTCGCCTCCTCGTAGTAATACGGGTCCAGATAGAGGTCAAAGCGCACATCCACGTGATTATACAAATCATCGTAGTTCACCAGAATCATCTTTCCATCCGCATCCTTTGCCGAATCCATATCCTTGTTGGTACACATCTCATCCAAGAATGCCTTGTAGTCGTTCGTCCACGTTCCCACAGGAAGCTCCGTGATGCTGACAATCTTCTTTGCGTCGTCGAACGTATACAGGCCACGCGTCTGCCAGACACCATCGTTCAGCATCGTCATGCGACCGCGGAAACCGAGCCACCAGGGCTGGAGAGCGAGGTTTTTCAGACTGTCGCGACGTCCCTCAAGGCGGTCCCGCAGCAGAGCAATAATATCGCTGGGATTGAAGGGAGGAATGTCTGTGCTGAATCCCGTGCCGATGCCGACACAGCCATTCACCAGAAGAAGAGGAATGACAGGCCAGTAATTCTCGGGCTCCACCAGAAGACCGTCGTCGTCAATGTGCTTCAGGATGCTCGCATCCTCTTTGCGGAAGATGGTCCCAACAATCGGCTCCAGATGAGTATGGATATATCGCGCAGAAGCGGCATCCTTTCCACCCATGAGACGAGAGCCGAACTGGCCGACAGGGGCGAGCAGATTCAGGTTGTTCGCACCCACGAAGGTCTGGGCCATACTCGTAATTGCGGCCGTCAGACTCGCCTCACCGTGGTGATAGGCCGCATGTTCGGAGACATAGCCTGCGAGCTGGGCGACACGAACTTCTGTACTAAGACCACGCTTCAGGCAGCCGAAGAGAATCTTCCGCTGCGACGGCTTGAGGCCATCGATGAGAGAAGGCAGCGAGCGGATATTGTCGGCATTGCTGAAATGGATGAGCTCATCGTGGATGAAGTTGGAGAAGCCGATGCGCCCATCCTTTCCAACCGTCAGAAGACGATGGGGGTCATAGCCCGCGAGCCACTTCTTGCGGTCATCCGCCCGCTTCTTGCTGAAGGCAAGGGAGAGAGACTCATCCGTGGACCCGTCCCACTCATACTTGATTTCGTGGAGCTGCTTGAACCATTCCTGGGCCTCTGCGTCAGTGCTGGTCCCCAGACCCTTGTAATACTTGAGAGACCAGCCGCGGAGGCCATTCTCTCCCAGACTCTCACGCCACGCCTCGTATTCAACCTGGGAATAGAAGCTCAGAACCTCTCCACGCTTCGTCGCCTTCAGCAGAGGAGTCGCGAGCGAACACACGAACCCAGCCTTCAAGAGGCTCGGCCACTCGGCGTGGAACAGATTCATCAGAAGACCCTTGATGTGGGACCCGTCCAAATCCTGGTCTGCCATCACCATCACACGACCGTAGCGAAGGCTCTTCAGGTCCTTGTAGGCCTTGCCTTGCTCCAGGCCGAGAATCTTCTTGATGGCAGTGAGTTCCTCATTCTTGCTAAACTTGTCGGCACTGACGTCGCGAACATTCAGCATCTTCCCCTTGAGAGGAAAGACACCCCACTTTTCGCGACCAACGACCTTGAGGCCTGTAATTGCGCTGGTGGCGGCTGAATCTCCCTCCGTCAAGATAAGCGTACACTCTCCACTGCGGCCTGTGCCAGCCCAGAGGGCGTCCACGAGCTTCGGCATTCCACGGAGAGTGGTCCGCTTCTTTCCGTCGGTCTTCTTTGCCTCGCGAGCGGCCTTCGCATCGAGAATGCTCTGAGCCTCGTCGAGAAGTCCAATCTTTACGAGACCCTCCACGAGCTTGCCCGCAGACTTGAACGTGCTGCCAAACTTGGACGCAGGAGTGGTGAGACACTCTTTCGTCTGGCTGTCAAAGGACGGATTCACAATGGTCGCATTGACGAAGAAGACAACACTGTCCTTGAGCTGAGCGGGCTTGATGTCAATCTTGCGCTTCTTTGCGGCGAGCTCACAGAAATCACCGAAGATGTGGCGTGTCACCGTATCCACGTGCTTTCCGCCCTTCTTCGTATTGACACCGTTGACGAAACTGACGTGCTTCTCCTCTGCGGCAGTGTCCTCGTCATCAAAGAGAGACCGAGTGAGAACAGCGGCCACCTCCCAGCGGTCCGAGCACCGTTCGTAGGCGAGGCTGGTGTCGTCCTTTACGAAGAGGCGAGTGTACTTCTCGAAGGTGTTGGTTGCGACGACCTCGCCGTTCCACGAGACCTTCACATCCTTTCCTGCGAGAGCCGCGAGTTCAATCACACGTGTACGAAGAACTACCGTCATTTCCGCGACATCCAATCCCACAAAGCGGGACAGGTCGGGGACGTAGGTAATCTTCACGAAGCCGCGGGCAGCCTTGTCCTTTGCGATGGACGGCTTCTCGCACTTCAGCATGTGGTCGCGCCACGTCTGCGTGTACTTCTGGCCGGACTTGGGAGACCGCGTCTCCACCGTGAAGGTGTGACTGAAGATGTTGGTGAGCTTCGCACCATAGCCGTTCTTTCCACCAACAATCTTCTCCTCGGACTTGTCGTAGTTGCCGCTCGTGAGGAGATGACCGAAGATGAGCTCAGGGGCCCAGACCTTGTACTCGGCGTGCTGCTCGATAGGAATGCCGTCGCCGTCATTCTCTACGCTGATGGTGAGAGAGCTGTCGGTACCCTGCTTGACTACTACGTCAATGTGCTTGATAGGCGTGCGACCGGCCTCTGTTGTGCTGCGAACGAGAGCATCTCGGGCATTTACAACAATCTCATCAAAGAGTTTGTAAAAGCCAGGATTGAATGCGACGCGACGATGCGTCATCTTTCCCTTCTCGGCATCAAACACCCATCGCATATCCTCATGGGTCTCCACAGAACCAATGTAGGTATCAGGGAGCTCAAGGATGTGTTCGCGGTGCGTATGCTTCTTATAGGATTCAGCGGAGGTCATGGTTGTTGTACCAGTAAGGGAGGGGGTCGTGCGAGTCAATTTTTGGGACCTGCTCTGATTTACTTTTTCACAAGCATTAGAATCTTGTCATTGTCCCAGTCAGGAGACCACTTGTTCTCGTGTTCCATTTCAAAAAACGCATAGAAAGAGAGCTGGTCCTTGATAGGGTCTATGACACGCATGTATTCCTCATCGGATAGATTGCGGAAGACGTCTTCCACGAGGAGAATTCCACCGGATTTCATGAAGGGAAGTGCCTCCCGCAGAATATCCTTCTGATGCCAGATGTCGTGGGAGCTGTCGTCCAGAAGAATATCCAACTCTCCGCCCGTTGACTCGAGCGCATCGCGGATGCTGGTGGGGTCTGAGACATCCATGGGAGAGAAATGGGACTGCGTATATCCGAAGGAGGCCGCGTGTTTCAGAAAGGAGACGTCTCGGTCAAAGAAATAGAGTTCACCGTTTTTGAAATACTGGCACCACATGGCGACACTGGAGCCCACGGCGATTCCAATCTCTGCGAAGCGAACAGGCTTGTTCTTGTAGTGGGCGAACAGCATAGAATAGAAGGGCGTATAGGGATGACGATGGCCCACGCGATTAAAGGGACTCTTATCAGTTTCGCAGGCGGCTCCAAGAAAACACAGTTCTGTGGGTGCGCGGGAGGAATCCAATTTGAAGGTAGGAATCATATCTATAGAATTCCTCTCTTCAAAGTGTTTATGTGGATGGGAAGGCTAAAGATAGACCAGAGTAGAAGTAGAATGGAGGCACTTACCTGTTCCAACTGCGAGAATGTTCTTCAGGAAGGAGATGCGACAATTCAGCACTTCTGCGGTCACAGAGAACATACGCGTTGTTTTTACATACGAGTTCTCGGTGGGCGATTGACACGGCCTCGGTGTGAAGAGTGTGATGAACCTCTTCTTCCAAATGATATCCTCGGTCTTCTGAATGAAGGAGAGGACCCTGAGATTCAGGGCAATACTGAAACTTTGGAGAGTAGACATGAGAGAATTCGTGAAAAGTATTTGACAGACCCTGTGTTTCAAAAGACAGTAAAAGACCATGTTGCGAATTTGCGTGCGCTACCCAAAGAAGCGAGAGGGCTTCGGAAAATAATTCAAGCAAAGAAGTCGGCTCTTTTTACAGAAATCTCAGGAATTCGTCATCAACTCGATGCTCTTATTGCGCCTCAAGTAAACGCATTGAAAACAACAGAGGAATTTAAGAAGTATGGGAAAGCAAAAGCGAGATATTACTCTTCTTTGGTAAAATTACGTCGTGCTGTACCTGGATATGATGAATATGATATACGACGGGCGTTGCTAACTCAGCGGGGGCTCCGAACCTGGAGGCCACTTTCGTGGACCTACAGACATTCAGCCTCGCATTTGATTAATAGAACCTTCTCCTATTGGATTCGGATTTAGACGGGTACAGGTGCCGGTTTCGCGGATTTGTAGGGATGATTTGCGGGGAGTCGTCCTTGGAGTCCCCATTTCCAGGCGAGATATCCTTCCATCAATTGTCGTTGGGCTGTAGAAAGAGATACGTTAAAGATTAAAATCTCATATACAAATCCCACATATCCGAAACTGGTACCATTTTCACGTCCTAAATCTGTTGTTTTTCCAGCGGAAAATGATAATGGAACAGAGGGAGCAAATGCGCCACCATTCAGCTGAACTTGTGTGTTTCCATTTGTAATTTGTGAAACCCCAAATGTCATAGTGTTTGCAACAACTGTTCCAACATCTGTTATGCTTGCAGTAGCAATTCCAGCATTCATGACTGCAAATTGGCTTGTTGTAACAGATCCAATTCCAATTTCACGCCCTCCCGTTTGAGACCCAATCACTGTATTTGTCACGTTGTTTGCTAAAACAGGCTTGGCAAATACAATAAAGAGTGTTTCATTGAATGGATTCGCAGGATAGGTTGTTGTATAGTAACTGTTATTAAAATAAAGGGATGAGTTTGAATAGGTCGCATAGGCGTTTGAACTCACAGTCGCATTGTATCCATATCCTGATTTGTCTATCCATTCAAGAAAAGTAGTCCCAGAGAATGTCAACGATTTAGTGTCTGCTGCATCAAACCATACACGCAAAGATGTGATGTCAGTAGGGAGAACATCGCGGAACTGTGGGCCTGGAAGAGGATAGACAGAAAGATTCGTAGTGATGCGGAATTGTGCGGGGTCGAGGGTTGCGAGCTGTTGTTGAAGTGTGAGACTCAGCTGAGTAGTCCTCGCATATTGAAGAGCTGCTCGTGCCGAAGAAGAGGTGAGTTGTCGAGGTCGGTTAATCTGGAGTTGCAGAGGGTCCGCGAGCTCCAGATTGTTTTGATAGAAGGCTATAGCGCGAGCCGATTTTTGTTGGGTCAGTTCTGTGGCGTCGCGATTGGTATTCGCACTAGGGGGATTGTTATTGTTTGTTATTCCTGACATGGACCGTCCACCCTTTCTCTAGTCTGAGATTAAGTAAGAGTAGAAATTCACAAACGCCTAGGAGTTTAAACAGGGACTTGCGGTTTTGTGGATTTGAAGGGGTGATTTGAGGGAAGGTTTCCCTGAAGCCCCCATTTCCAGGCTAAATACCCCTCTACTTGTTGACGTTCGTTGGTAGCGAGCACACCATTGTATTGGAGAATTTCGCAGACTACTGAGTTATCCGATGAGCCATCCCAACGCCCATTGATATCAAGTTGATATACTTGAGCGGAACTTGGACTAATCGCCGCTCCTGATGCAAGGCGTGTAGACCGAGATGTTCCATTGATGGTATAAAACGCCGCCGTCGAGGCCCCTCCGTAGCCAAATGTCATAAGGACGTACTGGTTTGCGGGGATTACTATCGTTCCCTGGGGAAACCCGCTATCTTCAATTCCGATTTTGGATGTACCATTGAATGCCTGGTAGAGATTCCAGTTTCCTGTGAAGAAGAAACTCGTATATTCGTTGTTGTTTCTGTTCTGGCACAAGAACCAGGTTCCACCCAAAGTCTTTGCGACCATAAAGAGGGAGGAGTAGGTGGTCCAGGAATAGTTTGAGATTCGCATAGTGTTAGTTCCAAAGTTCAATGCGGAGATGCCATTTTGCGTTGTTTTTGTGATTGTACCACTCCAGTTCACAGCGGACGCGCTGTATCCTAATCCACTCTTGTCCGCCCATGCGGTCACATTGGACCCTGACAAAGTAACTGTCCTGGCATCTGCCGCATCCAACCACAAATGTAGAGTGCCGAATTCAGGCGGTAAAAGGTCACGATATTGAATTGGATAAAAAGAAAGATTCGTGGTAATGCGAAATTGCGAGGGGTCAAGAGTAGCTAGCTGTTGCTGGAGAGTGAGACTCAGTTGCGTTGTGCGAGCATATTGGAGAGCAGAGCGTGCGGAAGAAGAGCCGAGTTGCTGTGGGCGATTAATCTGGAGTTGGCGAGGGTCCGCTAGCTCCAGATTGTTTTGGTAAAATGCGACGGCACGAGCAGACTTTTGTTGGGTCAGTTCTGTGGCGTCGCGATTGGTATTTGCGGTCGGTGGAGTGTTGTTGTTTGTTACTCCTGACATGGTGCGTCCACCCTCTTCTACTAAATTCTAAATTATGTTTTTTAGAAACCTCTACAACTGAGGATATCTGAAGCGAATGATGACAACCCCTGAGCCACCCGCACCACCCCCTGAGCCATTTTGTCCCTTATCATAGGAATAGTCATAGGCTCCACCACCTCCTCCGCTTCCTGTTCCGTTTGTACCGAACATTTTCGCAGGTCGGACTAAGGTGTTCGGTGCGTTTACATTGTAGGCACCGTCTCCTCCAATTCCACTTCCACCGACAAATCCTGCACTTGGATTAATACGGCCTCCACCGCCACCTGCCGCATAAAAGGTAGGAGTTCCCGTAATGCTGAGTTGGACCCCTGTTCCTCCGTTGCCTTGTGCGGAAGCGAAGGCCCCTCCTGCGCCACCTCCACCGCCGCCCATGAAATTACCCCCTCCAACAGAGTCACTTCCCGCATATCCTCCCGCCACAGTGGTTGTGCCATTAAAGTACGTTGTTCCTTGCGAGGCACTACCTCCTATTGTTGACGTTCCATCTCCGTTTGTACTGCCACCACCACCACTTCCACCGCTCCTACCTGGAATGACACCTTGATTTGCTCCACCTCCACCGCCCCCATTTCCTCGGTAAGTGATTCCATTCACTATAAGTGTAGACCCACTTAGAGAAATACTGGATGGAGAGCCATCATTTCCAGCAACGTACGGGGGGCCCTGTGGAGCTGCAGTACCTCCAGCACCCACTGCAATGGTATAGGTCCCTGGATTCAAAGGAACACCTCTTTGATACACTACACCTCCTGCGCCTCCACCGCCTCCCACCTGCGCTCCACCACTTCCTCCCCCTCCTATCACTAAAATATCGCATGTAACACCTTTCGTACACACAATTGTGCCACTTGACGCAGTAGAGGTAAATTGATAATAATATTCTGTTGAATTGATTTGTATGGCGGCCAAACTTACACCTCCAACACTTGCTACAAAGGCGCCAAAATCATATTGAATCGGAGGAGGGTAAACTCTGGGATTGCTAGTAATGCGGAATTGCGAAGGGTCGAGCGTAGCGAGCTGTTGCTGGAGAGTGAGACTCAGTTGAGTAGTACGTCCGTACAAAAGTCCTGACCGCGCGGAAGAAGAGCCGAGTTGTTGGGGTCGGTTAATCTGGAGTTGCAGAGGGTCTGCGAGCTCGAGATTGTTTTGATAAAATGCGACAGCACGGGCCGATTTTTGCTGGGCCAGTTCTGTCGCATCTCTATTTGTATTTGCTGTGGGGGGAGTGTTGTTGTTTGTTATTCCTGACATGGTCCGCCCACCCCTTTCTTTAGTAAAAGAATAATTTACGACACAGGAATTTGCGGGGGTTTTGAATTGAAATAGGGATGATTGGAAGGAAGACCAGCTTGGAGACCCCATTTCCAGGCCAAATATCCTTCCATAAGCTGCCTCTGGGTTGTAGTGAGGAAGCTATCAAATATGAGAACTTCCCTGAAATTCCCAATAAAAAAGGTACCTGAAGCACCATTCGCCCAGCGAGCCGCAAGTGCGTAGCCGCCACTTGTACCGAATGTAAAATTCGCAGTGCCTGACAAGATAACATTTCCAGTTCTATACATAATACCATTGGGCTGTGAAAATGCTTCATTGTAGATTCCAAGCGGAATGGGACCCAGGCCCGTGGTGTACGGAGAATATCCACCACCGTTCGCATTGAGAGAAATGCCTCCATTCCATGTTTCAATTGACATACTTGTAGTGCTGCCTGTATCAGAGCCAGTGTTCGGATTCGGAATCATAGGGAAAATACCAGCATATTGACCTGGGTTCCCCGTTTGCTGGATAACGAAAAAGAGTGAGCGCTGCTGCAAATTCAACGAGAAATTGAGATTTGTCATATATTGGCTGGAGCCGTTGAAATTCACACGTTTGTTGACAGCATCGTATGTGGGTGAATTAAAAGCATTCGCATGAAATCCATTTCCCGATTTATCAAGCCATGTCGTTATATTGGAAGTGCCGAATACGAAATTAAAATTCGTAGAATCGGCGGCGTCCAACCAGACTCTCGGAGGAAGGATGTCTGTTGGCAGAAGGTCGCGCGGGGGCGGTGGTGGATAGAAGGAAGGATTGCGTGTTATCCGAAACTGTGCGGGGTCTAGTACCGCAAGTTGTTGTTGGAGTGTAAGGCTAATCTGTGTAGTGCGTGCGTATTGGAGAGCTGCCCGTGCTGAAGAGCTACCCAGAGTTTGTGGGCGATTAATCTGGAGTTGCCGAGGGTCTGCGAGCTCCAGATTGTTTTGATAGAACGCAACGGCTCGGGCTGATTTTTGCTGGGTCAGTTCTGTCGAATCACGATTTGTATTTGCTGTCGGTGGAGTGTTGTTGTTTGTTATTCCGGACATGAATCCCCTTTTTCTTAAGAAGAATAAAATTACAAATAATTTGATACGATGGGGTCAAGTTTCTTATTCTTGTAAGGATGGTTGGCTGGAAGATTTCCAACGAGACCCCATTTCCAGGCGAGGTAGCCTTCGACTTCCTGTCTTTGAGATACGGATAAGAATGAATTGTAGACAACAATTTCGGATATGAATCCTGTAAACAGGTAGTTTCCTACAGAGATAAATATAGAACTTGAACCACTGAAATATGAAGTCCCTATGTTTGCGAAGTCTCCTCCATTGACTCCATACTGAAACGTTGTTCCATTTGTAGTGATACCAATAAATACTTTTTGGTAGGTGAAGGGTCCAAAGTTCTGAATCCTTCCTGCTGAATTGGTCTGGACGGCCATGTTTCCAGCGGCGATGTAGAAGGCGCGGTTGCCATTTCCAATATAGACTGGACGAGAAGCTTCCGCTTGATTGGATGACTCAAATACACAGTATGCGGTATATGTATCTGTGAGATTGACGGCTCCACCGCTTGACAATGTTGTAGACGTAGACGGGAAAAAGAGCCTTCCATCCGAGAGTGTAGGTTGAAGAGAGGGATTTGCCTGCGAAATAGTATATCCATTTCCTGATTTGTCATTCCATCGGGTTACATTGGTTCCAGAGAGTACCAAGGATGCTACATCCGCCGCATCTAACCACAAGGTCACTGGAGTGCCGACGTCACTTGGGGCCCACTCGCGCTGTCGAATCGGGTAGAGGGAGCGAAGAGGAGTGATGTAGGGGTACATTTGTTTGAAAACAGTAATTCCGAGGTTCGCTTCTGTTTGCGCTTCGCGTAAATAGGAATTAAAGGAAGCGAGGGGCTGATTTGATGTTCTGCGAACCACCTGGTTTCCAGGGTCCTGGACTTCCTGGCTGTTTTTGTAGAAACTGACAGCGAGGTTTTGCCGTTGTTCTGTCATTTGTTTTGCGGTTTTGGCCTTTGGAAATGTATTCGGAAGCATTCCACCTATTCTATTGGCAAAAATTTAGTCATCCAACTCACATTCTACAAATAATTTATTACAACGGGGTCAAGTTTCGCATTCTTGTAAGGATGATTGGCTGGAAGGGTTCCAACGAGACCCCATTTCCAGGCGAGGTAGCCTTCAACCTGTTGGCGTTCGGTTGTGGTAAGGTCTCGTGAAAAAAAGAGTATTTCGCCGAAATTTCCATTGAACGTTTGCCCTCCTGTGTGTTCCGAGCCGATGACAATTCCAGTTGTTGGATTTGTGGACCCTATCTTTGTATTTTGCCCCGTTCCATTTGTATAGGGAAACAACAAGGAACTGTTGTTGATAACTGCGACCATCGCAGGAGATGAAAATGTAAAGGTTGGACTGTTTGCGTTGAGGTCCCACCAGCGCGTTTGCCCGCCACCTGTTCCTTGTCCCGCAAAAGTTGCATAATTTCCATTCACCGACCCGAACAATAAATAACTGTCATCGAACGCATTGAACTTAGCAATGTATTGATATGTAGCCCCTCCTCCAATTCGTTCCACAATAGCAAAGATAGAGTATGAAGTTGGAATCGGAATTGAGGTATTTCGTACACTTCCACGGTCAGCGGTTACTCCAATGCGAACTGCGCCCAGACCATTTAGGCTTGAAAGAACAGGAGAATCATTCATTGGAGTCATATTGTATCCACTTCCACTTTTGTCGTTCCATCGGTTTACACTCGAGCCTGACACTACCATGGACGAGCGATCGGCCCCATCTAACCACAAGCTCAATGGGGCACCGAGGTCAGTTGGGACCCAGTCGCGTTGCCGAACAGGATAGAGGGAACGGAGAGGAGTGATGTAAGGATACGTCTGACGGAAGACGGTAATTCCGAGATTTGCCTCAGTCTGTGCCTCTCGTAAATAGGAAGTAAAAGAGGCAAGAGGAAGATTAGAGGTTCTGCGAACAATTTGATTCCCAGGGTCCTGGACTTCCTGGCTGTTTTTGTAGAAACTGACCGCCAGATTTTGTCTTTGTTCTGTCATTTGTTTTGCGGTTTTGGCCTTTGGAAATGTATTCGGGAGCATCCCCCTCTCTATTCTATTGCCAAAAAATTAAGTCCTCTGGAAACCCTCTTCAGACATCAAACACCATAGTGTAGGGAACCACAACGGCTCTTCCATTTTGACCTGAGCCTCCATATCCTGGAATATAGTATTGTGTTTTCGTACCTCCAGGCACAGCACTCGCAGGAGCTCCATCTTCCCCTGAAGCATTTACAAGGCCTCCCGTATAACTCGAGCCACCACCCCCGCCTGTCTGGAAGTCATATGTATCTGACCCACCCGCACCGCCAAAATATCCTCCTCCTCCGCCACCAGGATACAATTGATAGGACTGTGCGTTGTTTGGATGTACTGAGGCAGACCCTCCTTGGAGCGCGGAGCCAGCAAGAGACTGGGAATTACTTCCTACGCCTGAGCCCCCTTGTGTTTGACTGCCACCGCCTCCGCCAATATACCATGTTCCTCCCCAGCTTCCAAAAGGGTTCGCATTTGTGCTGCGTGAAAGTGGTCCTGCTCCTCCCTGCCAGGCCGTTCCAGACCAGGTTGCGCCACCTCCAACATGCTCGGAACCTCCTACCTTATTCGTACATCCTCCACCCCCTCCTGCGATTGCCAGATAGTTCGATTGGACGTTTGCGCCCCTATAAATACCAGTATACCCTCCACCCTTTCCACCATATCCCCAAGTAGGACCTTCTCCCGCATTTAGAATAACATTAAAGGTAGTTCCAGGGGCAGCAGGAATGTCCCCTCGCACATAGGCTCCACTTCCAGCATTTGAAGTGGCTCCATTGAGTACACCCTTTCCACCGCCGCCCCACAAATGGACTTCAATACCTTCAGCTGCTGTAGGAACTGAGTATGTAGCTGAGGTTATGAATGCCGTGGGTGTGCCGTAATTTTTCCGTTTGCTATAAAGGCTTGGAAGAGGAGTAATAAACGGGTATGTTTCTCGGAAAGCAGTAATTCCAAGATTCGCCTCAGTCTGTGCCTCTCGCAAATAGGAGTTGAAGGAGGCAAGGGGTAGGTTTGAGGCTCTGCGAACAACTTGGTTGCGAGGGTCTTGGACGACTTGGTTGTTTTGATAAAAACTCACGGCGAGATTTTTTCGGTGTTCGGTATTTTCTTGGGCTGTCCGTGGCTTCGGAGCGCTCGACATTTCTACTTAGAAGACAAGGCTTTTTTACCAAATCTCTCTGCGTCCCCAGCCAGAAGTAAATACAGAATTTCAATGTATATGATTCGTGGCGGAGGTGCTCTTATCCAATTAGTTTCAATCCCTGTAAATTATATGTTTACAAGCAATCCCGAAGTGAGTTATTTTGCGGGCGGACTCACAAAGAAGCTCTTGCATCCAGAGTTATATACTACAGATGTAACAAAGCCGTTCAACCCCCGCAAAGATGATGTGAAGGAGTTCCCGAAGGAGAAGTATTGCGGTGAGATTGTCTTCAGGAATACGGAACCAATTCTAAAAAAGTATGGGGATTCGCGATATTCGAATGAAGAGAATCACCTTGTTCCGTTTCAAGTCCGTGCTCCTTCTCACCCCATTCCCTCTCTGGAAGACATCGCGACTCCAGTACTAGCGTACAATGCCTCCTCTTAGATAGAATGAAAGAGGAAGGTACGACGGATGCGAAACAGTGCCCCTGGTGTGGACGCTGGTGCCTCAAAGACAATGCGTGTGCCTATATCTTTGCGTGTGGCCTCGACCACAAACACAAGTTTCACGTCGGTGTCGGCTGCGGACGCTCCTGGTGTTGGACGTGTGGAAAGAAATACTGCTCTCCATATTATGACCCTGTCACGGGCCAACAGCTCCCGACATCAAAGGACCACCACGACCCGTTTTGCTGTCGCAAGGAGGAGGGATTTAAGGAAGAGGACTATTGTGGGGGCGGCCATTCAGGCCATTGTGCGAGGCGGTGGTAAATCTCCCCCTAGAACAAATGCGGGGAGGCGGCGGCAGCGTTCACCAACCGATTGCGTATACAATGCGAGGTGGACGGAAAACCAGACGGCAGCGTCGTCGTGTGGCGAGAACACGGAAAGTGACTCGCGGCGGATTCTTCGTTCCGAGTGCGATGGGGAATCTCCTCATAACAGGACCTCTTTTCGTCAGTGCGGCCATCGCACAAGGCACGCGCCTTCTCAGAAACAACAAGGAGCGAATGAATGCGCGGAAACGGAGGAGCCGGAAGAACTGACCCCTGGGCCGCAAACGCACGCAGCAAGTGCGGAAAAATACGCACATCGCCTAAAGCATGAGAGAAACAAGAAAACAGACAATGTCGGCCTCTAGACCCAACCAGAACGGTAATCTCTTTGAGATTAAGACCGTTCAGAGTGGAGCGTTTCGCACGCTGATTGAGGCGTTGAAGGAGATTTTGACGGAGGCGAACTTGGAGTTCGACAGCCAGGGAATCAAAATCATGGCGGTGGACGAGACTCACACGGTTCTGGTATATCTTCGTCTTCATTCAGACCGCTTTGAGAATTACTATTGCCCTGCGAAGCATGTTCTCGGCGTGAATATGATTTACTTTTTCAAGCTCATCAAGACAATGGGGAATAGCGATAGCCTGACGCTGTATTTGCCGGCATCCAATCCGAACAAGCTTGGCATCCGCATGGAGAATTCCGAGAAGTCCACAACCACGAACTATTTCCTGAAGCTCTTTGACACGGATGTGGAGGACATCCAGATTCCTGCGCTGAATTTCACGAGCATCATCCACATGCCGTCCGCGGACCTCCAGAAGATTTGCCGCGACATGAATGCGCTGGGGGAGAAGCTGGACGTGGAGATTACATCTTCGTCTACGGACCTCATTTTCCGTTGTATGGGCGACTTTGCGGAACAGGAGACGGTGATTAGCGAGAACAGCAGCAACATGAAGGTCCACAAGGCGAGTGGAGCTGCGAATGAAATCGTCCAGGGCATCTTCCAGCTCAAGCACCTGGTCCTCTTCACGAAGTGTACCAGCCTCTGCCCGTCGATTGAGCTCTACCTCAAGAACGACTTTCCTATTATTTTGCGCTACACTGTCGCGAATCTCGGTGAAATCAAGCTGGTGCTCGCACCGATGAAGAACAAGCAGGGCGCACAGGCGGTGTAAAAATGGGTGACTAAAATAGGATGTCAAACAATGCGAACAAAGACTCCACAGAATTAACAAAGCAAAGGGAGGCGAGAGCGTTATCCTTTTATGCGAACCAATTGGAGTTAGGCGATCCAACTGGGCTCGTTGTGAATCGCTCGTTGCGTGGTATCCAGTCTTCACAAGTTACACAATTACGGTCTGCGAGAACAACACAGTTAAGTCTTACGTTGATGCAACAACTAGCCTCTACAAATTCTCAGTTTACAATTATACGAAATCCTATTGTATATACTCCTATAACTACGACAATATCTCCATCTCAACCTGTAGTCCAAGTTCCTACGGGTGTTCCTATAAATCCAACTATACCCTTTACAAATCCAAATAATGATGAAATAGTGATTCTAATGTTACAGAGTAGTGGTACATCAGCAAATATATATACTTACACAGGGACAACACAGAAGTCAAAGTCAATTGATATAACAGTAAATTCAACTGTTGTTGCACCAGGCAGTTCTGGCGGAACAAGTCCAAATTACTCCTTGACTCGTGTAGTTGCATACAATGGGTACATGTTTGTATTTGCATTTTTTGGACGTTTATATTACAGTACTGATTTAAGAAGTTATACTGAAATACCAAATACTCCTTGGTCTTCTTACACATTGACTGATTTACCTGCTCCCATGTCTGTTACATGGGGATTAGGCAAGTGGTGGATTGGATGTACCGCTACACCCAGCACAGCAGCTGGAACGGTTTTATATACTACAGTTGATTTTTCCGTGTTTACCCCTGTGTTAAGTCATTCTACCTATTTTCTAAGTCAGCCTTTGACGCGTCATGCATTCACATCAGTATCAATAAATCCAAGTGGTGTTATTTTAGTCTATGGTAATGTTGCCAATGGAACAGGAACCCCAGGAACTACTGTAATGAGGAGCACAGATGGAGTGAATTTTACAGTTACTGGAACAAGTGCAACAACAATAGGACAGACACCAGGCATTGGAATGCCAACAGCTGCTCGTTGGTTAAATAATAGATGGATATTTACAGGAATTGGAAAATCAACTCAGAATATATTTCACAGTACAGATGGAACAACTTGGACCAATGCCTCTTGGGGCGGTGTAAACTATACATATGATGCGACCTATTTTTCGAGCAAATACGTGGTAACTCTTCGCGATGATTCAACATACGCTATAACAACAAGTACAGATTTGACAACGTGGACTGCTGGAACTACAAATATTTGGGGCGCAGGAAATGGAAGAACAGCAAATATTGATACGGATGGAACAAAACTTTGGATATGTGGAAGAGATTTAGCAACAGCAAGTAAATTTTTATTTTTTACAACTGATTTAACAAATTGGACTGAAATATCAGGGCAAGCAAATACGGGCGGATACGCGCATATGTTTGGTGTATGTTCTATAGCTCGTTTAATGACAGGTACTGCTTGGTAGTAGACTTTCTCCGATTCTCGGCTCCTACGAGGAACCGAAGCGAATTGTGAGCCGTGGGAAAAAAGGGGCGCATGAATAGATGAGTGACCCCACTCGGAATCCCGCAAGGGCACCCACCACAAATACAAACATAGACATGACAGAATTCGCACGGCAAAAGCAGGGTCGTGCGAATGCTTTCTTTTTCAACGGGCTTGAGCTGGCAGACCCCGAGAACAAACAGAAAAACACTCCAAAATCGGTGAAGTCCAATGATTTTAAATTAACTCTTTTGAACGGTCGCCTCACACAATTGAGCTTAACTCTTCAGCAACAGCTTGCCATGACAATTCCAGAGCAATACAAGGTGAATCCTCTTCCCTCTCTCTATCCTCCAGCCTCTCCCATTGTCTTTGTAACTGGGAATGCGATAGTAACGGGGCGTGTCACAGTCTTTCTCGGTTCAGGCACATTCAAAATCGCAGAGGGTCCGACACCGACGGTCCAGGTTGATATCTTAGTCGTGGCGGGCGGGGGTGGAGGCGGAGGAGATGCGTCGACACAAGGAATTGGCGGAGGTGGCGGTGGAGGCGGAACTGTCTTCGCCTCCAATGTGTCACTCACTGCGGGCCAGGCCTATTCAGTCACAGTAGGAAATGGGGGTTCGTGGGAACAGAATGGTGGAAACTCGACCTTTTTGACCTACACAGCAGTGGGCGGAGGTGCTGGCGGAGCCTACAACTTTGCGTCCCCCAGCAAAAAGAACGGTGCAAATGGAGGATGTGGTGGTGGCGCGGGTCTTCGTACAGCAGCAGGCGCGGGGTCTCAAGGAGGCAATGGTGCGCCGAACAATGAGGCTACGTCGCAGCAGGGCGGTGGCGGTGGCGCAGGAGGAACTCCAGGAGTCCCCCATTCAGGAGGAGCCGGTCAAGATGGAAAGGCGTATACCATTACTGGTTCTACAGTATATTACGGAGGCGGAGGAGGAGGTTCATCGGACACGACTGTCTTCCCAGGAGGACTGGGAGGGGGCGGAACAGGGTCTCGCGACGCACCTCCAACCGCAGGAGCGAATGGATTTGGTGGCGGAGGTGGCGGTACAAACCGTGGAGCCGTAACAGGAGCTTCAGGCGGTTCAGGAACCGTTATTATCAGGATATTGTAAATATATTTCCAGTGTAGATGAGTGACCCCACTCGGAATCCTGCCAGGGCACCCACCACAAATACAAACACAGATATGACAGAATTCGCACGACAAAAGCAAGGTCGTGCGAATGCTTTTTTTTTCAATGGGCTTGAGCTCGCAGACCCTGACAACAAGCAGAAAAACACTCCAAAATCGGTGAAGTCCAATGATTTTAAATTAACTCTTTTGAACGGTCGCCTCACACAATTGAGCTTAACTCTTCAGCAACAGCTTGCCACGACACTTCCAGAGCAATACAAGGTGAATCCTCTTCCCTCTCTCTATCCTCCAGTTTCTCCTGTAGTGTTTACAACTGGAAATGCGATTGTTACGGGGCGTGTCACTGTATTTCTCGGTTCAGGCACCTTCAAAATCGCAGAGGGTCCGACACCCACCGTCCAGGTTGATATTTTGGTAGTAGGAGGAGGTGGCGGAGGGGGTGGTGATACTTCGACACAAGGAATTGGCGGAGGCGGCGGTGGAGGCGGAACTGTCTTCGCCTCCAACGTGAGTCTCATCCCAGGACAAGCCTATACAGTGACAGTAGGAAATGGAGGAACATGGCAGCAGACTGGTGGAAATTCAGTCTTTTTAACGTATACCGCATTCGGTGGTGGAGGAGGTGGTGGATACAATATGGGAGCTCCTGTGAATGCAAAAAATGGAGGGTCTGGAGGTGGTGCTGGATATCTAACAACAGCAGGAATTGGTTCTCAAGGTGGAAATGGTTCAGGTAGTGCTGGTGGAGGTCAAGGTGGCGGAGGTGGAGCAGGAGGAACTCCAGGAGTCGCCCATGTAGGAGGAGAAGGACAAATCGGCAGAGCCTATTCTATAACAGGTTCTCTTGTCTATTATGGAGGTGGCGGTGGAGGTTCTTCTGACGTTGCCATAAATCCAGGGGGGCTTGGTGGTGGAGGAACAGGCGCGCAAGGTGGAGCACCAACCGCAGGGACAAATGGTCTTGGAGGAGGTGGCGGAGCTACAAACCGTGGAGCAATGACAGGAGCCCAAGGTGGTTCAGGAACCGTTATTATCAGGATATTGTAAATATATTTCCAGTGTAGATGAGTGACCCCACTCGCAACCCTTCGCGGGCGCCCACTACAAATACAAACACAGATATGACAGAATTCGCACGGCAAAAACAAGGTCGTGCGAATGCTTTCTTTTTCAATGGCCTCGAACTCGCAGACCCTGACAACAAACAGAAAAACACTCCGAAAGCGGTGAAGTCCAATGCGGCACGGTTGTCTTTGCTGAACGGTCGCCTCACTCAATTGAGCCTCACTCTTCAACAACAGTTGTCTCAAACAAATCTGCCTCAATTTCAAATTTCCAGGCTTCCTTCTCTCTATCCAAGGCCTGGACCCACAATTTACACAACAGGAACAGTTCTTGTTTCAGGCAATGTATATATTTTCCGAACCTCTGGAACGTTTAAGATTGAAGACAGCCCGACACCAAATGTCGCCGTTGATATTTTAGTTGTGGGTGGAGGCGGTGGCGGAGGTGGATTTTACGGAGGTGGTGGTGGTGCGGGTGGTGTTGTTTCCGCGCAGAATCTATCAATGACACTCGGCACTTATTCAATCACGGTAGGAGCGGGAGGAACGGCAGGAACTGTGAATATAGGAGGAAAGGGAGGTGATTCATCCATTACGATTCAGGGAACGACTTACACAGGAGAGGGCGGTGGGTATGGTGGCTCTTACAATGGTGTAACTATAGGAGGAAATGGTGGCTGTGGAGGTGGTGGTGCTGGAAATCCGAGTGCTGCAGGAGGTGTAGGCAGTCAAGGATTCGCGGGGGGTATAGGAGGATTTGGTTCGGGTGGCGCAGGAGGAGGTGGAATGGGAGGGATTGGTGATAATTCAACTGTCGTCTATACAAAAGGAGGCGATGGAATTAAAAATAGTATTACTGGCTCAGAAGTGTACTATGGAGGCGGAGGCGGTGGTGGAAGTCGTGTTGGAGGTCGGGGTGGATTGGGCGGTGGAGGAGGAAGTTCGGGAGTCCAAGGCGGAGGAGGTCCAGGAACTCCAGGAATAGATGGGTTAGGGGGCGGTGGTGGAGGAGGTAGTGAAACTGGCAGTGGCGCAACAACCCATCCTGGAGCACGTGGTGGTTCAGGAACCGTTATTATCAGGATATTGTAATATCCCTCTCACTGAAGTTCCACCATAGGCCAATATCCGCATGGAAACTCCAGAACCCGCTCAGGCGAATATCCGAATCGCTCTCGAAAATTGTATCCGTGGGCGTTGAGTCCCAGAACAATCTCTCCATCTTCAGTCGGCGGATCATCCAATTGAACTCGCAGTTCCGTTTGATGGTGCGAATGTCCGCAAATCCACGCCTTTACAGGAGGACGAATTCGGTCTGTCAAGTCCGTCGCAAAGCAGAAATTCAGAGGATGACCGTCAAACCGCGGATTGCAGAGTGAATAGGTGGGAAGATGGTGCGTCACCACGACCGCGTGCCGACGCTCCTCTTCACACCGAAACAGTTGCGTGTCAAGCCACCGCAGAGCCTCTGCGTGCCAGCGATTGGTGTCCGCAGGTCCGATACGCTCAATATCGATGATGGGATGCCCTTTTGCGATGTAGTTGTAGTCATTCATCCCAGCCAACGCATCCCCCATGCTCTCCTGTGGAATCTGCGACCAGAGGGTAGTTCCGAGCACTTCCACGTTGTAATCCTGGAGATAGACGTTGGAATTATTGAGAAAGTGGACGTTGGTCCAGGTGGAGCAAATATCCGCACACGCCTTCAGTTGCTGGTCGTATGTGAAGACGGAGTCCATCTTCGGCCACCGGTCCTTCGGTTTAAAATTATAGAGCTCATGATTTCCTGCGACGACAAAGACATGGTCCCACTTGTCGTGGCACCACTCCAGAAACGCACCATAGAGCTGATGCCGCGGATTTCCAATGTCTCCTGCGAGAACAAGGAGCCGTGCGGCGGGCGTGAGAATCTGCGGAAAGGCGCACTTCTCCATGTGTTCGAGATGAAGGTCGCTGGCGTATTGAATACGACAGCGTGGTTCCATCGGGTGTTTACTAAACGGAGGGATTTTGAAAGCAAAGGAACGACGAAGGATAGTATGCATACGTGAATACAAATTCCAGACCCCCTTTGCTTCAATTTTACGTTCGGAGGAAAAACACGAAATATACGTCCGCGAGAAATGCGCCGATGACAAACAGCAAGTACACAGTCTCTTCCTCGGTCCGCTCCTGTTTACGAGCAAAATACAAAATCAGCAAAAAGAAAAAAGGGATTGCTATCATATCTCCAATGCGCGCAAGATTCATCTCTATTTACATCTTCTTTTCTGTGTGAGGCGTGTAGAGGACTTCGGACGGAAGCACTCGCTCATCGACACACCGAATGCCATCCGCCTTGTTGTAGGTCGCAGCATCGCGATTCCAGATTTTAATAATGTAGAAGGCAGTGCGCGCACTCGGGCCTGTGCCAACGACTTTCGGGCTAATTGTCACACCCAGAATCATGTCGCTGGAATCCACTGCGGCCAGATTAAACATGGAGGCGAGCACATACTTCTTGTAAATGTCAAGACCGTTTTCCTGGCTGCCTCGGACACTGTAGCTGCCTCCGCGAATGTGATGATAGTTCTCCCAGAGGGGCGGATACGGGTCGCGCATCCAGAAGAACATGCCTCCCTTGCACTTATCACCGAGCTCCTTGAAGATGCCGAGCACTTCCTGGAGAGTCGTAACGGTTCCAAGCTTCTGAAAGGTTTCCAGAGTCCACCTCTTTTCTTTGTGTGAGTGGAAATACAAAGTCCACGCACCCGAAGGAATCGGGCTCTGAAGAGTGATTGTAGAGGACGCCATGCTCGGGTTTCTATCTGGTAGTGTCCTCAATTTTTATGTGCCCGTGGCCGCGCGCCTTACTCGCCCTTTACTTCACTTCCACTGAGGTCCACTGTGGCCGACGATTCAGTAGGAGCCTCTGTCACCGTCGTGGATTTGCGGAGGCGAGTCACCTCCTCGGTAATCTCCATGTCAAAACTGGCGGGATACGCCGCATAGTTTGACGTTGTTTCAGAATCAGCAGCATCGCACTCTTTCATAAGAAATTGCTGACGCTCTGGAACAACATTTTCGGGTATCTGAGTTCCAATTGGCACACCCCCAAAGAGACTGTCAGTTTCAATAGGAGGGGTTGGTCTGAGATTCACAAGGCGTCGAGACGGTTTCGGCACACTGTATATATTCTTTGGAGTAATACACTCCTTCCAAGTAAGAGACCATGGGCCGTACTGCTTCTCCTCTCCAAGTTCAGTAATCACGTGAATCTTGAAATCCAGAGCCTTATCCAGAACAATTCCATTCATCTGGCACCATGCGCCAATTACAACAAGAGGGGGAGGCTGGTCTCCAATGTAGTGCTGCTGGGACAAGAAATCATCCAGTGAATGGAGATTCATATTGGAAAACGAGAGTGACATACTGAGGAATGAAAAGGTGTGTGACTCTCCGTGGGGAGACGTCTTGTAAAACAGCTTCGTAGTCGCATTGTAATACCAGTAGGGACGAGGTGTGCCAGGGGTTTCCGTAGTGAGTGTGGATGCCTTGAACGGAAAGTCATATCCGTCAAAGAAGACATACACATTCGGTTGATAAGCAACATAGGTCGCACTCACGAGGGCAGAGCCAAACTGCCACGAGGAGATGGCAAACTGGCGAAGAGTAAGATACGCGCGAAGCGCCCACAGCTTCATTTCAGGCGTCCAGTACGCACGCAGATTCATTTCTAGAAAGAATATGGATTCCTAAGTTTAGGTCGGTTGCGCTTTTTCACTCAACGCGGCGAAACGGGGCCCACTTGGCACTCTCTCCCTTGTCCTCTGTATAGGGGGGTACAGGAGGCCCTTGGACGTACGGTTTCCGCGTAGGCGAACATTCGCACATCGAAACCATCGTTTCCCCATTTGGAAGGTGTGTCATTGTTACGCGGCCAGGATTGTGTGAATGGCAACATGTGGACGTGCGAACATGAGTGTTCTGCGACTTCCGTCTAGTTCCAGTACAATAGGAAAGCAAATTCAGAAAGAAATCAGGACATATTCTCATTCCTGGTCTCTTTTTGTAGGTGTACTTTAGACCGGCCGCACATTTTTAATGTGGGTCCAGGTCCGCGGCTAACTTGTTTTGAGTTTTGTGTAGCGCGATTCTCCTGAAAAAAAGGAGAGAAGTGTGGTGAGAATGCCTGTTGGCCTCGGAGTGGGTTCCCAGTCTGGCACATCGGTGGATTCGGGTTCACGCGTAGATTCAGGCTCACGAATTTCATGGGAGACTCTTGGAAGTGGGACAGGCACAGCGACAGGGACAGCGACAGGCACAGGCACAGGCACAGGGGTCGATGACTGCGGGCGCAGATGCGGGGGCACAACGGGTGCTGACGCAGGAGGCATCACAAGTTCAAGCTCTACAGGCTTTGATGGAGGCACAACGACTGCTTGAGGCGTAGGTGGAGGCGGAGGCTTGGGGAGGGCAGGCTCTGCAGGCTTTGGAGCTACCTTCGGTGGAGGTGCCCGCCGTGGCGGGTCCTCGACGCATTTCACTTTGCATTCGTAATGGCGTTTTCCTCTATCAATACAACACCAACACTCCTCTATTTTTTTTTCTTTCTTACATAGTTTACAAACTACGTCTTCCATGCTCTACAGACTATAAACTGAATTATTTAGATTCCGCGGGTGGGGGAGAGGAAGAGCCAGGAGCAGAACCAATCTCCTTTTTGAGCTTCTCCAAATACAGAATTCCATCCATCAGTTCCTCTTGAGCGTGCTGAATCCAATCCAGAACAGAAAGGTCCGTGCGGTCCAGATTGGTTCCGTATTTCTTCTGACCGAAGGCGGAACGCTGGAGAAACTTCTCAACAACGGAGCGAACGATAGAATCCGCACTCTCCATTTCTGTAGAAACGATGACCTATTCCCTTAGACCTGTGTGAGAGTTGAAACATCCACACATTGTGTCTTTCCAGAAGCAGAGCCAGGTCCACACAGCTCTGTTTTTGTTGGCTTCTTCGGAGCGTCTCCATTTCCTCCAGCTCCAGACTCCGTACCGTTTCCAAGAGAGCTAGAGGATGGTGCGTGGTTTTCAGCGGCTGGGAGAATGGCGGAGCCAGATGCATCTTTGAAAACGCAGATACACGGGCAACTTCTACAGCGTCCACATCCGCAAGGCGCACGGGGTGTCGGCGGGGGAAGAAGAGAAGGAGAAGGTGCTGGCACTGTTTCACCGGACACTTTCTTCACGGAATCAATCGACCATCCCACAAGCAAGAGAACAAACGGCAACACCAGCACACCATACGCCACATAGGTGGCCCCTGAGTCAGTCAGATAGAGCATGAGAAGAACCGCAATAACGCCAAATAAAAAATGACCTAACATATATTTGTAATCAGCTTTTGCCAAATCTTGAATTAAAATTGCTGTAAAGACTGCGACTGTAATGAATGTTGGCACAGTTTCCGTTTTCAGAATCATACCCCTACTTTACGTCCAGACAATCTTTTTCCCGTTCCACTTCCCAATAGGCTCTGGTACAATCTCTCCCTCGCCGTCAGTTCCGTAAATGTTCTCGGAAGCATCCTTGTAAAACATGCGCCCCTTGTACGGAAACTCGTCAACTTGGAGAGACTCGCCCTCCTCCTCAGCAACCTCTTCCTCTTCAACCACCTCCTCTTCCTCTACAACCTCCTCCTCACCCTCCTCTTCTTCCTCCAGCGGCTCCGCAACATCCTCTTCGCGAGCCAGAATTACACTGGGAGCCGGCTCCACCAGAACAGGAGCGACAGCAGACACCTGGACGGGAGGAATCGCAGAGAGATTTTCCACCTGTGCGCTGGTGGCTGCCAGCTGCTCCTCCAGTGCGACAACCCGCTGCTCCAGCATGTCAAGCTCGTAGGAAGAACCCTCATTCACGACAGTAGGGGCGACGGGCTGGTGTTGAAGAAGAGAGACCAGATGCTCCAGACGCTCAATGCGACGAATGAATTCATGGTCGTAGAGAGGGACCTTCGGCTTCTCGATAGTATTCAGGATATTCTCAACAAGAGAAAGCCGCTCGTGGATAGTAGCCTCAAGCGCACGAAAGAGTTCACGAATTAGGGGCTCAGCACTCATGATTGTGTGTCTAATTTCGGCCCCCAGCGAGTCCACCGCATCAATTTTTAGCGGGTGCGAATTTGGATATTCATCACCGAATCCAATGTGCTGTCTCTGTCTTTGAGAGGCTTTGAGCGCTTCAGGCGAAGTCCCTCATCTCCCTTGTCGCCCTTCTTCTCAGAGGCGGCCCCCACCCCCGCCGAGCCCCCACCGAAATTTCCATAGGATATCATATTCTTCAAACTCGTGTCAAAGAAATCAATTGGCTTCGTATCAATGCTGCCGAGAATACTCACCATAGGAGGCATGTGGACGTCAATGCGTACTTTAGAGGCACGTACTGTCGCACGGAATTGCTCGATTGACATAGGTCCACCGAAGAGTTCCAGACTCTCGCGCGCAGGAGCAGGGAAAATGCGTCCCTTCGCATCGCTGTCATAAATGCGGTGAAGAAGAGCCATTCTCTCCCAGCGGACGTGAGGGTCCATGGATTCCTGGAGAAGATAGCTCACCGCACATTCAGGGCAACAGAAATTTCCATACACGCGATACACACCCTTTTCCTCTCGCTCAGGAATCACGCACGGGCGATGATTGAACTTGTAGGTACACCAGAAACAGCCGATATTCACAGTCTCAGGCAGCTTCTTTGCGGTTGAACTCTCGCGATATTCCACCATCAAATCCACCTTCGTAAAGGCGGGGAGAGGCTCTGCAACCGTGCTCGTCTCCACAGGCGCTGCCTTTTCAGGGGCCGCAACCTTCTCCTCAGAGCTCTTCTCAAGAACTTCAATCTCCTCCTGGTGAGATGTGAAGACATTGTCTCCAATCGGGTCGTAAGCGACAGGCTGAGACGGCGGATTGGGGTCATATTGAAGAGGATTGTCGCTGAATTTCACTTCATTGCTGTGAATTTGAAGATGGGCTATCAAAGGACGACGCGGTTCAGACGTGAAACTGCCCTCAATCCCCTGCTGTGTGACGACTGCCACAACCTTGACGGGCTTCTTTCCCTTCTTTGCTGCTGGGACAGGAGCAGGTGCGGGTTCTGAGACCTCCTCACCAACAGTCGTTTGTTTCTTTCCACGACGGGATGACATTTATGTTAAGTATAGGAAGAATGAGGTAGTTTAGGTAGTTAGGGTTCTTAGATTGGTCTAAACCTTTCAGCAACAACAGTATAGATGGCTGAAAACACCGATGGCCTTCCGCAAAGAATCTACACACTTTTCCAACTCATGTTTAAAAATCCAGAATGCCTCTCTCATCTGATTTTGGTGGGCCCTCCAGGCTCAGGAAAGACGACGTCTGCTCGCTATTTTGTGGAGAAACTTCACGGGGCTGGCGGATTCTCCAGTTTTTTCGGACGAGCTCTCTTCTTGAATAGCAGCGATGAGCGTGGCCTGGAGGCTGTGCGGAGCCGTGTCTTCCCCTTTGTTCGGTCCTCGCTTCACTCCATGCTCCAGATAGAAGGAGCGGCCCAGAAACCGAAAATCATTATTTTTGATGAAGCGGAGACATTGACGGACCAGGCCCAAATGGCTCTGCGCCCCCTGCTTGACAAGAAACCGCAGGAGGTTCTCCTCATATTTCTCTGCAACAGTGTCTCGCGGATTCATCCGTCGATTCTCCATAAGTTTCTGACAATTCAGCTGGAGTCTCCTTCTACGAAGGAATTTGTGACACGCCTTGAAAAAATCCAAGCCTCCATTCAAACGAAGATTTCAGGAATTGACATTCTGTTCCGCCGCGGCGACATCCGTTTTTTCCTCCTTCATCCGAAAAAGAACCAGGAGTGTGCCGAGATTTGGAATCAACTCCTTTCCACCCCTTCCTACAAGCTGCGACCAACCGTCGAACAAATTCTGGAAAAGTGGATTTATCCTGAATTCGGAATGTTTCTGTTGTTCCTTTCCAAGGAACTCTGTGTTCTCACTCCAGAGGCACTTTTTGAAATGCTGCGGATAACGGACAGTGACTTTTTGCGACTGTGCCCCTATTCGGTCCAAGTGGAGTTGGTGACTTCGTGGATTCAAACCCACTTCCTCCAAAAACTTGAAGCGACCGCGGCCTAAACCTCCACTATCACAAACAATGGCTACAGCCCCACCCCCACTCACATTCACTCCTCTTCGCATTTCTACACTCGTCACAACAGGGCACCTGGGTACACCTCTGAACCTGAAGACCCTCTTTGCGAATTTGCCTCCTCTCTTGATTCCGATTGGATATCCAGCGGAGGGAATCTTGAAGATGGAACACAAGGAGCATGTCATCGGTCATGCGTCACGCGATGTCTTGACAAAACGTCGCGTGAGCGAGAAGACATTCTACAACCAGTCTACGCTCGTGATTCGGAAGTTGCGGGAGGACGGGGCTGGCTTCAAGGAGGTCAACATGAAACTGTTTGAAAACGGCGGATTTCAGATGACAGGAGTGACGAGCGAGGAGTTCAGTCGCCAAGTTGTTCTCTGGCTCATCGAGTATTTGAAGACAAATCTGCCCGCTCCGATTTCAGACAAGCCGCTTGAGATTACAAAGTTCGCCATTCAGCTCCTCAACAGCGATTACAAGATGAATCGGATGGCGAAGCGGGACGAACTCCATTCTCTTCTCACCTCGGAGTATCGCCTCTTTAGCACGCTCGAAACAACAATTTATCAGGGCGTCAACACAAAATATTATTACAACGAGGAGGCACCGAAGAAGAAGGAGATGCGGGGCATCTGCCAGTGTCCTCGCCCCTGCAGCGGGCAGGGAGATGGAAAGACGATTGGGAATTGCAAGCGGATTACGATTTCAGTCTTTCAGACGGGGAGCATTATTATCACAGGAGCCCGAAATCGCCCTCAGTTGGACGAGGCGTATCAGTATATGAATGAAATTCTCGAGAAGCATGCCGCAGGTGTATTGAAGCCTCTTCCGCAAACTGCGGAAAAAACCCAGTAGACCTTTCCCGGAATACGTCAGATTTTAAGATGTCCGCCCCCTCTTCAAATGCAGCGCCGACTCCCGCATCGCCCGCGCCTCCTGCCCCTCCTGCCGCGACACAGGACCCGATGCCCTCTCCTCAGTGCCTCATTCAGGCTGCGAAGCTCGCCATGGCTCAGGACAAGGCGATTCAGTTGGATTACTATGTAGACACGGAACAGGGCCGTGCTTTTTTAGGCGAAGACGTTGACACCAATGAGAAGCTCTTGGTGAAGAGCGGCGAGGAATTCACGAGCAGCATCCAGAAAATCTATCGTGTTGCTCGTCAGGATAACCAGACGGATTTTATCATTCTTACGGAAAACAGCATTTACCTGGCATCCGGTAAGATTCAGAAGCGCCGCATCAAGGCCCCTGCGCTCCGCGGCGGTATGGAGTAAAACGCGCCAGGCCCTTTTTTACTTGAGAAAGACAACGGCTAACAGAATCGCAATCAACAACAAAAATACGCCATCATTCCATGCGTGTTGACTTGTTATGCGGAACACCCCTGAGCTTTGTCCTCCTGACACAATATCAAGAATTCCTCCCGTACCCTGAAGGAGGAGAGCCAGTACGACAAGCAGAAAAATCACTCCGCGAATCAGTCCTTTCTCCATTCTACTAATGAAGCTCAGACTTTTCCTCGGGCTTCAGGCCCCTCTCGCAGATAATGTAAAAACTCACTCCCATGAGGCCCAAGAACACCGCCATGATGAGAGGCGGGAGAACGAGAAGAGCCTTCGTAACAAGAGTTCCCTTCATAGAAACCGCACCTCCGATTCCAATCGCAAGATACAAGGCACCCACGACGAATGTCATCCACATATACACATAGAGCCAATCGCACACAAAACGGCTGGAGATTCCCTTGGTGAGTTCCGCTTCCATTTCTGCTTCTCTCAAAGAAAAAATGGTGCGTCTAAGTAGAAAAAATGGCAAAGAACCGCACTCGTCGCTCAAATAGCTACCGTCGTCGTCAACAGCGCAAGAACAATATGATGGGTGGTGGCCTCGAACTCACCCCCATGGAGCTCAAGGATGTTAGCATGATGGGCCCGACCAAGCAGTCCATCGCCCAGGGTGTGGACTTTTTCGGATATCACTCCAAGCAGCACGGAGGTGCCGCCCCTGTCGGAACTACGGGTGTGTTGGATGAGGGTCTGCGCGGATACGCTCGCCTCGCCCCCCTCGACAGAGCCTATACGGAGATTGCGGGCTTGAGAGACCAGGCGGGTGGTGCTCGTCGTCGCCGCCGTGGTGGCCGCAAGGACGGCAAGACCACGCGCAAGGGTCGCAAGGGCCGCAAGACCACTCGCAAGGCAAATCGCAAGGGACGCAAGGGAACCCGCAAGATGCGCGGTGGCATGCGTGAACTCGGCTCAATGCCCGTAGATGCCCCGGGTATGCTGTTGCCTCCTGCCCTTGGACGTGCCGCACTCAGCACCATGAATCAGGAGTGGAAGCTTGCGGAGAATCCCAATTCCTTCGCCCCTATGTAAATAATGGATACACGATAAAAATATAGAAACAAACTAGAAAATGACAGATATTTGGGTCTCTGAACTACCGGTCTATTCCAATCACACTATTATGCCAATTGGAAGTGATGTTTCTATCATCGATGATAAATATACAAAGGTGAAAATAAATAAGAGTGGTGGTATAGGGAAAATTGTTACTGATGAAAGCAAACTTATGAAGGGAAAACTTCTTGACAGAAAAGTCTTGTCCGAAGGGCATTATTCATCAAAACAAGAGTTTACCGTGAAATTGGAAGATGGAGAGGAAAAGAAATTTATGATAAATGAATATCAATTTAAGGTGGAAAAGAAACAAGCGGGTGGCAGAAGAAAGAGAACGACTCACAAGCGGAAGCGTTCAACACGCAAGACTCGTGGTAGAAAGCACTAGACCGCTCTAACTGAAGATTGCCTTAATCAACATCGACTGGGAAGATAACTTTTCAAATTCTTGTTCTGTTACCTTCACTGCAATATGGCACACAAGCGACCCAAACCCACCCTTCTCCCGAATCGGCATCCCTTTGCCCTCCACACCAAACACATCGCCTGTCATGAGGCCGGGCTTGAGCGTCACAGGGAGTCCCTCAGGGTATCCAGGGTGGCCGTTGACAATTCGCTCACACCCTAGCAAACATTCCGTTAGAGACAGCGTAAAATCTACGTGGAGCGTATCGCCCTCTCGTTTCAGAACACCCTCTTCATCCGCCTCCTGAAGAATAATGTGGACGTCCCCTGCCTCCATATAGTCATGATTGTCGCTGCATTCGCGTGGAAAGACGAGCATCTCGCCGACCTTCATGCCGGCTTCAATCTTGATATCCAGAACCTTCTCCTGCGACTGGAATTTCTTTCCATTGCACGTCGTACACGCAACACCAGGCTTCTTTCCCTCTCCCTGACATGAGCCACAGGGGCCGCGTGTGAGCGCCTGCATTCCTGGGCCCATCATCACAACCTGCTCGACAAACCCACGCCCCTGGCACGCACCGCACGAGACAAAGGACTTCGCACCAACTCCTTTGCACCCATCGCAGAACTTCTGGCGCTCAAATTTCATCTGAATCGTACGCCCGTGATAGAAATCCGCGAGTCGCAGAGGGAGTTCGTGAACTTTGGAGGGGGCTTTGGCTCTGCGAACCCGCGGCCCTGTCGGCATTCCTCCCATCGGCCCCGCAGAGCCAAACATCCCAAACAGACTTCCAATATCAAACGGGAATCCGCCACCTCCACCAAATCCGAACGGCCCACCACCACCGCCACCGTCTCCGCCACCCTCTCCTTCCACCTGCCCCGTCATTTCATAATACTGACGCTTTCTGTCATCTGTGAGAACTTCGTGGGCGCGTGAAATCGCTTTGAAATCCTCCTCAGAACCTCCCTTGTCTGGGTGGTACTTGCGTGAGAGTTTCAGATAGGCGCGCCGACACTCCTCTTTGTCTGCGCCTTTCTCAAGGCCGAGCACTTTGAAGAGGTCTGTTTCTTTGTGAGGCGGAGGAGTTTCACTCATTCTTCACGGAGAAGGAGGGAAATGTTTAGACTAGCCTATATGGGGTCTAAGCCGCAGTTGCTCTTTCTCCAAAAGAATGGAGACGGAGCTGGTCGGTCAAACAGAAAGCATCCGAATTCTGAATGAAACACTCGCAGACCCTCCTCATCTTTTTTTCACGGGCGGATACGGATGTGGAAAAACGTCGCTCATGCTCTCGTTCCTCAAAGCGTATTACAAGCGAAACGGAATTGAGACTCCAGACGCCTCGTGGGTTCTGAATCTCTCCTCGGACCAGGACCGCGGAATTCACTGCGTCCGCCAAAGTGTCGCAGAATTCGTCCGCCATGCTCCTGAACGCCCAGGAATCTACAGATGGATTCTCTGCGACGATGCAGACAGCCTTCCCATCATTTCCCAGCAGGCCCTCCGCAGGCCCATGGAAACCCACAATCACATCACACGCTTCATTTTCTGCAGTCGCCATGTCGCAGATTTAATTGAACCTCTGCGGTCCCGTTGTCTTCACATTGAGCTGGATACTCTCTCTCCTATAGAAATCCTCAACCACTTTTTACAAGCACTCAACATCAAGCATCTCCAATTTACAACGGAGAGCATGATATTGTTTTTGAATTTCACGCAGACGCCTACGGAAATCAAACGCATGGTGACTTTTTTAGCCACACGATATCCTGAAGCAACCGTTGTGACTCCGGCCATTATTTTGGAACTGTTCGGTTCACCGAGTTACAATCTCTGTATGGACCTTCTTCGGAATTATTTGCGTGGGAACGTCGAAATCTGTATGAATCTCTTTTTCACAATTTGGAAGACGGGCATTAGCTACGAGGATTTCCTGAATGAACTCACGGTCACCCTACGACAGGTGGGCCAACTCCAGCCGATTAAGAGTCAACAAGTTCATCAAATCATTCTAAAAGGCTGGATTTACTTCGCTCAAGGAAAAACTCACTCGCTGGATATGTTTCGTTTACTTTTTTTAGAGAAGTAACTCCCCCAGGGTAGAGATGGAGGAAGAAGGGAACCCGCCGCCATCCAAAGAGAAACCAACGCATCAGCGCCTGTTTCGCCAACTCCCTCCACGCGAGTTGGTTGAAGAAATTCTGGTCCACCTGAAGCTCCAGGGTCTCACTGAAACACGCTGGTTCTCCAAAGACGAGCTGTCAACGAGCACGCTGGACGAATGGGTGCCTCTTTTGGAGCCCTATTATCTTCCTTGCAAGGCGAAACGGTTCCTCACGGAGATTGATACCGCGAGGCTCATTACAATTCTCCGCCACATCCTGACTCCTCTTCACTACGAACTTCGTACTCAAGAGAGAATGTATAAGCTTCAAAAAATGACAATGTACCAAATCTGCTCGCTTCAAAAGACTGTTGTGGATTTGAGTGCGAATCGCCTATGCGTTGCCTTTGAATGAGTCAGGAGAAGGAGAAGGCAACAAGCGAGCCTCGCGAAACAGGTCACTAATCACCAAGTCGCTATCCAAAATCTGGTCCTCGCTCATTCGCAAGAACCAGCCATACACGCGACGCTCCTTCAACTCGGGCCACGGTATTGGCACAAACACAGACTGCTGCGTTACAGAAAACGGAAGCACTCCCTGTTGGCCGGCCGACATCAAATCCTCCAACTCGATGCGCTTTCCATTCGACTTCCGTGAAAGCTCCGCAAAGGGTACATACTGAATCGCATCGCGGAACTCTCCCGCAAGCTCACGGCTGTCCCACTTCTCATCTCCGCGGAACTGCGTTCCTGTACCACGGCGGTCCAGACGAGCTCGTGTCCTCTGCTCCCACTTTACGAAGAGGGGATGCTCGGGCTTGGGGCTCCAAACACATCGGAGACCTGGTGCCGCAGTTCCCGCAGGACCACTGTAGGTCTCCCAGGAATCTGTGCCAAAAAAGACCACTTTGTCGGAAGGGAGCTCTCCAAACGGCTTCAGAGCGATGGTCGCAGGATGGAGGAAAATGCCTCCGTATTTTCTCAAAACGGCGGCGCGAATCCACGTGAGTTCTGCTTCGCCTACGGAGGCGAGAGGATTCTGGAGACCCGCAGGCAGTGCGCCCCATCCACCGAGCCGCCCCGCCAAATCAGACAGACCTCCAATTATCTCTACACGATAGTGGTCCTTGTTCTTCATCACAATGGTTTCATAACAGAGATTCAGAAATGGCAGATTAATGGCTCGTGAAGAACGCCCCATAAAATCCGCCCAACTGCGGCTGTTGACATCGCTGGTATCCAGATACAGCCAAATGACAGGCAGTTTCATACCCTCATTCAGCAAATCCCTTTTCTTAAAGGGATTTTCCTCAATGGTCGTGGTTGCGGCTGAATAGGCCATGAGTGTAGCAATGGTTAGAACAACTCCAACTGTTATAAGAACGCCGTCGGACAGCATACTTCTCTATCTTTACTCTACAGTTTTACTTCGATGATTGGTCTGTCAGAACCAGCCGCTTCATCCGATTGAAGTATTCATTGGAGAATGCGTCCTCTTGGGCCACGCGAAGCTGCCGTTGTCTTTCTTTCTCTTTCGCATAGCGCTCGCTCGCCGCAATCGCTTCCAATTCCTCGTTTGTCAAAGGGTCAGGTGCTTTCTCTCTCGCCGCCTTGAATTGCTTAATGTCTCTTGCCTCTACACGAACTCCTGAGACCTGAGGGCTGATTGTATTTTCAACAGTATAGGCCTGTTTCAAGTCGGTGTACTTGAGAGACGCATTTGCCGCAGCCGTGAAACTCGACGCCTTTTCACGACCCAGCTCAACACCCGAATTCGGTGCCATAAGCAAGGCCTGCGGCTGGACCAGCGTGAGTTGATTCTGCGAGTCAGAGCCTCGCGACTTCGCCTGTTCTTCAAACATACGATTAAAGACATCGCGATTGAATTTTCCAGTGAATTTTCCTCCTCCACCCACACCTGATTCTTCTTGTTTGCCTGTTAGCCAGTCCCCGTATCCATCGTCGTCGGGGTCGGGTGGGCGAGTCGCTTCAAACATCTTGTTGAAGGCATCCATGTCAAGCTTCTTCGGATTGAGACGGACAGGTTCCACATGCTGCCACGCCTTCGCCTCTTCTTTGCGTGTCTCCTGGAGTGCGTTGGGTGCTTCCATGCGGCTCTCCTTTGTCCTCCCGCCATGGATTCTTCGGAGAATCTCCGTGAGATAGGCGTAGGCACGTGTGACTGCCTCAAATTGCTCTTCGGAACCTCCCCGTTTGTCAGGGTGTGCGCGAAGAGCCGCAGCTTTGTAGGCCGCCTTCAGACTCTCTTCTGTGAGAGCGACTTCCTCTTCGAGGCCGAGAACTTCCAAGGAACTCTGAAAATAGGTGAGCGCCTTCTCTTTGCTGCGAGGCTTTGTCAACCGCTGCGTGCTCGTTTTGAGACCCTTTCCACCACTTCCTTGAAGACTATTCTGCTGTGCGACAACCAACTGAGTTTGTTGATACGTTTGTGCTGGTCTCTGCGGTTGCCTCTGCGGTGAAGGAAGAGGGACTGCGACTTCTCCAGGGAGATATCCAGGATTCTCTCCAGCCTGGACCTTTGCGACATAGGAAAGAAGATGGGAATAGACTCCCATACGACGAGCGGTTTGGACGTACTCAGGCCCAACCAGAAGAGTTTTAATCATCTCTGCGCGTTTTCCAATGTCACGAATTTGAATAAGATTTTGGTATATGCGAATGTGTGCGGGAGGGATTCCGTGGGACTGTGTATTTCCCATTCTTCTATAGTATCCACTCTTTCTTAGATTGACACAACAGAACGCAGACGGCCGGGCGTCAAGATAGGTATATCGGCTTCACATTCCCACATCCATAGGCGACCGTGAGACATGAACTCAAACCGTGAGGGCCAGAATTGCGGCAAAAGAGAAGGAACCGCACGCAATTTCCGATTCGCAATGAGGTGCCAGGATTCGAGGGGGAGAACCATGGCGAGTTGTTCCGCGGGCTGAAGAGGATTCTCTGTACCCTGTGGTGGACTCGGACCGTCCACAGCTCGTGAGCCAGTCACCAAATCTGAGAATAGAGGAGGGAGGTGCCACGGGTAAAACCAGAAACAATTCACGGGGTTTCCCATGTAATAGTCCAGAATCCATTGGAGGCCTCGTTGATATTCCGCAACCGCCTCGGGTGGCACGTGAACTCTGTAGACCTCCATCCAGTCGTCTCGCAGAGAGCCATCGCTATGAAGAAACTCCCTCTCCACAAACCATTCCAACGGAAGTTTCTGGACCGCCTCCATGAGACGCTCCGCCTCGTTCCGCGGAACCATCGGTCGTGTGCGCTTCTTTTTCTGGATGGCGTGAACCAAATCCGCATCCTCCGTTTTGGCGAGCTCGGCCAGAAATTCCTTCAGCGTCTCCCAGTTCACGGTCAAAGTCTCACGGTCCACCAGCCATTTCTGCTTGGACTCAAACTCGCGTATCTTTGCCAGAAGCACATCGTGGCCTCCGTCGCGAATTCGCATGAGAAGCCCATGGGGGAGGAAGTCATTTCCGAGAAGAGACATGCCGACACAGTAGTCGAGGAGAAATTGTTGTGTTGTGGGGCTGCCACTGCTGCCGCAAAGCGACTCAATGAGTTTTGGAATTGACAAATACAGATAGCTCTTTTCAGTGGAACCGCTGCCGCCGCCGCGCCCACCGCCGAATTCGGCCGCTTCACGAAACAAATAGCAGCGATTCTCGGCGGTCAGTGTAAATTCCTGAGCGAGAGCTGCGAGCAAAATAAGGTCCGCATCAAGGCCATAGATTACAATCGCACCAGGCTCTGAGGGCCGATGGGCTCGCAGCCATGCCATGACTTTGTGCTCTCCTTCTCCCGGTCCATCCGATGTACTAACGTGCCATTTTCGCGACGCACAGAGTTTCTGAAGACGAGCCCCCAGGCGCCCCATAAACTCGGTTCCTGGAGTGATTGCGTTTGTGTCCCACCGCGGCTCCTCTGGATTCCGAACTCCATGAGCTGCCTCCTGGGCCGCCAACCAGACCGATTTGAATCGCCGCATCCGCTGCTGTTTAATCATTGCCATCGGCACCACGCCGTCCACCGCAACAAAGACATGACTGGGCTTCCCTGCCACCGTCCACAGGCGAACTACTTCTTCGCAGATTTCCTCACACAACGCCGCCTCCCACTCTCCACGCGTCTCATGCTGAAAGACGGGCAACTTCGCACTCCGAAGACATCCGTACACGATACAATTGAAGTCAAACAGGAGATGTGTCACTGGGCCTTCTATCCGCGAGGATACAAGGCCAGGGATAGAATCTGTCAGACGTTTAAAATAGGATGGAATTCCCATAGGGTACTCTTCCTCTTCTTAGTATTCTCTCTAAGAATCTTAGGCCTGTTAGACCCGTTGCCCGTTCCGAAAAATCTTCATCCATCTAAAACAGATGTCGGGCTTCCAGAACTGGTTCTTAAATCATCCAGTCGCGGTGACTGGAGAATTAGTGCGCCTACTCCCTGATAGTCTTGTTTTCATGTCTGGCTTTTTCGCCCTTCTTACAGGCTCCTTTCCCCAGGCGATTCTGTTTGTTTCGCTCTTGGAAAGTATCGTCGGATATCATCTTCTTCGGAAGGGGACTGCCTTTCTCGATATAGATTTCTTGAAAGCCGCTGAGAAGGCAGGAAGCAGTGATTGTCGCACAGGATTCCGCACAACGACTCCGAATGACATTTCACTTTTCAAGGCTTCTGAAGAGCGCACAGCATTCCCGTCTGCTCCGCTCTATATTGTAGCAGTGGCGGCCGCCTACTTTTTCGGTTCACTGAATTCACAGATGAAAGAGTTGGAAGCTCTTGGCTCATCCTACAGTGCGAGATTCTACATCAGTGTCATTAGTCTCTCGTTTCTGCTTTTCATCATCGGTGCCTCGCGAATGGCAACCAAGTGCGATACGGCAGCAGTTGCAATCCTCTCCATTGTAACTGGCGTGACAGTGGGAACTTTCCTCATTTGGCAGAATCAGGCTCTGCTGGGCCCCGACAGCACGAATTTGCTTGGCATTCCTCTTCTTGCGAATCGCACAGCCTCGGGAGAGAGTATCTATGTTTGCAGCAAAAATCCCACCGCATAAACTCTTTGCGAAACCTCCCACCATGATAGAATGAGCTTCATTGAATCAACAAAAACAATGCTAACACTGGGATTTATGTCTCTCCCACTGATGTTGATTGCGTATACATTTTTCCTCGGGTTTGGCCTTGGAAACATTGGCATGGCAATTCTCTTCTTCGGACAAATTGCTGCTGTTCCCTTTGCGACGTACCTCTTCCAAAACCTCTTCGCAGCTTTGAAGAGTACCACAGGCTAAGGGTCCACCAAAATAAACGAGCCCTTGCTTAGAGAATGGCCGATGCTGCCACCACGTTTCAAACAGCTATGAATGTTTTTGGAGGGTTTTTCCTCTCAATCCTATCCTTCGCAATGCTTGCGGGCCTCGGATTTCTGATTTACACGCTCGTCACCAAATATTTCCATCCTCTCGTCCAGAATTACGATGTTTGTAACCTCGCTCCCTCTGCCTACGGTGGAACACAACTGTTGAAGGTCGCTCCCAGTTTCTGGACGGCCCAGGTCGTCTTTTTCTTCGCCTATCTCATTCAAAACGCAGTCTCTCTTTACAACGAAGAGCCCTCCCCAGACGCCCCGTATGCGAAGATTTTGAATCGCAAAGAGCAAGCTCTCACTGCGATTGTTGTGTCGTCAATTGTGCTTACCGTACTTCTCATCTTGCGGTACAAACTCACAGGATGTGAAACACTGTTTGGAATTTCGGTTGCGCTACTGACGATGATTCCACTTGGCATCGGATGGTTCTATCTGGCCCAGATTTCAGGGATTCGTTCGGCGGATATTTTCGGAATTGCCAGCCAACTATTGCCAACTGCCGCAACTGAGAAACCTTCGATGACGTGCGTCTATGAATCTTAGATACTGTCCGTAATTTTGCGTAAATAATGGAGATGCTTTCGGAATGTGTAGGTGCCCTCCATTTTCACTCGGCCGTACTGAACTCCGAGCTTCAATGCAGCAACAAGAGCCTCCACTTTCTGCTGAAACCCTTGTAAACTGGAATAGAGCAATGGCAATTGGTCTATCCCGATTCCAGATTGAACTTCTCGCCGCTGGTTCACATCTTCATGGAGGTCATACAGCCATTTTCGAGCGGCTTCTCGGAGAGGGATGCCGCGGAGGGGTGTGAAGGCATTCACGGGATGTTTTGCGAGCCAGCCGTGGTAATGCTCGCGACACATCTGGCACGGCATGGCTACCTCTACACTTTTGAGAAGAAGCATCCACGTATTCACTTCATCTGTTTGATTGATGGGTGCGCGCGGTTTTCCGAGTTGTTCCGCAAGAGTGTGAAGAACGGACCAAAATATCGGTCCCCACTCTTTGTTTTGGGCCATCCTACAAAATTTGAAGTATTGCGGGCCGGTCAGAAACACGCACCCGTGCTCTTGGTAGCGATGGACCCTCCAGAAGGAACCGCCTTTCCGATTCCGAAACTCTATTGGGACGCATTCCAGTCGACCGTCCAAGCTCAGACAAAACGACTTGCGAAGGAAATTGCGGCGAGTCTCCGTCAACCCGAGAATCCTCTTTTGCGAGCCCTTCAAGCGGACAAGGTGTCTGTCTATCTCTTTGAAGAGGAAGGCTCGGAATACGTTGACATCCAGAGCTTGCGGTGTTCGGAGCTCCGCAGAAACCCTGATTCCCCCTCGGTTCTGGAGCCGTGCGGGCAGCCCGTAGTGATAGGCCAAGGAAAGAAATGCCCCCACCATCTCCAAACGAAGAAACTTCCAGTTCTTCCGTCTCTCCAGAAACTGCGAATCATCCGAGACTCGGACACTGCCACGAAATACTGGCTCACAGAAGAGAATCTTCTTCTCACTTCGGAGATGGTTCCTGTGGGTCGCTACAATCCAGAGACTCGCCGTGTATTCGTCTTTGCCGAGTGAGCTGGCGTGCGGCGCCCCCACTAAAATTGAAAAATCCGCCCTATTAGATTGTTTTTTACACTCCGCGATGTTTACGATTGGCAAAGCTCCCCCAAAGCCGAAGCAGTCTCGTACACATCCTCATCGTCGGGCTTCCTCAAAGCCAACCCTTTCTGGAGAGTCTCGGTTCGGGGAGCGAAAGTCGTGGCTTCTGATTCCTCGCGAGCAGCTGAGCGCCTATCAGTATTCCATTTTGACAACAGTGAAGAGCACATTTCTCACTCTTTGGCTCGCCGCCTATGATTTGAAACGGGTGTATCCTGAAGATTCCAAAGACTATGTGTTCTTGCGTGCATTTCACCCATCCAGCCTGACATTCCAAGACATTCAGGGCGAAGTTCAGAAAGCGTTTCACCTGAATCAGACTCTTCGGTTTGCCTTCAAACGACTGGCAAATCTGTGGCGGGCTCGGAGACTGGAATTTGTCAATGCGGTGGATGTTGTAACTCAAGAACCTCTCCAGAAACCTGTCTATGTGTACGATTGGAATCTGCGAAAGGTCTATCAGTTCGAGGCATCCACTGTTTTGCGGGATTCTACGTTGCGACTTCTGAATCACAACTGCCTCATGATGGAGTGTCTTCCCCCGCGGAATATTCTGACAAATACAAATTTCACCGAGGCCCAGTGCATTTCCCTCTTCAAGCAAATGCAAACGTATGGAGTGACGAATTCCCACTGGGAGTGTTTCGCCCGCAGCGGATTCAACGTCCAGAAACTCCTCTTTACGTATGAAGTGCCAATGCGGCTGGAGATTCTCCAGAAACTGTTTCGGGCCTATTCCTGGGAAGCAGCAGATTTGCTTCTGGATTTCATCGACGCCCAGTACAACAAGGCCAATACCCTAATCCCTGATGAAAATTTACTCATTCTTGTTTTGAAGCGCCATTGGACGAATCCGTATGTCTCTTCGTGGATTGAGCTCTGCAAACGAGATTGGGCCGCCCAGATTCGCCCTCACACCTATACTGATGTCTTCCAGGCCGTCATTCAGCATCAGGCAGCGGCTCTTATTCACAAAACTGGAAAATGGACCGAATTATCGAAACAAAAGAAGTAGATGGGGAGTCTGGCATCCAAAGCCTGTGTCTGTTTTGACCCACCGTTTGTAAAAATACAGTATTCCAATAAGAAGGTTATTCTTCGGAAGAAACGATTCATGTCATTCAGAACGATGGATGATTTGATTCGTTTTTTGGAAATTCTTCCTCCAGGACAAGTCTACAGACTCAAATCCGACCTCTATGGTGAAATTGCGCCGTGGGATTCTATACGCATTCTGCGACAAGTCTCCATTGTCTACGTTGACAAGCGGGCACTGAAATTCATTCCTCTTTTTTGTACTCCACTCTATGGGAGTCTCTAATCCACCTCCTCTACCTTGGGACCTGGGCCCTCGGCACCCGCACCTGCGCCAGCACCCGCGCCCGCACCGCTGAAATCATTCGCAGCGTAGAGCTTCATAATCGTCGGACGAATCTCCTCCTCGGCCGTCTTCTTGTACTCCTTGTACTCCTCCACGCTCGCATCCTCGTGCTCCGCCAGCCACTTCAAGTGGACCTCAATCTTCTCATCTGCCGCCTTACTCTCCTCCTCACCCAGCTTCTCCTTTGACTTCTCGTCACGGAACGTATTGCGAGCATTGTAGAGATACGACTCCAGGTCATTCCGCGCTTCGACCTTCTCCATGCGAACCTTGTCCTCCTCCGCATGCGCCTCCGCATCCTGGACCATCTTTTCAATCTGCTCCTTGGTAAGGCGGCCCTTGTCATTCGTGATAGTAATCTTGTTTGACTTGCCCGTCCCCTTCTCCACCGCGTTCACATTCAGAATCCCATTCGCATCCAAATCATAGGTAATCTCAATCTGCGGAACACCCCGCGGCGCAGGAGGAATGCCGTCCAGACGGAACGTGCCGAGAAGATTGTTGTCGCGCGTGAAATTGCGCTCGCCCTCAAAAATGCGAATATCCACCGCGGTCTGATTGTCGGCGTAGGTACTGAAAACCTGGGTCTTCTTCGTAGGAATCGTAGTGTTCCGCTTGATAAGGGCCGTCATCACACCGCCTGCCGTCTCAATGCCGAGAGACAGAGGAGCGACGTCGAGCAGCAGAAGGTCGCTCGTGCGGTCATCAGGCTTGTCTCCCTTCGTCAGAATGTGGGCCTGGACTGCCGCACCATACGCAACAGCCTCATCAGGATTCACACTGTCATTGAGCTTCTTTCCATTGAAGTACTCCTGGAGAAGCTGACGGATGCGAGGGATGCGAGTGGAACCGCCGACCATTACAATCTCGTGAATCTGGTCCTTACTCATCTTCGCATCCGCGAGCAGCTGGTCGAGAGGGGCGACCGTCTTGCGAAATACGGAATCGCAAAGAGTCTCAAACTTCGCACGCGTAATCGTGGTGGTGTAGTCATTTCCCTCCGCCAGACTGTCAACCTCCACGGATGTCTGCGTCGCAGACGACAGAATGCGCTTCGCACGCTCACACGCCGTCCGCAGACGACGCAGAGCCTTCGGATTCTGCTTGATATCCACCTTCGTCTTCTTCTTGAACTCCTCCGCACAATACTCCACAAGCAGGTTGTCAAAGTCCTCGCCACCCAGATGCGTGTCACCCGCCGTCGCCTTCACCTCAAAAATCCCATCGTCAATCGTCAGGATACTCAAGTCGTGCGTGCCGCCACCGCAATCAAAAATCAGCACATTCTGCTCGCCACCTCCCTTTCCCTTATCCAGACCGTACGCAATCGCAGCCGCTGTCGGCTCGTTGATGATACGCAAGATATTGAGACCCGCGATGGTACCCGCATCCTTCGTCGCCTGACGCTGAGAGTCATTGAAATACGCAGGAACCGTCACGACAGCATTCTTTACTTCGCCGCCCAGATACGACTCCGCAGTCGCCTTCATCTTCTGAAGAACCGCCGCGCTAATCTCCTCGGGCTGGAAGCGCTTCGTCTCGCCCTTGTACTCCACCTCAATCTCAGGCTTCTCATTGCGCCCCTCCACAACCTTGAACGGCCAGTGCTTCATGTCATTCTGGACGGTGGTATCGCGGAAACGACGACCAATCAGACGCTTCGCATCAAACACTGTATTCTTCGGATTTGCGGCGGCTACACTCTTTGCCGCATCTCCAACAAGGCGCTCCGTTCCGTTAAACGATACGTAGGAAGGAGTGGTGCGGTTTCCCTGGTCGTTCGCAATAATCTCCACACGGTCATTCTGCCAGACTGCAACGCAAGAATAGGTCGTGCCAAGGTCAATCCCAATCGCAGGAATCTCCTTACTCATGGTACTATGTATCATAGATAAGCAGATTTTTAGGCCTCCTCTTCAATTATTATTCACGTAGATGATTTGTTCCACGCGACCCAACTGAATGTACTGACTCAAGAAATAGTCAATGGAATACTGGAACGCCTGTGCGACGGCAGTTTCAATGTCATATGAGGTGAGGCGGAAAAAAGGGAAGGAACTCTTGAGAACCTCGGGATTTTTTGTCTTTGAAAGCATTACTTCCAAATCCTCCACGTACGAAACTTCACCTGTCAGTTGCGAATGCTCGTGGAATTCCCGCGTCAGAATTTCTGCGAGTTTCGACCGCAATTCCGCGGGTTTTGCGCTCCCTTTTGTCACTGTGCTGATTAAACTGGTAATGTACTCGGCAAGTGTATTCTTCTGTTCCTCCGTGACATCGTAGAAGGTAGGGTGATAGAGTTGTCCGTACGCACGAGCAAACCCACGCTTCACTAATTCTTGAATGGGTACAATTGGAAAAATCACAACAATTCGATACTTCTCAGGAATAAACAATTCAGGGCGTGTTCCTTCTCCCGAAATCGGGCGAATGCCAACAGGTTTCACTTTGCCTGGTTCAAGTTGCGCCAAGACAACCTCTCCCAGAAAATCTGCGAATGTATTTTTGAAAATAGGATTTTCCTCCTTTTCTCGTAGACGCCCTGTTCGTGTTCGTGCCATAAGAGTTCCAATCTGTTCGGATTCTCCGTAGCCGAGGCCCGCTGTCTCATAGACAATGTTGACACCTTCCGCATAAGCTCGCGGGAAAAACTCCACCACCTTTTCGCGGATACTCTTTCTGCCGCTATTTTTATCAATTCGGTAGTGTTTGTTGTAGATTTGGGAAATTCTCTTCTGAAGAAGGGAATCAAGGAGCATATCAGTTTCTTTCTCATTCAGAGACCACCTCGCCTCACTGATAAGCTTTTCCACAGTGCCGCGGTTCGTATTGACAGGGGCCAGCCTGTCCCTGTGGAATTGGAGAATCTGCTTCGCGTGGGAGTAGTTCTTGATTGCGAGGTCGGCTTTGATGCGAACATTCTTCATTTTCGCATCCATCGTATCATAGCGGAAGGGCAGCAGATTCTCAATCAGTTTGTCTGAGGTGACATCCGCACAGCTTTCAACCCCCATCGGTGCGAGAGTGTGTTCGATAATTGTCATCACTTTCTTGGAACTCTTTCCAGAGGCCATGGGGGCCCATTTAATGAAAAAAATAGGACGATTGTCTCCAGAAGGCTTTTCGAGTTCCGCCAGAGTTTTTCCATTGCAGAAAATTTTCTCAATTTCTGCGGCTGTGTATTCCTCTCCTGAAAAATACAGACGCTTGCCGCCTCGTTGTGTTGTATTGGCTCTTTTTTTCTGTTTTTTTGTCCGATTCCGAACAGGCATCCTCTACGAAAGCACCAGAATTTTCTTTCGCACAGGCGTGAGTCGCCACACCGCAACAGTCTCCTTCCATTTCGCACGTGACTCTTCATACACATCCGTCCAAGAGCGAGGTCCACGCTCCACTGCCAAAGCCTTCTTCGTATACGCCTCCAAACCATTCGACGTCGCACCGCCATACAAACTCCGCAAATACTTGCTGTGATGAGTCGTCTCCGTAAGGGTTCCAATTAGAACTCCGCGCCCATGACTTTTCTCTTGGTCGGCCGCAGACCATTCATCGGGAATATCATCTGGGAAATACAAATCATAGAATGCCTCCTTGTGGTCGTCTGACTTGCGAATGGCCTTCCATCCTCCCATATCCTCTGCGACCGTTTCCCAATACGCGCACCCTCTCAAGGAGGCCATCGGCGTCCGAATCTCCTGGAGATTGTCTTCCGTGTTCCGAAGGGTTGTTCGTCCACACTCGCTCCCCAGAGCTTCTGTGCGAATCCGATACTGACGACGAGCCCTCCGCCCCTCCAGCCCCTTCCACTCCTCCACTTTCTCCATCACTTCGGGAGCCAGTTCCAAACGGAGTGGAGGGGGGCTCTTTCTGCTGCGATTGGCATTCGCAACAAGAAGAATCGCAGCGGCGCGAGATTCCCAGACAAACGACTCCAAGTCCCTGAGCCGTTCCAAAAGACGGTGGACTTCGTCTCGCACTCGTTTCTGGCTCGCAATCGTAAACAGGACCTCCCATGTCTCGGAAGTCCACGCATGGCGCACAAGTGTGAATGCGAAGAGAGTCTTGCCTTGGAGTAGCGCACGGGCGAAACACTGGATTTCCACAGAACTCTCACGATAGGCCTCGGGCAAGGCCACATGTCCTACGAAATCAGGCTGGAGAAGCCACGGTTCGCTGCCGAGACTGAGAAGCCAGAAGACACTCGCATCTTGGCCTGGAAGGCTCGCCGCGGCATGGACGGTCTGAAGAATCTCCTCGGGCTCCAACTCCTCTTTTTCGAGCAGGTCCAGGGCGGCGTGACCGAACGCCCAGGCCGAGGGCGCACTTGTAAAATAGGTTTCCAGAAGAATCTCCACAACCGACCATCCTTCCAGGGAGTCAATCAGCTCCATCGCCCAGAATACAGCCTCTATGCGACACCGTTTCCCAATTGTATACCTCAAACACGCTTTCACTTCATCCAAACGGTAGAGATGACGTGAAAGTGGACTACTCATGGCACGGGGGTACAAACTCCTATTCGGTCGCAAGCGCCAAATTTTTCCATGCCTTCCTTACCAGAGGGTCCAATGTTTGTATTGCCCACGGGTGAAAATGCGAATTTGATACTACCAAATCTCTGGCTCGGAAATGCGAAAGCAGCCCGCGATGAGGATTTTCTGAAACAAAACAATATCTTTACTGTATTTAATTGCTCCAAAGACATTCCGTTCCATCCGCTCGCAAAACGGTGTTATCGTGTGCCTGTCGATGACAATCTACGACAAGATGAAATTCGCAATCTAGAGCTCTGGTCGTTTGAAATTATCGCAAAACTCTGCAAAGAGTTGAAAGCCGGCCATACGGTGCTCGTCCATTGTGCGGCAGGTATGCAGCGCTCTGCTGCCATCGTAGCGATGTATTTGATTGCGACCCAGCGTGTCTCTTCTGAGGAGGCGATGGCCTACATTCGTGAAAAGAGGCCCATAGCCTTCATGCCGATGGCGAATTTCCACCCTGCGATTCGCGGATTTGAGCGAGAACTCGTGGCTCTTCTCCAGAGAAATCAATAGAGGTCAAACATGTCAGGGTCTACTCGAACAACCGCATCTTTCCGATACTCCAACGAAGGTCTATGGGGGACCCCTCGTGGATTGGAGGTGAGAAGAGTTGAAAATTCTCGCCCTGTAGGGTCGGCCCACGTGGAGAATTCCTGGACTCCTACGTGACAATGACCGAAGAGCCATGCGACAACAGGAGGGCGAACGAGTTTCTCCGTTTCCACGGCTCGGATGCTCTTGTCCTTGTCCTGAATCCACTCCTCTTCTTGCATCCACGGATAGGGGGCGTAGTGAGTGAGAACTACTGTCGGCATTTGAGTGTCGCGGAGGTGTGCGGTTAGCCACGCGACATTCTGGGCGTATTCACGCAAAAATCGGTCTTTGTCGGTTGGCGGAGGGTCCGCTTTGGCCCAGATGCGCCCCCGCACCTGAAGCATCATGTCAGGGCGCGGAATATTCCAGAGAGGACAACTCACCACCAGGCCACCGTCTTCACTGAGAAACTTGTCCTTGTAGAGAACCTCAACGTTTTGAAAGGGAGATACAGCTCGTCTCATGGCGTCCACACCTGCCTCTACGCTGGTGTGACCGGACGCCCAAATTTCCAGATTCCCTGGCACCCACAGCACTGTTTGCCATCTCTCGGAACACCATTCAAAAAAGGCGTGGAGATGCGAGTGAGGGACAGGACACACATCTCCCAACAAGCACAAAACAGGTGCGGCGACATCAAGGATTTCTTCAAAGGTTGAATGAATCCATGATTCTAAATGGAGGTCACTTGCGTATTGAATTCTCATAGCAACTTCTGGGCTAGGAGCTCAATTTTTCCAAAGACGGGAGACGGGAACTCCAACTTCAGAACGGGACTGCCGTTCTCCTTGATGAATTCAGGAGTGAATGCGACAGGGAGAATATTCCACGCACCGTATCGCACGAAAATCGTATGGACGATGGGCTCCTCTACAGGAATCACAATTCCCAGAGGATACCACTCCATCTTGTCGGGCTCGCTTGTGACAAAGCGAATCCCCGTCCAGACAAATCCATCCAGGCACTTGGGGACTTCGACAGTCACGGCCTGCTCTTGACGAATAAACTGGGAATAAATCTCGGAGTGCGCGAGGTCATGCGGAGAGGTGGACTCGGGCTTCTGATTCCAGGGCCAGTGCTGAAAGCAACGAGGGTCCATGTCTGATTTTGATGTGGGTTTTTCTGGCCCAGCGACGGGTGGAAAGCTACTTCAATTTTTTGACAGGCCCCAATAACAAGCCCCTTCTATTGTTTCCGCGCCGCGAGGAGTTTCGTCTCGGGACGGCCAAACCCACGCTTCATTCCAGAACTTGGAAATCACGGAATGCGACGCCCACCGATTTCCCTTAATGCCGAAGAGAACCTGAGTTGCTCCTCCCAAGACTACCGTCGCAATTCCCAGTTTCTTACATCTCGCGCCCAGAATCATCCCCAGGCCTCCGCAACCAATGAGGCATACATCAGGGCGATGCTCGGAAATCTTCTTTTCCATATAGGCCACCGCATCCTGCCATCCATCGCAATCCACAGGCCATTCTGCTCGTCCGTGGGCGAGAATGGGTGCGTATCCTGTCTGAACGAAGACCCACTCCGTTTCTGCGGGAAGCAGACTGTCTGCGTCCGGACCCCAGACTTGCTTCCGCTCACGCACTTGTCTGTGGGCGGTTTCTGCGAAGGAAGTTACTACACAGACCTTTTTTCCTGCGAGAAGATTCGTCCAGCGTTTGGACGGCTCTACATAATAGGGCTCCAGTGAACGAAGAGGAATCTGTTTGCTCTTTGGAGTCCATGCGGAGAGCATTCGCAGTTCAACCTCGCGGGTCGGTGGATACCAGCCTCCTACAACGGGGTCTTTGTCAATCGAGCGAATCGCTTCAATATACTCTTTCGCCCACGCCGACGTTGACGCAGAGGTCGATGGAAAAATGCCCGCATGGAGTTCCAGTTTCTGTGCGATGTGTGTCGGAATAGGGCCAGCAGCAAAGGTCTGAAGTGCTTGTGTCTCAATTGTGCCATTGCGGCCCAGAAGACAGCCGCGCTTCCGTTCAAGAGCCTCCTTCAGACAGTCATAGACCAATGCGGCGCCTGATTGGATTTCCTCTTCTGTACTCATATCCTTAGAGTAAAAAAGGGGTTTCTGGTTTAGGCAGAGTCCTTGCCCTTTTCAATGTCTTCCTCGTGGGACGGAGAGGGATGAACTTTGGCCGTTGCCGCCGTGGCCGCTGTCGCAGTGCTCCCAATATCTAATTCCGCTTCAAACACCTTTCCACAGCATTTCGCCTTCACATGTTTGTGATTGATTTTCGTATAGATGATACCTAATAGAGATAAAATTGCTGCACCACTGCCACCAAGAATTGGACCAAGATTATCGCTGGGAGGAGGAGTGTCCGCCATATCGCTCTACTTCGCGCCAAGGATTCCAGGGCCGCCCATCAGGCATTCTGCGAACCGTGCCACCTCCCAGCAGTCGCCCTCCCACGGCATCTCCCTCCACAGGAACCATTGGCATCGCGGCATGAGCGGGAGCGGCATGAGCTGGAGCGGGCGTCAACACCTGTGGAGGGGGAGGTGGCGGAGTCGGCGGACGACCGTCCCATTGGTCGACGGCCTCTTCAAACTCAATCACAACCTCATCTCCACTACACAGAACAATTTCCGCAGGTTCCAAGTCTACGATGTAGAATTCCATCGGATACCCTCCAAGCCCCGACAATTTCACTGAGACGATGGAGCCCTTCTTCAACACACCGAGGGTCGTGAGTACCTGTGTGAGTTCTTCTTCTGCGTTCACGGAATAGAAGGCGGAGTCCAACGGACGCAACACAATGCGGAGAGCTTCGGGAAAGGCCTCCTCGGGCAGAAACTCCACCGAAATCTCGGAGCCCATCTCCTGGCCTGCGGGAATCATCCACAATGGAACATACAGTCCATCTCCCTCTCCTTCAGTCGCAGAGACTGGACCATAGACGACAGTTCCATCGTGAAAGGTCATGGCGGCAAAGATGCGTTTGCATTGAAGAGAATCCATTGTGCGAATCCAGGTCGCCTCGGGCACATACACGAGCGATGAATTTGTCGGATAGGAGAGGAATTCCGTGGAGTACAAAAGCATGGTGGTGTACTCCTCCCTCCGCCCCTCCACCCTTTCAAATTTATCACCGCCTACACTAGGATGGTGGCTCAACCCCCTGGTGGGCGCCCTGGCAGATGCCAGTGTGACCCGAATTGCAAACAACAGGCCTATGGAAAGGATGCATTCTGTGAATTTCACACCAAACAAGGCATGTGCCCTCGCATGTCTCCCATGACGGGATGGGAGCCAAAGTATCAGCCAGAATTGTGGAATCAAGACCAGAATCGCCTTTCCCACAATTGTTTCGCCTATGCGTTAAATATCTTAGACCCGCGTCAGGTGAAACGCTGCAAAGAGACAAATTCCTGCAGTGTTCCGTTTCCGCAACCCGGTCTCGCGGGAGGATATGACAATTTCAAAGCGAAGAACCCAAAGACATGCCCCGATATGACGACCCGAATTCTGGGGGACAACCCCAGCATTCGACCAACAAGCTTTGAAGAGAAGTGCCCTGCGGGCTCCAGCAAGATTGCCCTCGTTGTGGACGAAGACGAAGACTACCATTTTCTGCGACAGGACGACACAGGCTGGTGGTCGCAGAAGGGTGGTGCGAAACCTGTGACGATTTTTGACGCAGGCGGCCATTTCATCTGGAATCCAGAACTGGCCGACAACAATTGGACGAACAACTCGGGTGTTCTGAATTACAATGTGTTCTGCGGATATTTCTGCGTTCCCCGCACGAAACCCCTTTTCATGCGGACCAGTGGAGGAGGACGGAAACGACGCTCCACTAGACGGAAGCAGAAACGGCCCGCCTCTGCTCGACACGGGAAGAAATCCAAGAGGTCCCGTATTTCTCAAACCAAACGTTCTCGGGGTCGTACAGTTTAAGAGCCTCCACAGCATCCAATCGTTTTCGCGGATTCGCCTGTAGCATTCCACGCAAAAGATACAGAATCACATCTCCACGCTGTTTCCACTCCGCACTCTCCACAAAGCTCTTCTGGAACAGCAGACGCCGCAACAAATAGGTGAGGCACATTCCGATTCCCCAACTGTCAAAGGTCGGCCAATACAACTTCCACAAGGTCGCAAAGTCGCGATTGCGAATCGCATTGGATGTCTCCAGAAACTCCGCAAACTCCCGTTTCTGGACGGCGAGATTCAGTCCCAGGACTCGCTCCGCAACCGCAAAGACATTCTTCTCTTCAAAAATCATATCAATCAGCTCATGGACGGGTCCCGCATTGCTGACAATTCCCGAGACCATTGTCATTTCAGGCACTTCTGCGAGCGACGCAGGATTGAAGACTTTCAGACGATTGCGAACTGTCTCTTCGGTAATGTCCTCAGCCGAGAAACTCATTCCAAAATCAATGATTCCGATATTTGCCTTCTTGTCAACGAGAACATTCATGAGCGAAATGTCGTAATGGCAGAACTTTGCAGCAATGAGATACGACCCCGCTTCCAGCATTTGAAGCAGAATCTTGAAGAAGGAGAATTCATTCTGATGAAGAAAATCCGCATCCGAGAGACGAGAAAAGAAGGTCTTTCCTCCATACGGCAATGTGAAGTGGACCATTGTGGAAAGCGGATTTGTTTGAAGAGGAGTACACTGTGTCAATTCCTTTTCTTTCTGTCTCGCACTCGGCTGGCAGGCAGATTCCTCGTTCGCAAGAAGAAAATACGGAACCCCTAAAGGCCCAAGGGCCCTCGCTGCCGCAATTTCAACCTCATAGTCCTGCGGAAGTGTGATTTTTCCTACTTGGCCTTTCTCCTGTTTCGAGGAGGAGCCGTGCCGACACCGAAGTGGAGGGTCAAATACGCATCCATAGGTTCCTTTTCCAAGAAGACTTCCCCCCTCTAAGGAAAACATTCTCTCTCTGTTGGGAGTCCAGCCAAAAAAAGCGTGAAAAAACGGGCGACACTCATTTTACCAGGAACATGTAGATGTCCGGAACAGTCTGGATAGGTATTGTTCTCTTATGCAGTGCCCTTTTCTTAGAATTGGTCGCACCCCAGAAACTGAATGAAGGATTTCAATCCATGATTCCAGCGCTCTCTGAGAAACCGAACTACTTCTCCCAGTTCCTCATGAAACGGGGAGATGTCGGATACTCCAAGGAAATCGACGGATACATCCAAGATGAACGCTATTTTCACGGATACGTAGACGTCCAGGGATTCGGGGTGAATCAAGATTACTGTCGCATGGTTCTGCCGAAAGGTGGAGAGATGAAGGACATGTTCTTTGCGTGCGCCGTCGCAGGAACTGTCGGACCCACCACTGCCCTCTCCTACCGCACAAACGCAGTCGCCAAAGGGTTCAAAGTGAGTCGCGATGACTATATGCGCGATATCTACAAAGATGGACGTGCCGCCTATTGTCGCATTCTGAAAGGACTGGATGGCACCTATCAACCCCTCTGCCGCAGAGCCCGTGACACTGATTTCTCAGAGCGTGATGAGAATGACCCTGACCCTCCTGAGTCTATCCTCAAACTCCTCTCCTTCTACGATGGGTGTGCCGTGTGGCTCCGACTCCGAGATGATATTCTGGACTACGTCAACAATACGCGAATCCTCCGCGCGGGGTCTCTCTCCATCAACGAGAAACCGTCTCCCACCACGGAGGGACTCCGCTTTGACGGTACAACCCAATTCCTCCGCCTCGGAGACAGTCCCGATTTGACCTTCGGCTCCGTTGTGAAACTCCGAACCATTCGTGCCTTTTCCATGTGGGTCTACATGGACGAATTCACCAACAACGCCCATTTCTTTGACTTCGGAGACGGGCCTGGAAAAAACAATGTGTTTCTCGGAATTCTCGGAAAGGGTGACCCGCAGATTGGAGGCGGTGGAGAATTGCGCCCTCTTTTGTGTGGGGGAGACAACACTCTCCCGGAAGGCACAAGTGGTGCGACCGTCGTCGCCGAGGTGACTCCGCAGAGCTTTATGTATACCACAAAGGCAAACGTCGATGAGTTCGTGGATATAGACCAGAGTGTAGAGGCCCGCAAACTCCCCCCTTCCGCAGTGATTCTTCCAAAGCCGCGTGGAACCTCCAACAAGGCGACACTCCATTACGAAGTCTGGGAACAGCGGCAGAGACGGATGGTCGTGAAAATCAACGGAGCCATTCCTCTTCGCAAGTGGACGCACATTGCCGTGACTGCCATCACGAATGACGCCACCCGCCCTGATATCGGTGTGTTTGTGAATGGAGAGCAAATCTTCGTCCAGCCTTCTGGATTTCTGCCGCAGGCGACGATGACGACGCACAATTACATCGGAAAATCCAACTGGGCGAATGACACGAGCACGTACGAGCTGCGAGATGAACTCTTTGCGGGCAAACTCTTTGATTTCCGCATGTATAGGTCACAGATATCTCCTGCGAAGCTTCTCAGCATCGTGAAATGGGGTGAGGGTTTGCTCGGCATCCCCTCTGTCTCATCCCGCTAACCGTGTACGCGTCCCGCTACCCTCGTACGCGTCCCGCTACCCTCGTACGCGTCCCGCTAACCGTGTATGCGTCCCGCTACCCGCTACCCTCGCATCTTTCCACTTATCAAAGACATGAGCCCAGGACGCTGTCTCACAAGTGATTTGGACGGTGCGATGGCAACGAGGTCGGAGCGCTGGATTGCATAGCTATAGAGCCAATCTGCGGGGAGTGCGTATCCGTCCTTCAGAGATTGGTGATACATTTCCAGAATCGCCAACATCGCCTTCCGCTTCAGAATCACTGCGTGAGTTCCCCAGAAGCGTTTGATTCGCAGAACTCCTTCACGAAGCGGTTCACCTTCTACAACTTCATTCACTCCCAAGAAACAAATGTCCCATTCTCCCATTTCCTCCAGCATGAAATGGCGCAGAATGACGGGCTCACACGCAAGTTCTGCGTCATCTTCAAAAATCGCACATCCTTGGTAGGGTGACCGCAGACACGCATCCAGAATTTCCACGTGGGTTGCGGTACATCCGATGTTGCCTGGAGTCGTCGGTTCGGGTTCCCGCGGATGTTTGGATGGAAAGCCAGTTTCCAGCAACGCTTGACCGTCCATTCCTTCGACGCGTTGGAGATTGCGATTGAGTGCGTATTCCAGATTCGCAATCAGAGGGTCTCGTTCCGTATCTTGTTTTCTGTGGATAACAAGACACGGAATTTCATCGAAAAATTTTGCCAGATTCATCCCTTTCTCTTTTTGATTTGTATGCGATTTTGGTTTAACTCGTTTCTCTACTCAACCACCACCACATCATCCTCTACGAAATCGTCCTGTGTAATGACACGCCCCTGCGGAACAGGAGCAGGAGCAGGAACAGGAGCAGGAGGGGTAGGTGCGAGAGCCGCAGGCACGACTCGAGGAGGTGCCGCCACCGTGCGAGGGGGAGGAGGGGCAGTCGCAGGAACTGGCGCCGCAGGAGGATAATTCTTAAATGTGAGGTTTGGAGGATAGGCAACACGACTGTTCTCAAATGCGGTATGATTCTGGGAGCCTGCGACATACGGATTCACCGAGACGATGGTATCCGTCGTACGCTCCTTGTGGGGCTGAATGTAGTACCACTCCACGTTAATCTGCGGAAACGCACACATCATTCGCTGGCCGAGTTCGTAGAGACTCTTGTTCGTGTAGAGTCGCAAATCCTCCAACTGCTTCCAAACACTCTTCGTCGCATCGTCATTCCACTTCCAAATCGCATAGAGGTCAGGGGCCGCATCCAGCTGCCGCAGATATTCGGAGCCAACGTGGGTAAACATAGTGAGAATCTGACCGATTTCCTTCTTCCGCTCGAATCGAGTCTCACGCTGCTCCAGCAACTTTCTCCAATCCTCCTCTTCTATCTCATTCATGAGATAGCGAATGTTGATGTCCTTATTCATTGTCGCAGGCGGGCGCGCAGGAAAGTCAGGAAGACGGTCAATCACATCCGCAAGACAGCGATGGATAGCATAGAGGAGGTGTTTCTCGCGCTGGGGCAGTGTGAGAATGCCACTCACCTTGCGTGTAAAGTTCCACTGATTCGGCAGACCGCCACAGGGAATATCACCCGCCTCACGAGGAAGAGTGCCTCCATTGTGGCTCCGCAGATATTCGTAATAATGCGGGTTGTGAATCGTTCCAGTCACCACGCGTCCCGTATTCCACGAGAAGGCCGTGTGACAATTCTCTGCGGTACAGAACATCTGGTCGCACCCGCTTAGCTTGAAGATGCGAACACCGCACTTGGGACACGGCTTCGTCTCCTTGCGAATGAGGGCTGCGGACGCCTTCGCTTCCTCGTTGCAGGTGTGCGGGCTGTCGCGCGCATCACCCTTCACGCACATACACTCAGAGCACGTGAACTTCGCACAGGTTCCACACTTGTAGGCAGTGCTGAGATAGCCTCGGCAGCCTTCCGCAGGACACCGAGCAATGAACTCGCGAGTGTCCTTCTCCTTCGAGCCGCCGTTCAGAATGTTCTGGAATTGCGTGATGCGGAAATTGTTCTGTTCGCTCTCAAACCGCAGATTCATCCCGAGCTCCTCATTCTTTCCATACTCGCCCGCAAGCCTCTTCAGTTCCTCAAGTTGCGCCAGTTTCTCTTCAGACGTGGCCGCACCACGATACGCACGAGCGACAACCGCTCGCCGCAACATAATTCCACTGCGCGCACTCGTATACTCCGTACTCTTTTTCTGGACTTCAGCCTCGAGAGCTGAGACAGCCTTAATTTCTTGCGTCGCCTCCACGAAAATCTGGTGGGCGGGGAGCAGCGACTTCTCACGCTCCATAAGAACCTTTGCGCGATGCTTGCGAAGAGGCCCGCTGCGGAAGGTCTTTGTCAGATGCTGGTCGAGGAAATCGCGATTCCATGCCTTGCGACACTCCATACAGTGTGGATCGTTGTAGCTTGTGAGGAGATACTTCTGGACGCACCCGCGACAGGCGTGAGAGGGACAGTAAGGACATGACACTCTCGCGCGGAGTTCACGCGTGTAGGTTTCAAGACAAATAGAGCAGCTCATCTTTGCTGGTAGTAGCCAAAAAAGGTGGACTGTATCGTTTCAAATTTTAGGCTGCTGCCTCGCCCCATTTACAACAGCATCGCCTTTCCGTCGACAGGAGTGATATACTGAATGGTCTCAACGCTCATATACATCAGAGCCAAATCAGGATTCGGCAAACCATTCTCTTCATCCACAAACACAGGCGGCTTGGGAAATCCATTGAACTCACTCGCCGTTGCTGTGGTATAGGCCCCCATGTGGGGAAACCAGAGCCAATCGCCCACCTCTAATTCTTCCATTTTCTCCGAGCGCGCAATAACATCAAGACTGTCGCATGTTCTTCCAAAGAGAACACCTTTTCCCCACGCCCGCTTTTTCTCCTCTCCACATCGTGAAATCCGCAGCCAGCGAGGTTTCTGGTGGTCGAAGAGAATGTTTGTAAATTGTCCGTAAATACTCTCATCCAACGTATATCTCCATCCTATGCCTCCCGTCGCAGGCTTCTTTCCAATCACCTGAACGAACAGGTCTTGAGACTCTTTCGCAAAGAATCGCCCTGGCTCCGCAATGAACCGAATTCCACTTGCGGCTTTTTCATGAATCGCCGCACGAATGTTGTGGCTGCGGAGAGTGAAATCATTCATGTTGGAGACAAAGCCACCGCCGATATCCACAATATCCGCACGATGACCGTTCACAAGCAGCTTCTTACACTGTTCGATAGCCAGGCGAATTGCCTTTCCATGAGCCTCTACATCTTTGGACTGTGAGCCGACGTGGAAACTGATGCCACGAAGAGGTACATTGCGACGGCGAGCAAATTCTCCCAGAGCCTCAACATGCCTCACCTCTGCTCCGAACTTCGCACCGAATGGCATAGTGCTGCCCGTATCGTCCACCTTGATGCGGATAAGCGCAGGCCCGCCATACGACAACTCATCCAGTTTCGCAATCTCTTCGCACGAATCGACAACCGTCAAAGGAGACCCGTATTTCTTCGCAAATTCCAAGTCATACTCCGATTTACAAGGATTCGCGTAGACAATACTGTCCTTCAAATGGCCCTGTGTCTTCATCATGGAGAGTTCCCGCTGGCTCGCACAATCAAAACCGAAAGCGCTCTCGCGCAAAATCCCAATGAGTTTCGGGTCAGGATTGCACTTCACAGCATAATAGGGCTTCACAGCCGGCAAATCAAACGACCAGTGGCGCTGGAGTTTTTCCAGGCGAGACGTAGACATGACGTAGAAGGAACCCTGTACGTTCGAGCGTCCCGCATATTCTGAGATGAGTCGCTGAAGGTTTTTCAGTGTAGGACTACGATAGTAGTTTCTAAGAAAAAAATACTTAAGCCACCACGCCGTTTAATTTTTAGGAGACATGACAGGTACGCTCACCATTGAAGTGTTGGCAGGAATGGCGAATCGCATTCGGGCTCTGGTTTCGGCCATTTGCCTGGCGGAGGACTTGGACCGGAATCTCCATGTTATTTGGTCTGCGAACGACCCTGCGTGTATGGCGCGGTTTGAAAGTCTATGGGAGAGGTCCTCTCTTCCAAGATGGGTGACGGTAGATATGGGCCCTCTTCTGGAGCCGGGTGTTATGGTTCTAAATCCGAGAGATATGGAAGAGTATGTGAAGCGGGGTGACACACGACCGATACGTTCGTACGGCCATTTTCATCAGACCGATATGCCTCGATGGCTCTCGTATTTGCGAAAGCTCCAGCCCAGCATTCACGTAGCCCCTGCCCTCGCAACACCCTTCTTTTCGGAGAAGGTTCCTATCGTGGGGGTCCATATCCGTCGCGGAGACCACGTGAAGGCACGGAAGGAGTCGCCGCTGTCTGCATTTCTGGAGGCGATGCGGAACGAGCCCGCGACTACGAAGTTCTTTCTGGCGACCGACGATGCGGTTGAGCGTCGTGCGATTGAGACGGAATTCTCGGGGCGGATATGGAGTCCTGCGACCACCCTTTCACGAATGACGCAAAAGGGTATGCAGGATGCGGTGATTGATTTTCTCGGATTGTCTCGCTGCTCCAAGCTTCTCGGAAGCTATGATTCCTCGTTTTCCCAGTTGGCGGCTCTCTATGGAAACAAGCCCCTTGTTGTTGTGACTAATACCCAACCATCATAAGATAAATTCGCAGAGTCATTCGTCCAGGAGTCGGCAGTTGTTTCAGCACCTCCAGCATTTCAGAGAACCGAGTGGCGGGCTGAAGTTTGGTCGTAAGCTCGGAGTCCATTCCACTCACAATCACAACATACTCTTCGGGAAAAACAAGAGAGGCTGGGCCTGGACTATAGATTCCTGAAATCTTCCGTTCAAAGGGACCTGGATTCGGTTTTATACCAAAATCAGGGAGTCTGTCTCCAGCAACAAAGGCCCGTTGGACGATGTCAGAAGGGAGAGTGAGCTCTCGGTTGAAAATCGGAATTCCCTCGAAAAACTTTGCGGGATAGTTTGCCATACTCCCGTAATTCTTCGAGAGTTTCGCAATAATATCATCTGTATATTGGACCAGGACTGTAGAAAAGACTTGGTCGTAGAGAATTATTTCCACACCACTTGGAACAACAACTCCAGGTTGTGTGGGATTCCCGAAAGCGAGGAGTAGTTTTGATTGGACGGGTATCATTGGCCTCTAGTAGAGGAGCGGATGAGTTGGTACAGAGTTCAAGAAATAGATGTGCTACGAGTCGGCCAACTGTATATTCAAGGAGGAATTGGCTCAACCTATCCATCGGCAGGAACGGTCTTGTATTCGGATGGCATAGGTGGGACCTTCTTTTCAACCGCAGGAGGTGGCGGTGGTGGAGGAACTGTCACAGATACTGTGTTAACATCGACGATTGTTGGCCTCGGCACTGCGTCCTACGTGTCCTCGCCCCAGCTTCTTTCCAGCATTGCGGGCCTCGGCACAGCATCCTATGTGTCCTCGCCCCAACTTCTCTCAACGGTGGCTGGGCTTGGAAACCTCGGCTATCTAGTGTCTTCCCAGCTCCTCTCAACCGTCACAGGCCTCGGGACAGCATCCTATGTGTCCTCACCTCAACTCCTTTCCAGCATTGGAAGTCTTCTGACAAATTATCGCTCACTGAGTGTGAATATTTCTACACTTACAACCTCCAATCTCACTGGAATCACAGGATATGTCAGCTCCTTTCAAGTCGACAGTCTTCAGTTTGGTACGGGGGCGGGCTGGGTCCAGTTTGGACCCGTCCAAGCGTCTATCGTAAGCACCATTCAACTCAATGTCAATACAATCTTTGCGACGCAGATTTCCACATCCTCTCTTCTGGGTGTGTCTCTGGGAGGGGGTGGAGGAACAGGAGGGGGAAGTACACTCTCCAGCCTGTTTGTGGGGTCCACGTCCAATCAGAATTTCATCAAATTCTGGGGTCGGATAGGCGAGTACAACAATGCCGCAATTGTAGAGCAGAGTACAGGTGGATTTACAGGAGAAGTCTTCACATTCAAAGGCTCTTCCGTAAGCGACCAAATCCGATTCCAGACAACGGGTGCGATTCGCTTTGAAACAGGAGCTCCTACGCTCCGAGATGTGAATTCCGCATCCCAGCTCGCAACCCCTTCTATGATTCTCACAAACACGTCAAATGTAGGAATTCTAACCAACAATCCATCCTTCACATTGGATGTTACAGGCTCGGGCCGATTCACAACACTTGTCAGCACGACGAGTCTCTATGCGGGTTCTTATTCCATGGGTTTATATTTTGCTTAGATAGGAAATGTCATTTTCGACAGTGACGATTCCAGCAGGTGTTTCATTGATTCCGTTGGATATGCGGACCGTTTCCAAGGTTCTCCTTTTACCAACAGTGAGTACAAACGTAGGCCGAGTTCTTCACATTAAAGATTACTATGGCGCAAGTTTAAACAGCTCCTTTACAATCAGCACAACGGGCACCGACCTAATTGACGACTACAATGTGCGCTACACATTCTCCAATTCATGGGGGTCTCTTTCCTTGCTGGCAGATGGCCTCCGCTCCTGGAGAATTCTCCAATACTACGATGGAGGGTTTACACCTTCAGGTATCTCAGGGTCTGGTGGAACAGTTACAACCATAATCTTAAATGGAATGACATATGTAGTTCACACATTTAGAACAACAGGTGCGACAACCTTTACAGCAAGTGTAGGGTTGAATATAGAGTATTTAGTGGTTGCGGGAGGCGGAGGCGGAGGTGTCGGTCGCGCAGGTGGAGGAGGCGGTGGTGGATTTGTAGAGGGAGCTATGGCATTGGCGGCGGGCTCTTATACAATTACTGTGGGTACAGGAGGTACTGCGGGTTCAGGGGATTCACAAGGAGGAGATGGCAGTGCCTCTTCCATTGCGGCTCTTGTGACAACAGTGGGGGGTGGTGGTGGAGGTGGATGGATTACGAATACAGGACGCAACGGAGGTTCAGGAGGCGGTGCGAGTTCAGGAGGCGCAGGACCAGGACAACGAACTCCTGGTACAGCCACCGCAGGAACAGGCCAGAATGGCTCTTCCAACTTTGATTCAACCTACGGTGGAGGTGGTGGTGGCGCAGGAGGATATGCCTTCGCAGCTGTTTCACGCACTGGTGGAAACGGCTGCCAGAGTCAAATGAGCGGTGTACTGACATACTATGCTGGCGGTGGTGGTGCGGGTTCCGCAGGAGGCTCGAATTCAGCAGGGGGTCTGGGAGGTGGAGGAACAGGTTCCGTTGCGAACGGAACGGCAGCAGGCTCTGGAACTGCGAATACAGGAGGCGGTGGAGGCGGAGGAGAAGGTCCAACGGGTCCAGGAGGAGCGGGAGGTTCTGGCATTGTGATTATACGGTATCCCGCGGGGGGAGGAGTTTCCAACCGAACACGCATTCTGTATGCGTGGTACGGCTCTTCGTATGGGTCTGGAGGAGCCGCCAGAACAAACGTAGTTCTCGCTGCCTTTAATTCAGGCGCAGCTTCCATTGTAGCGAACACTGCGACGTTTGGAGATACAAACGTTGGTGTCAGCAAAAATCTGTATGTGGATTATTATCCGCCAAACTCAATGACATCCACTCGCAGTACAACAGCACAAGATGGAACTCTCACCTTCAGCAGTTTGGTATAAAAAGGCAGAACAATCTCTTGTCTCTCTCTAAGGAATGTCAACCCCCAGAGAAATCCTTCAAATAGCAGGGTGTCAACTCTGGCTGGACGGCGCCGACACGGGCTCCATGACCTTCAGCGGCTCTGAAGTTCGCCAGTGGAGAGACAAATCAGGAAACAGCAGACACGCGACACCGTCTGGAACGGGGCCGACCTACACACAGAATGTGTTTAATGGACGCGCGGCGCCCCTCTTCGGAAATACACCGATGCTGACGCCATCCTTTGTTCTTTCCGCGACGAATCGCATTACCCTCTTTGCTGTGTTTTTACAAACAGGACCGAATGGACGAGGCAATTCCGAAATTATTTACTCTCCCGTATCCTATCTGTATTTTGATTTGTATGTTCGCACATCCAACGTTGGAGAGTTGATTTTTGTTGTAAATGGTATCAGTTATTTCTTGACAGTGACGGATATTTCACAATTAAATACGATGACAAGTCACGTCTCTGATGGCTCGACGTATACTGGATTCTTAAATGGAACGCAAGCCGCGACGGGGTCTCTTGGAACGATTAATTATTCGCTAAATACATCGAGCACATTGAGTATAACTACAGCAAATTACATCGGACCCCTTTGCGAGATTCTGTTTTACAACACAAACCTCTCCACAACAACGCGGCAATTCATAGAGGGATATTTAGCCTGGAAATGGGGCACGCAAACGAGTCTTCCTCTCGCGCATCCCTACAAAACCGCCGCGCCGTTTCTGACAACATGGAGCCCACTTGTCACAATTCCGCGGGGTCTCAGCCTCATTCCCGTCAATACTCTTTCCACTATAAAAACATTGACTCTTCCTGTTGTAAGTACAAATCCAGGCCTCCTTTTAATTCTGAAAGACCATCTGGGATATGCTAGCACCAATCCGATTTCTCTCAGCACAGTGGGCCTTGACCGCATTGAGCGAAACAATATAAGTTCAATGGTTCTTTCCAATTCATTCGGTGCGTGGACGTTTCAGAATGATGGACGAACAAATTGGTTTTTGCTGAATGTGTATACGAACAATCTCTATCGTGCTCCTCCTCCAGTTTCAGGCATTCCTTTGACAATTTCAGGGATTCAAGCGTGGTTTGATGGGAGTGATTCTTCAACTGTTGTTCTTTCAGGTACAACAGTTACACAATGGAGGGATAAATCTGGATTAGGAAATCATACAAATGCGAGGGGTGGTACAACCACATACGTCCAATCAGCAATCAACGGCCTCCCCGCACTTTCCTTTGCAAAATCGTGGTTTACAGGGCCCTTTGCGTCAACCTATGTTGGAAACCAAGTAAGGTCTCTGGCTGTGGCTTCTCTTACAACTAACGCAGATGCATATGCGCGTATTTTTTCATTGGCAAGGCCAGGGGCTTTTGATTACAATTCAGCTGATACAATGTTATTCTTTTGCCGCAATACGGCACAAAATATTATGATATACCGCAATGGTATTTTTTTGAGTTTGAATCTTCCAGCCTATTCTACATTGTTTTTAGTCCAATCAGGACACGATGGTGCGACTCAATCAATTGGCCTCAATGGAACTCTGACACCAACATCACAAAATTCAGGAATTACCACAAATTTGAATATTAGTTCCTATGGTATTGGTGCAAATGCGAATACTTCAGACGTACAATACTGGGATGGATACATAGCTGAAATTATTTATTATACATCCACTCTGACAACAGCCCAGATTCAACTCCTTGAAGGATATCTCGCATGGAAATGGGGCATCCAAGGAAATCTCCCCACAGGGCATCCATATAAAAATGCTGCACCCTAAAGAATAGGAAATGTCACAGGCTGTTTTTCCTCCGACAACAGCCACACAACTTCTGATAAACACGCTAACTTCTTCAAAAATAGTGTATTTACCAGCAATTTCAACAATTGGCGCAGGGAAACTCTATTCCATTAAAGACATCTGTGGAAATGCCGCCAGGTCCTCTATTTTTGTTTCTACGACGGGCCTCGATGTCTTAGAAAATTCTGCGCGAGGCTCTACTACCTATGCCCTCATGTCAACAAATTTCCAATCTGTCCTTTTGGCTTCTGACGGGCAACTGAATTGGATGATTCTCCAGAATTACACTGCGAATCTCATTGTACGAGCGGGATTCACACCGACTCAAATCACAGGTCTTTTTGCGTGGTTTGACCCCAGCGATGGAAACACATTTACTCTTTCTGGAACAACTGTTACACAGTGGAGAGACAAATCTGGAAATGCATATCACATGGCACCACTGTCTGGACTCGCAAATGGGGTAGTCCAAACAGGATACCAAAATGGAAGAGATGTTGTCAACTTTTCTGGAAATAACATTTATCGTGCGCCAACGGGGAGTGGTCGGTATCCGAGCGATGTGTATATTGTGATTGCGATAAAAAATATCGCAGCGAGAAGTGATTGTGTGGGTATGGGAGAAGTAGGGTCTGACTCCTTTAACAGTTTAACACTTGGAGAACACACGCAATATCGCTGGCACAATGGCTCTTCCAGTTTCAATCGCACTCCCGCATGCGTGTCGCCTGTCAACGAAACCTCCACTGGATTTTTGATTATGAATTGGAGCATTGCGAACAACAATTTCTTGATTCGCCGCAATGGAACACAGTTAGTCCAGACGGCTGCTTATACTTTTTCACTCAGCACCAACAGTGCTTTCCAACTGGGATTTCGTCACACAAACCTCTCTTCTCCTGATATTGCGTTTAATGCGTATGTTGCGGAGATTGTCATGTATACTACGCAATTGGCAACTGAGAATCGGCAAAAGGTAGAGGGATATCTTGCGTGGAAATGGGGACTCCAAGGTAGTCTCCCCGCAGGTCATCCCTATTCGACCTTCTCTCCCTAAGTGTCCTCACTGTAAAGGGCGATGGCCCCGCCGTCCATCAGCCGTATTTCCTTGATTCCATCTTCAAAGTCATCGTTCAGAATCATGACAGGCGCCTGTCCGCCAAGTGCATTCCGCATCTTTGTAAGTTCCTCGAGGACGACATCCACTGTGAGAGTCTTGCAACCCATGAATCGCACATCCTTTGGAAGATTGTAGGTTGCTACGGTATCTTCAGGAAGATGCTGGAGAATGAGAGGTTCACGAGGCTTCGTGGGCCACTTGTCAGGGTCACCAAAGCTCTCCAGTTCATCCAAGCTGAACCAGCGAAGGGGCATGGCAAGACCGAGGCGGGTCTCATCAATCCGAATTTGCTGCTTGCAAATCTCTGCCCTCTGCTTCTTTGAAGTCTTGATTCCCTGGGATTCAAAGTCCTGGTACTTCTTCACAAGGGAATCATAGGTAAACTCAAGATTCTGAAGCGGTGTCATTCTAGCCATCCACTCCACGCCCCACCCTTTTCAATTTTATATCGCCGTGTGGTTGGATGTTCGCCCAGCACTTCTCACCTGAAAAGAGATGCAGAAGGTTGTTACGACAAACGCCAAAGCCACCGCACCCGTGACAGTTCCTCCTCCAGGAGCCCCCTCGGCCCTCGCACCGAGTGCTCTCACAACCACGGGAGCTGGCTCCGCCCTCCAGGCCGCTCCGAAAAACAGAAAAGAGCGCATTGTCCGCATAGAAATCAATAGCAACGACCGCGATTTCAAGACCTATCCGAGCCCCGCCGATTTTCAGTGGCTCTGCCCCTATCCGCTCAAGAACATTACATCGATGGTGATTGTCGGTGGCACAATTCCAGTGCCGATTTACACAATTGACGAACCTTACAATAGTTTCACGTTTGACACGGGCACCGCGAAAGTGACACTCACCTTTCCACCCGGTCTCTACACACCCCTCCTCTTCGGTCCCGCTTTCAAGCAACTTCTGGATGCCGCAGATGGAGTGAATACGTATACTGTAGTTGTGAACCCGATTACCCAGATTCTCGAGGTAACGAGCAGCGGCCTGAATAACTTTGGATTCTGCTTTGGGACAGGGCAATTCGTAAATACGTTCAATCCTGGATTCGCGACAATGAAAAATCCTGGATACCAGCTCGGATTCAATGACAAAGACGCCTATCAAGTGGGAGGCACGCTGCGAGCCCCGTATCCTGTGAATCTGAATCCCGTCCAGCGCATCTATCTCTACATGAATTACGACACCACCATAGATTTGCGCTCGGTAGTCTTAGCAGGAGGTCGCAAATCACCCTCTGCGATTCTGTATTGTACCGACCAGGACACGTTGGCCTACTTGACAAAAAGCCTCAACAAAGACACCTATGAAAATGTGATTACTCCTGGCTTAATTGTTCCACGCATCCGCACGATTTCCGTGAGCTTGCGAGACCAATTCGGCAATGTTCTCAATACAAACAATCGACCGGTTACCCTTTTGATGGAGGTGACTGTGCTGGAGTAGAGGTCTTGCGTGCCTCCCACCACGCACGGAATCCACGACTCCGCTCGACAGAATAGGAAGTCGCGAGCATTTCCACCGCAATGTCATGCCCCGTCTTCTCTTCTTCGGTAAGGGTGGCAAGATAGAGGGGCACAGCCTCCTTCATCTCCATCCACTCCGCATAGGCTTTGGTCTCTGCTGCCGATGTCATTCTACGTATCCCTTGTAAGGAATAGCATGACATCAATTTTACCTCGGGCTGATGTAGAGATGGATGCTCGTATCCTACGCATTCAAACTCCAGACGATATGCTGGACCTTCTAAAAGACAAGGGTCGCCCCCTCGGCTCTTTTCACAAAGGTGATACGATTCATGTGTGGAACAAGATGCGAAAGGGGTATTCCTATGTGTTGGAGGAAGAACCGGGAACGAATATGGCTCCGGACTTCAAGCCGTACATGAGCCCTGGAGAGGTGCTGGCTCTCGGGGCGTTTGAGGGAAAGTATTTGAATGATTGCGTGTTGGAATATCCTGCGGAGTGGTTTCTGCGTGCGATTGCGCTTGACAAGTTGCGACCTGGAGACCCGGACGTGTCCGTGAATTACTTTCAGATTCTGTCTCGCTTGCCGTTGTCTCAGTGGCGGACGAATGGCTGGGTCCCAGGTGGAAAGAAGGCGAAGCAGTATCCTTTGCTGTCGGATGCGAGTGTGAACCCGGATGAGAGGGGATGGTTCCAATGGTATTGCCGGTATTGGATGGGTCGGAGAATTCCAGAGCTTGATGCGATTCAAATCAAGCGTTGGAAGGCGTTTGTACGACATGCGGGGGCGATTAAGGCGAATTGTGGGCGGGGAGTCGTGTCGTGTCGACCGCGGCAACGGCAAGCGCTACTCCACTGGGCTCACAATCCGTTTGTTTAACGGCTTCGTCGCGGTTCTTAACGGCGGGTCGCGGTTCTTAACGGCGCTGGGAGCGGCGGGAGGCCTTGCGCTGCTGGCGGTTCTTGCGAGTCGCCACGGCGTTCTGACGCTGCTTGCGCTGACGCTGCTGGCGGTTCTTACGCGTGGACTTGCGCTGCTTGCGGGAGGTGGCCTGGCGGGTATTCATTTATATTCGGGGTTTAGATTCTTTGTGAGAGCCCGACAGAGAAAGCAAAAATATCTCACGCAAGAATATAGAATGTTCGGATTTGGTAAAAGTTCAGGTGCGGCCGCTGGAAGTGGTGCGGGCTCGGGAACTTCTGGCGCAGGCTCGGGATTTGTCTACAGTGGACCTTCTGTGACGGGTGCTGCCGCATTGAGTCCCGCATTGATTGAGGACCATCGTCTGGGAAAGCTCAAGGCTGAAGTGATGACGGAGCTGAATCGTCTGCTGAGAGCCTATGAGTCTGTGAGGCGCTCGGGCAGTAGCAAGGAACAGGAAGAAACAATGCAGACGCTTGTACCGCAAATCTTCCGTGTCTACATCCACTATGATTTGGTTCGTCGTCTCAAGGGTGAGGCCAAGGGAACTGCTATCGTGAAGGACAAGCGCCCTGCCAATCAGAGTCAGATGATGACTGCATTCTCAGAGTCTGCCTACTTTGGCTTAATCCAAAGAACATCCTGGATTCCCACAGGCACCTCTATGCCTCCCAGAGACACTCGCCTTGTGAATGAAATCGCAATGACGTATCCTGATGCTGCGGCCGAGTATGGCTTGGAATATGATGGTACTGAAGGAGCCGGCGAACCTGCCATCGATGTTGATAGGGCCGATGCTCTCGTCCAGGAGATTCAGGCTGAGAAAGCTCGTGAAGACTCTAGCTACGATGGAACTCAGTTTACCTACAGAGGCCCGCGTGTCGAGTATGGCGGCATGGGTGCGATTGCCGAGAATGGCAATGAGGACAATGGCGGAGGTGCTGGCTCGTCATCATCCTCTTCGTCTAGCAGTGCGGGAGCCGCCATGGGGAACCAGGGCGGAGGCCGTCGTCGTCGCCGCGGAGGTCGCAAGGGTGCTCGCAAGACACGCAAGGGTGGACGGAAGGGGCGCAAGGGTGTTCGCAAGGGAACTCGTCGCCACTAAAGAGTAGATATATGTAAACATCATTTTGTAGTCTTCACAGCGTGAACTCTACAAAATGGTCCAAATCCCCTGATATCTTTACAATTTCAGATAGTTCTTAATTGTATATACAATGCTAAATAAGACGCCTCCCCAGAGAGAATCTAGAATACCGAATCCGAGTTGATACTTCGCAAAGGTTGCGTAATTTGTGAAATCGTAGACCGCGTAGACGGAAAGTCCCAGTACAAACGCCTCCAGTGTTGACTTCGGAAGTGTTGCGAGGTATCCGAGTGCGAGATACACTACGAGAGCAGCCTCCCATCGGAACACGGCGTCCGTTCCTTTCTGAATCGTGCGAATCATCGCACTCGTATACGGTTGGACTGCGAGGAGCCAGGGTAAATCTACAAGCAGTATAAGTACGCTCAGTCTGACAATTCGGAAAAGGGAGTCCATTTCTGTCCTCGGATGCGGTTTTCCGCAGGATTCGGTTTCACCTTCTTCAAACAAGAACAATGTCAGATGTTGTCCGCCTCGAAGGATTCTCCACACCACTCAAAGGCAAATCCCTCTGGCTCTGTGGTTCTCCCACAACCTTGGAACAACTTGTGACAAATCGTCTCGCAGTGCTAGAAGAGGAGCTTTTGGGACGGGGTCGTACGATTCTGATGCTCCACAACACAGCCGCAATTCCTCTTCGCTGGACCCACAAACTCAAATGGGACGCCGTGTTTCGCATTCGGGATTCTCATGATTTACGAATCGCCGCCTCCTACACCCAGAATGCCGCGAAACCAGTTCGGGTTGTCTGGATTGGAGATGAGCCTCCCGTCGCATTGTGTACGTTGTTTGCGAATTCAGACGTATCCTTCATTGTCGGAAGCATCACCTTTCCGCGGGGGAGCTGGGGAGCGATTTTCTGGCATCCGAGTGCCGAGCAGAAACAGATTGAGGAAGCTCTCGCACCCCGCATCGGACTCCCCGCCGTTCAGAAACTGAATCTCGGAGCGGTTCTGCGGGAACTCCGTGCGTCGA
>JACCDX011065145.1_pt1 | contig 68133 bp, 65 predicted proteins | sample 7449681 | NCBI WGS metagenome assembly JACCDX01 (sample SAMN15323450, study PRJNA562643) | freshwater metagenome | isolation source: river surface water | place: USA:Blue River Watershed | collected 2017-08-18
AAGCCTCCGACAAGGCGGCGATGGGCATCATCGCCGACTGCTTCCCCGGACGCAAGATCGTGGGGATCGACTGCCGCCTGCTGCTGATCGAAGGCGGCGCGTTGCACTGCCTCAGCCAGCAGCAGCCAGCGTAAGAGTTCAGAGTACGGAGTACAGGGTACGGAACAGGGGACAAGGGTCGTTGAATCCTCGTTCACCTGCCTCTCTGTACTCGGTACTCCGTACTCTGTAATCTTCCCCTCGCACTCTCACTTCTTCGGCTGGATCTTCGACGCGCACCCGCACCCGCCGGCGCACCCGCCGTCCTTGCGACGCCGCGCCGCGGCGAGCCAACGGCGCAAGAGCCAGCCGGCCGCAACGCCGACGATGGCGCCGATGAGGACGGCTTCGAGGTTCATGCGAGTCGGCTGACGCCTTGATAGACGGCCACGGCCATGACCCAGGCCAACGCCGTCATGTAGAGGAAGGAGATCGCGGCCCACTTCCAGCCGCCCGTTTCCTGAGCCAAGGTCGCGACGGTGGGCCCGCACTGCGAGCAGAGCGCGAAGAACACCATCAAGGCCAGCACCGCCGCGAGCGAGAAGATCGGGGTCCCGAGGCGCGGGCCTTCGGTCCACTTGGCGTCGCGCATCACCTGCTGGAGGTGCTGGCTATCCGCCTCGGCCCCTTCGCCGACGGAATAGGTGACGCCCAACGTGGAGACGATGACCTCGCGGGCGGGGAAGCTGGCGAGCACGCCGACGGTGATCTTCCAGTCGAAGCCGCACGGGTCGAAGATCGGCTGCACGCTCTTGCCGAAGCGACCCATCCACGACTGCTCGATGTAGGCGGACTGGACTTGGGCGTCGACGACCTCGGCGGCGACGCCCGGGGAGGCCGCCCGGATGCGCTGCTCGACCGCGGGGTCGCGCGGGAAATAGGACAACGCCCAGACGATGATGGTGATGGCGAAGATGACCGTGCCGGCCTTCGAGATGAATTCCGCGGCGTTCTGCCACATGCGCCAGAGGACGTCGCGGGGTTTGGGCATCTGGTAGCGCGGCAGTTCCAGGACGAACGGCTGGGGCTTCACCTTGAGCACGAAGCGGGTCAGCACGAAGGCGGTCGGGACGGCGAAGAGCAGCCCGACGCAGTGCATGCCGACCATGACCACGGATTCCCAACCCGGCCCGTAGAGCGGGCCGATGAAGGCCGCGCACATCAAGGCGTAGATGGGGAAGCGCGCGGAGCAACTCATGAACGGCACCGCGAACGCCGTGGCCAAGCGGGCCTTGGGGTCTTCGATCGTGCGGGTCGAAAGCAGGCCGGGGATCGCGCAGGCGAAGCCGGACAGCATCGGCACGAAACTCTTGCCGTTGAGGCCGCACCAACTGAACAAGCGGTCCATGATGAACGCCGCGCGGGCCATGTAGCCGCTATCCTCCAAGATGCTGACGAACAAGAACAGGATGAGGATCTGCGGCAGGAAAGCCAGGAAGGCCCCGACGCCGCCGATCATGCCGTCGGTGACCAAACTCTGGAGCATCGGCATCCCGTCGAGCGTCGGCGCCACCCCGGCCTTGAGCCAATCGACGCCGCCGGAGATCCACGCCATCGGGAATTTGGCCAACCAGAAAACCGCGGCGAACATCCCCAACATGATGCCCGCAAAAACGACGGGGCCGAACACGCGGTGGAGCAGGACCTGGTCGACCGCGGCGCTGCCACCCGCAGGGTTGCCGCCGCCTTGCACGACGCCTTCGAGGAGCTTGCGGAGTCGTTCGTAGTGGATGAGCGGCTCCGCCGCCAAAGGGTTGTAGCCGGCGCGACGAACCTTGTCGCGGGCCGCACGAATGACGGGTTCGCGACGCGACGCTTCCCAACCGAGACGTTGCCCGACGGAAGTCGTCGAATCGAACAGGAGCCGCTCCACGTCCGCGCGCGGCGGCGTCCGCCCGAGGTCTTTGGCGACGGCGGCGGAGACGTCGGACAACGCTTCCTCGACCAAGGCGGGCCACTCGACCGCGGGCATCCGCACACGCGCCCGGAGGGCTTCTCCGATGGCGCGGCGGACCGCGGCGATGCCTTCGCCTTTCCAAGCGGAGGTGAGCACGACGGGCACGCCGCCCAAGCGCCGCGACAACAGCTCGGCGTTGATCTTCAGGCCTTGCTCGGCGGCCACATCGGCCTGGTTCAAGACCAACGCGACCGGCAAGCCCAACTCGGAGAGCTGCGAAGCGAGGAAGAGGTTGCGCAACAGGTTCGTCGCGTCGACGACGACGACGACCGCATCCGGACGGCGGTCATCGGCCAAGTGGCCCGAGAGGGCATCGATGACGACCTGCTCATCGGGCGAGGAGGCGGAAAGCGAGTAGAGCCCGGGGAGATCGACGAGCTCGACCTTCAGGCCGTCGCCGCAATCACACTGCCCGGACTTGCGGGCCACGGTGACGCCAGGGTAGTTGCCGACGCGCTGACGCAGGCCGGTGAGGGCGTTGAACAACGTCGACTTCCCGGTGTTCGGGTTGCCGACCAAGGCGACCGTCAGGCCTGGCTCCGCGGCGCTCATGCTTGGGGGCGGGGCCGCTGGATCGGGCAATCCGCGGCCACGTCGATGAGGATGTTCTGGGCCTCGGTCAGGCGGAGGCTCACCACTTGACCGGCGAACTCGATGGCCAAGGGGTCGCCCAAGGGAGCTTTCCGGACCAACTTCAGCACCATCCCCGGGAGGAGCCCAAGCGCCATGAGACGCTGATCCACCGACCGCTCAGGATTGAGGGACGTCAATTTGCCGTATTGGCCGGGCAGCAACTGGGACAGCGGTGTCACGCTTATTGAGAATGATTCTCAAGAAGTTAGCGGTCAGGGGGGCATTGTCAACGCCTGCCTAGGGGTTTTGGGCAAATGCGTTGCCTGCGTAGGCAGGGTTTGCCTCTCTCTTATAGCCCCTGCCCCATGAAAACGCCTCTGCCCGTCCCGGATTCGACCCCCCATGTCCCGGAAGCCATGCACACCGGCGGGATCGGCGGGCACCCCAAGGGCCTGAGCAACCTCTTCTTCGCCGAACTCTGGGAGCGCTTCTCCTACTACGGGATGCGGGCGCTGTTGATGCTCTTCATGATCGCCCCGATGGCCGCCGGCGGCCTGGGCTTCACGCAGCAGCAAGCGGCGGCGGTGTACGGCAACTACGTCATGTCGAGCTACATGCTCTGCATCCTCGGCGGCTTCATCGCGGATAACTTCATCGGCGCCCGCCGCGCGGTCCTCATCGGGGGCTTCGTCATCACCGCCGGACACTACACCCTCGCGCTCAATTCCGTCACGGCCTTCTACGTCGGCCTCATCCTGATCGCGGTGGGGACGGGCTTGCTCAAGCCGAGCATCAGCACGCTGGTCGGCGGACTGTACGCCCGCGGCGACGCCCGGCGCGACGCCGGCTTCTCGCTCTTCTACATGGGCATCAACATCGGGGCCTTCGCCGCGCCCTTGGTGACCGGGTACTTGGCCCAAGACGCCGGCTTCAAGGAAATCCTGACGGCCTGGGGTTTTGATCCCGCGCACTCTTGGCACTGGGGCTTTGGCGCGGCCGGGGTCGGGATGACGCTCGGGATGTGGGTCTACGTGCGGCGACTCAGCTGGGTCAGCCATGTCGGCGACGCGCCCGCCGCGCACCACCCGCGCCCCTGGGAACGCCTGGCGCTCGTCACGCTCGGCACCATCGCGCTGCTCTACCTGATGATGAAGTCCGACGAGTACGTCTGGCTGGCCTACGCCATCTACTCCCTGCCGATCCTCGTGGTGCTCTATTTCGGCGTCTTCCGCAAGGACGACGACAGCAAGCGCATCGCCGCCATCGGCGTGTTCTTCATCGCCGCGGTCCTCTTCTGGGCGGTCTTCGAACAGGCGGGGACGACGCTGACGTTGTTCGCGGATGAACTCACGCGCACCGAGATCCTCGGCCAACCCTTCCCCTCGTCCTGGTTCCAATCCGTCAACGCGCTCTTCGTGATCGTGCTCGCCCCGGTCTTCGCGTGGCTCTGGGTGGCGTTGGGCACCCGCCAGCCGTCGGTCGCGCTGAAGTTCGTCTTCGGGCTGATCTTCCTCGGACTCTCCTTCGCGCTCATGGTCCCGGCCGCCCAAGGCATCGTCGCGGGCAAGGTGAGCCCTTGGTGGCTGATCGGCGTCTACTTCCTGCAGACGTTGGGCGAGATGTGCCTCAGCCCGGTCGGCCTGAGCACGATGAGCAAGCTCGCGCCGGCGCGCCTGACGGGGCTCGTCCTCGGCGTCTGGTTCCTCGCGACGGCCCTGGGCAACAAGCTCTCGGGGACGTTGTCCGCCGATTTCTCGTCGAAGGATCCCGCCGCCCTCGCGAGCTTCTTCAGCAACCAGGCCATCGTGGTGGGACTCATGGCCGTCGTGCTGCTCGCGCTCGTGCCGTGGGTGCGACACCTGATGGGCAAGGAACACCACTGAGCATGACGGACCCGGCGCCCTTCGTGGAGGAACCGACGGCGGAACGGCCGGACGCGGAGGAACGGCGCTGGGCGATGGTAGGGTTCCTATCGTTGGTCGTCGCAGGATTAGGCTGGCTGCTGACCTGGGCGCTGCCTCCGCTCTACGAAGGCTTCTTGATGCACGCGCCGGCGGTCGCGACCGTCACGGGGCGGGAGACGCAGGTCCGGCATGTGCGGGACGAAGGCCGGCGCGAAACGGACTTCCATCGCATCACCTGGACCGACGACCGCGGAGGCGAACACCGCGACCTTCTGGAAGTCGGTTGGCGGACCTACGCGCCAGGGACCAAAATCGAAGTCCTTTACGCGCTGTCGCCCGACGGCTCCACGCGCATGGTCTGGGAACGACGGCTGCATCCGGCGTTGATCCTCCTGGGCCTCTTGATCGCCACGGCATCCGTGACCTTCGTCGTGATGTGGATTCAAGCGCTACGCGCCGTCCTTAGAGGTCGGCCTGCACCCGCACCGACACCGGGCAGTGATCCGAGCCCGTGACCTGGTCATGGATCTCGGGCTGCGCGAACTTGAGCCCATCGGACGTCAGGCAGTAATCCAAGCGCCACCCGATGTTGCGGGCGCGGATGCCGGGGCGATAGCTCCACCAACTGTAGCGTTGGCCGAGCTTGGGGAACTGCGCGCGGAAGGTGTCCGTGAAGCCGTGGTCGTTGAGCAACGTCCCGAACGACTCACGCTCTTCGTCGGTGAAGCCGGCGTTGCGGCGGTTGGTGGCGGGGTTGGCCAGGTCGATCTCGGCGTGGGCGACGTTGAGGTCGCCGCAGACGACGACGGGCTTCTTCTTCGCCAGCTTGGCGAGGTGTTTCCGGAAATCGGCATCCCACTGCAGGCGGTAGTCGAGGCGTTCCAGCTCGCGCTGCGAGTTGGGCACGTAGGCGCTGAGCACGTAACACCCGGCGAACTCCGCGGTCACGACGCGGCCTTCACGCGGGTGATCGCCCGGGAAGTCCGTCGCGACCGACAACGGCGCGGTCTTCGACAGGATGGCCGTGCCCGAGTAACCCTTCTTTTCGGCCTCGTGCCAAAACTGGTGCGGGAACGCGAGGCCGAGCGTGCGCGCCGTCGCCGTCTCGCACTTCGTCTCCTGCAGGCACAGGACATCGGGAGCGGCGGTCGCGATGAAATCCGCCAAGCCCTTGCCCAGGGCCGAGCGGACCCCGTTGACGTTCCACGAGAAGATCTTGGCGGAACTCACTTGGCGGGCTTCTTCTTGGCGTCCGCGGCTTCCTCCGGGGTCGCCCTGCGACCGAAGAGCGAATTCATCTTCTCGTCCAAAGTATCCTTGGGGCGCGGCGTCGGCTTGGTCGTCGGCGTCGTCGTCGGCTTTTCGGTCACGACCGGCGCGGGCTTCTCGACGGGCGCCGGCGCGGTGGGCAGCGGGGCGGTGGGCAGCGGGGCGATCGGCGGGACGTACGGGCGATCGGTCTTGTAGGGCGCGGGAATCGTGCTGCCCTTGTCGGCGAGTTCGGCGATCTTGCGGCGGACCCCGGCTTCGAAGTCCGTGAGCTTCTGGTCGATTTCGAACTTCAGGCCTTGGGCGCGCACCTCGAGCGTACCGTCGCCGAGCACCTTGGATACCTGCAGCACATCGCCTTCGGCCAAGGGGATATCCGCGACCTTCTTCCCCTTCTCCATCAAGGCCGTGCTGGTCGCGGTCGTCACCAGGACGGAAGGCGGCCAGAAAATGGGGCGGGCGTTGAGCGCGGTGTAATCGAGCTTCTGGCCGGCATCGGCCTTGGGCTTGGGCTCCACCTTGGCGACGATGTCGCTCGGCTTCGCGGGCTCCTCGGTCATGGGCTTGGCCGGCTCGGTCGGCTTGGCGACGGGCTCTTCCACCTTCGCCACGGGTTCGGCCGGCTTGGCCGGTTCTTCGACCTTCGCGACCGGTTCCGCGGGCTTGGTGGGTTCGGCCGGCTTGGCGGGTTCCTCCACCTTGGCGACGGGTTCGGCCGGCTTGGCCGGCTCCTCGACCTTCGCCACCGGTTCGGCGGGTTTGGCCGGCACATCAACCGCGACGACGGTCCCACTCGGTACGTTCGTGAACGTCGCGGTAAACGTCGGGAGGAAGAAAAGGATGGCCACGGCGCCGACGAGGGCGCCGAGCAGGAAGACCATCAGGTGACGGAAGAAGGCTAACATGAGGGAAGTATATTAGGAGCCGGCCTTGATTTCAATCACGTCGTGCGGCGCGGCCTCACGTTGGCCGGCGGGCGTCACGCGAATGTAACGGGCGTTGGCACGATGTTCCGTCAGGTTCCGGGCGCCGAGGTAACCCAATCCGCTCTGGACGCCGCCCGCGAGGGTGCCGAGCACCTGATCGACGGTGCCGGAGACTTCCTTGAGCGCTTCGATGCCTTCGGCCGCCACCTTGTTGAACTTGCCGGCGGCGGAATGGCCATAGCGGGAAGCGGAACCTTTGCGCATGGCCTCATGCGAACCCATGCCGCGGTATTCCTTATAGGTCTTGCCGTTGATCTCCATCAACTTGCCCGGCGCCTCGCGGCTCCCGGCGAGGAGGCCGCCGAGGATGACCACATCGGCCAGCGTGAGGGCCTTGACGATGTCACCGCTCTTCGTGATGCCGCCGTCGGCGATGATGCGGACGCCCTTGCGCTTGGCCGCCTGCGAGGCGACGTACAAGGCGGTGAGCTGGGGGATGCCCACGCCCGCCACGATGCGGGTGGTGCAAATGGAGCCGGGACCCTGGCCGATCTTGACGGCATCGACGCCCGCGTCGGCGAGGAAGGCCACCCCGTCGCCGCTGGTGACGTTGCCGGCGATGAGCGTGAGGTCTTTGTGCTGCTTGCGCAGCAGGCGGATGGCGTCACCGACGCCCTTCGTGTGACCATGCGCCGTGGAGACGGCGAGGGCATCGGCGCCTTCCGCGACGAGGGCCGCGGTGTGGGCGAGGAAGCGGTCGCGGTCGATTTCGCCTTCCGGCGTCCGCGGGACGGAGATCGCCACGCCGACGCGCAGGCGGAAATCGCCGTCGCGGGTCGGGCGCACGTGCGCGCGGGATTCCTCGGAGATGCGTTCGATGTCGCTCAGCGTGAACAAACCGCGCAGGCGGTTCTTGGCGTCGACGACGAGGAGCTTGTTCTGACCGACGTGTTCGGAGAAGAGGCGGTCGGCCTTGGCGATGGGATCCTTCCCGAGGTCCTTCTCGAAAACCGAGAAGACCTTGTCCCGCGGAATCATGACCTCGGCGACCTTCCGCTGGCCGTGGCGTTCCTTGACGGCGCTGCCGGGCAAGAGACCCATGAGGGTGTTGTCGCGCCCGACGACCGGGAAGGTGCTGAAGGCGAGACCATCGGCTTCGATGCGCAGCAGGACTTCGGCGATGGTATGCTCGGGGGAGACCACCGCGGGGTCGCCGATCATCCCATGGATGTGGTTCTTCACGCGACGGACCTCCGCGACCTGCTCCTCCTGCTTCATGTTGTAGTGCAGGAGGCCGAGGCCGCCGTTCAAGGCCATCGCGATGGCCATGCGGTGCTCGGTGACCGTGTCCATGTCCGAGGACAGGATCGGCAAGGACAGCGGGAGCGCGTCGGACAAGGAGGAATCCAGGCGGGTCATCCGCGGCAAGACCTCGGAGTAACGCGTCGCCAGGGAGACGTCGTCGTAGGTCAGGCCCAGCCCGGCATTGGCCAAGAAGAACTTGTCCGCGGAGAGGTAAAAGCGTTCGTCGAGGGAAACGCGGCCCTTGTTTTTAGAGGAGGCCATAGCAGGTCGGTTTCCCCAAAGGGTGTTAGGCAGGCTACGGTGGGCTGGCAATTTGTTTTTGCGGCTAAGGGTTATTTAAGGAACGATCGGCCCATGATTGACGGCAAATTCGAATTCAAGCGGGTGCGGCGACGCTTTCGGCACCCCTTGCGGACGGGCCTGGGCGAGGTCGAAGCCGTCGAACGCATCCTGCTGCGGTCTCAGACCCAAGCAGGCTTAGGTTACGGCGAAATCGCCCCGTGGCCCGGCTTTCCCACCGAAACCACCGAGACCGCGCTCGAGGTCCTCCGTTCGGCCCAAGGAAACCTGTCCCACCTCACCGCCGTGGTCGAAGCCTCGCCCCAGCTCCCTTGCCTAGCGGCCGCCCTCAGTTCCTGCCGCCACTGGGCGGCCATCGCCGCCTTGCGCGGTGGCCTTCCCTGCGCTGGGTTGACCACGCCGGACGGCGCGGACTGCGGGCAAAAACACGCCGAGGGTTTCCGCACGCTGAAGGTGAAGATCCTGCCCACCACCGACATCGCCGAGGTGCGCAGCCTGTTGGCGCGTTTCGACGGGACCTTGCGCTTGGATGCCAACGCCTCGCTCGATTTGGCGGCGGCGCGGACGTGGTTGGAGTTCGTGCGCAGCGAACCACGGGTGGAATTCCTGGAACAGCCGCTGCCGGTCGGCCACGCCGGCTACGCCTCGCTGGGCACGGCCAAGGTGGCGCTCGACGAATCCTTCCTGACGCCGGCGGGGCTGGCGTGGGATGGGCCGGTGGTGGTGAAGCCGCTCTTGGTCGGCGACTGGGATCGGTTCCGCGCCTGGCGCCAAGGCGAACCGGGCCGCCGCGTGGTCTATTCTTCCTGCTTCGAAACCGCCATCGGCCGACAAGGCGCGCTCTGGTTGGCGGCCCAAGACGGCGCGCCCACCGCCGTCGGCTTCGACACGCTGGGCCGCTTCGAAAGGGATGGCCGTGACCGCCATGTCGGCGGACCCTCGGCCCACGGGGCGCCGGACCTCGACTGGGAACAATTCTGGCAAGAACTCACATGAACGCCGTCGCCATCTTCTCCCCCGATCACGCCACCTACTTGGCGGAAATCGCCGCAGCTTGGGGCGCCGAACGGCCGGTGTTCCTCGGCAACCCACAATGGGGGCCCGCCGAAATGGCGGACGCCGCCCGCCTCATCCCCGCAGGCACGGAGGTCGTGGGCGCCGCCTTCACGCCGACCGGACCAGCTCCGGCGGATTGGCCCGCGAGCGGCCGCGGCCACACGATGATTCCCACCGGCGGCACGGGCGGGGTCGTGAAATTCGCGGTGCATGACCCGGCCTCGCTGGCCGCGGCGGTGCGCTCCCTGTGCGACTACCTGGTGACGCGCGGACTGTCACCGACGCTGCACACGGTGACCTTGACGCCCCCTTGGCACGTGAGCGGACTGATGCCCTTCGTACGTGCCGCCTTGACCGGTGGACGGCACCTCGTCCTCGACGGACGCTTCCCCGCCGGCGCGCCGCTGCCGTCCGTCAAACTCCCGACCGACGGCACGCGCATCGCCTCCTTGGTCCCGGCCCAGCTCCTCCGCGTCCTCGCGCACCCCGCCGGCGAAGCGTGGCTCAAGCGCTTCCACGTCGTGTTGCTCGGTGGGTCCGCCGTCCCGGCGGCCTGCCTCCGCGAAATCCGCGACCGGCGGCTTCCCGTCTTCCTGACCTATGGCATGACCGAAACGGCCGCGGCCTGCGCCGTGTGTCCGCCCGAAACGATCTGGAAAAACCAGCCACCGCGCGGGGTGCCGTTGCCGAGGGTCCACTTCGGACTCGCGGGCGACATCCTGACCGTCGCGACGCCGGCGCTCGCCCGGGCCATGTGGCCGAACGCGGCGCTCTCGCACAATGGCCATCTCACGCAGGACCGGGCGGAGCTCGGCGCCGACGGCACCATCCGCATCCTCGGTCGCGCCGATCGGGTCATCGTCTCCGGCGGCGAAAAGATCGACCCCAGCCGCGTCGAAGGCGTCTTCGCCGCCTGTGCGTCCACCCATGTGCTGGGCGTACCCGACCCGCAGTGGGGCGAGCGCGTGGTCGCGTTGGTCATCGGGGCGGCCGAGCTCGAGCCGGCGCTGCGTCGCCTGGCCGAACGCCTGGAACCCGCCGCACGCCCGAAGCACTACGTCTTCGTCGCGGAGGTGCCCACGGATGCCCGGGGCAAATTGGACCGCACCGCCGCGCGGCGGCTGTTCGGCGCTTAGGCGCGGACGGCTTTCCAGACGCGCAGGCAGGACTCCACGAGCGCGGGGAAGTCGGCCAGCGGGACCTGCGAAGGACCATCGGAAATCGCCTTCGCGGGATTCGGGTGCGTCTCCATGAAGAGGCCATCCGCGCCGGCGGCGAGGGCGGCCTTGGCGAGGACCGGCACGAACTCGCGCTGACCACCCGAAGAACCACCGGCGGCGCCGGGGAGCTGCACGGCATGCGTGGCGTCCATGATCGTCGGGTGACCGAAGCCGGCCATGATCGGGAAGGAACGCATGTCGACGACGAGGTTCTGGTAACCGAAGGTCGTGCCGCGGTCCGTCTGCCAGATTTCGGCGGCGTGGGCGCCTTCGAGTTTGTCGACGACGAAGCGCATCTCGAACGGCGAAAGGAACTGGCCCTTCTTCACGTTGACGACCTTGCCGGTCTTGGCGGCCGCGACGAGGAGGTCGGTCTGGCGGCACATGAACGCCGGCACCTGCAGCACATCGACGACCTTGCCGACGGCTTCGCACTGTTCCGGGCCATGGATATCGGTGAGGACGTTGAAGCCGAAATCCTTCTTCACCATCGCGAGCAATTCGAGCCCCGCCTGCATGCCCGGACCACGATCGCCGGACAGCGAGGTGCGGTTCGCCTTGTCGTAGGAACCCTTGAAGATGATGTTCAGTTCCGGGTGCTTGGCCGCCAAGGCCTTCAGCTCGGTGGCGACGGTCCGGCAATTGGACTCGGACTCCAGGGAGCAAGGGCCGGCGATGAGGAGGAGGCGGCGTTTGTCGTGCAGCATGCCTCTCTAATAGGAGGGCAAACCCCGGCAGGGCGAGCCGTAACCCGCCGTCAGCGCCCCAACCACTTCAGGACCTCGGCCAAGGAGCGCGTGTTGAGCACCTGCTCGCTGGTCAACCAGCCCTTGCGGGCGATGCGGACGCCATGGGCGGCGAACGCCAGCTGCTCGGTGTCATGGGCGTCGGGGTTGATGGACGTCAGCACGCCCTTCTCCGCCGCGCGCCGCCACCAGCGCCAATCCATGTCGAGGCGCCAAGGGTTCGCGTTCAGCTCGATGATCGTGTCGTTGGCCGCCGCCGCGTCGATGACCTTGGCGATGTCGAGGTCGTACGGCTCGCGCTTGTTCAGCAAGCGGCCCGTGAGGTGACCGACCATGTCCACGTGCTCGTTCTCGATGGCCTTGATGATGCGCGCCGTCTGGGTCTCGCGGTCGAGGCCGAAGCGGTTATGCACCGAGGCCACCACGAAATCGAGTCGGGCCAGGACGTCGTCCGCGAAATCGAGTTCCCCTTCGCCGAGGATGTCGACTTCGCTGCCGGTCAACACGCGGACCTTGAAGCGGCCCGAAGCATTGAGCTTCGCCACGGCTTCGAGCTGGCGGGCCAGCCGTTCTTCATCGAGGCCGCGGGCCTGGAAGCTGGACTTCGAGTGGTCGGAGATGCCGAGGTATTCCCAGCCGAGGCTCTCGGCGGCCGCCGCCATCTGCTCCAACGTATGGTCGCCGTCGGATTCCGTGGTGTGATTATGGAAGACCCCGCGGAGGTCGGCGAATTCCACGAGCCGGGGCAACTGGCCCTTCTCGCCCGCTTCGATCTCGCCATTGCCTTCGCGGAGTTCGGGCGGGATCCACGGCAGGCCGAGGGCAGCGAAAACCTCCGCCTCATCCTTGGCGCCGGGCGCGACGGCCGGGCCGCCTTCGAGGGACTTGAAACCCCACTCGCTCATGCTGAGGCCGCGCGACAAGGCGCGGTGCCGCATGGCGACGTTGTGCTCCTTGGAGCCCGTGAAGTGATGCAGCGCGAAATAGAACTGCTCGAGCGGGACGACGCGGAGGTCGGCCTGCAGGCCGCTCTCGAAGCGGACGCTCGATTTGGTTTCGCCGTGGGCGGTGACCTCCTTCACGCCCGGATAGCCCACGAACCACGCCATGATCGGCGCGGGGTCGGACGACGCGACGAGGAAGTCCAAGTCGCCGACGGTCTCGCGCGAGCGCCGCAGCGAGCCCGCGGATTCGGCGCGCTGCGTCTGCGCGAGGGCGCGCAAACCGGCGAGGATCGGCTCGGCGACTTCGGCCGCTTCGTACCAGCGGTGACGTTTGCCGTAGGCGACGCGGTTCTTGATGCCTTCGAGGATCTTGACCTGCGTCTTTTCGCCAAAGCCCTTGAGGTCGGCGACGGCCCCGCTGGCGCACGCGGCTTCGAGTTTGGCGAGGTCGTCGATGTTCAGCTGCGTCCAAAGCGCGCGGACCTTCTTCGGCCCGAGGCCGGGGATCTGGATGACCTCCAGCAAGCCGGGCGGAATGCTCGCCTTGAGCTTCTGGTGGAACGGCAGGACGCCATCGCGGTGGAGCGTGGTGATCTTGTCGACCAACGCCTCGCCCATGCCGGGGATTTCCTCCAGCTTGTGCGTGGCGATCAGCTCGCCCAAGTCCTCGGTGAGCGACTCCAACGTGCGCGCGCCGGACGAATACGCGCGGATCTTGAACGGGTTCTCGCCCGTCAGTTCGAGCAGCGTCGCGATCTCATCGAGGACCGCGGCGATTTCGGATTTGGCCATCATGGGTGCCGCGCTTTTTCCCCCTGGTAGATGCCATCGAGCGTGGCGAAGTCCGCCTCGCGGCTGCCGCTTTCGATGATGTGCTGGTAATCGCCGGCATGGGTCAGCTCCCATTCGGCGGCCTGGACGCGGCGATCGATCTCGTCGACCGGGTCGGTGCCGCGGCCGGTGAGGCGACGGCGCAGTTCGACCGGATCGAGGACGCGGACGAAGACCGTCACCAGGGCGGCGGCGAGGCGCGGGTTGGACGCCGCTTGGGCGCGGATGGTCGCGGCGCCTTGGACGTCGACGTTGAGCAGCGCGTCGAAGCCGGCGTCCAAATGGGCCGCGACGTCCTTGGCGCGCGGGCCGTAGAGGTTGCCATGGACGGTGGCGTGCTCGAGGAAGACGCCCGCGGCGATCTGCTTTTCGAATTCGGCCCGCGCCAAGAAGTGGTAGTCGACGCCATCGACCTCGCCGGGCCGCGGGGGGCGCGTGGTGCAGGTGATGACGCGACGGATGGCCTGCGGGTAGGCGTCCGTCAGACGGCTGCACAAGGTCGTCTTCCCGCTCCCGGCGGGCCCCGAAACCACGATGAGCAAAGGACGGCTCACGCGAGGCAGGTCGAATTGTAGAGACAAGCCAGACCCAGGACGAGGGCGAGCCCCCCGATGAGTTTGCGGCGCATCGGCGTGGCCAAGACCCAGTCGCACTGTTGGTTGAAGGCCACCGGCGAGGAGGCCCACCAGAGACCGAAGAGCACGAGGACACCGTACGACACCGACGCATCGAGGAGGCTCAAGGGGAGCTGACGATAGCCCGCATCCAGCGTCAGCCGGGCCAAGAAAAGCATGAGCACGCCCAAGCAGCGCACGGACAGGAAGTCCGGCATGTACAGGTAGGTCAACAAACCGGCCCCGACGAAGACGATCATCACCAAGTTGCGCGGGAGCCCCGCGAGGTCGGGCTCGGGCATCGTGTAGAGCTGCCAAGCGAACCAACCCACCGCGAGGGCGAGCAGGATGAGCGTGGCGGCGCGGTCGCGACGAAAGGAAACCAGCAGCGGGGAGCCGCTGAAGAGCAACCAACCGCCGAGGCAAAGGAAGGCGGCGAGGGCGTAATAGGCTTGGGCGAGCGTCACACCGTCAAATTAGGACAAGCCGACCGCCTGAAGCAACAAGGGAGGTTCAGCTCCGCGCGACCAATTCACGCTCCGCCCACCGGGCATGTTCCGCGACCATGGGATCCGCGTGTCCGAGCAGGGAGCGGATCGCGGGCAAGTCCGCCGCCGTCCCCGTATTCCCGAGGACCGTGAGGGCGTTGCGCTGCCAGCGACGGAGCCCCAAGCGCTTCACGGGTGTCCCGCGGAAGTGCTCGACGAATTGTTCCTCCGTCCAGGCCAAGGTCGCGCGGAGGTCGGGCAAGGCCCGCGGGGCGAAGCGCGCTTCCTGCGTGGCTTTGGCCCAACGATTCCACGGGCACACATCCAGGCACTCATCGCACCCGAAGACCCGGTCGCCGAGCGGGCGGCGGAATGCCTCCGGGATCGGCCCGTCGTGTTCGATCGTGAGGTAGGCCAAGCAGCGGCGGGCGTCCAATTGATAGGGCGCGACGATGGCGGCGGTCGGGCAGGCATCGAGGCAACGCGTGCAGGTCCCGCAGCGGTGGGCCTCCTTCTCGGAAGGCGCGAGCTCGAGCGTGGTGAGGATGACCCCGAGGAACAACCACGTCCCAAAGCCGCGCTGCAAGAGGATGGTGCTCTTCCCTTGCCAACCCAAGCCCGCTTCGGCGGCGAGGGGTTTTTCCAGCACGGGGCCGGTGTCCACGTAAGGCTTCTGGTCGCCACCGAGCGCGCGCATCACCCCGCAGAGCTTCTTCAGCCGACGCAACATCACGTCGTGGTAGTCGGCCCCGAGCGCATATTTCGCGATGCGGTAGGCCGCGGGCGGGTGGGGTTGGTAATAATTCAGCCCCACCACGATGATGCTGCGGGCCTCGGGCAGGACGCGCGTGGCGTCGGTCCGGCGCTCGGGGTTCTTCGCGAGCCAGTCCATGTCCCCGTGCATGCCGTCGGCGATCCACCGGCGGAAGTAATCCGCCCGGACATCCGCGTGGACGGGGGCGACGCCGAAGACATCGAACCCCATCGCCAGAGCTTCGGCCCGCAGACGTTCCCGCAGCGCGACCGCCTCCATGGCTTAACCGAGGATGAGCAACACCCGGGCGACGATTTCGTCCACCGGCGCGAGCTTGCCGACGCCTTCGTAGCCGCAAGCCAACATGCCTTCCGCCGGCTCCACCACGGCATGGCCACGGGACCGGAGGGTCTGCAGGTTCGCCTGGGTGGCGGGGTGTTCGTACATCTTGCCGTTCATCGCGGGACACAGCAGGACGGGGCCGCGGGTCGCCAGGTAGATCGAAGTCAGGAGGTCGGGGGCCAAGCCATGGGCGAACTCGGCCATCGTGTTGGCCGTCAACGGGGCGACCAGGAGGAGGTCGGAGGAATCGGCGATTTCGATATGGCTCGGCTGGGAATTCCGGCCCTCTTCCCACATGTCGATGGCCACCGGGCGGCGGGACATGATCTGGAGGGTCATCGGGGTGATGAACTGGGCGGCGCCCTTGGTCATGACGACCTGGACCTCGGCCCCGTACTTGATGAGCTGGGAGGCCAAATCGGCGGCCTTATAGGCGGCGATCGAGCCGGTGACCCCGAGGGTGATGCGTTTGCCGACGAGCTGAGACATGACCCCATCTATAGAAGGAAGCCGCGGAGGGGTGGCGAGGGGAAAGGGCTTCCCCATCCCCCACCCCCGAAAATGCCCTCGAAACGCCCGAAAACGCTCTTTCTGGTTTGCCACCAAGGGCGGGGGGGGTTGCGATGCTCCCCACTTATGCAATCCGACATTGGTCTCATTGGTCTGGCCGTCATGGGCCAAAACCTAGCCCTCAACATCGCGGATCATGGCTTTGCGATTTCGGTCTACAACCGAACCGCCGCCAAAACCGACGAATTCATCAAGGAAAACCCCAAGACCCCGGGTAAGCTCTCGGGCTACCCCACGATGAAGGAGTTCGCCGCTTCCCTGAAGAAGCCCCGTAAGGCGATCATCCTCGTCAAGGCCGGCGCCCCGACGGACGCGGTCATCAACGAGCTCGCCGCGGTCTTCGAGCAAGGCGACATCATCATCGACGGCGGCAACGCCCTTTGGACGGACACCATCCGCCGCGAAAAGGACCTCAAGGCCAAGGGCCTCCGCTTCATCGGTTCCGGCGTGTCCGGCGGTGAAGAAGGCGCCCGCTTCGGGCCATCCCTCATGCCGGGCGGCGACCCGGCCGCTTGGGCGGAACTCAAGCCCATCTGGGAAGCCGTCGCTTCCAAGGTCGATGCCGTCACCGGCGTGGAACTCACCGGCGCCAAGCCCGGCCAGCCCATCAAGGGCGGCGTGCCGTGCGTGACGCACATCGGCCCCGATGGCGCCGGCCACTACGTCAAGATGGTCCACAACGGCATCGAGTACGGCGACATGCAGATGATCTGCGAAGCCTACGACCTGATGCGCGGCCTCCTCGGCATGACCCCCGATGAGATCGGCACCGTCTTCGAGGAATGGAACCAGGGCGACCTGAACTCCTTCCTCATCGAAATCACCGCCAAGGTCCTCAAGCAGAAGGATCCCGAGACCGGCAAGCCGCTCGTCGACGTCATCCTCGACACCGCCGGCCAGAAGGGCACGGGCAAGTGGACCAGCGCCAACGCACTCGACATGGGTGTCGCCGCCCCGACCATCGCCGAAGCCGTCTTCGCCCGCTGCCTCTCCGCCGTGAAGGAAGAACGCGTCGCCGCCGCCAAGGCGCTCCGCGGTCCGAAGCGCGCCATGACCAAGCCCGACAAGGCCAAGATCATCGCCCAGATCCGCGACGCCCTCTACTGCTCCAAGATCTGCTCGTACGCCCAGGGCTTCCAGCTCATGCGCGAAGCGCAAAACGAGTACAAGTGGAAGCTGCACTTCGGCGAGATCGCCAAGATCTGGCGCGGCGGTTGCATCATCCGCGCCCGCTTCCTCCAGAAGATCACCGAAGCCTTCGAGAAGAAGCCCCGCCTCGCGAACCTCCTGCTCGACCCGTACTTCAAGAAGACGGTCAAGAAGGCGCAGAAGAACTGGCGCAAGGTCATCGCCCTCGCGGTGAAGCACGGCATCCCCGTGCCGACCCTCGGTTCGGCCCTGTCCTACTTCGACTCGTACCGCACCGAAAGCCTCCCGCAGAACCTGCTCCAGGGTCAGCGCGACTTCTTCGGCGCGCACACCTACGAGCGCACCGACAAGCCGCGCGGCGAGTTCTTCCACATCGACTGGCCGGACCCCAAGCGTCCGCAGATCAAGGCCTAAGCAAAAGGGCTCCCGCGAGGGAGCCCTTCTTCTTGGCCAAGAGTCTCGCGCGCTCAGCCGCCGGTGGCGGCGGCGAGCCGGACCGCGGCTTGGCGGCGCTCCCAGACGACCAACGAAAGCGTGCGGCGCGCCAGGGCCTCGTCGCGGCGCGCGACGATGACTTCGGCTTCGGGCGCGACGCCGGCCCGCTGCCGGGCTTCCGCGTTCTTCAGGCGATCCTGCACCGCCACGTGCACCTGCTGCGTGAGCTTCTCCTGCAGCTCCAGTTCGCGGAGATCGGCCAACGCGTCCTCGACTTCGCGGAACGCCGTGAGCACGACCTTCTGCCACTCGGCGGCGGCCCCCGCGAGGCGCGCGCGCGTGACTTCGAGGTTGGCCTCGCGGCGCGAACCGTCGAAGAGCGGGAGATCGATGGTCGGGGCCAGGCCCCAGAACGCGGAAGAACCGCGACCGATGCGCGAAGCGGGATCCGCCTGCCAACCGGCTTGGCCATTGAGGGTCACGGACGGATAGAAATCGGCGAGCGCGGCGCCTTCGCGGGCGACGGCCGCATCGAAGCGCAACGCCGCGGCACGGACGTCGGGCCGACGCTGGAGGACTTCGGACGGCAAGCCCGCGCCGAACGCGGGCATCGGAACGGCGTCCGACGGACGGACGAGGGGCAACGCTTCGCCGGGCGTGGCGCCGATCAAGGCGCGCAAGGCATTCTCGGCGGCGGCGAGGCGGCGGCGGCCCAGGCCTTCGTCGACCTTCGCCTGCGCGGCGGCCAACTTCGCGGACGACAACGGGTCCGTCGGCAAGATGCCGCTGGCGACGCTGCGCTGGACGATTTCCATCTCGCGGAAGCGCGCGGCGAATTCGGCTTCCAAACAGGCCACCTGCTCGCGGGCGCCGCGGACGGCGAACCACACGCGGGCGACTTCGGCGCTGAGCGCGAGGTCGGCCTGCGCCACCGAGGCGGCGGTCGCCTTGGCGTCGTTCTCGGCGGCGGTCACCGTGGAAGCCTTCCGCCCCCAGAAATCCAATTCCCACGAAGCCTTCAACCCGAGGCCGGCGACATCCGTGCGGCGCGGGACCGCGGCGGCGAAGGGAATGCGACCGGTCTCCAAGGAGATGCGGGAGGCATCGAGGCCCGCTTGCGCGGACAGCGCGGGCTGCAAGGAACCACCCGCGGCGACCAGGACCGCATCGGCTTCACGTTGGCGGGCGCGGACCAGCGCCAAGTCGGGGCTGCCTGCGCGCGCCCGCGCGACCAGCGCCACGAGCGCGGGATCCTGGAACGCCGCCAACCAATCCGCCGGAGCCGCGGGGCCCGCGACGCTGAAGGCCGCCGGCGGGGTCGGGGTGGCCGGGCGGACCGCGGGCTCATGCGCGCAACCCGCGAGCAGCGCCGCCGCGACGAGGAGGCTCTTACTTGCGAGGCGCATTGCTGGTGGTGTCGATGTAGACGTCCATCTGCTGGCCGACGAAGATCGGGCGGTCGGCCGGACGGTCGAACTGGTAGATCACCTGGAGGACGCGCGTGTCGACGCGCTCGGCGCTGCCACCGGTCAACGAGACCTTCGGGATGACGTAGGGCTCGATGCGGACGAACTTCAACGCGATGGCGCGGGCTTCGCTGCCGACGCGGCCGCTTTCGCCCTTGAGGTAGCCCTTCGCGGCAAGCCCGGCCGCCATGCGGGGCGCGAGTTGTTCATCGAGGTCGCAACGGATCTGCAGGCGCGAGATATCCCCGAGCACCACGGGAGCCTTGAGGCCGGCGGCGACGAATTCACCGACGCGGACATTGACCTGGAGGACGGTCGCATCGATCGGCGAACGCACCACGAGGCGATCGAGCATGACCTTCGTCTGGCCGACCTGGGCCTTGGCCAAGGCGACGCGCGCGCGGGCTTCCTTCGCGGCGACCTGGTAGGAAAGCAGGTCGCCGGCGCTGACGGCGCCGGTATCCTTCAATCCGGTCCAGCGTTGCGCGGCATCCTCGGCGCGTTCCGCCGTGGCTTCGGCCGCGGTGACGGACGCCAGCTGCACCTGCAGCTGCGCCGCGAGGTCGCGGTCATCGAGGGTGATGATGGGGTCGCCCGCCTTCACCTGGTCCCAGACCTTCACGTGGACCTTGAGCACGGTGCCGGAGGTCGGCGACCCGAGTTGCGTGTTCTCGGCGACCGCTTCGACGAGGCCCGCGGCGGCGATGAGGCCGTCCTTCTCGCGCGTCGCCGGGGCGTAGGCGGGGGGCAAGGTCGGCGTCTCGCTGGCCGTACCTTGGGTGAGCTGGAGGGCGGCGGCGGCGCCGGCGATCGCCAAGGCGACCAGGAGATAGCGTTTCTGGAACATGGATTTCAAAGGTGGTTGGTGTCGAGGAGGCTGGCGTCTTCGACGACGCGGCGGATGCGCCCGTCTTCCATTTCCGCGATGCGGTCCGCGAAGCGGAAGATGCGGTGGTCGTGCGTGACGACGACGACGCAGCGGTCGGGCGAGCGGGACAGGTCGCGGACCATCTGCATGATCTGCGCGCCGGTGTCCTTATCGAGGGCGGAGGTCGGCTCATCGCAGATCAGCAACGAGGGCTCGTGCACCAGGGCGCGGGCGATGGCGACGCGCTGCTGCTGCCCGCCGGAGAGCGCGTTCGGCCGACCCTCCTCGCGGCCCTTGAGGCCGACCTTCTCCAGCATCGCGCGCGCCTTGGCGACGGCGACGGCTTGGGCGGTCCCCTGGATGAGCAGGGGCACCATCACGTTCTCGAGCACCGTGAGCGTCGGGATGAGGTTGAAGGATTGGAAGACGAACCCGAGGTGCTTGCGGCGGAAGGTGGTGAGCTCCTCCTGGCTCAGGCCATCGAGGCGCTGGCCGAACACCTCGACCGTGCCGGTCTGCGGGGTCAAGGTGCCGGCGATGACGGAGAGCAACGTCGTCTTCCCGCAACCCGACGGCCCGACGAGCATGATGAGCTCGCCGCGGTTGGCCTCGAAGTCGGCCTGCTTCAGCGCGGTGACCTTGGTCTCCCCATCGCCGAAGAACATGTCGATCCCGCGGGTGCGGACGGCGACGGTATGGGCGGCGGGGGTGCTCATCCGCGGAAGACGGTCGCGGCATCGACGCGCGAGACCTTGATGATGCCGATGATGGCGGAGACGAGGCTGATGCCGAGCACCAGCGCGAGTGTGGCCCAGAAGATCTGCGGGAACATGACGAACGGCGGCATCCCCTTCTCGATCATCGCGCGGCCGATGGCCTGGGCCATCCCGACGCCGAGACCGAAGCCGAGCAAGCCGGCGGTGAAGGCCTGGACGAGCAACATGCGGGCGATGACGCCCATGCCCGCGCCCATCGCCTTGATGGCCGCGAAGTACTTCAGGTTCTCCAGGACGAACGAGTAGAAGGTCTGGCCGGACACGGCGATGCCGACGAAGAGCCCGAGCGCGACCGCCGTGCCGAAGGAGAACGGGATGCCCGTGTTCTTCCAGAACCACCAGAACGTGTTGCGGGCGAGGCTGAGGTCGGACCAGCTCCAGATCACGGTCTCCGACGTCCATGCCTTGAGGCCCGTGTCCGCTTCGATGCGGGCGCAAAGCTTGGCGGGGTCCACGCCGGGTTGCGGCTCGACCAACATGAAGCTCAACGTGCGGCGGGCGCCGAGGGTGTAAAGCTTGGTGCGGTCGTAGGTCGTGTAGACGAAGGGCCCGCCCGTGAAGGCGCGCCGCACCTTGCAGATGCCCACGATGCGCGCCTCGAGGTCGTTGACCTCGAACGTGTCGCCGACCTTCAGTGGGATCACGACCTCCTTGCCGTCGGGGCCTTTGGTGACGCGGCCCATCAGTTGGGCGCCCCACTCATCGACGATGACGGTGTTCGGCAGGCGCAGGTCTTCGATGCGGCCCTGCGAGAGCACGGCGGGCGCGCCGGCGAAGGTGTCCGCATCGATGCCCACCATGGTGATGAGCTTGAAGTTACCGTCCTGCATGCGCGCCTGGAGGAAGGACGTGTGCAAGGGCGCCGCCCAAGCCACGCCATCGACCGAGCGGACCCGATAGAGATCGGTGTCGCGCATCGGCTTGGCATCGTTGGCCTGCTCGACCATCGGGTCGCTGACCCAGATCGGCGCGCGGATGTTATGCACCGGCGTGTACGTCCAGCTCATGATGCCGAAGAAGACCGAAGTCTGCTGGGCCATGAGCAAGGCGGAGAAGGCCAAGCCGCAGAGGAGCATCGCCAGCTTGGCGCGATCTCCGAAGAGCATGTTCAGGGCGAGGCGATACATCGTGAAGACTGTGGGACGGCGGGCCTTAGCCTCGTCCGGCGCTTACTTGGCGGCGGGCGCGGTGACCGGAGCGGTCGGGGCGGGCGCCACGGTGGCCGGGGCGGCCGCGGCGGCGGGAGCCGACTTGATCAGGAGGGTGTCCTTGAAGAAGGCCGGGCCCCAGGGGGCGTTGACGGACCAAGCCAGCACCAGGAGACCGAGCGCGATCGAGAAGCAGCGGACGACCTTCGTGCGGTCTTCGCTCTTCGCGGATGCGTGCAGGAGACCGACGGCCCCGAGGGCGAAGATGACGTGGAACCACGAGATGTTCCGGGCGCCGTCCTGGAGGATGGCGAAGAGGCCGACCACGAGATTGATGTCGACCAAGACGGCGACGATGCGCTGGAACTTGGTGTTCGGTCCCTTGATCAGGGCCACCAGGATGACGGCGGCGATGAGGGCGAGGAGGAGGGTGCCGTAATGCTTGTGGGCGACGAAGAGCGGATTCATGCCCCCGACCTTGATGGCAACCGCCCCGGACTCAAGCACGGGCACGCTTTTTGCCTATCGTTCTTCCGGGAAGATGGCCAGGAAGGCCCAAGCGGCCATGGCAGCCCCGCAGAACTGCGCCAGGATGCCCACGCACAGGAGGGGGGTCGAATGTGCCAAATAGGAAAACTCCCGCGTGAAGGCCAACCAGGCATTACCCTCGGCGTTGAGGGCGCTGAAACAACCGGCGAGCCCCTTGCTGATGGCCACGGCGGGGTTGAAGTCCGGGTAAAGGGCCGCAAAGACGCCCATCAACCCGACGACGGTCGCCGCGATGGCCAACCCATAGTAGCCATTGCCGATGGTTCGCCGGGAAGTCGCCACCAACAGGATGACGAACGCCAACAGGAAGGTACCGAGGAATTCCGCCGCCGTGCCCGCCAACCAACCATCCATGACCGGTTCCTGCAGGGCCTCCAGGACGTGCTGGCTGTTCTCTTCCGTGTGGCCCTGGAACAGCCCCGCGACCACCGCCGCCACCAAGGCCGCCACGAGTTGGACGGCGACGTAGGCCGCCCCCGTCGACCACGCCTGTCGCCGACGTACGCAGAAGGCCAAGGTCACGGCGGGGTTATAGTGGGCTTGGGAAATCGGCCCGCCGGCATAGATCAGCGCGACCAGCAGCCCGCCGATGATGAAAGGGGCGAGCGGGCCTTGGACGAGCGCGCAAGCCAAGCACAGGAAGAATGTCGCAAGGCCTTCGATGAGGAGCTTGGGGCGCATGGCCTTAATCTCGCCAACCCGACGGGCACCTCAAGCCCGGACTACTTCCCTTTCTGCGCGAGCCAGTTCTCGGAGAACTCGGCCATCTGTTCGAACGTGGGCAGCCGGTTCGTGCGCCGACGCATCTCCCTGGCGGCGTCTTCCTGCTGGACCAAGAGTTCCTTCATGGTCTCGTAGAGCGGGGTCTTCTTGTTCTTGTTGTCGACCAGCCAGAACCCGACCTGCTGGCCGTCGACGACCTCATTGTTGTAGACTTGCCAGTAGAGCACCAGCGGGGGGCGCCACGACAGGAACTTCGTGAAGATCTCGCGGTTCTTCGCCTCGTGCGCCTTGCCGTCGCCGCCACAAGCGGTCCACGACAGCCCGCACTCCCCGATGAAGACGCGCTTCGCCGGCAGGTTCGCCTTCGGCGGCAGCTGGGCGTTGAGCCAATCCAAGGTCTTCGTGACTTCGGCGGCGGGCAAGAGCTGGCAGTCGTAAGCCGCATAGGAGAGGAAATCGACGGTCAGCTTCGGCACGACGAGGTTGGCCATCCGCTTCTTGCCGTCGACCATCGCATCCCGGACGCGGTTGACCTCGGCGTAAGTGTAGACGCGGCACCGCGTATAGGGCACCTCGGCGCGGGCGTCGTCCACGGCTTCTTGGCGGACGTTGAGCCACTCGACCATGGCCGCCGCCGCCGCGGGGTCGACGTCGGCCTTGGTGTTCCGGTCGGGCAAGAGGTACCAATCGCCTTCCCAGTGACCGAGGAAGAAGGTCTTGCCGGTCGTGTCGCGGCGCGTGAGCAGGTCCTTGGTGAAGGCATAGGTGGCGTTGTATTCCCGGCGACGCATCTCGGGCGTGAAACCCTTGCTCCAATCCGCATTGGAGCGGAACCACACGAGGTAATGGGTGAAGGGCATCGCGATCAGCTGGTTGAACTGCGGACCCGGCGGCACCTGCACCTTGAGGATGCGGGAGCCGAGGTTCTGCACGACCGTCGCGCCTTCGACGATGGGATCTTCCTTCGTGAACTTGTAGGCCGGCCCGATCACCTGCGTGCCCAGCACCTGCGGAAACGCATCCGGCAATTCCGGCACCTGCGGCAACGGCGGCGTGGTGATCATCCGCGCCGCGCCCTTCTTCTGGGCGACGGCGATCAAAGGGGCAAAGAGAAGCAACCCTAGGAGGAGACGGGAGAAAAATTTCATGGAATGAGCCTTACAGGGGTACGCTTGCAGTATCGTTTGCGCGTGAACTTGCTCAAGCCCGTTCCCACCACACCCATGACCAAACTCACCTCCCTCCTCCTCGCGGCCGGTTTCGCCGTCGCCGCCCTGCCCTCCTCGGTGCTTGCCGCGCCAGCCGCTCGCCCGACGGCGGAGCCGGCCGCCGAAACCGAACAGGCCGCCGACCCCGACCAGGCGAAGCTCAGCGCCGCCAAGCGCAAGGTCCTCGCGCTACCCGACATCGCCAGCGCCCAGCAACAAGCCAAGGCCGACCGGGCGATGGCTTCCAAGGCCTCCGCCGAATACAAGCAGGCCCGGACCAAGGCCGCGGAATCGGAAACGGCCTACCGCAAGGCCTTCGACGAAGCGCTCGCCAAGGAGGATCCGGCGGCGGCCGAGATCCAGAGAAAACAGCGGGAGGCGTTCCGGGAGAAGATGCTGAAGGCTCGCAACGAAAAGAAACCCGCGGCGACGAAAGAACGCGTGGACGACGAAGGCTGAGCTTGGCCGGCGATGGACTTAAGCCCACCAGCCGGTGGGCTTATTTTTTGAGCGCGTGCTCGAACGCCGCCCAAATCTCCTCGATCGGCTCCAAACCGACGGAGACCCGCAGCAAGTCCGGGTCGAGGCCGGCGCGGCGGATGCCCGCGCGGCCCTCGGGCGTCGTGACTTCGGCGAAATGCGCGAGCCAGAGGAACGGCGAAGCCAAGGTGAATTCCAGACCGAAGCTCGGCCCCTTGACCACGTGGAGGCGATCGTAGACGGTCCGCAGGTCGGCCTTGAGTTCCAAGGTGATCAAGGCGCCTGCGCCCGCGCCGGGCCGGAGCATGGCCTGGTAATTCCGGGCGGTCGCCGTGGTCAACGCCGTGCGCACGCGGCTCACCGCCGGATGTTGCGCCAACCGTTGGGCGAGCACCGCCGCTTGGGCCGAAAGTTGCGCGGTGACCGTAGCCATCTTTTCGATATGCTGCGCCAAGACGAGCGCGTCGGTCGCATGCGGCGCATCGACGAACGCGCGGGCGCTGGCGAGCAAGGCCTCGGCATCCGGGCGACCGGGGTTGATCGCCAAGACGCCGGCCATGACGTCGCCGACGCTGGCGGCATACTTGGTGAGGCTCGAACAAACCACGTCCGCGTGCGGCAGCACATCGACGGAAGCCAAGCCGACCGAACTGGGGTCGAGCACCAACTTGGCCCCGTGCCGATCGCAGAGCCGGCGCAAGGCCAAGACATCCGCGGTCTCGAGCTGCGGGTTGTTGGGGATTTCCGTGAAGACCCCGGCGACGTCCCCTTGCGCGAGCAGGCGCTCGACGGCCGCGAGGTCGGTCACGTCCGCCACGAACTCATGGCGCGTGGCGGTGGCCTTCTCGAACAAACGGGTGGAGTCGACGTAGAGCCAACCCAACTGAATCCAGACGCGCTTGCCGCGTGGACGCTGGACGTCGTTGACCGCCGCGATCCCGGCGGCGACGGCGTTCATGCCGGCCAAGGTGACGAGGATATCCGCAGGACGCACCGGCGTCAGGTAAGGCGCCAGGACGGCGCGGATGCGCTCGAGCGCCATCTGCGCCGCCGGCGCATCCGCGGGACGCCCCGCGAGATGGGCTTCGGCTTGGCGCGATGAGATGAGCGCCCCGGTGTGCTGGACGAATTTGGCGAACGGCTCGGAGGCCCGTCCTTCGGGAAAGGAAACGAGCACCCAGTCGCCGACCTCATCGATGCGCGCGTCGGTCACCCCCGTCCAGGCGAGGATGCGGTCGGCGGCGCGGCGCGAGGCCAAGGGAAAGAGCGAGCCCGTGCGCTGGAACCGCTGGGCCGCTTGTTGGGCGGCTTGCGTGACCAAGGCGTTGCGGACGAAGCGCGGGTACCCGGCGGTGATGTGCCGCCAGGTGGCGGGCGCATGGCGCTCATAGCCCTCGACATCCGCCAAGGTCGGCAGACAGACCACCGTGCCATGCGGCGAGGCCGGCACCGTGGCTCCCAATGGCGGACAAAGCGGCACGGCTCAGAGTCCTTCCGCGCCGACTTCGTTCTGCAGGATCTGGTCGAGCGTCTGGCGGCGACGCACGAGGCGGAATTTTTCCGGCGCCTGCAGGAGCACCTCGGGCGCTTCGGGGAACGAGTTGTAGTTCTTCGTGCTCATGCCGGCGCAATACGCGCCGGCGCCGCCGATGACGACGAGGTCGCCCGCCGCGGCTTCGGGCAGCGCGCGCGTGGCCAGGGTTTCGGGTTCGCCCGGAGCGCAGCTGATCAGGTCCCCCGACTCGCAGCAATGCCCGACGACGACGTAATCGCGCACGCGCCCCGTCGGGTTCGTCGGATAGAGGTGCACGGGGTGCTGCGACCCGTAGAGCGATGGGCGCAGGATCTCGGTCATGCCCGAGTCCAGCTTGAGGAATTCACGCGCGCCGGTGGAGACCACATCCTGCACGCGGCAGAGGACGGCGCCGGCGTTGGCGACGAGGAACGTGCCGGGCTCGATTTCCAGGCGCAAGGGACGCCCGTGCGCGGCGGCGAATTTTTCGAACGCCTGCTTCACGGGGGCGCCGACGATCTGCGGGTCGGTGCCCTTCTCCGCCGCGACGCGCGCGACCTTGTAGCCGCCGCCGAGGTTGAGCGTGACGACATCGGGGAAACGCGCGACCAGCGCCAAGCTGGCGGCGGAGACTTCCTGCCACACGACGGGGTCGCTGCCCGAGCCGATGTGGGTGTGGATGCGGACGACCTTCAGCTTATGGTTGGTGGCGATGGCCTGGGCCTGGTCGGCCCACTCGTGCCAGATGCCGAACGAGGAGTCCGGTCCCCCGACGTTCGTCTTGCCCGTCCCGCCCGAGCCCCGACCGGGATTGAAGCGGAGGCCGACCTGCTGACCGGGGAGTTCCTTACCGATCCGCTCCAACTGGAGGAGCGAACACGCGTTCACATGGATGCCGAGGCGCAGGAGCTCGGCGAAGTCGGCCGGGAGCTCCTGCGAAGAGAGGGAAATCCGCTCGGCGGGCACCCCGGCCTTGATCGCGCGGCGGACTTCGTAGCCCGAACTGGCGTCGAGGTGGAGCCCCTTGGCGGCGAAAAGCCGGAGCACCGACGCGTTCGGGCACGCCTTCATGGCGAACCGGACCGTCAGGCCATAAGCGTTGGGGAAGGCCAGCATCGCATCGGCTTGGGCCTCGAGGGTCGCCTGGTCGTAGACATAGCAAGGCGTGCCATGGGCGGCAGCGATGGCCGCGGCGGCGGCGGGGGAGAGGAAACGATGGAGTTCCACGGGAGTGATGGGCGAACTTTGCCATTCCCCCCCTCCCCTTCCAGCCTTTTCAACGCCGATGACACCGCTTGCCTCCCCTGCCCCGCCCCCTTGGGATGAACCGTCCGCATGTCCACCTCCGAGACCATCGTCGCCGCCGCCACGCCCACCGGACGCTCCGCGCTCGCGGTGATCCGCATCGATGGCCCTTTGGCCGCGACCATCGCCCGGGAGGCGTTCGGCCGCAGCGCGCCCCCGATCGCCCGGCGCGCGACGACCGCCATCTGGCGCGACCGCGCCGGCGTCGCCATCGATCAAGTCGTCGCCGTGCTCGCCGTCGCGCCGCACTCCTTCACGGGCGGCGATTCCTTGGAAGTCACCTGCCACGGCAATCCGCTCCTCGTCCGCCGGATCGTCGAAGATTGCCTCGCGCGCGGGTGCCGCTCCGCCGAGCCCGGCGAGTTCACGCGCCGCGCGTTCCTCGCGGGCAAGCTCGACCTCACGCAAGCGGAAGCCATCGCCGACCTGATCCACGCCAGCTCCGAGCGCGCGCTCGCCTCGGCGCGCCGCCAGCTCGCGGGCGAACTCGGCCGACAGGTCGCGGCGTGGAGCGACCGCCTGCTCGCCGCGCTCGCGACGCTGGAGGCGCACATCGATTTCCCCGAGGAAGACCTGCCCGCCGAGGACCCCGCGGGGCCGCTGCAAACATTGGCCAAAATCGAGTCAGAACTTTCTGGATACGCACGGACCGCGCGCCATGAATCCGCGCTGCGCGACGGCCTGCGCGTGGCCGTGGTGGGCGCGCCGAACGCCGGCAAGTCGAGCCTGCTCAACGCGCTCAGCGGATCCGCGCGCGCGCTCGTGAGCGCCGAACCCGGCACGACGCGCGACTACCTCGAAGCGCCGATCGCGGGCCTTCCGCTGGCGGTCACCGCCGTCGACACCGCGGGCCTGCGCGCCGGCGGTTCCGCCTTGGAGCACGCCGGCATGGAACGCTCGCTCGAGCAGGCGCGCGCCGCGCATTTCCTCCTCCTGGTCGTCGATCGATCCGCGCCGCCGCCGACGTTGCCGCCGGCGCTCGCCGAACTCCTCGACGCGACGCGCACGCTCGTCATCGCGAACAAGGCGGACCTCCCGGCGGATCCCGCGCACGCGCACTGGCGACCCGAACTGACGAAGCTCCCCACCTGCCTCCTGGATGGCCGGGACGCCGAAACCCTGCGCGAGCAACTCGGCCAAATCCTGGTCGCCCGCGAAGTCGCCCCCGGGGCCGAAGACCTGGTCGTCGGCGTCCGCCATGCGGACGCCCTCCTCCGGGCCGCGGCCGCCTTGAAGATCGCCCGGGAGCACCTGACACCCCCCGCCCAGACCGAATTGGCGGCGGCCCGCTGCCGGGAGGCCCTGGATGCCTTGGGGGAGATCGTCGGACGCATCGACAATGAGCGTATGCTGGACAAGCTCTTTGCTTCCTTCTGCATAGGGAAGTGATTCCCTCCGCTAGGAGGGATGCCTCCTATGCGACCACCCAAAGAAATCCGCCTCGGCCCGAGCCGACCCTATGACGTCATCGTCTGCGGGGCTGGCCATGCCGGCGTGGAAGCCGCCCTCGCGGCGGCCCGCATGGGCGTAGAGGTCCTGCTGCTGAGCGGGAATATCGATACCATCGCCCAAATGAGCTGCAACCCCGCCATCGGGGGCCAGGCCAAGGGGCATATCGTCCGGGAGATCGACGCCCTCGGTGGCGAGATGGGCCTGACCGCCGATACCACGGGCATCCAGTTCCGCCTCCTGAACTCGTCCAAGGGCCCTGCCGTCCAGGCCCCCCGCGCCCAGTGCGACAAGAAGGCCTACCAGTTCCGGATGAAGCACCTCTGCGAGTTGCAGCCTGGCCTGACCATCTTCCAGGCCATGGTCACGGGCCTCATCTTTGAGCAAGGCGCGGTGGTCGGGGTGAACACCAATCTCGACCTGTCCTTCTACGGCAAAACCGTCGTGGTCACGACCGGTACCTTCCTACGCGGTTTGATGCACATCGGGAACAATAAAACCGAAGGGGGACGACTTGGTGACTTTAGTGCTAAGTCATTGTCCAGCAGTTTCTTAGACGCTGGAATTGAACTGCAGCGCCTCAAGACCGGGACCCCTCCCCGCATCCTCGGTTCCTCCATCGATTTTACCCAGTGCGAGGAGCAAGCTGGAGACCCCTCCCCTACCCTGTTTGCGTTCCACGATACCCGCCAGGAAGCCGACATGTTCCACGTGGAACAACGCGGCGAACGCCTGCCTGGATGGACCCCGGGCAGCGATCAAGTCTCCTGCTGGATGACGGAAGCCTCGGGGGTGACCGGCAAGATCGTCCATGATAACCTTCACCGCTCCCCTCTCTACGGCGGCGAGATCAAAGGCGTTGGCCCGCGCTATTGCCCTTCCATCGAGGACAAGTTCGTGAAGTTCTCCGAAAAGGAGTCTCACAAGCTATTCCTCGAGCCCGAGGGTCGAAATACCGACGAGTGGTATATCAATGGGCTCTCCACCTCCCTGCCCTTTGATATTCAGCTCGAGATGCTCCATTCCATCCCTGGATTGGAGAAAGCGGTCATGCTACGCCCGGCCTATGCCGTGGAATACGACTTTGCCCCACCCACCCAGCTCTACCCGACCCTAGAATCCAAAAAGGTCGAAGGACTCTTCTTTGCCGGCCAGATCAACGGCACCTCGGGCTACGAAGAAGCCGCCGCCCAGGGGCTGGTTGCTGGGGTTAACGCAGCCTGCCGCGTTCAAGGCCTCACTCCCATGGTCATTGGGCGCGATGAGGCCTATATCGGGGTTCTGATCGACGATTTGGTCTCCAAAGGCACCCAAGAGCCCTACCGCATGTTCACCAGCCGGGCTGAATACCGCCTTTTATTCAACCACGGTAGCGCCGAACTCCGCCTAAAGTCCAAAATCGCTGATTATGGCCTAGTCCCACCGGCGCGTTTGGCCAGAATTGAATCCAAGGCCACCCAAGTGGCGCATTGGACCGAATACCTGGAGAAGATTGCCATCAGTGGCGGCTTGGCGGGCGATGTCTTAAGAAGGAACATTGAAGGCATTCCAGCGGACTTACCGCCCAGCTTCTTGGCGGAAACGCCCGAAGTACAGGCCGAGGTCATGTATCGGGTCAAATACCGTGGTTACTTAGACCGGGAACGCCGATCGGCCCGCAAACTCCATGACTTGGAATCCTTCAAGGTTCCAGCAGGCTTTGACTTCCAAAAGGCCTATGGGCTGCGGAATGAGGCGCGGCAGAAGCTTCATGCCATTCAGCCCCAGACCCTCGGGCAGGCGAGCCGCATCAGTGGTGTGAACCCCGCTGACATCTCTTTATTGATGGTCTTATTCCGGGCGCAAAAGAGCGCCTAAGGGCAGGGTAGGGCAGGGATGTTCCACGTGGAACATCCCCTGTGTAACACTTGCGGCTTAGACGTGAAACAATCAGGTGACTAAGTTATGCAAATTAATACATAGCAACGACTTACAAAGACAAATTGGGGTCGTAACCTGTCCGCCTTAATTGACACCTAAATCTGGCGCTAGTCGGCGAAGCGGCTTTGTGTCTATCCATGGCCACTCAAGACGCTGAACACCTCAAGCGCATCCTCGTCGTCGACGATGAGACGGATGTCACGGAGCTCTTGGATTATAAATTCCGCCAAGCCGGTTACGCGGTGCGCAGCCTCAACGATCCGCTCCGGGCCATTGGCTTGGCCCGCGACTTCCGGCCCGACCTCATCATCCTGGACGTCATGATGCCGGAACTCACGGGGGTTCAGCTCCTGCGCATGGTGCGGGCCGACGCCTTGCTCCAAGATACGCCCGTGATTTTCCTGACGGCGAAAGGGGAGACCGCCGACAAGGTGCGCGGGCTGGAGTCGGGCGCCGACGATTACGTGACGAAGCCGTTCGATGTGCGCGAACTCATGCTCCGCGCGCAGGCCTTGCTGCGTCGCGCCAAGTCCGCCGCCGCCAAGCCTTCGACGCGCCTCGCGGCGGGGGCGCTCATGCTCGATATCGAACGCCATGAAGTGACCGCCGCCGGCAAGCCGCTCGAACTGACCGCCACGGAGTTCAAGTTGCTGCGCCTCCTGCTGGAGCGCAAAGGCCGCGTGCAGTCCCGCGAAGAATTGCTGTCCGACGTCTGGAATTATTCCCCCGACCTGGAAACGCGCACCGTCGACACGCACGTTCGCCGACTCCGCGAAAAACTCGGGCCCGCCGGCGACGTCATCGAAACCGTCCGCGGCGTGGGCTATCGCGTCACGGGATGATCGCTTTGCGCTCGCTCGCGACGATGGCTGCGCGCACTCTCTTGGCACGATGAGCTGGCTTCCTTGGTTGATCCTCGCCATCGGGCTTGGCCTAGTCGGCTGGTGTGTGGCTGAACTGGGGCGCTGCCTCCGGTGGTGCCGACGCTCGTTGCTCGGCGGCGGATCGTCCGTCCGGCCGCAGGGCTGGCTCATCCGCTGGCTCAAGCTCGACGAACTCTTCACGGCCATCGAAGGACGCACCTTGACCGAGGCGGAAATCCGTTCGGCCGCGGCCAAGCGCGTCGAAGCGCTGTTGGCTCCGCTGACGGACGCCGTGTTGGTCGTGGACACCCAAGATCGCCTCCGCCTCGCCAATCCCGCGGCGCGCGCGTTGTTCAGCTTATCCGACGCGGAACTCGGCGGCTCCATCGTGCCGTTGGTGAAGAGCGCCGACTTCATCGAGTTGATCCGGCAAGTGCGCCGCGAGGGAAGGGCAGGGGGCACCATCTTGCTCCACCGCGCTCCGCTCGCCGACGCGTGGATCCAAGCGGCCGGGGCGCGCACCGACCCCGAAGCCTTCGGTGAAGGCGCGGTGATCTTCGTGCTGGCCGAAGTGACCGCGCTCAAGCGTCTCCAGGCGATGGAACGGGATTTCGTGACGAACGTCTCGCACGACCTCCGCACGCCGGTGACGATCCTCCGCGGCTACGCCGAAACGCTGGCCGACGACCAGGCGACGATGACGCCGGAAGACCGCGCGCGTTTCATCCAGAAGATCGTCTCCTCGGTCGGTCGCCTACAGGGCCTCGTCGAAGGGCTGCTCGCCTTGGCCAGCCTGGAGAGTTCGCATGACCTCATGCGGCGCGAGCCCGGCGCGTTGCATCGCGCGTGCCGCGAAGTCGCCGAAGAGCTCGGCCCGCGTTGCCGCGCGGCGAAAGTCTCGGTGGAACTCGACCTGCGGGCGGAGGAGAGCGCCGCCGCCGATCCCGTGCAGGCGCGGCGGCTCGTGCAGAACCTCATCGAGAACGCGCTCGCGCACGCCGCCGGGGCGACGCACATCCTGATCCGCACCTCGCACGTGCCGGGCGGCGTCGCCTTGGAAATCCAAGACGATGGCGCCGGGGTCGCCGCGGTGGATCTGCCGCGGTTGTTCGACCGCTTCTATCGGACCGACAAATCGCGCCGCGCCGGCGGCAGCGGCCTCGGGCTCAGCATCGTCCGACAGGTCGCCGAACTGCACGGGGGCTCGGTGACGGCGGACAACGTCCGACCCAAGGGTCTGAAGGTGACGGTCACCCTCCCGGTCGCGGCCTAAAACAAGAAACCCACCGGTTAAGGTGGGTTAAAGTGGAGCGCGCGACTGGACTTGAACCAGCAACAGCCACCTTGGCAAGGTGGTACTCTACCATTGAGCTACGCGCGCTTTCGGAAAGTGAGCAGACCAATCTGCCTAGCGGCTGTCAAGCCTTTGGGCTAAACGCTCGCGGATGGCCTTGGGGGCAGGGTAGAGGCCCAAGGCCCGGATCTGCTCGGCGGCCGCCTCGGAAAAGAGCCATTTCAAGGCGTCTTTATGGGCCACCTGCTTATCGCTCCGCACATAAAGATAGAGGGGGAGGCGCAAAGGGTAGTCCCCGTTGTAAATATTCATCTCGTCCGGGGAATAGGCCGTCGTCGATTTGCCGGGGCGACCATCGGACACCTGGAGTAGCCGACCCTCCGAACCGGCGGGGAGGGCAGGGGCGAGGGCCAGGGTCGCCGGCCGGGTCGCCAAGCTTTGTCCGACCGGAGCCCAATCCATGACCAGGTTCACTTCCTGGCGGAAAGGCTGCTTACTCAAAGGGACGCCCTGAATGAGCTCCCGGGCGAAAGCCCCATGGGGAGCATATAGGTAGGTGAGGATCGTCTCGGAAAGGTTCCCCCCGGCGAGGTCGTTCCAATTCACGTAATAGACCTTCGGGTCCTTGGCCAACAGGCTGTTGAGGTCGGCGAAGCTGACCTGGTTCTGGCGATTGGACTTATGGACCGCCACGACGACCGCCGCATTGGCCAGGAGGTAACGCTGCAGGCTCTGCCCAGCGGGCGCCGCTGGCTCCGGTTCACCTTCCTTCAGAAAGAGCAGGGCCACGGCGGTGCGGCCATCGGCCAAACTGCGGCGCCCGGGCAAGGTGCCGGCGAAGTCGACCGTCGAGCCGGGAGCCGCTTGGCGGAGGCCCTCCGTCAGCGCGCCCTTCAACAGATCGGACCCCGCGATGTCCGCCCCGGACAAAGCGGTCGCCGCCAGGAGGCATGCCAGCCAAGGCTTAAGCATGCGGCGGTGGGCCGACTTCGAGTTCGGGCCATTGCAGGAGTTTGCGGTGCAACGTGCGACGGGAAATCCCCAACAATTCCGCGGCCTTCGTGCGGTTGCCGTTGGCCGAGGCCAAGGCCTGCTTCAGGAGCTCCTTCTCGTTCTGCTCCTTGTCGAACATCCCACCGGACGCGGCCGGCAAGACGGGTCGGACCACGCCACCGAGGTTCGTCGGTTGGGTGTAGCGCGGATCCAACTCCGCCGCGGTGAGGACCTTGCCCGCGCGCAGCACGGCCAGGTTCTCGCACGTATTGCGGAGTTCGCGGATGTTGCCGGGCCACGGGTAGCGCGCCAGCACGCCCAAGGCATCGGGGGCCAAGCGCACCTCCGCCAGATGGTTCTCGGCGGCGAACCGTTTGAGGTAATGGGCCAACAGCAGCGGGATGTCGTCTTGGCGTTCGCGCAAGGGCGGCATGCGCAGCGGCACGACGGAAAGACGGTAGTAGAGATCCTCGCGGAATTTCCCTTCCTTCACCATCTGGAGCAGGTCGCGGTTCGTCGCGCAAACCAACCGGAGGTCGAGCGCGATGGGCTTATGGGAACCCAGGCGCTCGACGCTGCGGGTCTCGAGGAAACGCAGGAGCTTGATCTGCGTGGTCGCGTCGATCTCGCCGATTTCATCCAGGAAGAGCGTCCCGCCATCGGCGGATTCGAAGCGGCCCACCCGGCGCTCGTTCGCGCCGGTGAAGGAACCCTTCTCGTGGCCGAAGAGCTCGCTCTCCAAAAGGTTCGCGGGAATGGCGGCGCAATGCACGGCCATGAACGGACCCTTCGCGCGGTTGCTCGCCTGATGGATCATCTGGGCGAAGAGTTCCTTGCCGGTGCCCGTCTCGCCGAGCAGGAGCACGGTCGCGTTCGAGGTCGCCACGGAGCGCACCTGCTCGATGGCATGCTGCAGGGCGGCGGAGGAACCCACCACCTCGCCCAACGAGAACTTGCGGTCGAGGCGGGTCTTGAGCACGGCGACTTCCTTCTCCGTCGCGCGCGCCTTCAGGCCGCGCTCCAGGAGCAGCTCGACCTGGCGGAGATCGACCGGCTTCTGCATGAACCAATAGGCGCCGCGGCTCATCGCCTGGACGGCGGTCTCCACGTCCCCGTAAGCCGTCATCATCAGGCACACCGGTTGCGGCGACAACTTCAGCGCCCGGTCGATCACGGCCATGCCGTCCTCGCCGGCCATGCGCAGGTCGGTCAGCACCGCGTCCGGCGGCACATCCTGCATGAGGCGCGCGGCCTCCGCGGCGTCCTTGGCCACGAAGGTCTCGTACTTGTCCTCGAGCGCGGCGCGCAAGCCATCGCGCGTGTGCTTCTCGTCATCGACAATCAGAACCGTGGGTTTCATGGCGTGCCAGTTTCAGGTCGTTGGGCGGCGCCCCAGACGCGGGCCGCTTTTTCGGTCAACGCCGAGCGGGCCCGGGCCACTTCGGCGAGGCGGGCCTGCAGGTTGGCGTTGGCGACGGCCGAGAGGTCGTCGAGGTCGCAAAGGTAGGCGCCCTCGACCGAGCGGGCCGCGGCTTCGAAATTGCGCGGGACGCCGAGGTCGACGAGCAGCAGCGGGCGACCTTGGCGGCGGCGCGTGCACGAGCGGATCGCTTCCGCGTCGAGCAAGGCGCGCTCCACGGCGGCGCAACCGATGACGACGTCATGGGCGTGCGCTTGCTGCAGGGCGTCGGCCAACGTCAGCGAAGCGCCGGCGAACTCCTCGGCCAAGACGCGCGCGTTCTCGAAGGTGCGCGACGCCACCGAGACCTGGGCCGCGCCGCGCGAGACCAACGCCTGCACGACCTGACGGCCGACCTCACCGGTGCCGAGCACGAGCACGCGGGCCTCGGCGAGCTGGCCAAACACGCGCCCGGCGAGCTCGACGGCGACGTTGCCGAGGCTGACTTGGCCCTGCGAGATTCCGGTATGGGTGCGGGCCCACGCGCCAGCCTGGAAGGCGCGCTGGAAGATGCGGTTGAGCATCGGCCCCGTCATGCCCCGTGCGAGCGCATCGGCGTAGGCGTCCTTGGCCTGTCCCGCTATTTCGGCCTCGCCGATCATCTGGGAATCCAGGCCCGCGACGACCGCGAACAAATGTTCGACGGCCTGCAGGCCGGGAATCGGGCGGAGATGCCGATCCAGTTCGGCGGGGGCCACGCCGGTCGCTTGGATCAGCGCGGCGCGCGCATGCAGGGCGACGGCTTCATCGCCGATCGCATAGGCTTCGAGCCGGTTGCACGTCGCGAGCAAGACGACCTCCGCGAGGCCGGCCGCGCGGGCCGCCCGATAGAAGGCCTCCACGCCCGCCGGCGAAACGCTGAACGCCGCGCGCGCATCGAGACCGGCCGTGTGGTGGGTGGCGCTCAACGCCACCAACGTGGTGGGGCGTTCGCTCATCGCGCGGAAGGGAGGGAGAGCCACAACGCCGCCAGCGCCGGGAGGAGGAGCCACAAGGAACCGCGGGCGAAGGCGGCGCCGCTGACGGAGGCCCGCCGGCGCAGGGCGAGGAGGACCACCGCCAGGAGCAACGTCACGCCCGCCATCACGAGCTTGGGGAAATTCGCGAAGCCCGTGACGCCGGTGAAGACATCGACCGCGCCGATGACCACGGACAAGGCGAGCATCCAGACCGCGGCGCCCATCAGGTTCGCGCCGATCTTATCCATGGGGACCAAGGCCGGCAGCAACCCGTAGATGCCGCCGAACTTCCGTTGGGCGAGCGCGCGATCCTGCAGGAGGTAGGCGAGGGCGTTCAGCGCCTGGGCCGCCAACAAGCAATAAGCCAAGATGGCCGCCCCGATGTGCAGGAGGATCAAGGGCTTGACCGATGAGGTGAACGCGTGCGTCTCGCCCCCGAGCCGACTCGCGGCGAAAACACAGGCCGTGGTGGCCGACGAGATGACCCAGATGGGGAGACGATGGTCAAAGGCCAGGTCCAAGAAGATGGCCAAACCCGCCAAGCCCCACCCGATGGACAAAAGCATTCCGGCGGACGAATCCACGGGGAAGGTATTCCGTGCGAGGCCATCGGCCGCCAAGGCAACCGTGAGCAACAGCCAACCGGTTCGCAGCAACCAGAGCCCGCCCCCAGGGCTGCCTTGGGACCCGGTGGCGGACTTGGTCTGCCAATCCCAAGCGGCGCTCAGCAGGAAGATGAAAGCGCACGCCATGGCCATGACCCCTTGCGGAAGGGGGAGGGGGGTATCTCCTGCGAGAATGGCCATACAAGCATTAGAGTGAGGTGTGACATTTTGGCAACCCCCCAAAATTGGGTATTTTACCCTGTTTACTTGCGAATCAGCGTTTTTAACCTATTTTTTACCTATTATGGCCTATAATCCCTACGACCTGACCCAACACCCCCCCCGCAGCCCTCGTTGCCGCCTAGGTGGACTGGTTATCCTCCCGCGCATGCTGGATAAAGCCCGCGCCACCCTGGAGGGGAAGAACGGGGAATACACCTATAACTGCTCCCTCGACCAGAATGTCCTCAATTTCCTCGGGATCGACGCGGAAGCCCTCAAGGCCCAAGTCGCCAAGGGTCTGGGCGACGGTGAGATCCTGAGCTGGATGCTGGCGAACGCCAAACACCCTCGGGCGGGCTACGAAATCGCCGCCTTTAGCGCCTTCCATGAGCAACGCGCCCCGTCCGCCCCGGGGGGTCGCGAACGCCTGACCCATTACCAGTCGTCGACCCCGGCCGGGGCCAAGCGTGAGGATATCACGTCCTGGTTCGATGTCCTCGACCTCGACGACCATCAAAGCTTCGGCGGCAAGGTCTAAGGAGCGCCGTGGCCCCGCCCCGCAAGGTGCTCATGGTCTGCATGGGCAACATCTGCCGAAGCCCCACGGCGGAGGTGGTCCTGCGCGATAAAGCCAAGGCCCGGGGGATCGAGCTCGTGGTCGATTCCGTCGGGACCGAGAACTACCACATCGGCGATCCACCCGATGCGCGCTCGATCCACCACGCCCGCCTCCGCGGCTACGACCTGACGCCTCTGCGCGCGCGGCAAATCTCCGACCGGGATTTCACGGAGTTCGACGTCATCCTCGCCGCCGACGCCCTCAACCTGCGGGAAATCACGCGCCGGTGCCCCGCCGAGCACCGCGCGAAACTGGCCCTCTTCCTTGGCACCGAACCGTTACCTGATCCCTACTATGGTGAAGCCGCGGATTTCGAAAAAGTCCTCGATTTAGTCGAAAAACGGGTGGATTTGCTCCTCGCGAGCTGGTGGCGCTAAAAGAGTAAGGTTGCGACCAAGCCCCAAGGGCGGTTGCCTTCTCCAACGATGTACCAAGTGAATTTCAGCGACCAAGCGATGCGGGAGTTGGCCAAGCTGCCGACCCTCGAGCAGATGGAAGTCGTCGAAGCCTTCTCGTCGCTGACGCCGGAAGCGTTGCTCCGGGGAAGCTCCGACCTCGGCACCGTGCGCCGCGACGGGCACGTTTACCACCGCCTCCGCGTCGGGGAATTCCGGATCTATTTCGAGGCCACCGATGGGTCGTTGCTCGCCCATTACGTCCTCCACCGCCACACCTACGCGGACTTCGCTTTCCGTTCGCACCTGCCGTTCCCCGAAGATGAAGCCCGCATCGAACAAGAAGGCGGCTTCTGGAAGTATCTCGACGACAAAAAATCCTAACCGTGAGCTCCCCCCATTCCCCGCGCTATAATTCCCCCGAAGAGGCCGCGCGCATCTACCTGCTCCCCAACCTGTTCACGGCGGGGAACATGCTCTGTGGCTTCCTGGCGATCAAGGAGTGCATCGAGGCGCGCTTCACGACCGTCAACGTAAGCGAGCAGGCCAATCACTATGTGATGGCCGTTTGGTTCATCCTTTTCGCCTGTCTTTGCGACCTTTTCGATGGCCGGGTCGCCCGCGCCACACACCGGGAATCGTTGTTCGGGGCCGAATTCGACTCGATTGCGGATACGGTATCCTTCGGCGTCGCGCCTGCGTTGATGGCCTGTTTCCTCATCATCAACCCGGGGGTTAACGATGACATCAAGCTCGTCACCTGGCTCTTCGCGTTCATCTACCTGCTGTGCGTCGGGGTCCGTTTGGCCCGTTTCAACGTGCTCACCAACCCCTTGGTGCCCGGAAACGAAAAACGCGCGGCCGGGGGGGATTTTGTCGGCCTGCCTTCGCCGGCGGCCGCTGGGATGATGGCCTCCTTGGTCTTGGTCTTGTCCAAGATCATCAAAATCGCCCCGTCTGCGCAGCCCGACGTCCTGCCGTTGCAGTCCTGGTCCTGGACGCTTCTGCCGCTGATGTTGATCATCTCCTACCTGATGGTCAGCAACGTCCGGTTCCCGAGCTTCAAGAAGGTCGACTGGAACACCAAGACGCGCTCGCGTGGTTTCATCCTCATCATCTTGGTCGGCGTCGCCGCTTACCGCTACCGGGAGTACGCCTTGCCCGCCGTGTTCCTCGGCTACATCTGCTGGGGGGTCATCCGCCACTTCTTCTTGCTCCGAAAAGAAGAGACGGACCCCGCTCCCGAGGATGAGGATGAAAGCGAGCCCAAGGTGTGAATAACGGGTGAGTGAAACGGGCTTCTGGCCGCTTGTGAACAAGGGTGGCGTTATTCGCAGTTTGGACACAGGGACGGCAAAACCACATCCCGCCTGTTTTCAACGCCTTGGGAAACTATCCACGCCCTTCCGAGACTTACGGGTACTACTGTATTTAATTCAAAGGGTTATCTATTAATACAGTCCCGCCGGAAGTGGGCATTGATTGGTTGCCACTGACCCCTCTCAGCCTCAAATCTGTCAGCATCATGAAGTTCAAGGTAAACCGTAATCATTTCTTCAACGGCCTCTCCAGCGTCACCAACGTCGTCGGCAACCGCGCCACGATGCCGATCCTGCAGAACGTGCTCATCGAAGCCGAAGGCGATACGGTCACCCTCACGACCACCAACCTCGACCTCGGCATCTGCTGCCGCATCAAAGCCACGGTGACTTCGCCAGGCCGCATCACCTTGCCCGTCAAGAAATTGGTCCCGATCGTCCGCTCGTTGTCGGGCGCCGAAACCGTCGTCGAACTCACCGGCAAGGACCGGGTCAAGGTCACTTCGGGTAGCTCCGTGTTCCAGATCGCGGGTCTGCCTGCGGATCAGTTCCCGCCCATCGCCAGCTTCTCGGGTCAGCCCACGATCTCGATCGAACAGGAAGACCTCGGTTCGATGCTGCGCAAGGTCAGCTACGCGCAGTCGACCGACGAAAACCGCTACATCCTGAACGGCGTGTTCTTCGAATTCGCCAACGGCAAGCTCACCGTGGTCGCGACCGATGGTCGTCGTCTCGCCAAGTGCGAACGCGAACTCGAAGGCCCGGACAAGCCCCTCGCGCTGATTTTGCCGGCGCGCACCATCGCCGAACTGCAGCGCCTGCTCAAGGTCGGCGGCAAGGCCCACGTCTCCCACAACGAGCGCCAGGTCGGCTTCACCATCGACATCCCCAAGAACGACGAAGGCCTCGTGGACCGGATCCAGCTCGTCTCCAAGGTCGTCGAGGGCAACTACCCGAACTACCGTCAGGTCATCCCGAAGGAGGCCGGCAGCAAGGTCCGCCTCGAACGCGAAAAGCTCCTGGACAGCGTCACGCGCGCCGCGCTCATGTGCGATGACCGCAACAACACGATCCGTCTCACGGTTTCCAAGAAGAATCAGAATCTCGAAATCAGCGCCAAGTCCGATTCCGGCGAAGCGCATGAACCGATCGCCGTGAAGTACGATGGTCCGGAAGTGAACATCGCCTTTAACCCGCAGTACGTCGTCGAGCCCCTCAAGGCCGTCACCGAGGACGAGATCGATTTCGAATTCAAGGACGACATGTCCCCCGGCGTCATCCGCGGCCTGAAGGAAGATTTCCTCTGCGTCGTCATGCCGCAGCGGATTTCGTAAGCGCTTACAGTCCGAGGTCCCTCGAGTCCGGGAGCGCCTTGATGGCCTCCAGGATCCGCCGGGATGCTTCCATGGTACGCCCGGCGACGCCTTCACCGGGATCGTAGTCAGCGGGGCCCAGGGCCCGACCAAAGCGTACCCGTACGCGCGCCCCACCGACCGGGAAGAACGCGCCGCGTGGCAGGACATCCCGGGCTCCGCGGATATGGATGGGGACGACCGGAGCGCCCGACTTGCAGGCGAGCAACCCGGCCCCGGCCTTGGCTTCACCGATGATGCCATCGGCGCTGCGCGTGCCCTCGGGGAAAATCAAGAGGCCGCGACCTTGGGCCAGGGCGGCGAGCGCCACACGGATGGCGCCGATATCCGCTTCACCGCGATCCACGGGAATGGAATGGCACGAGCGGATGACGGCACCGAAGACGGGGTTGTCGAAGAGCGAGCGCCGGGCGATGAACGAAATCTCCCGGGGCAGGCACGAACCGATCAAGGGCGGGTCGAGCATGCTCTGGTGGTTCGAGGCGAAGATGCAGGCCCCGCTCGGGACGTTCTCCCAGCCTTCGACCTCCAGCGTCGAGAAGACCTCCGCAAAGGCGCGCGCCCCGTGGTACACGGCCTTATAGACGAGGTTGTGGGAAGTGAGGATCATGCCCGACGAGCCGCATGCTGGACCAAGGCCTTCACTTGGGCAACCACCTCCACCAGCGGGAGGTGGGTATTGTCGATGCGCGTGGCACCCGCCGGACAAACCAGCGGGGCGGTCGCGCGGGTGGAATCCAAGAGGTCGCGTTGGGCCACCGCGTCGGTCTGGCCTTCCGCGGCGCGCCGCTGGGCCCGCGCCACCGGATCGGCTTGGAGGAAGACCCGGACCTCGGCTTGCGGCAGGACGACGGAACCGATGTCGCGGCCTTCCATGATCACGCCCGCGAAGCCGGCGGCTTGGCCGAGCTCCACTTGCGACCGTTGGTAGGCCAAGAGGAAGTTGCGCACCGCGGGGAGCGCGGCGAACTTCGAGACGGAGCCATTCACATCTTCGGTGCGCAGCGAGGCGTCCGCAGGTCGACGGCCATCGAAGGTGAGGCCCGACGAGATGCCCGCAATTTCCGAACCGAGATGAAGACGGGCCAAGGCCGCCTCGACGGACGTGGGATCTTCAGGTTGGGCGCCCGCATCGAGCAAGGCACGCGTGACGGACCGGTAGTGCGCGCCGGTGTCGACGTGCAGGAGGCCGAGGTCGCGGGCCACCGCTTTGGCGGTGCTGGATTTTCCGGACGCCGCGCCGCCATCGACCGCCACCGCGACGAACCGGGTGCGCAGGGCTTCGAGCGCCTGGAAGAACTTCGGGAAGGTCTTGCTGGTGCAGGCGGGATCCTGGATGGCGATCCACGGACGGCCATCGCCGAAGAGGTCATGCGAACCCAAGACCCCGAAGCTCATCGCCATGCGATGGTCTTCATAGGTATGGATCTCGACCGGACCATGGGCGGCGGCGGCTTGCAGCGCCGCGCGCGCCGGATGAATCGTCAGGGTGGAGAGGGTTTCGTCGGCGCGGAGTTCGGCCGCGGTCGGGACGACCTTGACGCCGAGGCGCTCCAATTCCGTCGCCATCGCCAAGACGCGGTCGGTCTCCTGCTTGCGGGTGTGGCCGATGTTGCGGATGGTCGTGGGCCCGGCGGCCAACGGAGCGAGCGTGGCGAGCGTCAGGAACGTATCGGAGAAGTCGTTGAAATCGAAATCGCCGCCTTGCAGGTCATGCCAGGTTTGGACGACCAGGGCGGAACCCTGGGGCGTGAGCGTCGCACCGCAGCGTCGAGCGACTTCGGCGAAAGCGGTGTCGCCTTGCAGCCCGCCTTGGACGTAGCCCTGCAGGCGCACGCCCGCGCCGGCGCCGGTGACGGCGGGGAGGGCGATGAAGTAGCTCGCCGCCGTGGCATCGGGCTCGATCGCATAGGTGCCCGCCGCTTGGTAAGGACCCGGTTGCGGACAGCGCCAAGCGCCGGCGGCATCGCGGACCAAGGGCCGGCCGAATTGGGCGCACATCTTTTCGGTCATCACCACGAAGGGTTCGGAGACCGTGGCGCCCTTCATGCGGACCGAGGCGCCCGGCGACAGCGGTAGCGCCATCAACAAGGCCGACAACAGTTGCGACGAAGCCGACGCGTCGACCACGAGTTCACCGAGGCGCCCGGCGGTATGGAGCGTGAAGGGGAAGTGCGTGGCCGGTTGGCCATCGGCGCGCAGGGCGCGGCAACCGGCGCCCGTGAGGGCGTCCAACAAACCCGCCATCGGCCGGGCCCGCATGGCTTCATCGCCATCCAGTTCGTAGCAGCCTTGGGGCGCCAACGCGAGGAAGGCGGTGAGGAAGCGCGCCGCGGTGCCGGCATTGCCGACATGCAGCTTGGCTTGGGCCTTCGGGATGCGCCCACCGAGTCCGCGGATGCGGATGGTTTGGGCGGTTTCGTCATCGGCGACTTCAAAGCCCAGCGTGCGGAGCGCGGCGATGAGGATGCGGGTGTCGCGGCTGAAGAGGGCGCCCGTGAAGAGCGTTTCGCCTTCGGCGAGCGCGGCGAGCAGCAGCGCGCGATTGGTGATGCTCTTCGACCCCGGCACTTGCGCGACCCCGCGGGCGGGCGTGCGGAAGGGCGTGATCGTCAGGGTTGGGCTCATGCGGGGCGATCGAGGGATTGGCGGAGGACCCGGGCGTCGGCCAGCAACTGCCGGACTCTTTCGGCGTCACCAACCTCGAGGGCCTTGCGCAGGTGCGCCGTTTGTTCTTCGGCGGCGCGGAGGCCGGCGATGACGTGCGGGGCGTTCGCCATCAGGATGCCGACCCAAAGGTTTTCTTCGCCTGCGGCGATGCGGGTGGTGTCCTTGAGGCCGGCACCCGTGGTGGCGGGATCGAAGCCGGGCAAGCTGCCGACGGCCAACATCAACGCGGACGCGCTGGCGTGAGGCACGTGGCTGATGGCGGCGACGATCTCGTCGTGGCGTTGGGCCGTGCATTCGACCGTGCGGCAGCCGAGGGCTTGCCAGAGGGCATGGGTGAGCCGGACCGATTCGCCGGGTTCGGACCCGGTCGGCGTCACGAAACAGGGACGGTTCGCAAACAGCTCGGCCGAGGCATGCGCCGTGCCTGCTTTTTCGGAACCCGCCATGGGATGGGCCCCGACGAAGTGGACGCCCGCAGGCAGGACGCGAGCGGCGACCTGAATGGCGGCCTTGACGCTACCGGCGTCCGTCACGAGCACACCCGGAGAAAGCCCTGGGCTGATGGCGCGGAAGGTTTCCTCCATCTTATCGACGGGCGTGGCCACGATGACGATGTCCGCCCCCCGGACCGCGTCGGCGGGGTTGTCGAAGATATCCGCCACGGCATAACTCCTAAGCAAGGCCCGGGCCTCGGCGGACCGCGACCATCCGGCGAGGGACCCTGCCAGTTGCCGGCGAGCCGCAGCGAGCAGGACCGAGCCTCCGATGAGGCCCGCTCCGACGACGGCGATGCGTTTAAATTGAGGCATTTAGAGGGTTGAAGGTCCTTCTTTCATGAACCAGCCTAGCAAACTATTAAAGCAAACAATCTGCCGGCGATGAAACTGGCTGATTTCGCTCCATGTCTCCCGGCCCCCACGACCCCCAGTCCGATTTCCTTCCCGGCAAGAAGTCCCGTCCGCAAAAGGACTCGGCCTTTTGGGAGCGGATATGGGACAAGGCGGGTACGCCCCTGACGGTGGGGGCGTCCGTGGTGCTGGTGGTCGCCGCCGCTTGGTTGGTCACCGAAGGTCAACGCAACGCGGGGAGCAGCCTCGCCGCGTTGAGTCCGGTGCAGGCGGAGGAACTGCGCCAGCTCTCCCTCAAGAAGGAGGCCGCTTTCGAGGCCCAGCGGCTCAATAAGCCGGTCATCGATGATGGCGACCTCGCCTTGCTCGGCGAAGCCGTCCAGGCGCAGGAAGACTACTTGGCCTCGCGCGGCGCGCTGGCCTCGGAGAACGTCCGGCTCGAATCCTTGCGGCGGCGCTACCACGTCATCCAGGCGGAACGCCAGCGGGCGATCTCGACCGAAGCCGAGGATAGGTCCACCGCGTTGGCCAAGACGGACCATGCCGGCGCCGTGCGGGAGCTCCGCCGTGCCGTGGAAGCCGAGCGGCTCATCGAAAGCCGGTGGTTCTTTTCGGGCTATGTCGATGTCGGCAAGATCGCCCGGCTCGACACGCGGCTGCGCCGACTCGAGGCCGAACCCGTCAAGGCCCAAACGCAGGCCTTGGAGGCCCAGGCGGAAGCGGCCTTCGCCGCCGGCCGGCTCGCCGAAGCGGAGAAGGCGATGGGGGAAGCCATCGAGACCGAACGGACTTTTGTGGAAAAGTATCGGGATGTGTTGGATGCCGAATTCGGCCGCGGGGAACGTCTAGCCATCCGGCTGGAAACCATGCGCTCGGATCCGTTGCAGCAACAGGTCGTCGGGGCGGAGCGGGCGGCGCTGGCGGCCGCGGCCGCTTATGCGCAGGCGCCGGCGGGCGCGGCACAAGAGGCGCAGTCGGCCCTCGCGACCCAAGCCTATGAACGGGCCCTGACGATCCAGGCGCAGCTCATGCAGGAATTCCCGCGCAGCGCGTGGGCCGCCGCCCCGCGGAAAGCCGATTTGGAGATGAAGCGGAATCGCTGGCGCGCCGCCGCCCGCCTGCAGGATGTCGCCACGCGCGCGCAGGCCATGGCGAAACACCTGCGGGCCGGTCAAGCCACGGAAGCGTTGGACTTGGCGCGCGCGCTCCGCGAAAAGCTCACGCAGGTCGAAGCGGAAAACCCCGGCGTCGTTCCGCCGGATGATGCGCTCCGTCGCCAATTGGAATACATCGCCACGCATGCGGCCACGATCCAGGCCATCTTGCCGAAGCTCGATCAGCTCGTCGCCCCCGTCGGCGGGACCGGCGCGCGCATGATGAAGCAGGAGGTCTCGCAGGGCTTTTATTCCACGGTGATGGGGGCCAACCCGAGCGCGAGCATGCGCGAGAACCTGCCCGTCGAATCCGTCGCCTACGCGGATGCCCAGGCCTTCTGCGAGGCGTTAGGCTGGATGTGCGGACGCACCGTCCGCTTGCCGACCGTGGCGGAATATAAGGCCGTGTTGGGCGACCTGGCGCAGCCGCCCTCCGCCCGTACCGCCTGGACCTTCGACAACACCGATGGCGTGACGGCCCGTCCGGTGGGCACCTCGCAACCCACCGGGGCGGGCTACAACGATTTGCTCGGCAATGTGGAGGAATGGGCGCAAGCCGAGGCCACGGACGAATTTGCCTCAGTCGTCGGCGGCAGCGTGAACTGGGTACCGGTCTCAGGTCTTCCCCTCAGGAAAGCGTTGAAGCGTGAAAAAAGCCGCACCATCGGGTTCCGTATCGTGATTGAATGAAACCCGTGGCTGCCCTAGGAATCCTCCGCCCATGCCCCTGAGCAGCCCCACGCCCAAGGTGAGCCCCGTCCAACGGGCGTTCTTCTTCTTTCTCGTCTACGGGTCCTTGGCGGCGCTTTCGCTGTGGTTGAGCTACGAGATGCGTTTTTCCGGCGGAGCGATCCTGACGACGGCGGATAAGGACGTGGAGGGTTATCTATTCACGCAACGTCCCCATGCGCTGCTTTGGATCGTGCCCTTGAAGTTCGTCTTGCTGGGTTTGTTCGGTCAGTTCCGCGGCGTCTTCTATTACTTCCGCCTGCACGATGCCCTGCGCATGGTGTTCGCGCTTTCCCTCGCGACCCTCGTCATCCTCCTGCTTCCGTTCATCAGCGGCATGAACGGGCCCGGCGCCACCTTGGGCATCCCCCGAAGCATCGCGCTCGTCGACTTCAACCTCTCGTTGCTGCTCTTCGTCGGTTTCCGGGTCTCCATCCGCACCTTGCGCGAGCGTTTCACCGGCGAAGACAAGGTCGTCCAAACTTCCCTCGAGCGCATCGCCATCGTCGGCGCCGGCAACACGGGCGAACAACTGGCCTCCGACCTGTTGACCCGGCGTGGTCACGGCCTGTTGCCGGTTTGCTTCTTGGACGACAACGAGGCGAAGCACGGCCTCGAGATCCACGGCCTCCCGGTCGTCGGCGCCCCGGATAAAATCCCTGCGTTGGCCGAGAAGTACGGCGTGACGGAACTGATCCTCGCCTTGCCGGCTCAGAGTGCGAAACGCATCCGGCAAATCAGCGCCCTCGCTTCGGCGAGCGGCCTGCGCGTCCTGGTCGTGCCTTCCATGGCCGAACTCGCGGGCGGCCGCGTCCGCGCGACCGACCTGCGCCCGGTTTCGGTGGAAGACCTATTGGGCCGCGCGCCCGCGCAGCTCGACGACGCCGCCATCGGCGCGATGATTCAAGGTCGCACGGTCTTGGTCACCGGTGCGGGCGGGAGCATCGGGCAGGAGATCTGCCGGCAGGTCGCCCTCCGCCAGCCTGCTCGCCTCGTCATGCTCGACCAGTGCGAAGCGTTGCTCTACCAGGCCGAGCAGGACCTCATCGCGGCCGGCGCCGCGGGCTTGATTTGCCCCGTCGTCGCGGATGTCACCGACGAGCCGCGGATGCGCGAGGTCTTCGCCCGGCACCGCCCGGCCTTGGTGCTCCACGCGGCCGCGCACAAACATGTGCCGATGATGGAGCCGCAGCCAGGGGAAGCCCTGAAGAACAACACCCTCGGTACGGCGCTCGTCGCGGCGCTGGCGTCGGAGTTCCAGGTGGGGCGCTTCGTCCTGATCTCGACCGACAAGGCCATCAACCCGACCAACGTCATGGGCGCCTCCAAGCGTTTGGCGGAAATGGTGGTCCAGTCGATGCAAGGTCGGCCCGGCAACGTCACGCAGTTCGTGGCGGTGCGTTTCGGGAATGTCCTGGGTTCTTCCGGGTCCGTCATCCCGATTTTCCGCAAGCAGATCGCCGCCGGCGGCCCCGTCACCGTCACGCACCCCGAGGTGAAGCGTTACTTCATGACCATCCCCGAAGCGGTCGGTTTGGTCCTGCAGAGCGCGACCCAAGGGGAGGGTGGCGACATCCTCGTCCTGGAGATGGGGCAGCCCATGAAGATCGTCGATGTCGCCCGTCAGCTGATCGAACTGAGCGGGTTCCGGCCGGATATCGATATCGAGATCAAGTTCGTGGGCCTGCGGCCGGGCGAAAAGTTGGTCGAAGAACTGCAGCACCATGGCGAGCAGTACCGGACGACCAAGCACGAGCGGATTTTCCGGTTTGTCGCCACGGGGACCCCGCATGCGGCGCTGGACGCCCTTTTGCTGGAAATCCGCGCGTTGATTCCGCAGGAGAAGTCGGTCTGCAAGCAGGGTCTGCGGCGGTTGGTCCCCGAATACGTGCCCTACGTCGACTAGTTTTTACGCTTCGGGCTTCACAGCGTTGGCGGATATCGCCACGCTGGCGGCATGGCTCGCAAGTCTTCTTCTCCCGCTCCGGTCGTCGGCATCATCATGGGTTCGCAATCCGATTGGGAAACGATGATCCATGCAGCCGATACCCTGAAGGGCCTGGGCATTCCGTTCGAGTCGGAGGTCGTGAGCGCGCATCGCACGCCCCTGAAGCTGAAGGATTACGCGCTGGCCGCCAAGAAGCGCGGGCTGAAGGTCATCATCGCCGGAGCCGGCGGCGCCGCCCATCTCCCTGGCATGGCCGCCGCGATGACCGTCCTCCCCGTCATGGGCGTCCCGGTCCAATCGAAGGCTTTGGACGGCATCGATTCGCTCCTTTCGATCGTGCAGATGCCGGCGGGCATTCCGGTCCATACCTTTGCCATCGGTCGGGCCGGCGCCATCAACGCCGCCCTCGGCGCCGCGGCGATCCTCGCCTTGAACGATGTCGCCTTGGCGAAGCGCCTCGACCAGTTCCGCGCCAAGCAGACCAAGGCCGTCATGGATAATCCCATCCCTGGCCAGAAGGGCCGGAAGCAGCGCTAAGCCATGGAACGTCCGTTGATGCCAGGTGGGACGATCGGGATTCTGGGCGGCGGTCAACTGGGTCGCATGTCCGCCATCGCGGCGCGACGCATGGGCTATAAGGTGAAGACCTTCGATCCTTCGGCGCAGGCTTGCGCCGCGGCCATCGCCGATGAGCACACCGCCGCGGAGTGGAACGACACCGCGGCGTTGACGCGTTTCGCCGCGGGCTGCGGTCGGATCACGCTCGAATTCGAGAACATCCCGCCCGCGACGGTCGAGTTCGTGGCGAAGTCCATCCCGAGCCATCCTTCGGCCAACGTCCTCGCCATCTGCCAGAATCGTCGGCGCGAAAAGGAATTCCTCCGCGCCGCCGGGATTCCCTGCGCGGCCTTCGCCGTCGTCTCGTCGCTCGCCGAACTCCAGGCCGCGGTGAAGACGATCGGCTTCCCTTGCGTGCTCAAGACGGCCGACTTCGGTTACGATGGCAAAGGTCAGGTCAAGCTGCCGACCGCCGAGGCCGACCTCGCGGCGGCTTGGCACAAGATCGGCGGCGCCGTCGGCGTCTTGGAGGCGTGGGTGCCATTCCAGCTCGAGATTTCGGTCTTGGTCGCCCGGACGGTCGACGGTCGCACCGCCGTCTACGACGCCGCGGAAAACCTGCACCGGAACCACATCCTCCACCTTTCGCTTTCGCCCGCCCGCATTTCCGCCGCGACCGCCGCCGAAGCCCGCGCCCTCGCCTTGGGCATCGCGGAGAAGATCGGCCTCGTCGGCTTGTTGGCCGTCGAGATGTTCGTCCAAGACGGACGCATCGTCGTCAACGAACTCGCCCCCCGTCCGCATAACAGCGGCCACCAGACCTTCGACGCCAACGAAACGTCGCAGTTCGAGCAGCACGTCCGCGCGGTGTGCGGGCTGCCGCTGGGCGGGACGAAGCCCTTGCAGCCGTCGGTCATGCTCAACCTCCTGGGCGATCTCTGGAAGAACGGCCAAGAGCCCGACTGGACGCAGGTCCTGGCGGATCCCTCGGCCAAGTTGCACCTCTACGACAAGGGCAAGGCGGCCCCGGGCCGCAAGATGGGCCACGTCACCGTGACCGCGGCGACCTTGGAAGAGGCCTTGCGCCGCGCGGAAGGGCTGTTCGCCACGCTGTCGGCCTGAACCATGTCTGCCCCGCAAGTTCTCTTCTGGGCGAACATCCTGATTTTGGTGCCGATCGGCTTGGGCACCTTGCTGAAACCCTCGGTGACGGATCAAGGCGCGTTCGCGGAAAGCGCCGGCTGGCGCACCTTGGTCGGCTCCCTCTGGCTCGCCATCCTCGCCGGCTCGGTGCTCGGGACCATTTGGCCCGGTAGTTTCCTTTGGCTGCTCGCGTTCCAGGTTGTCTATAAGTCCATCTGGCTGGCGACCTATGCGCTGCCACGTCTGCTCGCGGGCCGTCACCGCGAGGTACCCGCCGGTATCGCCGGGTCTTTTGCGGTGATCGTCCTCGTCTGGCCTTGGGTGCTGCCTTGGCGTCAGATGGTCGCCACGCTGTCGGCCTGATCAGTCGAGGAGCTCGGGCTTGCGCGAGAACAGGGCGATCGGAATCTGGCCCAGCGAGACGAAGAGCAGGATCGCCTGGAAGACCGGGATGCGCGCCTTCATCTTCTGGGCGTTCGCGATGTAGTTCTTGGCCATGACCTCGGAGATCATCGCGAAGGCAAACACCAACGCGGCGACGCAGAGCACGGTGAACCCGATCCGCCAGGTGCGGTCGTCGGGCGTCCGCTGCCAAGGGATCACCAGCAGGGCCGCGAAGAAGAAGAAGAACCAGCATTCCGCCTGGAGCGCGACCGGGAAGGTCACGTAGGCGGGGTTCCAGCGCGGCGCGATGTGCAGCGGACCCAGATCGAAGCCGCCGATCAGCTCGATCACGCCGAGCCAAACGCAGAGCGCGGCGAACGCGACGCTCGCCCAGCGCGCGTAGCGGATCGACTGCAGGGTCTTGGAGTTCTCCATGGCGGCAAGCAAAGCGGGAAACCGAGCGGGCGCAATCCGGACGGTGGCGGTCCGTGAGGTATTAGGCCGGACGGAACAACGCGACGTCGCTCCATTCTCCCATGACGCGGCCATCGGCCCGCACCGAGCCCCAAGCGGCGGCGCACTTGGCTTCGAAGTGGGCCCGGACCGCGGCCTGCTCCTTGGCGAGGATCCCGCTGAGGGCGAGGACGCCGCCCGGGGTCACGGCCTTCACGAGGTCGTCGGCGTAGATGCAAAGCACGTCGCTGATGATGTTGGCCAGCACGACGTCGGCGGGGCCGGTCAATTTGAAGCCTTCTTCCAGACCGGCGTGGTGGAAGGCCACGCGAGCATCGGCGATGCCGTTGTCTTGGCGGTTGGCGATGCTGACGCGGACGGATTCGGGATCGCGGTCGAAGCCGGCGATGCGGCCGCAACCGAGCTGCGCGGCGGACAGCGCGAGGATGCCCGAGCCACAACCGGCATCGGTCACGGACACTTGGGCGGCGGGCTTCGTCTCGAGGTAATCGAGCAGGCGGATGGCGCAGAGACGGGTCGTCGGGTGGTCCCCCGTGCCGAAGGCCAAGCCGGCATCAAACCAGATCACGGCGGCGTCGGCCGGCACGGCGTGCTGCCCGCGCATCCAGGCGGGGACCCAATGGAGGCGGCCATGGTCCCAAGGCTTCAGGTGTTCCTTGTAGGCTTCCTTCCAATCCTTGTCGGCGAGCGCCGTCGCTTCGTACTTCTCGGGCAGCTTCTTGAAGGCCTTGCGCAAGCCGGCCCACGCGGCATCGGCTTCGTCCTTCGTCTCGAAATAGCCCATCACGAAATGCGGCTTCCCGGGGCCTTCGTGGAAGAGCATCCAGGACGAACGGGTCAGTTCGCAGAAATGGTCCTCCAAAGGCTGGACCATGTCTTCGTGGATGGGGCAACGGAGTTCGATCATCGGGAGGGGAAGCGGGCGGCGAGTTCGGCGATCACCCGGGGGAGCAGGGCGTGCTCGGCGGCATGGACCTTGGTCGCGAAGGTCTCGAGGGTGTCGTCCGCGGTGCGGGGGACCTTGGTCTGACCGAGGTGGGCGCCGCCATCGACCTCCGCCGTGACCCAATGGACGGTGCAGCCACCTTCGGGGACGCCGGCGCGCCAGGTCTGGCCGATGCCGTCGAGTCCGGGGAAAGCCGGGAGCAGGGTGGGGTGCAGGTTGATGATGCGCCCGGCAAAAGGTTCGAGCAACGGGGCCTTCACCACGCGCATGAAGCCCGCCAGGACGATGAGGTCGACGCCATCTTCGGCCAAGGTGCGGGCCCAGCAGGCTTCCCGTTCGGGCGAGAACTTGGTCTTAAACGGACCCGGGTCCAGGAAGGTGGCCGGGACGCCGTACTTGGGACCGAGCGCGAGCATCGGGGCCGTGGGGAGGTCGCAATAAATCCCGATGACGCGGGCGGACCCGAGACGGCCTTCGGCTTGGGCACGGAGGACGGCGTCGGCATTGGAGCCGCGACCGGAGCCAAGGAGGGCGACGCGCATGGCGTGCAAGGTGTCGCCGGTCGGGTGCGCCTGCAAACGGATTTTCAAAATCAACCTTTGAACCCCCTCGGATTCGGCCGAAGATGCCCTCGCCCTCATCCATGGATCGCCGCGCGTTCTTCCGTCTCACCGCCCTGGGTTCGCTCGGGGCTACCTTGCTTCCGTCCGTCGTCCACGGCGCACCTTCACCCGCCGTCAGCCCGACGCAGCTGGGGATCGACGTCCTCGCCGCGTCGGGCTTCGCCACCTTGCGCGGCGTGCGCTGCGGTCTCGTCACGCACCGCGCCGGCATGAACGCGGCGGGCAAGCGTACGGCGGACGTCTTGGCGAACGCCCCGGGCGTGCGGCTCACGAAGCTCTTCGGACCCGAGCACGGCATCGACGGTTCCGCGGCCGCGGAAATCGCGGTCAAGAACGCGAAGGACGCGCGCACGGGCCTGCCCGTCTTTTCGCTCTATGGCGCGACGCGCCGGCCGACCCCGGAGATGCTCGAGGGCCTCGACGCCATCGTCATCGACTTCCAGGACATCGGCGCGCGTTCCTACACCTACATCAGCTGCATGCGGTACGTCATCGAAGCGTGCTTCGCGCTGCCGCGCCCGCTCCGCGTGATCGTCCTCGATCGCCCCAACCCCCTGGGCGGCGAAAAAGTCGACGGGCCTTTCTTGGACCGCAAGTGGCGCAGCTACGTCGGCGCGTACGAGATGCCTTACGTCCACGGACTCACCATCGGCGAAATCGCGCGTTGGGCCGTGGCGACCCCGGGGGTGTTGGAACTCACCGAAGAACAGCGCCGCCGCGGCTACCTCGAAGTCGTCCCCCTGCGTGGCTGGAACCGCGCGCTCACGTGGAATCGGACCGGCCTGAATTGGGTCCCGACCTCGCCGCGCATCCCCACCGCGCAAGCGGCGCTGGGTTACGCGATGGTCGGCCTCGGCTGCCAGCTCGGCGACTTCAGCCATACCTTCGGCGAGGAGATGCATTTCCGCTTCATCAAGTACAACCGCCGCAAGTCCGCGGACATCATCGCGGCCTTGGGCAACGCCGTCCCGGGCCTCTTGCTGGAGCCGAAGCTCATGCCGGACGGCACGCAGGGCGTCTACACCGCCATCAACGACTGGGCGAGGTTCCGGCCCACGGCCCTCTCGCTGCACATGATGCGGCAGGCCTGCCTCTGGGACCCGACGAACCCCTTCGCGCGCGCCACGAAGAACGAGCGCGAGCTCTTCATCAAGCACACCGGCAGCGAAGCCTTCTACGAGGAACTGCGCGTGCGCGGGGCGGCCGTCGACTTGCCGCGCTGGCAGGCGCAATGGCATGCCGACGCCGAAGCCTTCCGCGCGCGGACGGCCCCGTTCCGGCTCTACGCCTGATCAATAGGCGCGACCTTCGCGCTTTTCCCAGAAGTTGATGTACGCCTGGTTGAGCACGCCGTAACCACCCGGGGTCGGGTAGTTGCCGGTGAAGTACCAGTCGCCGTGGCTCGTCGGACAAGCCTTGTGGAGGTCCTTGATCTGCTGGAACACCAGGACGAGTTCGCCCTTCCAGCCGGACTTCGTCGGGTAGACGAGTTCGGCCGCCTTGGCGGAGAGTTCCTTGTCGGTGAACGCATCGTAGATGCGCTTCACGTGGTTCTTGAGTTCGGCCGCCGGCTTGGTCGATTGCGCGACGCAGTCCTCGTAGACTTCGCGGAGCAGATCCGCCATGCCGCGCTCCTTGCACAGCGCGACCGCGGCCTGGAAGGCGAGGAACTTGCCCATCTCGGACATGTCGATGCCATAGCAATCCGGGTAGCGGATCTGCGGGGCCGTCGAGGCGATCACGATGCGCTTCGGGTTGGGGCGGGCGAGGATGCGGAGGATCGACTGGCGGAGGGTCGTGCCGCGGACGATGGAGTCGTCGACGCAGACGAGCGTGTCGCCCGCGCGCACGGCGCCGTACGAGATGTCGTACACGTGCGAAGCCATCTGCATGCGGTTCTTCTCCTGCGTGATGAACGTGCGGAGCTTGACGTCCTTGTGGGCGACCTTTTCGCCCCGGGGCCAGCCGCCGAGCACGAGGCGGTCGATGGCGGCGGCGTCCAATTGGCCCTTCGCCAGGGCGTCGCGGAGTTGGTCGCGCACCTGCGTGCGGCGCCGCATGCGGAGTTCCTCCATCAGCCCGTACCAGGCGATTTCCGCCGTGTTCGGGATGTAGGAGAAGACGGCCTTGTCATGGTCGTCGCTGATGAGGCGAAGCACCTCGTCGGCGAGCGCGGCGCCGAGGGCCTTGCGTTCGGCGTAGATTTCGGGGTCGTTGCCGCGCGAGAAGTAGATGCGCTCGAAGGAACAATGCCGGCGTTCGCCGGGCGCGTGGATGCTCTCCACCGTATGCCGGCCATCGGCCTTGATGATGAGCGCGGAGCCCGGCGGCAGTTCCTGGACCTCGGCCTGGGCCGCGCCGACGATGGTCATGAGCGCCACGCGCTCGGAGGCGACGGCGATCAGGTCGTCCGTCCGGACGTACCAGCATGGGCGGATGCCGTTCGGGTCGCGGACGACGAAGGAGTCGCCGTTGCCGATGAGCCCGGCGATGGCGTAGCCACCGTCCCAGTTCTTGGCCGCCTTGCGGAGGACGTTGCCGACGTCGAGGTGCTTGGAGATCTCGTGCTGGACGGCCATGCCCTCGAGGCCTTGGTCCTTGAACGCCTTGAACAGGCGGTCGTGCTCTTCGTCGAGCCAGAAGCCGATCTCCTCGAGGATGGACTGGGTGTCGGTCGAGTAGATGACGTGGGCGCCGCGCTCCGTGAGGGAGGCGTTCAGCTCGGGCGTGTTCGTCAGGTTGAAGTTGCCGGCGACCAGCAGGTTGCGGGTCGGCCAGATGGACTTGCGCGCGTAGGGGTGGCAGGAGACGGAGTCGAAGTTGCCGGAGGTCCCGTAGCGGAGGTGGCCGAGGAGGAGTTCGCCGCCGAAGTCGAAATGGCGCTTCACCGTTTCGGGGAATTCCGGGACGATGACCGCTTCCCGGACCTTGTCCGCGTAGGTCTTGATTTGGCGGGTAAAGATCTGGGTCAGGCCCTGGGCGCCGATTTCTCGGTCGCGGAAGAGGAAGGCCTCGCCGTTTTCGGCGCCGATCTTGACGCTACCGATGCCCGCGCCGTCCTGGCCGCGGTTGTGCTGCTTCTCCATGAGGAGGAACAGCTGGTTGAAGCCGTGCAGGGGGGTGCCGTACTTCTCCTGATACCATTTCAGGTCCTTGGTCAGCCGGACAAGGGCAATGCCGCATTCGTGCCTTAAGGAGTCGCTCATCGCAGGCTTCCGACTTTGTCGGGTCGGCGCCTATCCTGTCCAGCGCTTACTCTTCGCAGACGCTTAAGAGCGCAGGATCCGGTCCAAACGGGCCAGGCTTTCGCCGATGAGGCTGGCCATGGTCGAATGTTGGCGGAAGGCGGGGTCCCGGTGGTAATCGGCCAGACCATCGGCCAATTCCTTGGCCTTCTCGGGGGAGGACAGGGCGTTGGCCTCCATGGCGGCGAGGAGGTCGCGGACACGGTCGGGCGCCGCCAGCAGCCGGCGGTGGATGAGCGACTGCTCCTCCCGGCGGTATTGGGTCGCCGAGGCGGCGTTGATATGCCGGGCGCAGAGCTGGGTGTAGGGCCGGTTTTCCTTGAAGGACCCCGGAAGGTAGAAGCGAAGCCGCCCATCGTAGGACTGCTGGTCAAAATCCATCGCCCGGACGCGGATGGCCGTGGCGTCGAAGTCGGGCGTGACGGCGATGACGAAGTTATAGGCCCGCATGTCGCCGAGGAGGCGGACGAGGCAGCGTTCCTCGAACTTGATCAGCTCCTTGGCGAGGCGGACCGGGTGGTGCTGGCCCGCTTCGAGCCATTGCTCGGCGAAGATGTCGCCGGGGATCCCGGTGACGTGCTCCTCGACCAAGGTGTCCCCCTGGGTGAGGTAGAGCATCCGGTTCGGCGAGAGCAGGTGCTCGAGCTCAAGCCCGCAGACGCGGGAGGCATCCCCGACTTTCACGTAGAAGTAGTCGTGGTTCTCGTTGTAGGCGTTGACGATGCGGACGCGGAAGGGTTGCGAATTACCGAAGGAGCAGAAATCGACGCGGTCGACGTAGACGTGGCTGAAGACCTTCATGCCGCCTTCGCCCCGGAGGAGGGCGTAGGTTTCGAGCAGCCCTTGGGAGAGGCGTTCCATCTCGTCCTGGGGGTAGGCGACCGTTTCCCAGAGGGAGTCCTTGCCGTCGCGGTTCAGCAGGGGCATGGCCGCGTTGAAGCCACGCAGCTGGGCATAGGTGACGGGGAGGGCGACTTCGCGGCCTTCGCGGGCGAGGTATTCGCGGAGCGCGGCGCCGATGGGATAGGCCGGCTTGCGGTTGGTCCGCTTGAATTCCGCGGCTGAGCCTCCGGCGTCCATCTTCAGTCCAGGTTGGGCTGCGTATTCGTCTCCTCGATCGTCATGCGCAGCGGCTGGCCGGGGTCGCACTCGGCGCGGTACGCGATGAACCCGCGGCGGTGTTGGTCGAAGATCGGCCAGAGCAGCGTGCGGTCGGTGGAGGGAATGTCCGTGGTCTCGACTTCGGCCCGGGAGAAGAAGCCGAACTTCCCTTCGTCGATGGTCGCGGGGAGCCCGGGGAGCGGCTTGCGGCAATCGAACAGGAACATCAGCCAATGGGATTGGCCCTCGTAGCCCTTTTCCGAGATCATCCCGAACAGGTGCAGGTCGGTGGTGGCGACGGTCGCACCGGTCTCCTCGCCGATTTCGCGCACCGCGCATTCGAACGGCGATTCCCCGGTGGCCATCTCGAGCTTGCCGCCGATGGGGCTCCAGCAGCCTTTGTTCGGCGCCTTGGTGCGTTGGATCAGCAGCTGACGGCCCTTCGCATCGTGCATGAACACGAGGACGCTGATCTTGAAAGGGAGGGCGGGACCGGCGGACATGCGGATACCCTTGGCGGGGCTGGGGATTGGCACAACCCCGGAGTAAGGGTCAACCGGCCAAAATGGCGTCGATGCGCTTGAGTTCCTCGGAACTGAGCGGCGCGGACGAGGCCGCCGCCACGCACTGCTCCAACTGCGAGACCTTGCTGGCGCCGATGATGGCGGAGGTGACGCGCCGATCGCGCAGGACCCACGCCAAGGCCAACGAAGCCAACGGCTGGCCGCGTTCGGCGGCGACGGCGCCCAAGGCGCGGACCTTGGCGAGGCGAGCCTCGTCGATTTGTTCGGGGCGGAGGAAGCCGTGGGCCTTGCCGGCGCGGGCGTCGCTGGGGATGCCTTGCAGGTAGCGATCCGTGAGGAGCCCCTGGGCCAGCGGCGAGAAGACCGCGCAACCGATGCCTTCCTTCTCGACCACATCGAGCAGGCCGGCTTCGGGCGTCCGCTCGAACAGGCTGTACTTGGGCTGGTGGACGACGCACGGCGTGCCGAGGTCGCGGAGGATCGCGCAGGCGCGGGCGGTGTCGGCGGCGTTGTAGTTCGAGATCGCCGCGTAGAGGGCCTTGCCCGAACGGACGGCGTGCGCCAAGGCGCCCATCGTTTCCTCCATCGGCGTGTTCGGATCGCGGCGATGGCTGTAGAAGATGTCCACGTAGGGCAACCCCATGCGCTTCAGGGACTGGTCGAGCGAGGCCAGCAGGTATTTGCGGGAGCCGAAGTCGCCGTGCGGGCCGGGCCACATCGTGTAGCCGGCCTTGGTCGAGATGATCAGCTCATCGCGGTAGCCCGCGAGGTCTTCGCGCAGGATGCGGCCGAAGGTCTCCTCGGCCGAGCCCGGCACCGGGCCGTAATTGTTCGCGAGGTCGAAGTGCGTGACCCCGAGGTCGAAGGCGCGGAGCGCGATGGCGCGCGCGGTCGCGGGATCGTCGACGCTCCCGAAATTATGCCAGAGCCCGAGCGAGATCTTCGGGAGATGCAGGCCGGATTTGCCGCAGCGGGCCTGGAAGGCCGCGTGGGCATAGCGGGAAGCGCTGGGGGAGTGCATGCTGTCGAGAAAAACGCACGGGTGCTGATTAGCCAGCGGGAAAATCGACAGGCTATTTCCCGCGCGCTTCGCGGCCCCGCGGCGGAATTTTCGGCAGGTTGCCGAGAATGAATCCCAAGGCCGCACGGGATTCATCAGCGGCGTTCATTTCACGGCAAGGCGTCACACGTTTGGCACGCGTGTCCGGACTTGGCACGCCCAATGCAAAAGGGGGCATGCACATCGCAACCATCCACCACCACATCCTACTACTATGAAACTCACCCATAAGCTCGCCGTTGGTTTTCTCGCCGCGGCTTCCACGTTCTCGGCGGTCGCCGCGGACGCCCCGGCACCGGCCGTGACCTTCAATGGTTATGCCGTGATGACGGGTACGGCCACCAAGGAGTCGGGCGCCCCGACCGCCAGCACGCTGGACCTCACGGCCGCCAAGTTCGGGGTCACCGGAAAGTTCGGCGCCGTCACCGGCTATGCCAGCCTCTATTATAGCGGCACCAAGACCGACCTCCTGGATGCCTACTTCACGGTCGATGCCGGTTCGGGCCTCAGCGTCACCGGCGGCAAGTTCCTCAGCTACATGGGCTACGAAGCCTTCGACCCGACCAACATGGACCAGATCAGCTACGCCAACGGCGACCTGCTCGGCGGCCCGGTCCCCGCTTACCACACCGGCGTGAAGTTCGACGTCACCAAGGGCGACAGCTCCTTCGGCGCGGCGCTCGTCGACTCGATCTACAGCGTCGGTGGCCCCTTCAAGGGCGATGGCGACTTCAAGAAGCCCGGCTTCGAGGCTTACTACACCTACAAGGGCATCAAGGACGTCCAACTTTGGTTCGGCGGCCTGCAGGATACCGATGGCAATGGCGCGGTCTACGACTTCTGGGCGACCTACGCCGTGAACAAGACCGACACGATCGGCGTCGAGTACCTGAAGAAGGAGAGCGACGGCTACAACTGGCTGGTGTCCTACAAGACGCCGCTCTCCGCGAAGGTCACCTTGACCTCCCGCATCAGCGGCGAGTCGAGCTCCGTAGCCGACGCCAAGTTCACGAAGTTCACCTTGGCTCCGGCCTACGCCGTCAACGATAACCTCACCGTCCGCGCGGAAGTGTCCTACTACGACTACTCCGGCGCCGGTGCCCTGACCACGTCGAAGACCTTCTTCGCCGTCCAGTCCCTGCTTAAGTTCTAAGCCGGCCTGGTTCCACCCAACTCTCCCACCATGGCCACATCCACCAAGCTCACCAAGCTGCTGACCGTCGGGGCGCTCGCCCTGGCTTCACTCGTAACCCCCGCCCGGGGGGAAGAAACCGTCAAGGTCGGCGTCCTGCACTCGCTCTCCGGCACGATGGCGATCAGCGAGACGTCGCTCCGCGACGTCCTGCTGTTCACCTTCGACGAGATCAACGCCAAGGGCGGCGTCCTGGGGAAGAAGATCGAGCCCGTCGTCGTCGACGGCGCCTCGAACTGGCCCCTCTTCGCCGAGAAGTCGAAGCAGCTGCTCGAACAGGACAAGGTCGCGGTGACCTTCGGCTGCTGGACCTCGGTGTCGCGCAAGTCGTGCTTGCCGGTCTTCGAGAAGAACAACGGCCTCCTCTTCTACCCGGTGCAGTATGAAGGCGAAGAAGAGTCCAAGAACGTCGCCTACACCGCCGAAGCGGTCAATCAGCAGGCCACCCCTGCGATCGACTACCTCTTGGCGCAGGGCGTGAAGAAGTTCTACCTCCTCGGCTCGGACTACGTGTATCCCCAGACGACCAATCTGGTCCTCCTCGAGTACCTCCTGAGCAAGGGCGTGCCCCTGGCGAACATCGGCGGCGGCTTCCGTAAGGACGCCTCCGGCAAGATCATCTCCGCCGGCAAGTACACGCCCTTCGGCCACACCGACTACCAGCAGATCGTCGCCGAGATCAAGCAGTTCTCCGCGGGTGGCGGCGCCGCCGTCGTCAGCACGTTGAACGGCGACACCAACGTGCCGTTCTTCAAGGAGTACGCGGCTTCCGGCCTCACCGCCGACAGCTGTCCGGTGGTCTCCTTCTCCATCTCGGAGGATGAGTTCCGCGGTCTCCCGGCCGACAAGCTCGTGGGCCAGCTCGGTTGCTGGACCTACTTCCAGTCGATCGACTCGGCCGCGAACAAGAAGTTCGTCGCCGACTTCCAGGCCTGGCTCGCGAAGAGCAAGGTCCCCGGCATCGTCAAGGAAGGCCGCGTGACCTGCTCCCCGATGGTGCTCTCCTACGATGGCGTCTACCTCTGGAAGGCTTGCGTCGAGAAGGCCGGTTCCTTCGAAGTCGACAAGGTCCGCGAAGCTTGGAAGTCCGGCGTCTCCTTCGAAGGCCCGGGTGGCAAGGTCACGACTCAGCCCAACATGCACCTCACCAAGAACGTGTTCATCGGTGAGACCCGCGCGGACGGTCAGTTCAAGATCCTCAAGTCCTTCGACAACGTTTACGGCGAACCTTGGTTGAAGGGCAAATTCAAGTAAGGTGCCGATAGCGTAGGGTCGATCATAGCAAAAGGGGCGGATTCCGAGAGGAGTCCGCCCCTTCGTTTTGTCTAATTAGCGACAATTTCCGTCCCGCAACCGTTGGCACGCCCCCTGCATTTACGATGGGAGTGAAAGCCTTGCATCATACACTTCTCTGTATCCTCTGCCTTTTCGCGGCGAGTGCGCGCGCGGAGACCGGCCGCGAAGCCCTCGCGCGGGCGATTTTAGAACCCGGCGATGCCGAAAAACGCACACGGTTGCTGGCGTTGGCCGGCACCGCGGATGAAGCCGTCATTCCTTTGCTCGAACTATGGAAGAAAGATGCGCTCTTCATCGTACCCGGCCCGGCGGGCGGGCCGACGCCGGTTGAATTGACCGGGTCGGTCGATGCCGAGGGGCGCCGCGTGGCCGTGCGCGTGGATACGGGCAAGCCTTTGCTCGATGCCACCGGCCAGCCGGTGTGGCTTGCCGCCAAAGGCCTGAAGTCCGCTGAACATAACGGCGCGCTGCGCAAAGCCATGCGGGCGGTCAGCGACTTGGCCGATTTGGCTTCGCCCGATTCGGCCAGGAAGCTCCGCGCGATCGGTGCGGTCGGGCAATCCCAGGATGCCGAGAAACTCCCGGTGCTCCAGAAGCGGTTGGAGCTGGAGAAAGACCCCGCGGCGATCAAAGCCCTGCGGGAAGCGGCGGCCTTGGTGCGCCTGAATCTACCCGACCGCGCGCAACGCCTCGCGGCCGTCCGCGAGCTCGACGACCTGCAATCCCTCGCGAGCACGGACTTCCTCGCCAAGGCCCGCGCCCAGGCTGAAGCAGCCAAGGACGCCGAGCTCGTCGCGGCCCTCCGCGGCGCCGAACTCGCCGTCGGCCGCCACCGCACGGTGGTCGATGGGGCCGGCACGTTGTTCCGCAGCCTCAGCCTCGGCAGCATCCTCCTCATCGTCGCCTTGGGCCTTGCGATCACCTTCGGGCAGATGGGCGTGATCAACATGGCGCACGGCGAGATGATCGCCATCGGCGCCTATACGACATATGTCGTCCAGAACCTCTTCACCTCCGGCCTCGCGCTCTCGCCCTTCGGTTTCTCCGTGAGCATCCCGGGGCTCCACGCGACCGGGGGCTGGAAGGAAGCCTACTTCCTGTTCGCTTTGCCGCTGAGCTTCTTGGCCGCCGCCGGCGCCGGTTTGCTGTTGGAGCGTACCGTCATCCGCTTCCTTTATCGCCGACCCTTGGAAAGCCTGCTCGCCACCTGGGGCGTCTCGCTGCTCCTCCAGCAGTGCCTGCGGCTGACCTTTGGCGCCAACAACGTGCAGGTGGGCAGCCCGACCTACCTCAGCGGCAATTGGATCATCGGCGACGTCCTCCTCGGCTGGAACCGGGTCTTCGTCATCGGCTTCGCGGCGTGCATCGTGCTCGGCGTGTGGCTGGTGCTCACCCGGACTTCGCTCGGCCTGCTCATCCGCTGCGTCACCCAGAACCGCACGATGGCGGCGTGCATGGGCGTCCGCACCGAGCGCGTCAACATGCTGACCTTCGCGCTGGGCAGCGGCCTCGCCGGACTCGCCGGCGCGTTCCTGAGCCAGATCGGCAACGTGGGCCCATCGCTCGGCCAGTCGTACATCGTGGACAGCTTCATGGTGGTCGTCGTCGGCGGTGTCGGCAACCTCGTCGGGACGGTCATCAGCGCCTTGGGCATCGGCACCTTCGATCAGTTTACGCAGCAGTATGCGCCGGCCTTCGCGAACGCCCTCGCCGGCGTGCCCTTCGTCGGCGGGTTCCTCCAGAACCTCGCGCAGGACTCCGCCGTGTTCGGCAAGATCCTCGTCCTGTGCGTCATCATCCTTTTCCTGCAGTGGCGCCCTTCGGGGTTGTTCGCCGCTCGTTCCCGCAGCCTCGACTGACCCATGAGCAAGCCTTCCTCTCCCTCCCTCATGCCGGCCGCCCCGGCGCCGCCGAGCGACACCGCCGCGGCGATCCTGTTCTTCGGGGCCTTCGCGCTGCTGGTCATGCCCACGCTCGACGCCTTCGGCACCATCGACCACTTCACGCTCAACCTGTGGGGTAAGTACCTCTGTTACGCCCTGTTGGCCTTGTCGGTGGACCTGCTCTGGGGCGGCACGGGGTTGCTCTCGCTCGGGCAAGGGCTCTTCTTCGCGCTCGGGGGCTACATGCATGGCATGTACCTGATGCGCATGATCGGCGACCAGGGGCAGTACCATAAGCCCATCCCCGATTTCCTCGTCTTCCTGGGTTGGACCGACCTGCCGGCCTTCTGGCGGCCGTTCGAAAGCTTCTCCTTCGCGATGCTGATGGTCTTCCTGCTCCCCGGGCTTATCGCCGGGATCTTCGGCTGGCTGGCGTTCCGTTCGCGGATCAAAGGCGTGTACTTCTCCATCCTGACGCAGGCGCTGACCTACGTCGGCGCGCTCATCTTCTTCCGCAACAACACCCTCATGGGCGGCAACAACGGCTTCACCGACTTCAAGACCGCCCTGGGCTTTCCGTTGGCCGAGCCCGCGACGCAGCGCGGGCTGTTCATCATCACCGCCGCCGTGCTCCTCCTGGTCGTCGTCGGCCTGCATTGGTTGCGCGGCACGAAGTTCGGGCTCGTGCAGCGCGCCATCCGCGATGGCGAGAACCGCACGCTCTTCAGCGGTTACGCCACGCCGACGTTCAAGCTGTTCCTTTTCGTGGTCGCGGCGATGATCGCCGCCATCGGCGGCGCGCTCTACGTCCCGCAGGTCGGCATCATCAATCCCAGCGACATGACGCCGGACAAGTCGCTCGAGGCCATCGTCTGGGTCGCGGTCGGCGGCCGCGGGACTTTGGCCGGCCCGATCATCGGAGCCGTCGCCGTCAACCTGTTGAAGAGCTACGCGACGCGCGCCTTCCCGGACCTTTGGCTGATCCTGCTGGGTGGGTTGTTCCTGCTCGTCGTCCTCTTCCTCCCCGGGGGCCTCATCAGCTTGCCCGATAAGCTGCGCTCGCTCTGGGCCAAGCTCCGCCGCACACCCACCCCAGTCGCTTAACCCATGGCCCATCCCTTGCTCACGGTCGAAGACGTCACCAAGACGTACGATGGCTTCAAGGCCATCACCAAGCTCAACTTCTACCTCTTCGAAGGCGAGCTCCGTACGGTCATCGGCCCGAATGGCGCCGGCAAATCGACGTTCTTCGATTTGCTGACGGGCCGCGCGCATCCCGATGCCGGCAAGATCGATTTCGGAACCGACCCGAAGGACACCCATGACCTCACCCGCATGGACGAGGTTGCCATCAACCGGTTGGGCATCGGCCGCAAGTTCCAGGCGCCCAGCGTCTATGTCGACCATACCGTCTACGAGAACCTGGTGCTTTCGTTGCGCGGCTCCCGCGGTGTGCTCGCCTCGTTGTTCCTGCGCCTAGGTTCGAGGGAGACGGACCGCATCGACGAGCTGTTGAAGCTCATCCGGCTGGACGCGAAGCGCGATTGGAAGGCCGGCCTCCTCGCCCACGGCGAAAAGCAGTGGCTGGAGATCGGCATGCTGCTGGCCCAAGAGCCCCGCGTCCTGCTCATCGACGAGCCGGCCGCCGGGATGACCGACGAGGAAACCCACCGCACCGGCGAACTGCTGCTGTCCTTGGCGGGCAAGCACAGCCTCGTGGTCGTGGAGCACGACATGACGTTCGTGCGCCAGATCGCCCAGAACGGCAAAGTGACCGTGTTGCACCAGGGCTCGGTCCTTTGCGAAGGCAAATTCGACGACGTCCAGGCGGACACGCGCGTGCGCGAGGTCTATCTCGGACGCGGCAAACACGGCAACCGATGAACAACCTCCTCGAACTCCGCGGCCTCGAAGCCGACATCTCCGGTTCGCGCATCCTGCGCGGCGTCACGCTCGACATCGGCCCTTCCGAGGTGGTCGCGTTGATGGGGCGCAACGGGGTCGGCAAGACGACCACGCTGAAGACCATCACCGGCCAGCTCGAGGTCCGCGCCGGCGCCATTACCTTTGACGGCCGGCGCATCGACCGGTTGCCGACGGATGCCCGCGCCCGGCTGGGGATCGGTTACGTCCCGCAAGGTCGCGACATCTTCCCCCACCTGACCGTCGGGGAAAACCTGCAGGTCGGCCTCGTGGTCCGCGGGTGCCGCGGGCCCGCCGCCGCGGCGGCCCTCGAGCGCGTCTACACGCTCTTCCCGGTGCTCAAGGAGATGCTCGGCCGCAAGGGTGGGGTGCTTTCCGGCGGCCAGCAGCAGCAGCTCGCCATCGGCCGCGCGCTCCTCGGCGACCCGAAGCTCCTCATCCTCGACGAGCCGACGGAAGGCATCCAGCCGTCCATCATCGAGCAGATCGGCGACACGCTCCGCGTCCTGAAGGGCGAAGGGCGTCTCTCCATCCTGCTCGTCGAGCAATACGTGGATTTCTGCCGCGCCGTCGCCGACCGCTACTACGCGCTCGACCGCGGCGCCGTGGTGTCTTCCGGCACCATCGCCGAACTCACCGACGAAGTCGTCCGAACCCACCTTCAAGTCTGACCACCCATGCACCTCCTCCCGCGTGAACGCGAAAAGCTCCTGGTCGTCGTGGCCGCCGATCTGGCTCGCCGCCGGCAGGCCCGTGGCCTGCGCCTCAACTATCCCGAAGCCATCGCCATCATCACCTACGAAATCATGGAAGGAGCGCGTGACGGCAAGACCGTGGCGCAGCTCATGTCCCACGGCGCGACCATCCTGCGGGTCGCCGATGTCATGGCAGGCGTCCCGGAGATGATCCAGGAAGTCCAGGTGGAGGCGACCTTCCCCGACGGCACCAAGCTCGTCACCGTCCACCAGCCAATCCGCTCATGAAACCAGGAGAAATCATCCCCGCCCCCGGACCCGATCTCGAAGCCAACGTCGGCCTTGCGACCTTGGTCCTGGAGGTCACGCATACCGGCGATCGCCCGGTGCAGGTCGGTTCCCATTTCCATTTCGCCGAGGTGAACGCCGCGCTGCGCTTCGACCGCGCCGCCGCCCGCGGCTTCCGCCTCGACATCCCCGCCGGCACCGCCGTCCGTTTCGAGGCTGGCGACACGCGTCGCGTCACGCTCGTCGCCCTCGCCGGCGAGCGGGTGGTGTACGGACTGAACGGCCTCGTCAACGGCCCCCTCTGATTCCATGAGCCATCCTCTTTCCCGTCGCCAGTATGCCGAGATGTTCGGTCCGACCGTCGGTGACCGCGTGCGGCTCGGCGACACGAACCTGCTGGCGGAGGTCGAACGCGACTTCATCGCCGAAGGCGGCGGTTACGGCAACGAAGTCAAGTTCGGCGGCGGCAAGGTCATCCGCGACGGCATGGGCCAGTCGTCCACGGCGACCGATGCGGCGTCGCTCGACCTCGTCGTCACCAATGCGCTCATCCTCGACCCCGTGCTCGGCGTCATCAAGGCGGACATCGGCATCAAGGGCGGGCGCATCGTCGGCATCGGTCATGCCGGGAATCCCGGCATCCAGTCCGGCTTGGGTTCCGCCTTCGCCGATCCGGCGACCGGCCGCCCCAACCCGATGATCATCGGCGCGTGCACGGAGGTGCTCGCCGCGGAAGGCGCCATCGTCACCGCTGGCGGCATCGATACCCACATCCACTTCATCTGTCCGCAACAGGTGGACGAAGCCATCAGCTCGGGCATCACGACGCTCATCGGTGGCGGGACCGGCCCGGCGCACGGCACCTTGGCGACGACGTGCACGCCCGGGGCTTGGAACCTCGCGCGGATGCTCGAGGCGGCGGAGTCCTACCCGGTGCATTTCGGTTTCTTGGGCAAGGGCAACTGTTCGACCCCCGGTCCGCTCCGCGAGCAGGTTCGCGCGGGCGCCATCGGCCTCAAGCTGCACGAGGATTGGGGCACCACGCCCGCCGCCATCGACACCTGCCTCGGGGTCGCCGACGAACTCGATGTCCAGGTCGCCATCCATACCGACACCCTGAACGAAGCGGGCTTCGTCGAGGCGACGCTGCAGGCCTTCAAGGGTCGCGCGATCCACACGTACCACTCGGAAGGCGCCGGCGGTGGCCACGCCCCCGACATCATCCGCGTCTGCGGCGAGGCCAACGTCTTGCCATCGTCCACCAACCCGACCCGACCGTTCACGATCAACACCATCGACGAACACCTCGACATGCTGATGGTCTGCCACCACCTCGATGCGCGCATCCCGGAGGACGTGGCCTTCGCCGAATCGCGCATCCGCCCGGAGACCATCGCCGCCGAAGACCGCCTCCACGACCTCGGGGCCATCTCCATGATGTCGTCCGATTCCCAAGCCATGGGACGCATCGGGGAGGTCGTTTGCCGCACTTGGCAGACGGCGCACAAGATGAAGGAACAGTTCGGTGGGTTGGCGGGGGGCGTTCATCCCGCGGCCGACAACTTCCGCATCCTCCGTTATCTGGCGAAGTACACCATCAACCCGGCGCTGACCCATGGCATCGCCCACCTGGTCGGTTCGCTGGAAGTCGGCAAGGCCGCCGACTTCGTCGTCTTCAAGCCGGCGCTCTTCGGCGCAAAACCCGAGATGGTGGTCCGCGGCGGTTTCATCGCGTGGGCCAACATGGGCGATCCCAACGCCTCGATCCCCACCCCGCAACCGACCTTCTACCGTGCGCAGTGGGGCGGGACCGGCAAGGCCATGAACCGTACGAGCATGACGTTCGTGAGCGCGGCTTCCTTGGCGGATCCGCTCGGACCGGCCTCCCTCGGCTTGGCCCGTCGCCTCGAGCCCGTCCGTCGTTGCCGGACGATCCGGAAGACGGACATGATCCTCAACGCGGCCCTGCCGCATATCGTCGTCGACCCCGAGACCTATCGCGTGACCGCCGACGGCGTGCACCTCACCTGTGAGCCCGCCAAGGTCCTGCCGCTCGCGCAGCGCTACCATCTCTTCTGAGGCATGCTGACCCTGGTTCCAGCCGCGGTGACTTCGCCCGACTTGGCTTTGCGCGAGGTCGCCATCGTCGTTGAACGTCGCGACCTCGCGCGGCGGCGTTGGCGCATCGCCGCCGATGACGGCCAGGAGTTCGGCTTCGAACTCGCCAGGCCCTTGCAGCCCGGTGACACCATCGCCCAGGTCGAAGGGAAGCGCTATGTCCTGCAGCAACGTCCGGAGTCCGTCCTCTTCGTCGGCCTCGAGCTCGCCCCCTCGGCCGCCGCCGGCCTCGGGTGGGCGTTCGGCAACATGCATCTCGAGGCATCGACGGAACCCGGCCGACTGGTGGTCGCCGACACGCCCGCCGCCCGGCAACTCCTTGCTCGCCTCGGTCTGGCCTTCACCGCCGGAGCTCACGTCTTCCGTCCCGGGCGCTTCGCCCGCGGCACTTTGCCCGCCCATG
>JACCDX010737437.1_pt1 | contig 68024 bp, 46 predicted proteins | sample 7449681 | NCBI WGS metagenome assembly JACCDX01 (sample SAMN15323450, study PRJNA562643) | freshwater metagenome | isolation source: river surface water | place: USA:Blue River Watershed | collected 2017-08-18
AAGGTGCTACTCCAAATAAAACTTCAAAAGAAATAGAGCCAGTTGGATTTGATACTGAAGCACCAACGCTACTAGCTTTTATCGTTAAACTATCAGTTATAGTTTTATTACAAACACCATAAAATCTTTGATTTAGTTTTTCTAAAGCAGATGCCCCAGGAATAATACCAAAATAGAAGTAATAAGAATGTGATGGTTGTGTAAATACATTTTTACCACCATATCCTCTAAATTTTGAATATTCAACACCATTATCAACAGCATCATCAAAGTTATATGTGTTTTGGTCTCTAATATTAAAATAATTATTATAAGGTACAGAAGGAAAAGTATATTTTGGTGCATTAATATTAAAATACGTTAAATCTTTATTTAAAGAATAAAATACATCTCTAAAATAAACTCCAGTGTCATTATCTATATCACCCATATCCAATCTATAATTTGGTCTAATAGTAACGCCATTTGCAACATATGCGTCATCCAAATTAACACCATATTCACAACTATGTCTAACATTTAAACACTGTCTATAATCCATTGTTACACCTAAACAATTTATCGAGAAAAATAAACCTGGGACGTTTTTATTTAATTCAACCATACCAGCATTTATTGCTGTTGATGAATTATTTGGGTCTTCATAATCTATTTGTATTTGAGGAAGTTTATATGATGTAGGTTTTAATAGGTTATATAATATTGGTACACCTTGCCAATCACACGCATTTGTTGAACCTAGTAATGTTAATTCAGTAGCAAACAATTTATGTTGTGCATTGTGTCTACTTGCAGCGTAATATAATACATCTTCTACTTTAGTATTCTTAAAAAATACTTCAACGTTTTTAACAACACCATCTTTTATACCACCACTATCAAATGTCTTATCCTCAGAACCATCTAACCCAAGAATGTTTGGGTCACCATCGTAACAAGAATCTAACAAATAATTTGTAAAACATGAATTATCAGCATCACCAGCATTATCAGTATCTACACCACTATATCCATCTGACCCTTTAAAATCTTCACAATCGTATTCACAAAATTTTGTTTCACTATTACTCTTCTTTTTGAATTGCACTAAAAATGCATATAGCGTACCAGTAACCCAATCATTGTAAAAATCAAATCGATATACGTTTAACGCTTCAGCTAAAGCTGCTTGTAAACAGTCATCAGCACCAGCAAAAACATCTAATAAACTATTATCACCATCACCAGGATAAAAAACTCTTTTTTTACCATTATATTTGTCTTTAAGTAAATCTAAATGTGGTGGCGGTAATTCGAAACATCCTGGAGCATAAATATTACCATTAGTTGAGGGACATTCTAAACTAATACATGGTAGGTATGGTAAAATACTAGTACAATTACAACAAGTATTTGGACTAATACAATAATCACATTTATTTTCATCTATAATCCAATCTGGTATTGCATCTAAAACAATACCAATACCAAAAATTATCACACAAATAGTTGCCAAAACTGCATTTAATATTAAAATAATAAGATTTAATAAAGGTACTAATATAGTATTTAATAATAAAACAATTGTTAATACTATTGTTAATAAAATACATAAGAAAAAATATAGAGGGTCACCAGATGAATCAACCCTATTATATGGGAAAGGTGTTTTATCACCAGTACATGCATTAACGTCTTTAACACCAACAAAGTTCCTAACATTTAAACTACTTGCTTGAAATCTAGAAATAAATGAACTTACTGTGTATATTTTGTTCCAATAAATTGACCTTAAACTAGTTGGTTTAGTTTTTGAACCAAACTCATAATCAATTTCACTAGTATTACTGGGGTTGTTAGGTATCAAATAATTTGCTCTAGTTCTATTTTCCAAGTCACCTATTTGATTCAAACCTATTCTGAATCTAACATTAGCTCTAGTTGCAATCCCTATACTTGGGTTATCTGAAGGTACTAGTTTACCAAATTCATCAGTAACTACATAATCCAAATTCATAGGTATTTGAAACGCCCATGTACCATCATCATCAATTAAATCACCACCATCTATGTCAAACCTTTCTATATTACCATCAATCGTTTCCCTAATCATATCTACCCTACCAGATGTAGTTATTTGTTCACATAATGTACCCATAACCCTTCTAGGTCTACACCAGTTACTAACACCGTCCGTATCTGAATCTCCAAAAATTGAACCCATAAAGATAGCGTTAGATTTAATATTTAAATTCAAATCTAAATCTACTCTATTTATACCAATTTCACACGATTCAGTATCACCCCAGAATGGTTGTACGTTAACACCAGTATTTAATGATTTTACTTGTACTAAACTATCTATATTTTTACTATATTTAAATTTATTAGGTGATTCAAAAAATTTTTCTGGTGTTCCAGTAGAAATTAAATCGTATGGTTTTTGTGTTGCCATACCTATATCTGAAATATCAACATCTGCATGTATTGTATGGTTACCAACTGGTACACCAAATAACATAAAATCACCAGACTTATTAGTTGTAGCTGTGAATTTATAATATTTAGTAAAAATATATTCTAACTCTGGATTATCCAATATTTCTCTTTTTGTAGGCATAGTACCTATAGGTGTGAAACATGGGTCATTTTTTTCATTGTTTTTTGGTAGTAAATTATATCTAATACCATCCATATCTTTATCTGTTACTATTTCATAAGGATATAGACCTTTAATTATCGGATTATCTTTATCTACTTCATCAATAGGTATAAAAACACTAACTCTGGCGTTTGGAACACCAAACCCATTATTAACTATAACCCTACCAATAATAACACCGTAATCAGAACAGAAATTTCTATACGCTTCTTCTTGTGATATTTTCAAACTAAGAGTTTCAATAAAATCAAACTCTTGGTCTATTTTAACTTTAATGTAATTATCACTCCCATTAGGTGTTGTTCTTATTCTAATAGTTTTTGACATAACTAATTAATCTATTTGAGTCTTGATTTTATTTACTGGGTACATAAATTTGTTAGTAACTTCATTATTGGTTTCAGCTAGTAATTCTTCTTCGTCTTCTATTCTATCTTTAGCTTTTTTCCACTTACCAATTTGTTTAATAAGATTTGAAAAATCTATTTTACTATTTAAAACTAAAGTTTTAAACAAAAACCATATAATCACAATATTAATTATTGGTATAAATAACAGACTTATTATAAACCCTATAATTTTTACACTAGTGTGCATTATTTTAACTAATGTAGTTTTTTCGTCTACGTTATTTAATTGATTAGAGTTAATATTATCTTGATTATTAACTAGATTGTTTTTAGTTTTACAATTGCATCCCATTTTTTTTATTTTTTTTTAAAACATATTATATATTGTAAAAATACCTTTTTTTACAATATAAGTAAACACTATTTTACCCTAACTCGAATATCAGTTGTGTATTTAATTTCAAACATGCTTGAAGGTTCTCCATACAATGTATAATCAGAACTAATATCAATTAATTTAGTTTGTTCATCTACATAACTTTGAGAAATTTCATTTAAACTATATTTATTTTCACCAACTTTATTATAAACAAAAATGTTTACAAGATTAGTAACACCACCAATATTATTTATAACCTCAACTAATGGTGATAAATATATATTATCACCCATATCAAATTTGTTAATATCCATATAATCTTTTGTTTTGGATATTATTTCTGAAATTATTTGTGATTGAGGGACATTTTTATCAATCATTACATCAAAATCTATGGCTATGTTTATTATCCTACCATCTGTAACTTGAACATAATCATTTAACATTCTAAAATCAGCTAAATATGTTGATATATTCTCTTTCAAAACACTTGTAGATTCATTTGTTAGTTTTCCATTAGCATCTAATGATAAAACATAAATTTTAATTTTATTTTGTTCTTCATAAATTCCATTTCTAAAAGGTGTACCAAACTCGCCTGGCATTTGAGAAACTCTGTTTTGATAATCTTTTATTGTTACAGCTCTGTTTTGAGATGCGAAATTATATTTAACCATATATCTTATTTCTTCATTTGTAGGTGATTCTTTACCACCTATTGCTGGTAAAAGATTAATAACTTTTAATGAATTTTTAACACTTTGGTTTATATCTGCTCTACTACCGTTTATCGTAATATCTAGAATACCCAACCCATTAATTGTGTTAGGACCAATATTAGTATCAGCACCACCACCAACTCTATATTTAACAAACATAGTACTATTAGCTGTGTGTGTTTGACCTAAAGACATATTATTTATAAAATTACCTATTTGATTAACCAATATTGGTTCAACATTGAAATCGCATAAACTACTAACGTCTTGTGACCCACCACCAAATATTATTTTGGTAAAACCTAAATCTGTAAATTCTCTAATAAAACGTTTGTTAGTCGTAATCCATTTACCTGGTGTGACTTTAGTAGAGTCGGTAACTTTATTTGTATCTTGGATGAAAACTTTATCTTCAGATAGTGAACTCATTTCATACCATCTAATATTTTTATCTAAAAATTGAGCATTGCTTGGTTGACCATTTAGGTTTGTTCCTGGTAGTGTTATTATTGATTCAATTGATAATACATTATCATCTGGTAGTACAATCTCTAAAAATGGTATAACATCTTGTGTTGTTAAAACTCTTTTAAAAATTTTAGTGAATCCATTAACAACTAATTCTCGTTTTGTTAACGTATAACTAATCGTTGTACCATTTGCATTTTTATTAGGTATAACTTTTCTATTAGGTATACCGTTTTTGTTAAATGGATTTGAAAAATCGCTATCATAAATTAATTCAAAGACTTTACCAGCACCATTAAACTGAGAACCAGCTCTTAAAAATGGTGCATATGATACATCAAAAGTATCACCAAATGTTGGTACTGTAACACTAATGTCCACGATTGTTGCACTTGCACGTTTGCCTGGTATATTTAATCCAAATGTTCTAGCTAACGATAACAATGAATGACGCTCATTTGCGTAATCAATTTGCGTTTCAGCAAACATTCTATCAGTGTTATGTGATAACATATCACCAACAGCAGCGTTTAATTCTAATAACATCATACCAACAGATGCATCATTAAAGTCGTTAAATATATCTGGGTAGTATTGTCTTACATAATTAACTAAGTCAGTTCTAATATCGACAAAGTTCCTAGAGTCATAATTTACATTTGGCATATAGTTATATTTTAATTTTTATTATTTCTTGTGTTTCAAATATACCTTCAGTTATTATATATTCGATAGTAATAATAGCAGCATAATCACTATCATCTACTGGTGCTATTTCTAATTGTTTAAATGATAAGTTAGGTAAGAACTTTTTAATTACGGTTTTAATTTCATCTAAAACACTAGCATAAGTAATTTCATCATTTGGTTCAAAAATAAACTTTATCAAATTAGTACCGAAGTCTGGGTTATATAAACGTTGACCTTTTTGAGTGAAAATAAGATGTAATAAATCAGATTTAATCGCTTGATTTGGGTCACTATTTAACTCAAGTAAAAACCCATTTTTACTATCGGAAAATGGATACTTAATGTTTATATATTTAGTAGGCATATTAATACTTTTTATTTTATTATTTATAGATAAATATAATAACAAAAAATTTTTATAAGTAAATACGGTAAAATAAAAAAGGGAGCTAATTGCCCCCTTTTTATTTTTTTTCGTATTTTACGCATTACAACCAAAACATTCAAACTGACTGTCTTTAGGTTTTTCGGTTTGTACAATCTGATTTGACGCTAACTTAGAATTGGCCTCTAATTTTGATTTAGTTCTAGTGTAATATACACCAGTTTTTAACCCACCTTTCCAAGCATACATAAGTGCACTAGCAATCTTAGCATATTTAGCATCAGAGTGATATAAATTTAAAGACTGTGATTGGTCAACAAATTTATTTCTGATTATTGCTAAATCTAATAGTACTCTTTGAGGTATCTCCCAAACATCTTTATAACGATATCTTATATCTTCTGGGATTTCAACAATGTTTTGAACACTTCCTTTATTTTTAATTATTTTATCAATCATATTTGAATCCCATAATTTTTCATCAATTAATTCATTCACTAAATATTTGTTGATAACCAAAAATTCACCTTGACCTACACGTCTAGTAAATAAATTAGACGTAGGTGGTTCGAATGATTCAAACACACTTAATAAAATAGCTGAAGAAGCAGTTGGCATAAATCCTAAACCTAAACTATTTATCATCGGAATAGGTTGACCTTCTGGTAACGGTGACCATCCCTCAACATATGTTTCACCTTTTGAGTATGGACTACCTTCCCATGATGGGTAATTTTCACCTTTTTCAATTGCCAAATTCATAGATTCATAAACAAATGATTTATACATTGTTTCTGTAATATCTTTATTCCATTGTTTAGCTTCTTCACTTTCATATGATATTTTTCTTTTTGCAAAGAAATCAGCCATACCAGCAACACCAATAGCTAACGCCCTTTGGTCTTCACCAGCAGCTTTACTCCAATCATCAGACCATTTATTTTTGTCGATAACTTTATTTAAAGCTTTAACCAAAATTCTAGTTGTTCTAGCAATTGATTCTAATGAATCTTGTTCAGCTAAGTTAATAGATGCTAAAGTACATTGTGGTGTGTAACTAGGTTTAGAAGCTTGAAAAATCTCGATACATAAATTAGATTGTTTGATAATCCCTATATTTCTTTGCATATTACGTTTATTAGCGTTATCTTTAAACATAACATAAGGTTTACCACTTTCTACTTGTGCTTTAATCAGTGAATCGAAAATATCTTTAGGATTAACTTTTTTACCTAATCCTAATTCAACAGCTTTATAATATTCTGCTTCAAAGTCTTCACCTTGTAATTCATAAAGTGGTGTTAACCCAGATTTTTTAATATCATTTGGACAGAACAAATACCAATCTTCATTATTTTGTAATTTTTCCATGAATAAATCATTAATAATTACAGATGTGAATAAATCTCTTGTTCTTAATTGTTCATCTCCAATAGGTAGTGTTAAATCTAAAAAATCAAATATATCTCTATGCCATACTGATAAGTATAACGCACAACTTCCAGAACGAGAACCTTGTTTATAAAACCTCATTTTAGATTGTACCATATCTGCTAACCTAACAACACCACCAGCATTACCTTTAAACGATTCTACTATGCTATCTTTACTTCTAAGAGGGTCAATTAATAATCCGATACCAGAACCTTCTTTTGATGCTGAAGCTATCTTAGTTAACGTATTTTCAATACCTTCAAATGAATCATCTTCTAAATGTGTTAAATTACAAGAAATCATACCATTTCTTTCTGGTACACCAGCATTTGTATATGTTGGTGTTGCAAAGTTTGCTTTTTTAGAAGTTATTTCGTTCATTAACTCTAAATAATCATCGTAATTGTCATCGTGTAAATACCCAGCAACACGATTATACATACATGATGGTAATTCAATTGGTATCTTATTTTCATCTTTAATTGAGTACTTAGTTAAGAAAGTAGTTGCAGCGAAAAAATCATAAGTTAAATCAACCGCTTGTAATTCTTTACCAATTAATTTAGATTGTCTAGATAATAAAATTCTACCACCTAATAAAGAATAATCAGAATGTTGAATGATTTTATCAGCAGCTTTAAAAGCTATAATCTCGTCAATCTCAGTTGTTGTAATGTTATCATTTATCAAAGGAATTACCTCTTGGAATAAAATATCTGAATCAACTTTTAACCCTTTAGCTTGTGTTTTGATTCTATTCAAAATTTTATTTGGCGTAAACGCTTGTGATGTTTTATCTCTTTTAATTATTCTCATATTATTTTTATTTAAAAATCTTCGTTAAACATTCCATCTATTGTTGTTGGTATCTCAACTCTAGTATATTCACCCTCTCTTTTTTCAAAAAAGTTATTTTTAGATGATAACCCAATTCTGGACATATATTCTAAGGGGTTTCTTACTTTAAATTCAGTTTCACAACCAAAATCATTTAAAACTATATCTGTTACATATTGTACATATTTAACCATATCTTGTTTTGTGAGACCTTGTAATCCATCTGGCATACTTTCTTCTACAAAAGTTTTTTCAGCTTCGTAACAGCTTAAAATAATCTTTCTAAGCTCTTCTTTTGATAACTTATATTCATCTTTTAAATAATTTTTATATAAGTTCAAAGCAAACTCATAATGAAAAGTCTCATCACGTAAAATCAACTCATTCATTGCGGCAAGGCCTGGCATTTTGTTTCTACTTCTATACCAGAATACCCCAGAAAAAACACTTGCAAAAGATATTCCTTCAACACATGCAAAAGCTATAAGTCTATGACCAAATGATGGGTGACCAATCCAATTTTCAGCCCATGATGCTTTTTTAGCTACAGCTGGGTTACTTTCCATTGAATTAAATAATTGTTCTCTCTCATTTAAATTCTTAATATAAGTTTCAATCAATAAAGAATAGCCATTAGCATGTACTTGTTCAATAAATGCTTGGTGACCGTAGAAATATTGAGCTTCCAAGATTTCAACTTCATTTAAAAAATTTGTTGCTAGATTATCAATTACTAATCCATCTGAAATTGCGAAAAAAGCCAAAATATTTTTTAAATATACCTTTTCTTCTTCCTTTAATTCATCAAATCTATCTTTAGATAAATCTGGTTCTTCAGCTACCCATGTTTGTGCTTCAGCTTTTTTGTACATTTCCCATAAATCATTATGAATTATCGGGAAGATTGAATACCTTTTCTTTAATGTTTTGTCTTTTAAATACATCAATTTTAATTTTTTTTTGTTGTTATTATTCTTCTAATTTTGGAACCGATAACGCATTTAGAACATTTTCTCTAGATTTCTTAGCATCAAAAACACTAGCAACTCGTTGTTTGTCACTTATTACTTTATCATTTTTATGTTCAGTTTGTGTTTTAGGTCCAGAACTATTACCCATATCTATTTGAATTCTAGCGTTATCAAATAATATGTTTTCGAAAATAACACCAGATTTACCAAATCTAGATTTTAATATAGCCATAGTTGCTGTATTATTTTCTTTTTGGTCTAACGTTTTAGCTATAGAAACTATAAAATGGGCAATCTGTGCTTTTTTAATAGCACCACCCATTTGGTCAGCTTCAACCACATCTGCTTTAATCGAACTTCTATTACCTTGAACAGCAGTCCAACCAGCTATATCTAATTCCGCTAACATAGCTTCAAATTGTCTCATCACACTTCCTTCTCCAGCGTTAACATCATCAAATCGTCTAGATGGTTCAACACAATCTATATAATCTAATAATACAACATCTGGTCTAAACCCTTGAGCAATTAATTTTCGAATGTATTGTCTAATCATTGGAATAGTTGTACCGTCACTTGGGAACTTTTTAAGTTTCAATTGACCTTTACCGTTTACCATTTCTTCAACCATTGTTTCAAGTTCGCTTTTGTGTAACGCTAAGCTATTTAAGTCATAACCAGACCAACACGATAAATGTTTTCTTTGTATAACTTTTGGGTTATCCTCAAAGAAAATTTGTAAAACTTTTAATCCATCACTCATAGCAGTATTAGCTAATTTTGTCATCATAGTTGTTTTACCAACACCAAAAGGTGCTAATATAACAGCTAATTCTGATTTAGCTAAACCACCATCCATAATCTCGTCTAACCCTTTAATACCAGTTCTTATAGGTTTTCTAAAATCCTCATCTAACACTGAACTTATGTTATCAAAAATATCCATAACGTCATCTTTGCTATCACCATGTTCAAGTGCTTTTCGTAATATAGTTTCACATTGTTCGTAATCTTCTATATTACCTTTATTTATTATTTTTGTTATTTCAGCATTAGCTTTTTTCAACTCTTGAGTCTTACAAAATTTCATAGCAATATCTTGAATCTTGAAACTATCATTTAAATCAGTTTCTTCGATTTTTCTAAGCTGTGAAATAGTATATTTTTGTTGATACTCATCAGTAACATCTTCTAATAAACGAATCCTTAAACTACCTATGTCTGGAATAATATCATCAGTTGCTTTAGCTTCTTTTATTGTGGCAACAACGATTCTTAAATAAGGGTCTTCAAAGTAATTTGGGTTAACTATATCTATAATATTATTTGCAAATTTTCTATCTGTTAATATTTGTGCTATGAATCTTAATTGGTAATCATAACCTAAATAAGCCAAACTATTTTTATCAATTTTTGCCATTAATTTTTTATTTTAAAAACTTTGTTATAATAAATATATGATGGTTGGCCTAAGCACCAACCATCGTATAATTTTTTTGACTGAAGTAGTATCTAATCTCGTTCATAATTGAAGGGATTATTTCTCTAACATCTACAGCATACCTAACTTTAGGAGGGAAGAAGTTACCACTAAATTCACTTTTAATAACTGATTTTTTATCAACTTTAATTTCAAATTGGAAATTATCTTGTTTATCAGAAACAACTTGTTTAACAGTTTCTTCATTTTGTACCATGTATGGATTGTAATTACCCCATAAGTACTCCATAGATTTCTTCTGTAAGTATTTAGGTATAATACCTAAACCGCCATAATTACCATTATTAAAACCAGTAATTTTATCAACTAATTCTTTTAAATCATAAGAATTCAAAATATCCTCATTGTAATCACGAATATTAAAATATCTTTGGCAAATTATATTGTTATTAATATACAATACGAATTCAAATCTTTGTTCTTCAATCTTTTTTGTGTAGTTTTCTTTTTCTGTGCTCATAATTTTTAGTTTAAATTAAATTTTTTTCTCTTTCTATTAATTTTTTAAAAGGTATTAAGTAATCTTCGTTTCTTACTTCACCTAATATTTTATCGATTCCATCTTTGTGCATATATTCAGCTATTCTTTTTATACTTCTATCAGTACCATACAATGTACCATTTTTTAAGTTTTCTAATTCTAAGATAGCACCTTTTGAAATCATAGGGTTTTTTAAATTTACTAATTTATCGTTTATTTCGTAAATTTTATCACCTTGAACACCATCTGTAACTGAGTTTATGATGTTATCTAAAACCGATAATGGTTTCTTTTTATTATCGATTCTGTTTTCTTGAATTAATTTGGCTTCATCAATTATTTCGTTTATGGTTAATACTCTTTCTTTTAACTGTGGGAAATGTTGTAGTAATGTTTTTAACCCCAATCCTTTAATCCCTTTAATCATGTCTGAATCATCACCAATCATAGTTTTAATCAAGGCAGCATTTCCAACATGATAACTAAAGTACGAAGAAAAATTGGTTATGTCAACATAATTTTTTAAATGTAGAAAATAAATTTTAATATCTTCATTAATTAATTGAGCCATATCTGTATCATTAGTACAGATAGTAATTTTTTCATTTTCCTCTTTATTAAGGCAATAATAAGCTATTAGGTCATCACCCTCTATAAATTCGTATTTAAATTGTCTTACATAAAACTCATTTAAATAAACCCATATTTTTTCTAATTGAATTGCTTGGTCTTCATCAATATTTTCTGTTAGATTGACGAAATCTTTGTTGCGGTTACTCTTATATTGATTGTAGATTTTAAATCTCTCTAAACCGCTAATTTTACCATCCCAGAATATATATACTCTGTGGTATAAATCTTCCACTAGCATTTTTCTAACTAGTGTGATAAATTGATACAATGCACCAACAAATTCTCCTTTGTCGTTATATTCATCTTTGGCACCAGCAAATGCTCTTTTAAAAAGAGCATTGCCATCTACCAATAATGTATTTTGTATCTTTTTCACTGTTTCACCATTTCTAGGTGGTCTTTTATTCACAGCATAAAACTTTAAATGTTAAACAATAATTAAGCAGACATATCCTCTCTACTTAACCCTACTTCTTCTTTTACGATTTCAAAATCGTCATATTCAGTTTCCAATTGTGCCTTGAAAAATTCTTTGTATTCTTTTGTATACTCTGTAATTTTATCTGGACTCACATAACCATGTGGTACTGAAGCTATTTTACCTTTTTGAACAACACCGTTAACTTGATTTTTCTCACATCTAATTCTAGTCTCAACACCAAATTCATATTCATTTCCATTTAATGTAGCTTTTAATTTTTCAGTTGAGTGAGTTAAAATACCACCGAAATGGAAAATAAGTCTAGGAGAGTAAAAGAATGCTTCACCACCTTTGTGTTTAATAACTTTATTTTCGTTATCTAACCAAATTTGTTGTACAACAGCAAAAGTTGCAGTGTATGGTGAATCTTCACGTCTAGAAGATGGGATACGGTAATTGATTAATGATTTGAAACATGTAGCCAAAGCACCAGCTGTCCATTGATTATTAGTCGTTTTAGATGTAGCACCTTTGAAACAGTTAATTGAACCTACTGAATCCCAATAGAAAGCAACATCTCTAGGTAATCTACCATCTTGTTGGTAATCCATCATAGTATTCATGTGATAAGAAATATCTTCCACAACTGGTTCATATCTTAATGGTTTTAACCCCATTTTACTATGTTGATGGTCATAATTAGCATACATTTTAACTAAGTCAGCACCTTGCAAGAAAATGAAATCACCTTCATAATTAATTTCACCAGTTTCTTCATCAACCACTTCTTCAAATTGTACACCGATTTTTTTAGCATGGTCCCAGTTCCAGTTACCTTCAGTTTCATAAATGATTGGTAGAATGCCTAATTTTTGACATCCAGCAACACCTTCATAAATCGCAGTTGATTTACCAGTGTTTGAATATCCTCTAAAACTAGTAAAATAACCAATCGGAATCCCAGGTACTTTAACTGCTTCATGAAACGCTTCAGATAAAGGAATCCAAGCTAAGTCTCTTTCTTTAATTTGAAAATCTAACCCTTCATTCTTTTTAAAATCTTTTAAGTTAAATTCTTTTTTTTCTATTGGGCTTTTTGTGGGTTTTTTAGCCATTATAAACATTTTTAAAATTTGTTATTTTAGAACAAAAAAGAGGTTCTAAGAACCTCTTTTTATTTATTAACCATTAAAATGGTAAGTCATCATCTTCATCGTTAGATGTGGTTCCAACAACTTCTGTTTTTTCTTCTGATACTGTAGTTGCTGCTTGAATATTTGATTTTATATTCTCAACACCTAAAGTTAATTCATCATCTAGTTTTGATTCTGTGGAAGTGTTACTTTTTAACATTTCTTTATCAACAAACTTTTTCTCATCTTTATCCCAAACTGGAATACCACCTTTAACTATGATTTCCAAATACTCATAACTTTTAACTGAGTATACATCTTCCCAAGTTCTTTTGTCAGATAACCATTCAGTTTTAATTTCTTCGTTTTCATGTAATGGTGTTGCATCTAAAGAAACAATTGCTGACACAACTGGTACGTTGTTCTGATTTCTATTAATTGTAATAGCTAAATCTCTACCAGATTCTGGGTCAGTGAAATTACGATTTGTTTTTAACGCTGTTAATACCCCATGAATTTTATCATAAACACCCTCTTTACGATAATCGTGATTAAATCTCCAGAACTTAACACCTTCATCTTCACGTTCACGGTCAATTACTTTAACTACGTACATTTGACGTGCTTTGTACTTTTTAGCTAATTCTTTATCAGTTTCTTTTCCAGTTGCTCTTAAAGCATCATATGCTTCACAGAATGGACATGGTTCGTTTTTTTCATGTTTTAAACATGCAAAAGTTTTATACTCACCATCAACCAATACTTTATGACCATGAACTTCAACGAATGGAGAAGAACCGTCTTGTGTTGGTAAAATTCTGATTTCTTTAACTGCACTTTTTACACCTTCCTTGATGTAAGTGTTAAAATAGTTTTTAAGGTCGTAAACCTTTTCCGCTCTTTTTTCAAATTTAGGAGCATTGTTCTTTTCGTACTGTGCTAACATTTCAGATAGCGTGTCTTTTTGATTACTCATTTTTACTTCTTTTTTTTTTATGTTATTACTTATTTATTACTATACTTATAAAATTTAATTTAATATACTTCAAAAATTTAAAATTTCAAGCATTATTTGAAATAAATTTTATTATCTCTAATATACTTCATTTAAAACCTAAATGCAAGTTTTTTTTTAAAAAAAAGATAAAAACCTCAAATTAATGAGGTTTCACTTTAAATATCTTCTTCTTCGTAGTCGTTAAAACTATTTTTAATTTCTTCATCACTATATTCATCAACATCGTTTTGTGTCAATACATATTCTTTCTCTTTTTCATCTCTTTCTTCCTTATCACCCCAATAATCACTTAAAGTTTGATTATATGGGAACGAACTTAAAGAAATTAAACTTTGTTTCTCATTAGGTGTTGGGTTTCTTTTAATTAATTCTTTTTCTAATGTATCAATTTTTGTATTAATATCACTCATACTTGAAATTCTATCCTCTAAATCTTGTAATTTTTGTAATAAAATTTCAGCGTTAGAATTTGCAGCTTCAGCGGCAGCTTTAGCTTCTTCAGTACCCTTAACTATTGACGTTACATCGATTTCAACTTCATCTCCAGCTACGTCAGTAGGCATTTCTTCATCACCAACTGGTAATTCAGCATCATCAACTGGTAATTCAGCGTCATCAGTAGGTATTTCTGTATCATCAACTGGTTCTTCAGTTGGTTCTTCAGTTGGTACATCAGCAGCATCTACTGGTATATCAGTTCCGTCTTGGTTAGAATCGTCAGCGTTTAAATTTTCATCTTCTTCAGCTTCATCAATAGAAGAATCACCTAATATAACTGATTTATTTTTTTCATAACCCATAATAGGTTCTTCAGTTGTTATAAAAGTATATTCAGATAAAAGTTTAAATCTTTTAAGTTCTTCGTTTAATAATATTTGGTTTAATTTATTCTTTTTTTCCATTTTAAAATTAAAATAATAATTGTCTACCATCTTCGGTAATTATTTTTTTGTTAATTCTTTCAATTAAACTTTTATCTCCTTTTATAACACATACACCACTACTACAGTCCATGTTGTTATCTGATTGACCTAAATAGTTATCCAATGTATTGTTTAACTTTTTTTCGTCATTTATGTTTTTATCATTAGTTTCCATAATTATAGTCTTTAATTCTGTCATTATATATTATAAATATCAAAATAAACTAAAAAATACGTGTTAAATTTAAAAAGCTTAAATTATTGTTACTTAATAAAATAAATTTATCTTTATAGTCATCCCAATTTATTTTAATCGATTTATAGTCAATATTACCAACAGATTCTGGGTAATTAGTTTCAATTAATTTATTTAACGCATTAATGGTGTAAATTGTGCTACCTTTTTTATGTATAGGTAAAGCACTAGGGAATAACTTTTTTAAATTTAAAGGTTTATTATCATTTAAAGTTATTTTAAATGTTATAATATACTTAGATTCATCATCTAAATTTTTAAAACAAAAAACATTTTTTTTATCAATGTTAAATTTGTTTTTAAGATAACTCAAAAACCATTCAACCCTCTCTGGGAATATGAATGCTGCTAGTAATATTTGTTTCTTCATTGTTTATCGAATATAGATAAGGAATATATTTAATAGGTAACCCTAATTCATCGTAATACCTTTTATACTCTATAATTATTTCATTATTACATAAAAACACATTACTAATGTTTTTAATTTTATTTATTATTTTATTTCTATCTAATCCTACGTATTCAACAAGATTTAAGTCAACACCAAAAATTAAATTTTCACCAGAAATATATACCATATCGTTATCAATATAGCTGATTATCTTGTTGATTGATTTTATTTTCTTAAATATTTTAATTAAAGAAACATTTTTTAACTGAATTAAATCGACAAAAATATAATTACAATTTTTTGTTAAATCATTATAAACTTTTTCTATAAACCAATTTAAATCATCATTATATTTATCTCTTTTCTCATTTTTTTTAAAAGTCCAATAAATGTTTTTTTCTACTTCAATATTTAAAATATCAAAATTAGGATATAAATGATTAACTAACTTAAAACCTATTATTAATGTAGGGATTCCATGGATAATTTCATCCATGGAATTAACAACATTGAATTGATTTGTTAACGTTAATTTTGTATCCGTAACAATGTTTGCAATTTTCATTTTACAAATTTACAAAAAAAAATTGTTTATACCTATTTTATTGACCTAAATTTCTAAAGAAATGTGTATACTCTTCAAAGAATGCAAGCACCATTGGTGTGTGACCTAATTTAACGGCTTTAAAAATATTACGGTTTTCAGACATTGGTGATTTATTATCATCCAATCCTTTTTGTATTTTTCGTAATCTATCACCAATTACTTTATATTTACCACCCCAGTTATTAGGATTAAACCACATAGCGTAATTTGTAGTGCTATCACCTAAATTTTCCTCACATTGTTTAACGTTGTTATCATTTGTAGATGGGTCAATTAAAGCTACTCTAGAAAATTTTATTGGTGCATTTTTACCAACATAAGGCCATATTTTAGTTCCACCAGCTGAAAAACCACAGATTGTTCCATAATTAGCATCATCTTTAGCTACTATTTGTTCAATTGTTCTTCCGTTATATTCTTCAAATACGATTTTAACATTAGTTGTGTCGATACCAGCTTTTTTAAACTCTCCTTCAATCCATTTAGCACCATATGGTGCAATCCCACCATAAATTATAACACCATATGGTTTTTTAGGGTTAGATTTTTTTGTATTATTCTTATTATTTTCATTTGTTTTTTCTTTATATTGATATAAAGGTTTCCATGGAATTTTATTTTGACTCAGAATCCTAGCAACATATGTGTCAATAGGTATACCAAGTTTACCTTTACAACCTACAGTACCTTGAACCCAAACACTAAAGTCTTTACATTTCTTCTGTTCTTCAACCGCTAAATTATATGCATCTTTTTGTGTTTGTAACCCTTTTTTCAATGCTGCTAAAATAGCACTATAATTTTTTATAGTTTCAGCAGTGGCCTTAACACCATCTTTTTGTGTTGCATAGTTATATACACCATCACTACCTTTTATTGCATTAGGCATTTGTTTTTTGGTATTTAATGGGTTCCATGTAAATTGACCACCTTCCCATTGATTCCAAGCTTGGAATAACGCTAGATTACCAGTTGAAATTGGTGCACCTAAATAAGTTAATACGTCAACAAAGAATTGTTTAGTATCAGCTTCAGAAACTTTAACTTTATCGGTAGTATTATCTTCCGAACCATCTGATTTGTTAACTTCAACATTTTTACATGATGTTGTATCAAAAACATTTTCAGAACCATCTGATTTTTTAGGGTTTTTTACAACACTTTCATATTTAGCATCATCTGGTACTGTAAAGGTAGTTTTAGTTTTAAAAATAGTGTTACAACTTTTAGCTAAACAAATAGCAGCTTTACCGTGATATTCCCAATGCCATGATTCATCGTAACTACCACCATTATGGGCCCAACAAGGGTTAATAAACCCATATCTAAATGAATTTTCATATAACCATTTTATAGCTGGGTTTTTATCAAAATCAAATTCATTTTTACCACTACCAGTACTATAATTCATAGATATTTCTTTACCTTCTTTATTAACCCATCGCATATCGACAGCTAATCCCCATCCGTGGTATGATGTACCAGCTTTTGCTTTAATATTACTTTTCAAGTTTTTTTGAGTCTCAAAACCTCTATATTTAGAACCTAAAAGACCGTAATAACCATCACTACCTTTCTTAAACCCTTGTTGTTCCATCCACGTACCCCAAGCATCTGCCATTGCATCTAAAGCTTCTGCTGCTTCTTTAATCATATAATCTGGTTTAGATACTTTGAAGTATTTTTTCTTACCACCAGTAACAGCTTTAGTCGTTACAGAACCATATTGTTTACCGAATTCAATATAACCGTTTCGTACACCATTTTCAATTAATACAGCAACCATTGGTGAAAACTTACCTTTGTAGTTTCCACCACCACCACCAGAACCTCCAGTACCTCCAGTACCTTCATTCGATTTCGCTGCTGATGTGTCTATTGAATCTATTAATTTCATATAGACATCTCTAGATGTAATTAAAGGTGTTTGTGTGTATTTAACTCTTACACCTTTAAATCTTGTAGTCATTGAATTTGGAATAATAGAATGATTAACAGAAGTAATCATATACGCACCGTGAAACATTGGTATATTATCTAATTGAAAATACATCATAGGTTGAATCATGGCGTTACCCATCATTTCAACTTCAGCAGTATAACTTCTAACAGAATAAACATTATAAATATTTTGCCCTATTATAGTTCTATTATTTTCTCTACCTTTTTGTGCAATATCATCTTGAATTTGTAATGATTCATCGGTTTCTGTAAATTCACTTTGGTCTAAATTAATATCTTTAAATATATTTTGATTTTGTTGCCCATATCTAACAACAAAACTACCTACTGCTTCTTCATATTTCTGATTTGAGACTGACGTGAAATCATTAGGTACGTTAACACTTACATTTCTATTCTTATCACATCTTAAATCAAAACCATCATTAGGTGATTCATTATCGTAATAATCTAAATGCTGTGAATTTTGACCTAAATAAACACTAACAAACGATGGACCACAAGTACCATCTTTTAATGTACCTTCAGAATAACTATATGGTTTAAAAATTGATTTTAAATTTTCTTCATTATTAAAATTAATAAAATTAGGTAATGGTATAAATTCAAAATTATTGGCTGCTAACAATGATGTTATACATTCGTATGAACTCATATTATTATTTTCATACATCCAATCATTTATTGGTGATGGGTCAATATATAATAAATCCCCTATATCACTAAAAGCCCTACTCACAAACCTAAAACTATCAATTAGTCTTGGTCTACTATTACCATATTTTTTAGATAGCTCTGTATCAATTATACTTCTAGAACCACACTGGAACATAAGCTCATCAACACTATTAGCACCAGCTAACCATTTATCATAAATATTTTTACATGTTCTATATAAACTTAATTTAATTTGGTATTCGTTTGTTGTTCCAAATACTTTTTGATTTAGTCTTTCAGTTTCTTTTGTTTGATTAAAATTATCTTTATTAGCTGCTAACGTTGCTACTACTTCATCTAAATAATCTTTAAGTACATTAGTTTTAATTGTTATACTTTCATATTCATTTTTACTACCAACATTATCACTCCAAATCTTATAATTATTATTTAGAATAATGACTTCTTCGTTTAACGCATCAATAATAGTTTTAGTCGCATCAGTATTATCTCTTAATTCTAACCATAAATCATTTTCCTTATTACCAGTTAAACTATAATATTCTGTGGTTACCACATAATAATAATTATTTATATTTTGAGTGTTAACATCACCATAATTTAATATATAATCAATTGTTAAATCATTTTTGTTATAAACATCAGTTACAAATTTTTTAAATTTAGTGTAATTTCCATCAAAAATTTCTAACTTACTTCTAATCTCATCCCAATCTGTAGTTCCAGCTCCGTTTACAAAATCTAAAAATATTTTAATAAATTCATCTTTAACTTGAATTGGTAATGTGTTAATTAAATCAGATTTACCAATATTTGAAGTTTCGCCAAATTTTCTAGATAAATATTGGTTTCTATTAGGTGCGTCTAAATGACTAATAAACGCTATAGGGTCAGAACTACCAGAACCACCACCAACTATATCATCACCATCTAATATTGGTGCTCTTTCACTATTTCTCCAAATTATACTACCAACAAATGCACACCATAATTTAGGTGCATGAATTATACCACCTTTATGTTTAAAAAGGTTAATAATCGATGGTTTAGCAAATGGGTCTAAATTATCTGAATCTAAATTAAATGGTAATGTATGTAAAAAAGCCATAGCTTTTGCATATTTACCAACATTTGTACTGTTAATTTTAGAATTACCCAGATAATAATAATATGAACTACCAAACAATGATATAGGTCTATCACCATCTAGATAATAAACGAATGGATAAGTTATTTTGTCAGTTTCATTTGAATTAAATAATTCTAAATTTTTCCCTAAATCAGCATGTATTATTTGAGACCCATCAGCTCTACCTAGGAAACTATCTATAAACCCTTGTTCTTTTCTTTCTTTTATTTTATATATGTCACTTATAGGTTCTAATTTTCTGTTGACATAGTAACTATATACATTAATTGTTGATTTATCTTTAACTTTAGTTAATTTTTCATACGTATATTCTTTATTATAACATAACCCAACACCTATTTTTTCATTTGCAAACCCAGTTATGTCGTCTTGAATGTTTGTATAAAAAACATACCTTAATGGTAATCCTTCTAATTCATTTACACCCCAATTTAAATTTACATATTCTTGAATACCAAAACCACTACCAAAAGAATTAAAACCAGCTTCTGATGGGTTCTTTAAATCTTTATTTTTTAACCCCTCTAGTTTTATAATATTTTCAGTATTAGCAATTTCTAATGTAGGTAAACTACCCATGCTTATCTCAGTAGGTGATATAATTTTTAAATAAACACCACCATCATCTGCTTTGTAGATAGTGCTATCGTTAGTATTACTGTAATTAGTTAAGAAAACAAACCCGTTTTCTTGTTTATTTTTTAATTCAGTTTTTGTTTTTTTAATATTATTAACATTATAATACCCCCAAGAGGTTTCGTTTATAATACCTTTATTAATTGGTATTATCTTTAATGGGTTATCTTTATATAAATAATTATATATATACACCCCAGAATTCTCAACAATAATAGGTCGTTTAGTGCCATTAATTGTTGCTAGTGACGCTACGATATTTTCAACAGTTAACGTTGTTAAATTACGCTTTAATGTATTATTAGAATTATCTTGAACATCCTTAATCATTGCTTCAGCTTCAGCTTTTGCCATTAACTTAATTTCATCTTTACTTAACATAGTGTGATTGTTAGTGTAAGCTAAAAAGGTCATCGCTCTAGTTAATAATAAAGCATTAACATCATCAGATGTCTGTGGTGCAATTCTAAGGTATGGTTTATCTGTTGAATATTCTTTTAAGTCCATAGGGTTTATTGCAAACCATGAACTTATATCATTTTGTTCTAAATTATTTTGATTTTCTTCGTCTTTCTTTTGTGTTTTTCTAAATGCTATTACTAATTCGTCAATAAAATCTATTTCATTAACATCACTTGGGTTTTGTAAAACACCAGGCGAACCTAAATATTTTTCAACAAATGTATTTTTATTTTCATCTTTTTCTTGATATGCTGGCCATGGTAAAAAATCATTACTTGTTAAAAATCTTCTTTTAACATCTGTATTTTTTGACTCACCAGAATCAAAATTAAAAACTTTTTTTAATTCATCAGTTCTTTTTGTGTTGGTTTTTGTTTTATCAGCAACAATAAAAATACATTCAGCTAAAACCTCAATAGCAGCAGTAAAACATTCTACAATTGTTCTAACTGTTGGGTCAAAACCTAATTCAGTTTTAATTTCTTTTCTAAAAACATCAGCCAACTTTTTCTTTTCATCATCTTGTCTTCTAAAAGTATTACTCTTTTTTTCATTTACAGTTTTGATAATTAAAGTCATATCTATTATATCAAACTCTTCTTTTGATTTTAAATCTTTGTTGTTTCTTCTTAAAAATTCAATAATTTCATCAGCTTTTTCTTTGGTGTTACTATAATTACCAAGAATCGTTTTTAATACAGATTCTGTTGAATTTTCTAATTTATTAATAGACAACCCTTGGTAAACTCTGTTACCATTACCAGTGTTTGATTTAACAAAAATAAATTCATTTTCTGTCAATATATCAGTTGGTGATAATCCATTATATTTTAACACTAAAGACTCAGCGTCACCTTTTTTATATATTTTATCTTGATAGTCTTCTATCTTTTTTGTATTGAAGGCATTGGATATATCACCTTTTTTAACTACAATATATTTAAAATCTGTTTTCCCATTATTTAAATCAATGGCACTACCTAATGTATTTATCTCATTAATTATATTATCTAAAGAGTCTATGGCTAATTTAGTATCATTAAAATTACCTCCTTTCTCTTCAACTGTTCTATCTAGTTTATTATTTATAGTTGAAGCGTTTTCTGCTAATTCATTAAGGGTTAGCACTGGAACTGATTTACCATTATTATAATTAAGATATCTTTCTCGACCTAATTCAGTTTCACCAATAGCTTTTAAATAACCTAATAACATATCTGATAACATCGCATATGTATAACCTACAAAATTACATGTGATTTCAAAATTACCATTTTTTGAGTTGAATTTTGAATTGAATTTATACATATGTAAACAGTATTTAACTGGATACCCATAGAATCCCTTAATTTCTAATTCAAATAAAGGATACGGTAGTTGAAAAAATGTTGTAAATTTGTTTTCACTGTTAAGTATTCTTTCTTCATTTTGAAAAATTGAACTACCTCTAACGTCAACAAAATTTATAGTAATTAATGGAGCATATGCTGAATTAAATTCAATATCAATACTAGTAATACCCAGAGTCTCATCGTTTATTTCATCACCAAAATCAGTAGTTAAATCAGTCCACTTTGTTGTTAAATATTTTTTACCATCGCCTCCAATATTAGAACCTTCAATAAAATTAACTTTTAACGATTTAGTACTTTGTGCAGAACCACCACTATTTGTTTTGGTTAAAACAGTTTTACCTTTTTTAATAGATGTTAAAGCAACTGATATATTCAAATCTTCAAGTGAAACTGGAACATTATCACTTGAATTAAACCCATTAAAATCATTTGGGTCTATTATTTTAACTCTACCAGCACGACACCCTATATCATTTATAGCCATTATTCTCCGTATAACAATTTATAATTTTTTATTTCTTCACTATACCTTTGCATAGCACTTTCAAATGGATATGGTATTATTATTTCTGACATATCTGGTATGTTAAATTCCAAACCACCATATTTAGAATTGGCTAACATTATTAACCAACCACTCCATGGATTATTATAAAACATATTACTCAATTTGTCAAGTCTTGTTACTCCTTGTTTGTAAACATATGACAAATCTGTGTTTGATTTTGGTATATTTATACCAAATAAGGGTTTTATTTTTCCGTTTTCTTTAAACGCTGAATATCTATCTACGTAATTAGCCATAATTAATTTTTTTTATTTTTATGCATAAAATTCAAATTGTTCACTAGAACTATAACCATTATCTTTAGTCATACCTATTCTAACTTTTTGAGTTTGAATTTTATTTCCTTCATAAGTTATCGTTAAATCATACTCACCCTTAATATTCTTAGTGTTAACAACAAAAGAACCAACATCAGAAAAAGTTTCACCTAATTCATAACCAGAACCAAATATACTCCATGGGTCTTTAGATGAATTATTGCCATTTTTACAACATGGGTTATCAAATTTAATTTCTTCCTCATAAATAAAATCGTTAGCAGAGTCTGGACCACATAATTTAACTTTTAACCCCTTAGATAAAAAATCTTTAAATTTAGCATCATCTAGTAATCTAGTATATGACCCATCGTCATTCTTTTTTTCAATATTTTCTTGTTTAAGAGAAAATTTTACTATTTTAAACGCCTCTTTATCTACTCCAGAAATACCATTAGCTACAATAGATTTAAAGCCAGTTATCTTAGGTTCTGTTGAATTAGATTGTGGGAGTTCCTCTTGATTCGTAGCAAGTGCTGTTGATTCTACAACTTTTTCTTGGTTAACTTCTGGTTCTGGTATTATCTCTTCTGATGTTTCAACTACTGCACTATCTAAATCTTTTGTTATATCACCCATTTTTAATTCAAAAGTTGGACTACTACCATTACCAGCAGATGTCGTAATGATATCAGACCTAGTTTCAAATACTTGTGTATTAGCAAAGAAATTAAATGATACCGCATTTTGTAATCTATTTATAGGTCCATATAATGATTCACCACCAATAAATTTAAATGACATATTTACATTTGCAATCATAGGTTGTACACCAATACCTTCTGGGTTTAAATCCCAAACAAGTGGTTCGTAATCAAAAGAAATATTATCAATAATAATTTTTGTATGATAAAAATCACCAATTCTCAATATACAAACTGGTGGACGACCAAAAGCTAAGTTATTAGCACTTTGATTTTCCTTTGTTTGTCCTTGTCTAGTACATTGTAATAAAAAAGTTAATCTTTGATTTAATCCTTCTGGTGTCATAGAATGAAACGAAGGGTGAAAATGTTTTATTTTTTCTCTAAACTTATCAAAAATAAAATCGTTTTTCTTTTTAAGTTTATCAAAAAATAACATTTCATTATAAAATTTATTTCTAATCGTTTGTTTAAATCTTTTAGTTTCTGTTGTAACTGTATCTTCTGGTTGTGCAACAGCTGCATTTGCAGCAGCTTCATCAAAGGTGAATAATATCTGAACATATCTATCCAATTTACACCCTAATGTGTCTGGTGGACAAGCCACTTTTCGTTCAGCAGCTGATATTCCACCTTTAACTCCATCTTCTTTTCTAGGACAAACATTACAACCATTTGCTGACCTTTTAACTGTAACTTTTTTTTCTTTATTATTGTAAGTATAAATTACATCAACTTCATTATTAGCAACTAATTCTTTGGAACCTTGTTCTACAATAAAAATACTATCAGCATTAGGTAAATTTTGAGCTTTAGCTTCAGCTACTAATCTATCTTTAATAAATTGAGCTCTTTTAGGTGATAATGTGTTATTATTGATTGATTTCTTTCCTTGTGCACTGGCATAACCAACTAATCTTGCTTTACAGAATTTACATTCTTCTTTTAAATATTTAATTACAGCTTGTTCAAAAGTTTCACCATTAACTGAGTTAAAATAACCTCTAAAAGTTTTACTTCCAACTTTTGTTTCAATTGAGAACTTACCTCCATTATTTAAACTATAATTTGTCCTATCTGGCCAATAACTATAACTATTTGTCACTTTCTTTTTACCGTCAGTTTGACTAGTAAATTTACCAGGATATGGTTGCTCACCAAACCCTTCTCCAGTAGCGTTAGAAGTATAATCTATAGGTGATGAAGGGTTTTCATAAACTTGGAATTTAGTATTAGGACCAACCTCAGTATTATCATTTGCAAAGTAAACTCTCATTTCACCTGGAGGAACTTCTTTAACTGCTGCTGGTTTTGGATTTGGTGTTCTTATTTCAGTTGTTACTGTTTGAACGTTATCTTTTAATGTGAATTTATCAGTCCATACACTATCTGGATTAATACAACCAGCCATAAAAGATGCAATATAATTATCGTCTGGCCCATCGTCACCTCTAAATGTGTTTGTATATGTTGAATGGTCAACAATAATTTTAAAAGATAATTGACCACTTCTTTCAGTGTTATTATATGTGTAAATATTTTCACCTCTACCAATAAATTTATGTGGTTCCCATTCAACTGATGAAGATTCACTAAACTGAATATCATAAGGAGGAAACCACATAATTCTACCCCTTTTACCAGTTATTAAATCACCTGGACCTTGTTCTCTTTTTGGTAAACTATCTCTATCATCATACCATGCTAAATTTTCAATAGAAAACATGAATTTTTTAACATCTGTTTTATGGTCACTGATATTATCATCAGTATATGGAACCACTTTAACATGACCATTATCCTCTAAAACTGAGTTTTCAGCATTATATCTAAATGGAACTGAGAATTTACCATCGGTAAATATTTTATCAGCCCTTATCTGTTTATAACCGTTATCATATCTATTAAATGTTGTCCATGCACGACAATAAACGTCTTCTGGTTCTTTATCTTTAACTTCCTTATATCTACGATTATCATTATACATATCTTTTGATAAAACAGCACTACCTTTAGAAATACCACCACCATTTGCCGTTTGTATTTGTGTTGATTTAATACCTAAGTCACCTTCTCTAGATACAATATTTTTCATACCATTACTATCAAACAATAACTGAGTTTTCCTTAATATGTTTTTTTTATTAGAATTGAAAGGAACTCCGTAAGTGAATCCATCTAGACGTGTGTTAGCCACACCACCTTCCTCACTTAACCATGAATGTCTAATTTTTTTAGTATTAGTACCATCTTTTTGTTCGTAATCATTAAATCCTTTAGTTATAAAATCTTCAAAATCTTTTTCAACCAAAGCTTCTCTATTTGATATTAAATTAGGTATCGTATAAATGTTACCTTTTCCACTACCATCATTCGTATCAAATAAATCAATAATTAATCCATTTTGTGAAAAAGCATATATCTCAGTATCTGTTAATCTTTCATTACCTTTATTATCAGTAAAATAAGCTGGAACATAACCAGTTCTAAATTGATTTGTTGAATTACTAGGGTTGTCGTTACCGTCTTTAGAGGTACCATCTCTATTAGTCATAACGTTAGATAATAACGCTAATACTTGACCTCTACCAGTTGTTTTGATTAATTCATTAGCTCTAGTCACATTATCAACATTACCGCTTTCAGATTGAAAAATTGACCCGTAAGGGTTCATATAACTTCTAGGTAATGAAAACCCTAGTATTGTTGATGTAGCGTCTAAGAATCGACCTAAACCACTTTCTGGGATTGTTATTTTATAACTTGGTCTTAACCCAGCGAATCCAGTACCTTTAACTAAACTAACTAAGTTTTCTTTAATGTTTAATGCACCCAATATCGATTCTTGTAAATTAAAAGCAGCGTTATTAGCTAAAGCTAAAGCTAATTGTTGACCACCTATCATACCTAATTTAGTATCGCTAATTGTACCAGTTGCACCTAATACTCTTCCAGCTAATGATGACCTTAAATCAAAATTAGCCACTGGACCAGAGGATGATATACCTACACCTTGTCCATTTACTAAACTACCTATTATATCAGCAGCTTGTGTTGATTTGCCACTAGAATTACCAAACATTAAGTTACCTTTATCATCAATATAACCTTTGGTTACTTTTGTTGGGTCTAAACTAGGTACATCAGTAGAGATTAGAGGTGCTATATCTTTTTGTTTATCTGAGTCTGAATATAAGTTTTTTGAAATATTATCGTTGACATAATTCTTATATTTTGTTTTACTTAATATACCATATGTTTGTATTAAAGCATTATCAGAACTTGGATATACTTTCCAAGTTTTATTAGCAAATGTTGAAAAATCACCGAATATTGTTTCTAATTTAACGTTTTCAATTTCTTTTGGTTGGTTTGGAATTGATGAATCAGTTTTAAAAATATTTGAACCTATAATATCTTCCCTATAAGCACTTCCCATATCAACAACATTATCACTTAAAGGAAAATTTGTCGGTAAATAATCAATTTTTGCTGGTAAACCTATTTTAGGACCTATAGCAATAGTTAATTGTTGAGCGTAATCTAGATAAGGTACTATATTTAAATTTAATAGATTATCACGGATATCTATCGATACACTATTTAATGTATTTTTATTTGTTGGTGTTGGGGGTAATTGACTTATCGGCATAACAACATTATTTTATTATATAAATACTATAATAGTTAAAAATTATGAAAAATAAATGAAAAAGGGTACTAATATTAGTACCCTTTTTCATAGTTTTTAAATGTATTTTATTTATTCTCAATTTTATTGATTGAATCTCTTAATTTAATAGCTTCTTCAAAATTTTGAGTTGATATCGCAGTTTCTAATTTAGTTTTTAATTCATTAATTTTTTCAGAGTTTTTTTCGTAAACTTTAATTAAATCTCTTAGTCTAACCGCTTCTTCAAAATTTTGAGTTTCAACAGCTGTATTTAATTGATTATTTAATTTAGTTAATTCTGTAACCTCAACCTCATTTTTAACGTCTTTAGTTGAATTAGAATATGAATAATTTTCTAAATCATGATTAGAAACAAATGTAGAATAAGTGTAAGAACCATCATTTGAAGTGAAAGTCGTTTTATACCACTTTGAACCATCTTCATTAACACCATTTTCTGTTTTTGTTGTTCCTAAACTTGGAGTTAATTTATTTGTAATTTGATTGTAATAAGATTCAAATCTTTCCTTCTCAGAAAATAAAGAATCAAATAAATTTAAAAAAGAATTATTTTTTCTAAAATTCATAATTAATTATTTTTTTTTTATTATTATTATATATTATATAAATTATTTAATTAAATATACAGAAAATTTTTTACAAAGTCAAGTATTTTTTAAAAAAAAATTAATAACCAGGTTTCAATTTACCCCCATTACTATTCTTATTCCTCATGTAATTAACATCTTCCGTTAATTTTCTTTGTATATTTTCTTTTAAGTTTTTTAATAATGAATTGTTTATATCAACATCAAACTTACCTTTCAATTGAGGAATATCTAACGTTATTGTACCGCCAACTCTAACATCTTCAATTTTATGAGTTACTCTAGAATCTCTATTTGATTGATTTCTAGAGTTATTGTATATTTCATGTCCATATCTATCGAATGGTCCTCCTGGTCTTTTTGCTACTATACCTCTTAATTCATCAGTGTTGTTAATAGGTGTTATTTTACCATTATTAATTACAGCGTTTCCTCTAGAAAAATTAGAATTAAATTTTTTATTAATTGATTTTGATATCATTTCACCACCAATTTTATTAAAATCAATTTTACCATCATTTATTGGTTTTGTAAATAGACCATCATTAATACCACCACTATTTCGATAGTTATCTAAATCACCACCAAATTTATTAAAATCAATTTTACCATCATTTATTGGTGTCGTAAATATACCATCATTGACACCATCACCGCCACTACTGCCACCCCAGTTATCTAAATCACCTAAAGCACCACCTCCCCATGCACCTAAAGCACCACCAATCAAACCACCAATAATATTTCCGACAACTGGAACAACACTACCAATAGCTGCACCAGCAGCTGCACCAGCCCATGCACCACCACCAGCACCTAATCCTTTTAATAACCCTCTACCGATAGCTTCACCAGTTCCTTTACCTTTTTCTTTTTGTTCACTATATTCATCAATACCAGCCATACCACCACCCAAAACACCAGAACCAATTGCACCTCCAGATTTTAAAAATGAACCACCTACCGTTGCACCACCAATTGGTGCTCGTCCACCTTTAGGTAGAAATTGACCACCTTTATAAAATTTACCACCAGCTTTACCAAATAAACTTCCACCAATTTGTTTACCACCACCAAATTGTTTACCACCACCAATACCACCAGCACCTCCAGTACCAGCCATAAATCCTTTAGATAAAGCTAAACCATTACCAAACCATTTAGCAAAATTCCAAATACCACTCATAAGTGTTGCAGCACCTAAAAGTAATGGAATTGATTTAGTTAACCCAACAATAGATGCAACTAAAACTGGGTGTTCTATCATAAAATTAGCCATACCATTAACAAAATCACCAACAACACTAGCTATTTTTTCAATTTTCTCACCAAACCCACCAGGAGAATTCATTCTTTTAACAAAACTATCTATTTTTGATATAACACCATTCTTAGGGTCACTAAGTTTGGTTATCATAGGTAATAAATAAATTTTCAATTGCATAATCAAATTTTCAAGCGTTTCATCGAAACTTCTTGCCTCTTCAGCTCTAGCTCTCAAACTTTGCTGTTCAAGCATTTGATTCTTTAATATATTTTTATCTTGTTGAGTTAATGTTTTTAATAGCTTAGTTTCGCCATTAACTACGATTTTAGCCTCTCCTTTTTCATTTAGGAATGATTTACTAGTTACATACTCTTTAAGGTCTTTATCGCCACCAAATCCAAAATTAATTTGAGTATTAATCATAGAGAATTTTTTAGCGTTTTTACCAGCCGTAACTAAATCATCATAAGCGATACCAGTTTGTTCAGCAATTACTTTTAATCTATGCATTTCTTTTGCTGACATATCGAACTCGCCAGTACGTTTGTTAAAAACAACAGATTGTTCAGCTGCTTTACCAATTTCTTCAGTTAAACCAGCCATATCATTACGAGCCATGTACATTAAATGAAATGGGTCAGCCATTTGAGCCCATGCACCACCCATAACTTGTAATTGAGCAGACATATTAACTGCTCCCTCAACGTCCCATAATTTATCAGCAAAACCAGCTGCAAATTCCATATCAACACCTAGTTTTGTGATTGTTTGAGCCATTTTAGCTAGGCCTTTTACTCCTTCTCTAAAGTTATATTTATTTAATAATTTTATGTTTTTAGAAATTTTACCTATTACAGTTGTTGCGTTTAACCCCATTTTATGAGAGTCATTCATCGTTTGCTCAACATATTTAGCTGTTTTTTCAGCAGATACATTTTGAGTTAACATATCTGAAGCCATCTGGGATGTTCCTTCAACACCCAAACCAGTAGCAACAGCCATTTCACCTAAAGCTTTTAAACCCCTTTCACTCATTAAAGCGGTAGTACCAACACTTTCACTATATCTAGCTTGTAATTCAGATAGCTCCTTGATTCCAACACCAATCATTGATGTCTGTTTAGCAACAGAAACAATTGAACCTCTAAAACCTACTGACTCTTTACTTAAAACACCCATAGATAAAGCTGATTTTTTCATAGCTTTATCCATTTCGAATAATCCAAATCCTTTTAAATCACCGTATAACCCCTTAAAAGTACCAGGCAATTTACCAACAAACTTGGTCATTGATACAGCTGATTCTTTCAACGCTAAATTCATCGAATTAACTGACTTTAACGCATCTTTGTACATTTTTCTCTGTAAAGAAAGTTGTAGATTTTGTTTTTCTAAAATTTTTAGTTTAACAGTTTCTTCATGTAACTCATCAGCTGTTAATCTATTGATGTTTTGATTATGTTCTAGTATCTTTTTTCTAGTTTCTCTTTCTAATTCTAATGATTTATTTAAAGTAGACTGTATATCTCGATACTTCTTAACTGCTTCAATATATTTGTCATAGTTACTATTAATAGAACTTTGCAGATTAGCTTGTTGCTCAAGCATCTGTAATACCATTCTAGCTTCTTCTTCTATTTGTTTTCTGCTTTTAGCCATAATTCATATTTATTTATACGGTATCTGTTCTGTATCCTGGGGAACTTAATAGTTTTATTCTAACATCTTCCTTTTTACTTTTCTTAGGTTTATCTAAATAAGTGTAGAATTTTTCAACATCACAAAGAAATACATCATCTTCTATTTTTTCTTTAACAATGATTCTAAATTTATATCTAGAATTATCTAATATTCTGTACTCACCGTACTTTAAATCGTCAATTGAATAACTTCTAACAGTTACTGCTTCTTCATGTCTATATTCTTCACCAGCTAATAATTTAAATTCTTTATCAGCACCTCTAACATTTTTATAATCTAAAATAATTGTATCAATTGGTTCAAAAAATACTTTTTTGTTCTCATCAAAATTCTCACCTAATTTGTCAGTTATTCTATTATCAAAAAAAGAACTTAAACTATTTAATACAGCTATATTACCTTTTGTTTTAACATCTTTACCAGTAATAGCACCCATTAATAATTTAAGAAGACTAGGGTTTTTGATTTGAGCATTCATAAACTCCTTATCTTTTTTAATTTTATTATATAAACTTAGTACACTTCTTTTTGTAGGTTTAGATATAGACTCATCATCAAATAAATCATCTATATATTCCTCAGTGCTATCATCGATACCATCAATAGGTTCATCTTTAGTTTCATCACTACCACTATCACCAGAATCATCACCAGAATCATCACTACAAGACTCAATTCTAAATCCAGAAATACCTTTTAATTCTATTTTAACTTCTTCATCTGTACCTTCAATTATTAGTTCAATTTTAGTATCTAATGTTACACCTTTATCGCTACTACTCCAAAATTCTTGATTTAATTCTAAAGGTGTTCTTAAATCATCATCACCTACTGTTTTTTCTAGTGTTAAAATAAATTTTTTAGCTTCTTCATTTAATAAATTACCATTTTCTTTTATGTTGAAATAATACTCTTTTGTTGCTTTATTATTATAAATACAACACCCTATAATTTCTCTACCGTCAGACATTATAATAGTTAATTCTTTACCAACTTCTACATTTTTTAGTAAATAAAGTAGTTTTTCATTTACATCATCATATTCTTCAGAATCATAACTTGCCTCGTTAGTATCGAATACACTATCTACAAATTTATTACCTCTAGAAATTATAATATTTTTAATATTATTTAATGTGACTCTATCCCATGTATTAGTATTAGTACTATTTCTTTGTTTTTCGTCTTTAGGAGTCTTTAAAGTTAAGTCTTTATCTTTTAAAGAATTATTAGTCATGAAAAACTTTTTACCATCAAATTCAGTACCTTTATCAACATTATCCATGAATATTTTAACTCCTTGTTTTAAAGTTACTTTAAACGACCAAGTTTTATCTTCTCCATCTATTATTTTGACAATATCATCTTTCTCTATCTTTTTATTAATCATAGCTTTATACTCTGTTTCAAGTAATAAAGATTTTAATTTTTTGAATTGAGATTCAGTTATTATTAATTTTTGTTTCATAATAATTCTTATTTTAATATAAATATTCTAAAAAACAAAAATCCCCATTATTTGGGGATTTATTGTAATGGTATCATACCATTTTTCATTTGAGCTTTTAATGTTTCACCAGAAACCTTTTTTTGTCTACTCCCTTTACTATTAGTAACTGATTGTGTGTTTTGCTCTTTTAATTCTTCTAGTTTTTCTTCCCTTTCTTTGTTTTCTTTTATGAACATATTTAAAAAGAATCTTCTCTCATATGTTGGCATAGATAAAACATCGTTATAACTTATATTTTTTAAATGTTGAGTACATAAATATATTTCCTCTAATAAAATAGGTTTATACTCGGATGTTAGGCCAAAAAAAGCTGACGCTAAGGGGAAGAAAGGTAGCGACTGACCCTCCCCCTGGAGTCTTGACATCGATATTTAATTCGATGCCACTTTCTATCGATTCAATATAGTCTGTTAATGCTTTCGCATCAGCAATTCTTAATGAACTAGAAAAGTCTTTAATGTAATTTCTATCTCTACTACCATTAACTTCAGTAATTTGTTTTTCTAATTTATATGTTGAAGCATTATTTACTATAACTTTCTTCTCTCTTTCTTCTTCTAATTTTCTTTCTATCCAATCAACATCACCACATGTTAAAAATTTAAATTTAATTTGATTTTTACTTAAAGGTAATAAGAAATCAAATTCACCATTTTCATCTGGTTCAATAATTAATTCTTTTTCTTTTAATTCATTTAAATTAATCTCAGTTTCAAAAGGTTCACCATTCTCATCTAATATTGTAACTGGATACATTTCACCATATGCTGTTGCTCTAAGCCATAACATTATAGCATTTCTATCACCAATGGTTAAATTTTCATATCTTATTGATGGGTCTAACATTTTTCTATTAATTAAAATTTCTAGAAATTGACCACTTTGTAATAAGTTAGGTGAAGTTAAAATATTTTCATCAGCAGTAGTCATATACGCTAATTTAATATTAGGTTTTTTGTTTTTATAAACTTTACCTCTAGAAGGTAAAGGTAGCACATCAAAAGGTGCGTTATAGTTAGGTTGACTTAACTCATAAATATATGGGTCGATAGAATTAGGGTTTTGACCATAACTATCATACAAACCATTATTTACTGGTGGTACCGAAGGTGGTACTGGAACACTTGTAGACATATTATTATTGTTATTAAATTGCTCTTGATTATTTTGACTATTCTGATTAGACTGATTATTTACTTTATTGTATGTTTCTGAATACATTTTTTGGTAGTTTTCAGTTTGTTCTTTATTCATCTTTAATTGTTCATCTCTTTTACGCATTAACTCTTCATTAGGGTCAACAATTTTTTTAGATGTAACTTCATTTTCAGCTAAATGATGTTCAATTACAATACCTTGTTCGTTTTTTCTTTGTAATTGTTCTCTAGTCCTCTGCATCATCATTTCAACTGCATTTTTATGTGTTGAGTTTAATTCATCAGATGTTTTAGCGTTTTCATAGATTTCTCTAGTGGCTATAGATTTTTCTCGCTCAAAATTTGCTAATCTTTCAGCCTCTGTTAAATTTTTTTGATTAGTAGATGGAAATACATTTGGTTTTTTATCCATATTGAAAAACTTAATTAAATTGTTATAACTTTAAAAATAAATATAGATTAATAAATTTTTTTGTAAATAGAATTAATATAAAATAAAAAAACCTAGTTTCCTAGGTTTTAATATTATTTATTTTCGTATTTTTTTATTAATTCTTGATTCTTAGAAATAATCAGTAAACGCTTATTTAAATTTCTTTTATTCTTATTAGGTTTACCTTCTTTTTTTGCTTTTGCCATAACACTAGAATAATAAGATAGCTCTGTCAAATCTAAGAGTTGCAGTAATTTCAGCGATACCGTCATCATCCATACCTAAGTCACCAAAAGATACGTTTGTTAACATTGTTCCGTCAAGTAACCACTTTTCGATAACAACCCCAGTAGGGTCTAATAACTCCAAGTCAACTGGACGCTTATAACCAGCAGCGTAACCTTGACGACCAGTAATGGATTCTGAATGTAAACGAACCCATTCCATAATTGCTTGAGCAGCAGAAGGACCAATAGGGTCACGGAACGTCACATCAATTGATTCCCATGTAAATCTACCAATTACCCAAGTTGAAGTGTTTAAAAACGGAATTTCAACCTCATTTTGTGTAATTGAAGGTCTTGAAGCAGTAGATAACCACCATTGTTGGATACCTAAATCTGCTGGGAAAGTTAATAACCAACGATTCTTTTTCTTAGGCTCGTATGGTAAGGGCATTTTCATTAATAAATCAGCCATAGTCTATTTGTTTTAATATTTTGTTCTTATGTTATATATAAATATGTTAATATTTCTTTTCTTAATAATAAATATAATAATTTGTAAAAATATTTTATTTTTTTATAAATAAATTTATTTATTTTTCATAATTTTATTTATTATTTCACTATGAGTTAAATTATAATTAAACCCATACTTTTTTGCATATTTGTTAAAGTTATTAACAAAGTCATCTGATTTGTATAAAATCTTTTTATCTGAATCGATTAGACCTTTATTATTTAAATCTTCAATAATGTTTTTTATTTTTATTTCATCATTTAAAATTTCTTTTATTTTTTTATAAGTCTCTTCTTTTTTTAAATTGTTTTCAGCAACATCTAAATTAAAATTCTTTAACTGTACACCAATTAATTTAGCTAATGACATTAAAATACCATTTGGGTAATTAAAACTACCTTTAGAATTACTAGATTCATTAATTAATAATCTATGATATTGTTCAAATGTTATTTTTAATCTTTTCATGTTAATAAATATCTATAAAAACAAAAAAGCCCTCATATGAGAGCTTTTTGTTTTTTTATTTGTGTTATACATTATCAAATGAAGCACCAGTGTTCATAATTACGAATTCTAATTGGATGAATTCTAATGCTCTTGTTGGTTTTAAGAAAATTTGACCAGTTAATTGGTTTCTATCCATATCTTCTGGGTCATCAGATAATACAACTCTAAAGTCGTATAAACCTCTTTGACTTCTTATACTATCTAAGATTGGGTTAACAAGTGATAAGAATTGATTTCTTACAGCTGCATCGTTTTGTTCAAATAATAATCTGATAGAAACAGCAGAAATAAGTTTTCTTGCTTGTAATAACAATCTTCTAACATTGATTCTATTAAGAGCTGTATCTTTGATTTGAAGAGTTTTATTACCCCATATTTTAATACCGTCAGTTGTGAAAGTAGCGATTGGGTTAATTCTTGCTTCATAAAGAGTATCTCTTTCGTCTAATGTTAATTTTTTTCTAGCTTGTACTGCATTAACTGTACCTCTTTCGATACCAGCAACTGCGTACCATGGTGCTGTTCTTTTGTCTGTAAATGCTATATTTCTTACAACATCTCTAGTAGCTGGCATCCAAATATATGTATTATTTTCAGTGTCATCTACTTGAACCCATGGCCAATATGTACACGTATAGTTACTATCAAAAGTACCATCTAAAGATGTAGCTACAGCGTCTGCTGTCATTACATTACCAGCGTTATCTAAATCTGGAGTTGTAACAATGTATAATGAATCAGCTCTTTCGTTTTCAATCATATCAATAGCTTCTTCAACTAAGTAACTATTATCAAAAACATCAATACCAGGCGTAGCAAAAACGTTAATGTTTACAGCTTCTGGGTTTTTAAAAGTCCAAATACCTTCTAAGAATGCGTAGTAATCAGAATTTATACCAATATCACCAGTTTCTAGTGTTCTATAAGAGAACGCACCGCTTTGACGACCTTTAACACCTAATGAACCGTTAACTAAATAGTTGTCTAAGTTTGTTCTTCTAGTTCTATAAACATCCCATCCATCAAAACCACCGTAAGGTACAAGTGTAAATTTACGTGCTTTAATTTTTTCATATTGAGTTCCAATAACACCAGCTTCAGTTTTGAATGGCCATGCACCAACGTCAAATAAGAATGTTGTATTATTTATTGTTGCACCAGTAGCGTCAAAATCCATATGGAATCCTTTAGTCAAACCAGCCCACTCATTACCATTGTTTTGAGTACCTTTATGGTCAAAGAAATCAGCATCAATACCAGTTATATTAGATATACCTAAATATTTTTTACCCATTTGGTTTATAGTATCAGAAGTTGCATAAGCAGTTAAATAACTAAATGTAGGTGTTTTAACAGTAGTATTACTATTTATTTGGTAATCTCTAATTGGGTAACCAACGAAACCAGCTGGGAATGCATCAGAAGTATCACTAGTGTCATCCATTTCAATCAAAACGTATTTAGATTTTGAAGGATAATCACCATTTAAAGTACCCACTTTTCTAGCAACATAATTATTAGAATTAGGGTCCATAGAACATCTAGGTATAGATTGTAATACTAATGGTTTATCATCTGTATCATAGAAATTTCTAATTAAAATATCAAACTCTTTAGTGTCTAATTTAATATTAACGATTGAAATTTTGTATAATTCATTTGCTGCATTACCATCAGATATAGTCCAAAATCTAAATAAATTTAAAATTTTATTACCACGTAATTCAGATACAACATAAGGAGTTATCGCTGGTTTGTATTCTTGTAAATAATTATTATATTCATTAGAATATTTAATTATTGTATTGTTAATACCATTAATTTTATCATCAGCTAAATATTGTTTAAACATAGTTTCAAAATACTCTTCTAAGAAAATAGCAGCAGTATTATCTTTACTTGTTCTTCCTAATACTCTAGGTAAATATGTTTTCTTAGTTGAATCAAATGATAATACATAATCAAAAGCACCTTGTGTATTAGAAACACCACTTAAACTAAACTCAGCTAATGGGTCTACGTCAGAACCAATTATTGTTGTACCAAATTCTGGTCCATTTGTTGTACCAGTAATTTCGTAAGCTGGTAATTGAGTATTTGGGTCAACACCACCTCTAGAACGTAATAAAGCAACTAATTTGTTTTCTACATCTGCATATCCAAAACCGTAATATTCTGAAGTGAAACCAGTAGTTGTACCAGTAATAAAAGCACCAGTTGGGTCTGGACCTAATCTAGTTATGTCCATAGTACCGTTTACACCAAAAAATGTATTAGCAGTTTTAACTCTTGCCTCATCATTTAAAAAATCAACAGTAGTACCAGTAGGACCAATTGATAAAGTAGCAAAAATAGCATCCATTTGACCTCTATCGATTGCAGTTTGTAATGTAACGTTTGGTGTAACAAGTTTTACGTTAGTATTAGCTGAAGTTGCTGTAAACATAATCATTGGGTTTGTTTGTTGATAAATAGTATTTACAGTATCCACTCTTGTTGATGGGTCATAAGCAGCATTTAATGTGATTCCCCAAGCTTGACCAGCATGGAATCCAGATAATCCTAACACTCTAGTTACAAATAATTGATTAGATTGTATTAAATATTCTTTTGCAATATATGGTAATTCATATAATGGTGCGTTGTTATCTTTAACTTTTGTTGAATTTAAACTTCCAAAGAAATTTTTAAATTCTGTGTAATTAGTAACGAAAATAGGTTGAAACGCTGGACCAATAGTTGTCTCACCAACTAACCCTAATGTCGTAACACCTATCTGACTAGTTACATAAGATAAATCTAGTTCAGATGTATAAACCCCAGGGCTAACAAATACTTTATTTGGCATAATTTTGTTTTTTTGTTTTATGTTATTTACTTTATAGTTTTCTTTATTATAAATATTAGCTTTTTTTCAAAAGTAAGTTCAAAAAAAAATATAAATATAAATTAGTATGAATTTTGTCATACTTTTATTATACTTATATTAAAAAAGCATATGAAACGTGATAAAAACTTAAAAATTACACCTAAGACACATGAATTGTTAAAACAATACTGTGAGGAAAACGGTCTTAAAATGTTTGCATACGTAGAGAAATTGATACGTGAAAAGTGCCAACCCAAAAAAGGGTTATACGATGAGGATTAATTATAATTCAAATAAATCCCTAATTTCAATAGGTACATTTTCCATCTGTTTAAAATCGTAGAATAATTTTGGAGTCATATACTCAATAAAAGAAGGTATATCTAATAAAGCTTCAGCTTCATTACTATAAGTTCTATAAGTTGCTATATAGTCATTGATTAAATTACTAGAAGGTTTTAAACAAACATTTGTTTCTAAATCATTTTCAATTATATATGTTGCTGTTAATGTAAATTTTTCCATAATTAAAATAAAGAGTTAACGCCTAATTTCATCAAATCAAATTGACCACTGTTAGTGATACCACCACCACCACCCATGGCTCTACTAGCAAAGAAGTTTAATCCTTGTGTTGAAGCTGGTAAATTTGTTGTTATTGTTCCCATAGCTACTGCACCAGTTTCATTATTAACAACCATATACTTAACATTGTTTGAAGCTGGTGGATTATATAATGTGATACTGTATACCGTAGTTGAAACCGCACCAGCAGTTCTATTTGCTGGAAAGTTAACACCTAAATTAATTTTAGTTGCGGTACCACCAGAATCGTTATGTATTATTTGTAAATTAGTATCTGAACCATCATTACCGACACCTATTAAGTTAGTTAATGTACTTACTTGTGTTAATCCAACACCACCATAAGCTAAATCAGTAGTCTGACCAGCTAACCCGTAAAATTGTTGACAATCACTAGCATAAGCCGTATCTGAAATATTAAAATCACATACATACCTAAACCCACCACCGATAAACCATAAAAGAGCAGAACCTCTAGTTCCAGTGTACCTACCACCAGAAACAACTGTTGCATAATACCTTAAACGTATTTGTTTAGAGGTAAAGGTTGTTGAAGCTACTGATTGAGCTAAGTTAGACGCAGTTGTTGACATTGTTATACCAGCAGAGGTAGTTACGGTTGTAGAGTTATTTGAAAATGTAACACCTCTATAAATTTCTTGTGGTGATAAAAATGGTATAAATGTGGATATAGTGTCAGCAGTTATCGATGTTGCACTTAATGTTGATGAAATTGTATTACCAGTAACAGTTAAATCACCATTTATTGTTTGACTACTTGAAAAATTATTATTAGAGTTATTTAATACTAAATTATTATATTGATTAGATGTTAAATGGTAATACTCCCCAGAAGTTCCACCTTGTAAGTCAATTAATTCGTTATGATAAATAGATTTTAATTTAATACTACCATCATTTTCTCTAACTAAAAAACTACTTAGATTATTATTTGTTTGAGCTGATTGTATATTTAAATAAGGGACATATACCGTATGATTTTCATTACCAATAATATTTGCACCAAAAACAACTGTATTTATGCCGTTTGCACTTGAATCAGTACCATGTATAAATGATGTATGACCACTAGCTTGCGTATTTTGACCACCAGCATGTGAATAAGCACCACTAGCTATAGTAGCAATACCTTCAGCATGTGATACAAAACCACTAGCTATTGTATTACTACCTTCAGCATGTGAATTATCACCACTAGATTGTGTAAAATAACCTTCAGCGTGAGATACATAACCACTTGCCATTGAATTAGACCCCTCAACATGTGATGCAAATCCACTTGCTGTTGGAAAAATACCAGAATCACCATATCCTTCAGCATGTGAGTAATTACCACTAGCTATTGTGTTACCACCCTCTGCATGTGATGCGTAACCACTAGCAATTGTTTGATAACCTTGAGCATGTGATGCAGTACCACTTGCAAGTGAAGATTTACCTTCAACATGTGAAAAATCACCGTCAGCGATGGTATCAATACCACCAGCATGTGATACCTCCCCATTAGCTCTTGTATTAAAACCTTCAGCATGTGAGTAATCTCCATTTGCTTGTGTTTGACTACCTTCAGCGTGAGATGTATTACCACTAGCTGTTGTACTTAACCCTTCCGAATGTGAATAATCACCTCTAGATATTGTATTAGCACCCTCTGCATGTGATGTTATACCGCTAGCTATCGTACTACTACCTTCAGCATGTGATGCTTCACCAATAGATGTTGTTTGTGCACCCTCTGCATGTGATTGATTACCAATTGATTTTGTTAATAAACCTTCAGCATGTGATGTTGTACCACTAGCTGTTGAACTACCTTCAGCATGTGAACTAAGACCATAAGCTATTGAATTTTGCCCTTCAGCGTGTGAGTTTTGTCCACTAGCTATTGTAGAATTACCTTCGGCATGTGATGCAAAACCACTAGCTAATGTATAACCACCTTCAGCATGTGAATAATAACCGCTAGCCGTTGTATAACCACCTTCAGCGTGAGATACAAAACCACTTGCTAACGTAGTGTATCCTTGAGCATGCGAATATTGCCCACTAGCTATTGTACTATAACCTTCAGCGTGTGATGCATCATTACCAGCTATTGTGAAAACACCCTCTGCATGTGAAGTACCACCACTAGCTATTGTGTAAGAACCTTCAGCATGGGAATTAACACCACTAGCTATTGTGTAAGAACCTTCAGCGTGTGTATTTTGAGTGCTAGCTGTTGTAGCAGTACCTTCAGCATGTGATACTTCACCACTAGCTACAGTTAAAAAACCTTCAGCGTATGAAAAATTGCCACTAGCTAATGTAGAATTATTTATTGCTACAGCGTAATCACCAGTTGCGTCTAAACCACTATCATTAATTGCTTTTAATGAAAAAATACCAGTTGAACCAGATGTCCAATAATCATTAAATCCAATTACAGTAAATGTACCACCAGTATTATTTCTAAATGTAGCTGTACCACTATTATAAGTACCACCAGTTACTCTAATATCAGTTGGTAAATTTAGATATGTTGTTGCTGATATCGTTGTTGCTGTTAAACCATTTGTAAAATTAGTCGGTCCAGTTACAGTACCACCAGTGAAAGTAGCACTAACTGATGGTAAATTAAGATATGTTGTTGCTGATATTGTTACTGCTGAAAAAGTACCAATTACTCTAGAGTCAGAATTGGATATAAATCCATTCTTTATATTAAATTCGTTTGGCATGATTAATTCCTTTCCCTATCCAGGATTAATTTTTTATATTATTTATATTATAAATATGCTACTTTAATAAAAATTATAAACGAAACCTAGATTTTGTTATGTTATAATTGTTTAATACCTCATCTGCTGATAATAATTTATTATATATTTTAAATGAACCAATATCACCTTTAAAAGGATATGGTTGAGAATCTGGGTAGTTACCTAATCTTAAACGTTGTCCTGTGTTAGGTTGAAGAATATTATCGGTTGAACTATTAATAGTTAATGTATTATCTAATACACCATTGATGTATATTTTAGATTCATTAACTTGAGTAGTTAGATTATAAGATAGAGTACATACGGCATTATACCAAATATTATTACTATATGTATTTGTTGAATATAATAGTCGTTGAGTAGATACACCTCCTATCCTAGTATAATATGAAAATAAGAATTTATTTGTATTTACACCAGCTCCAGCACCTCTAAACGCTAAATAAGGGGTTGAACCACAACTAAAGACCATGTTAAATACATTCATATCTTGAGTTCTTCTAAACCATACATCCCACGTCATATTTTCAACTATCTTACCATTCATACTAATGTCAGACTGAACCGCATCATCAATCCCATCAATAGTGAATACACCACCATTATAATTATTAACTAATGCACCATTTATTAAAGACATATTAAATGTTTTACTACGTGATAAATCAATAACATTAACCCCACTACCAACATAAGAATTAGGGTTAGCTGGGTCAATATAAATCAATAAATTATCATTTATTGAACTTCTGTTTACTGTACTCATAATTCATCTAATACTTCATTACTAGTCCATTCTGGACCACTTAAAATTGTAATTATTTCATTATATGTGTATGGACCTTCTTTAGTCGTTAAAGAATCAACAGATGACGGTATAACATTACTATCCCACTTAACAAATGTTTTTACCTTGTCAATTGATATTCTAACAGTATCTATTGATGTTTCCAACACTTGTGTGAAATCAATATTAGGTAATTCAGACACATTAAATATCATAAAACTTCTATCTTCGTAATCGTTTAATTGTATTTCCATATTTATCTATATTTACTTTTTTTAGTATTATAATTTTGTAATACTTCTTGAACTGAGAGTGCTTTATTATAAACCTTTACGTCACTAATACTACCTTTAAATCTTGAAATCGATGGGTTATTAGCGTCTAAACCTATAGCAAAATTAGATGAGTACCATGAAGATTTTATATCACCATAAAATGTTGCTGAACTTGAAACATTAAAAACACCATCAACATAAATTTTGGTTGTTAATCCATCATTAGTTGCAACTGCATGATGCCAATTGTTATCAAGTACATTAACATTTACTGTTGTAGTATAAGAAATTCCAGAAGTGATAACATCATAAACCAAAGTTTGAAGTTTACCAAGACTCGTAATATTAAAAGTTAACCCATAACCTAAAGATATTATACCACTAGATAACATACCACTCCCTAACCCCATTGATTTAATCCAAACATCAAAAGTAAATGCACTATTTGACATTGGATACCAATCAGAACCAGTACCAATACGAACATAATCATCAGTAGAATCAAAAACAATACTACCACCATTTGAACTGCTAAAAGTTGGACCATTTATCAAATTTCCATTTACACCACTTTTACTAAGAGTTTTCCAAGAATTTGAACCACTAACATATGATTTAGGGTTAGCAGCGTCTAAATACAATACTAGACCATCAGTTACTGTTTTGGGTGAATATCTAAAACTCATATTATATACTTCTTATTATTGTTTTTAATGTCCATCCAGCTGTTGTTGCTGAACTACTTATTACTGCATTTGAACCAACTACACTAACCGAGAATGTAATACCAGCTGTCGTTCCAATATCATTTGTTGATACATCAGTGTATTGTGCTGTTGTTCCACTCCAAATTGACATAATTGTACCAGCTCTAGCTCCAGTAGCACCAGTACTGATAACCGTGTAATCAATGAATGAACCAGTATAAGCACTAGTTGGTATAGAGTAAATAGTGTTTGTACCAGCAGTTAGAATAGTTTTAACTGTTGTGTTTAAAGCTGGTGCTTGATAACTACCTACCAACATCGTATTATCAGAGAATACTTCAACTACTGGTAAACCAGAAATATCATTCACACTAAATAATGAGCCAGTTAATGAATCTGTAACACTAAATAATTCACCACTTGAACCTTGTATGCTAAATATTGGTGAAGAAGTACTATTACCAGAACCAATAACTGTTAAGATACTTTGTCCAGAACCAGATAATGTAGCAGATGTACCACTAATTGCTTGTAAATAAGTATTACCAGTTACTGTTAAATTACCATTCACAGTTAAACCAGTTACTGTATTAAATGCTACGTTGAATGTGCCACCAGTATTGTTAGTATATGTAAATGTGTTATTTGAATATGTACCTCCAGTTACCCTAATATCAGTTGGTAAATTAAAATAAGTTGTAGCTGATATTGTAGTTGCAGTTAAACCACCACTAATAAGTGTATCACCACTTACATGTAATCTTGCTATTGGATTTTCAGTATTTATTCCGATAAAACCTTTAGTACTTCCAGAACCTTGTACGTGTAAATGTGATGTACCTTGATTAGCAATTAAACCAGCATATAATCTAATATAATCACTATTACCAGTACTTTGTGCATTAATAATATTTAAACCATTAGCAGTTGTGTTAACATAAATAAATGCATCATTTTGTCCACCAAAACCAGGATTAGCAGTTTCACCAGATGTTCTCATACCAACATTTATTGAATTAGTCCCATCACTTGCAATAAATCTAGTTAATTTTGTAAGGTCTGTAGTAACAACAACAGCAGCTGGTCCACTTGTACCAGTTAAGTTAAAATATGCTAAACTAGTACCATCAACAACCTCAAACTTTCTACTTGGATTAGTTGTACCAATACCCACATTACCAGTATTGTAGTATATACTAGTACCATTTTGTGTCCATAAGTCAGCTGGCAAGTTATAATAAGTTGTTGCTGATATTGTAGTTGCTGATAAAACACTAGACAAAATAGTACCAGTAGATGTTAACCCAGTTACTGAATTAAACAATACATTAAACGTACCACCAGTATTATTTGTAAATGTGAATGTGTTATTATCGTAGGTACTACCAGTCACCCTTACATCAATTGGTAAATTGTAATATGTTGTAGCTGATACACTACTAGCTTTCATCTGTCCACCAACTGTTGTATCACCAGTTATTGTGTATGAACCGTTAAGAGTTTTTGTATTTACCCAAACATTAGAACCATTATAAGCACTATATGATATCAAATCACCTTGTGTTTTTCCATTTATTCTAACGTCATGAAGCTCATCTATTTCCCAACCATTTGATATGTTAACAAAAACAGAACCTACAGTTGCGTCAACTCTAACTACATACCCAATTAATACTGTATGATAAGGAGCTTGTGGTTTTAATGTAGTATATGCACCAGCAACTGTTGGTGATAACCATATTGCTGTACCACCAGTTAAACCATTTGTATTTAAATTACTTATAATACCAAAAGTTGTCACATACCCTTCACTACCAGAAGTAATATTTGAAGTAACCATACCTAAAGTAGTTACTGAATACCCATCACTAGTAGCTATAGCTCTTTTAACTGAAGGTCTATTACCTTGAGAACCAAATACATAAACTATTTCACCTTTTTGTAAAGTTGTTGCTTCAGAGTTAAACACCCTAACCAACTCTTCTTGACCTACTTGTAAATCAATAAGAGTTCCACCGACATCACCAACACCTATATTTAACGTACCAGTACCAGAATCCCAACTTAATCTTCCTTGAGTTGTAGGACCAGTGTAAGCAGTGTTTAAATCAATATAATCAGTGTATATGGTATTAGCGGTCAAACCGTTTTGTATGATTGTTGAGCCAGTAACCAAAACGCTACCACTATAACTTAAATCACCACTAACATAAACATCACCAACAAAATTTGTATCACCAGTTACTGATAACGCATAACCACTAGGTAATGATGAACCACTAATGGTCATATCACCAATAAAATTAAAATTACCAGTTACAGTATCACCAGTTCTAGCTACCCTATCCCAACCTATTGGAAGTATTGAATTTGTTGTTGTTCCAGAAGCGTATAATATAACGTTAGCTGTATTTATTGCTAACTCTCCTAATTGTAAATCACCTGGTGATGGAACTTTACCAGAAATATTTGAACGTTTTATTAAAAACGTATTCTTCCTATTTGCCATGTATATAATGGTATATCTTAAAAATCTCTATAAAGAGTTATGTATTGGGTTATAAAACCTCTATAAAATAAATATGCACAATCGTTAAATTGTGCATATTATAATTATGGTATTTTTAAAGTAAATATTTTAGTATGTTCCCCCATCTAATATATCTCCTTCAGCAAGAACCCTTACACCATTTGGTGCATTTTTATCAGAATTTGTGTTTCTAATTATAATGTCACCTAATTGAGTGAAAAAGTTTCTATTTGCATTACCAGTTGAAGAAGTATATTCGGTATTTGGATTTAAATTAGCATTATTATAAGATAAACCGATATTAAATGTTGTTGGTGTATTAGAAATACCAGAACCATCTTGAATTGTCCAACCAGCACCTAAAGATGTTATTGTTGTACTACCAGTAGGGTTATAATTTAATGTGATATTATCATCCTCTACATATAATTGACTTGTAAATGCTGACAAAGAAGGACCAAATACAGTTAATGAACCTTGAATAACCGCATCACCAGCAACAGCTAAACCACCAGTACCTACATTAACAGTACCATCAGTAGGTACACTAAATGTATTTGTCGATGCATCATAAGTAAATCCAGCTTCATCTGTTAATAAACCACCAGTACCAACGTAAACAACTCTACCAGCTGTTAAATTAGATAAAGTTAACCCAGAAACTGCTGTAAACTGAATTGGTAAATCAGCTAGACCTTGATTTTGTTTGATGGTAAACGTATTTGTTAATGGTGAATATGTAAATCCAGTAACAAAAGTATCTGTTGATTTTAATCCAGTAACATTAAATGAATTATTTTGATTATTAACAAAAGTAAGTGTTCCATTATCATAAGTACCACCAGTTACAAACACATCTTTTAACCCATTAATTGTTACATCAGTTGCATTTTTTCTGTTTAAAACAATAGTACCATTAGGTCCAGTATAAGAAATTGTACCACCAGTAACATAAATACCATTATTTTGTGTGAAACTACTTAATGTAGTATAGTTTACTATATCATTAGGGTTAGTAGCAGTTGTTGTGATACTACCTCCAGTTACATTTAATGTAGTTACATTACTAGCACTAAAGTTTGACGTTATAGCTGATAATGTACCGTTTACGGTTAAACCAGTCATTGTGTTAATCACAGCTGTTAAATCGGCTTGACCTTGATTTTGTTTAATTGTAAATACATTATCATTATAAGTAAAACCAGTAGTAAATGTATCAACACCAACTATTGATGAAATATCTGCTAATTCAAAACCGCTAGTCGTACCAGATAAAAATTTACCACTTAAATTGGAAATACCGTTATATGAAGTAATTTTATTTCTAATTTTTAAGTTATACAAGTTAGAACCAACTTCAAAGAAATTTCCATTAGCACCAGAACCTGCTGGAACCCAATCATTTGTTCCACTGGTAACCCCAGAAAACATCATAATACCAGCAGCTGTATTTACTATTGGTTCACCAGCATATAATGTAGCACCAGAAAATGGAGCAGCTGAGTTAGCGTTATTTTTTAGTATAAATCTTGTATTCCTTGTTGCCATGTTTTATCTTTTTTATATAAATATATTATTTTTTTTAATAAGTTCCACCTAATAATGTGTCGTCTTGAATTATTGAATTATTTGCTGTTATTTGTCTAATATTATTTTGTAAATCTAACCCTAAATCTACTGTAGGTGTTATCACTTTTATTGATGATGACCAAACGCTAGAATTACCGCTAACAGTGTTTACATTCCTAAATCTATTTAATGTAGTACCAACATCTATTGTCGCATCAACATTTGGTGTGATATTAGTATTAAATATTGTTTGACCACTTGATAAGTTAATTTCAGTATTATTGTCACAACTAACAATTTTATTTGTTTGAATTGATGTACAAGCACTTATTGTTGATGCTGATAAACCATTTAAAAAATTAGTTGTACCACTAACAGTACCACCAGTAAATGTCGAGTTAGCTAAGTCATATATTGTGGCAAATACATTACTACTACTAGGTGATGTAGCACCAGTGATAGCGTTATATTGATTTTGTGTTAAAGTAAAACCACCAGTATTATTTGTTTCCCATTTTACAATACCATCTCTATTAATATATAGTATTGCTGTATCTAAATCTACGAATAATGTACCTTTAGAGGAAATATGTGTTGGTACACCATTTCCAGTCTGTATGAGTATTATACCAATTGATATCGACCTAATATTAGTTGCCATTAATTATTATGTTTATTTATAAATATCTCTTTTTAGTTTATAATCTCCCAATTTGAAGACCAAGTATAATTTTTTGATGTTTGACCGCTAACAACAATAGATAAATTACCATTATTTGCTGAATATATTACAGAATTTGGTGTCATTCCACTAGAAATCCTATCAAAATCTGAATTTTCACCAATTATTTTCAAAACACCAGATGTTTTATTTAATGCTAATGTTCGTTTCCAAAATCCGTAATCATTAGTATTATTATAAGCAGTAACGTAAGATACTAAAAATGTATTATTATTATTTGCTATAGATGTAATTGTATCTATAATGATTGATTGGTTAGAAATGGTTAAACCACTATTATATAAAAATGTTCTAACTGGTAATGTAACATTTATGTTGTCACCATCATTTCTAGTGTATGTTAATAACTTACTAGCTCTATTAAATGTACCACCAGTAATATAATAATCAGTTAACCCAGATATTTTAATTGTATTACCATTACCTTTGAATAAAGTTATTGTATCTGTTTGACCATTAAAAGTACCACCAGTAATTGATTGATTTGTTGTCGTTGAAATTATTATATCAAATAAATTAGTACCACCACTATAATAGGTTGCACCATTGAATGTATCACCATTAATGGTGTTACCAATAATGTTTGACGTTTGTATATCACCATCAAAAATTATTGTACCATCACCCATAATTATTTGAGTATCACCGCTACATGAGACTAATGAATTACTAAAAATAGCGGTACATGCTGTTACAGTAGGAATATCACCAGTTAATGATAATGGTTCTATCACAAAAGTCTCATTTACATCATAAATAAAAAAATATCCCATTAATTTGTTGTACCTATTAAACTGAAACTTCCATCTGAAAAGAAGTTTTTATAAATTCTTATTGTTACAGTATCATTAGCGTTAATTACGAATGGTGATGGTAGTATTGTTCCATCAAAAACTACAACACCATTAACCCAAATTACAATTCTATTAATACCTATAATATCCTCAATTCTAGTTATGGTTACAGAATAAACTGATGTAAAAGTAAAACTAGGTTCACTTTTTGCTTTAAATAGAAAATTAAATTTAGCTGTATTACCATTTGTAATAGGTTCAAAAAACACGTTTTCATATAATCTACTTTCATCTATTTCTAATGTAACCAATTTTCTGTTAATCGTAGGTACAACCTCAAAATCAGTTTCATCTAAAATATAACCCAACAATTTCATTTCAAATAATTGTACATAAAATCTTCTATTTTCAAAATCATCAATATTACTTTCATCACCAATTGATTCTAAATGTAAAGGCATAGGGTGACCATTAACATTAATGTAACATTGTCTAGATTGATAAGCTCTTTGTACTAATCTGTTAAATATATTCAAATCTTTCATTCTATTAGTGAATAATCTAACTTCATACGTTAAATCAACAGCTGTTGGTTGTGGAATTTTATATAAATCAACACCTCTTCTAACACCATCCCAAGTAGGTACTCTCATGTAAGTATATGTTCTACTAACTGGAATATTCCATAACCCAGCTTGATTCTGTCCAGGCTGAATATCTGGTTTTCTAACTATAGTAATAAAAGGTAATTCTATATTTTTATATTTATCTGAAAATTGCCATGTTTTACTAAATTCTGTCCATCTTTGAATAGTTAAAAATATTACTGGAACTTTAACACCATCAATTGATAACGACATTCTTTTATCATCTTTAATAAATTCAAACACTGTTTGGTCCATATCTTCCTCCAACACACCCCTAGGTAGAAATGTACCATTATCGGCAATCCCATCCAAAATTTCTTGTCTTCTTTCTGGACCTATTTTTTGGTATTTTACCTTAATATTATTTCTAAATCCTTTAGGTACCCCCATAACTTATATTTTATATAGCTTTAAACTCACTAGCATCAATTGATGCACAAACTATTGTTCTAAATGCACCTTTATATCCCATGATAGTATGTTGATTATCGTAATTTTTAATACCATCATTAACAACGCTAAAATATCTTATTTCAGTTTCTGTTACTGGGTATCCGATATAGTCACCATAATAAATATTAACATCTAATTCACTTAATTGAGAATCATAAATACCAAATGTAAATTGTCCATCTTGAAGGTATCTAAGAGAACCATTTGAATTGTACGTTTTATTCTCTGGTTGTGCCATTATAGGTATTACCTTTAATTCAACTGGTGGTAAATACTTTATACCATCAATAGAAGCTTCACCATATAAATTACTAGATTCACTTGATGTTCTATCGACACTATATAAAATAATAGTAAAATTACCATCAGCTTCTATCGCTTCTCGGCCCATAGAAATCTCTAAATTAAAATCTTCTTCTGAAAAAAATTTATTGATTCTCGTAATTGGTGTTATCTTATTATTTCCCATATCTTTTATTATAAATATTAATCTAATAAATAATAATCACAACTATTGATTTTTATTTAAATATTTATTATATTTAAATATAATAACAAAAAATTAAATGATATAAAAAGTGATTAATATTAATGATTTAAAAAGCCATTCAGCGTTATCTTTATTGGAAACATATGAAGGTATAAATCCGTATATTAAAAAACTTAAAAATGAATTCATTAAGAACAAAAAGATTCAATTAACAGAGAATCAATCTAAATATATAGCAGAAAATCACGATAAAGAACCACAATATGTAAATAGGATTATAAGTATTACACCATACCTAGGTGAAGAGTTAAAAAAAATAGATGAATTATCATTTACACCAGAAAAAATACTTGTTGAATTTATTTTGGCAGAAACAGATAAAACATTTCATATATATGGTAAATTAAAACAAAATCAAAAAGAATCAAAAATGTATTGGTTACCAAAAACACAATTAAATGATGACCCTTATTTTGAACCTATTGATATTGACGTTGATTTTACAAAATATAATGAAATTTTAAGTAAATTCGGTAAATCTCTTTATAAACACCAAGAAGAAGGTATTAAATTTTTACTTTCTAGAAATGGTTGTATATTAGCAGATGATATGGGTTTAGGTAAATCCATGCAATCAATTATTGCAGCGTTGGAAAGTGGTGCTGAAAAAATTCTTATTGTTACTACTTCATCAACAAAAATAAATTGGGAACGTGAAATAAATGTGTTTTGTAATGAAACAACAATTATTGACGGTAAAAAATGGGATTCTAGTAAATTTACTATAATCAATTTTGATATACTTAAAAATTTCCATACTTTACCACCAACAAAAAAACTAAAAGAAGGTGAAAAAGAACCTATTTTAGTTAGAGATATGGTTAATGAAAAATTTGATTTATGTATTGTTGATGAAGCACATAATTTAAAAAACAATGAAAGTATCAGAGGTAAAATTATGGTTGATGTTTGTGTTAAATACAATATACCAAAAGTATGGTTACTTACTGGTACTCCAGTTGCAAATAGACCTATGGATTTCTTTAACCTTTTAAAGATAATTAAGTCCCCTATCGCAGAAAATTGGAAACACTATGCAGTAAGATACTGCGAAGGTAGACAGTTCTTTAGAACGCTTAAAAATGGCCAAAGAAAGCAAATATGGTTAACTGATGGTGCATCAAATTTGGAAGAATTGGCTAACAAAACAAAAAACATATTATTAAGACGTTTAAAAACTGATGCTATTGATATGCCAGATAAAATCGTTACTCCAATGTATCACCAATTAGACAAACAAGGTTGGAAAATGTATGATAAACTTTGGGATGATTATGTTGAACTTAAAAAGAAATTAGGTAAAAGAACAAACGAATCTCAAAAAGATTTGGTAGAACTTATATTGTTAAGACAATTTATTGCTAATGAAGCGATTCAATATACAATTGAAATGGTTGAGAATGCTATTGAAATGGGACGTAAAGTAATTGTATTTACTTCATTTTCAGATGAATTAGAAACAATCGCAAATCATTTTGGTAAAGCGGCTGTTAAACATAATGGTCCGATGTCAGCTGCTAAAAAACAACATTCAGTTGACCAATTCCAAAATAACGATAAAATAAAAGTTTTTGTTGGAAATATAAAAAGTGCTGGTGTTGGTATTACTTTGACTGAAGCAACTGTTGTGATATTTAATTCGTTTGATTGGGTGCCTGGGAATAATGAACAAGCTGAAGACCGTGCGTATCGTATTGGTCAAAATAATGATGTAAATGTTTATTATCAGTTATTTGAAGATTCTATCTCAACTAGAATGTGGGAAATGCTTAGGAATAAAAAAGACATTATTTCAACCATTATGGGTGAAAAAACAATAACAGAAGATGAAATAACTGCTTTATTAGCAGAACAATTAATTGATTAAATTATGGTAACTATTTATGGTTTTAACGGATGTCCTTATTGTAAGGAATTAAAAGAGATTTTAACTAACGAAGGAATTGAATTTAGAGATGTTGATATTGATTTAGATGAAAACGTTGATGAGTTCAATAACATAATGGAAAAGACAAAAGCAGATGAAGTACCTATCGTAAAAGTGGGTAATCAACTATTAGTTCCAAATGTTTCGTTTAACAGTATTAAAGAAGCTGCTGAATTAACAAAGAAATTTTTAGTATAATTATGTTTATTCTTATATTTATAAGTAAATAAACATTATTATGGGAGTTAGTTTAGACGAAAAAGAAAAATTATTTAGACAACTAAGACATTCTCTTGGTGCACCTACACGACAAATAGAATTAACAGATGACCAATTATGTACTCTTTTAGAAATTTGTATTGAAGATTATGCTCAATATGTTCAAGAATGGCTTATTGAACATCAATGGATGTCATTGCTTGGTCAAAATATAGATACATTAGATATGGCATTTGCTTTAAGTGTTAGAAGTTTTGATTTCATGACACAATATACCTATGCATATTCAAAACAAGTAGGATTACAAACAAGAGGTCCATGGGAACTTAAAAAAGATTTTGTGAGTCTAGAAGCTGGTAGACAAGTTTATCAAATACCAGCTGGTCGTGAAATAAATGAAGTATTATGGATTACACCTCCAGCAACTAGCCAAGCATTGTTAGCAAACTATGGCGGTATTGACTATGGTTTTGGTGGTGGTTTCTCACAAGTTGGTGGTGGTGTTGGTACTGGAGGTCCAGGATTCGCTCGTTCTGGTTATTACATAGCACCAGCTTTTGATATTTTATTAACAGCTGCTGACATGAATCTTAAAAATAGAATTGTTAGGAGTGAATTAGTTCATAAAATAACAGCTGGTCCAAATGGCACTAAATTATTACACTTGATGAGTACGCCTGGTTCTAAATTGTCGTTTGGACAAGGGATAGGTGGCGTTGGTAGTTCTATAAATCTAACTGGTTGTCAAGTATGGTATCACTATTATGATACAACACCAGAAAATGTTGACCAATGTAAACAAGATAATCCAGATATTATCAAAATGCCAAATCAAGTTCCACTGTCTAAATTAGATTTTTCTGATTTTAACGAACCAACAAAAACACTTATCCGTCAATTATTTATAGCTGAAGGTAAAAGAACATTAGGTAGAGTTAGAGGTAAATTTGGAGGTATTGTAGGACCGCCAGAAGCAGAAAGAACAATGGATTATGATACATTACTATCTGAAGGAAATGAAGAGAAAAAAGCAGTTTTAGAAAGATTAGATACTAGATTAGAAAGATTATCGACAACAAAACAATTAGAAAGAGGTGCAACTGAAGCTGAATTCTTAAATAAAGGATTAAAATATCGCCCATTAGGATTTTGGGTATATTAAATTAAAAAGGGGTTTAATAACCCCTTTTTTTTTATTTCTTAAAAACCCCATTCATCTTCTGGTTCTTCTTTTTTAACTTCTACTTGTAGTTCTGGTTCTTTACCCATATCATTAACACTAACTAACATATCAAGATATTCTTCTGGCATCTCACCAAAAGTATCGTCATATTCATCATCCAATAATAAGTCCTCATCATTTCTGACAATATTACCATTTTCATCTTCATCTAAATTATCATCTTCATCTTCTTCATTTTCAGAATATTTTCTTTTAGGTTTAACTTCAGTTTTAGTTTCGATAACAAAGTTTTCAGAATTTTTGATAACTTTTTCAATGACACCATCAAATGATTGTATAACTACTTCTGGTTCATCTTCAGTGATTACTTCTTCAATTGTTGCAAACATATCATATGTTTTGCCAGTCATTACTTCACACTCAGCAATATAATCTAACCATTGTTCATAACGATTATCATTATTTTCGTTATTAATTAGTTTGTAATATTTATCTCTTTCTATTGCCTCTTTTTCATATTTAAAAAAATCATGTATAGTACAAAGAGGCTCACCCCATTTCCTAGATATCAATAATCCATCATCGTTAATATCGCAGATTGTTAGTATGTCTATTCTTAATTCACCGCTAGACCTTATAGTTGATAAATCTTTTAATTCTAATTGTTTAATTATATTATCTAATTGTTCTTTTTCATGTTGAATACCTTCTTTTTTATAAATTTTAAGTCTCTCATGGTAGTCTGCTCTAATAGATTCCCATTCTTCTTCTTCCATGTTATTTGGAATCTTATTTACTTTATCCCAGAATTTAATTTCTTTATCTTCCATTCTCATAAGGTCTTCATATGAATCTTGGTCTGTATCCTTAAATGGTATACCAGAAACTAACTCGCATTCTTTTTTGGTAAATATAATTCTTTCTTTTAAATGTTCTACAGTTTTTTTAGTTACCTTATCTTTAACTTTAATTATATCTAATAATATTCTAGAACGTACATCTGAATTAAAACATACTAAAAGAGGTTTAACTTTTTTATTGAATGCGTCTAAGTAACGAGCAACATTATATTCATCAGTATATAAACTATTCTCAATTTCTTTAATTCTAGATAAAATATTATTGTATGCTTCAGTATCTTTTTCATTATTTTCTTCCATAACAACTAGAGACTTTTTAAGCATTTCCATTTCTTTTATATTTTCAAAATCCTTTTCAACTGTATCTGGGTCAATCAATTTACAATTAAGTTCTGTAACTTTTTCAACTTTAGGGTAACAACCATTTGCTTCAAAATAAGCATACGTATCTTTTTTACTCATTTTGTTTTTATCAATAGTTTTTAAATCACCATGAGATTTAGCAGAACCAATATTTATGTAATATAAAACATCACCTAAAGTAACGTCTAAATTGTTTTGAATCGCTAACTCCATGTGTGCTTGTTTAGGCATCGGATTACCAGCTTTATTCTTTGTTAGAGACTTCTTTTTGTAATCTGAAATGGTTGACTTCACTTTTGCTTTTGAAGCCATCTTAACAAGCGGAATTTGATAATTATAAATCTTATCTACATATTCATAATAGAACTTAACAAATGAATATCCATCACCATCTAACAACATTCTGATACCTTTACCTAAAAACTCTTCAATAAACACAGACATCTTTTTAGACTTAACTGAGTTACCAACCAATTTAATTTTACCACCTATATCATTAGCATAATTCTTACGTGCAAAGTTAATAGTGGAATTACAGATATCATCTATATCTAGACCCATACGGCCTTCCATATAATTTTCATTGAATTCAGCTAACACAGCATCTAACCCAGTTAATTCTTTACCACCATCACCTTCTGTTTTCCAATGCGAACCTTTTGCTACGTATTTAATTTCATCTATGTTATCTGGAAATGCAAAGTTAAAACCATCTGTATCACCTACAAGTGCTCTAAAACCATGTTTTTCTGTGAAATGACGAACCATTAATCGTAAATACTGACGACCACGACACGTTGTTTCTTCAGCTGAATCTGTATCACCCCAGTTAAAGATATAAGGAGCTCCATATGAACCAAACCACGAGTTAGCTAATATTTTAAGAGGTAACTGTTTCTTATCATAAATGTTAGCCAAAGCTTTGTGTTCAGTTATTTCTTTTTTTATTGAAGCTATTTCTTCTGGTGTTAAATCTTTGTTTTCTTTTAATTTTGTTTCAAGTTTTTTAGCTTTTTTCTTTTCAGCACCAGTCAAGAATTTGAATTTATCACGAGTATCAACGACATATGTTAACATTCCTTCCATTACACCAGAAATATCCAAATCTGGGAAGATTAAGTGTGTTAATTGAATCTTTGGATAAAGTGCAGCAAAGTCTAATTTAACTACGTTTCTAGCGTAACCAACTTCTAATAATCTAGACAAACCTCCAGTAAAATCTCTTTTAGGTAAACCATCTGGAATTGCTAAACCATTTTCATATGACCATGCAGCCATAATCAATTTCCATTGACCAGCAGTACCCATCGTAGAACTACGCATAAAGGTAGTAGGTAACATTTTAGCAATAAGGAAAGATGCTTGATTAAAGATATTATCAATTTGTTCTGTTTCCCATAAGTCATCACAAAGATATCTCTGAACTATGTAATCACCTTTTACTGTTTTATAACCATCTTTTAATGGTTTTTTATCGGTAATCATATACCAATCACCATCAGTATCGTTGAATGCGTATTTATTTACTTTATCAGCCCATGTTGTGTTGATTTTATCGCCTGGGACATAAACACGGTTAGGTTTTGCAATTTCAGAATATTGAGTGATATACTTCAATCCCCAACTCTTAATCTCAGAGTTGATAGCCATTGCTCTACGTACAGCATGTGAAATATCCATGATATTATAACCAAACATATGTGTTTGTTTATATTTCTCAGTTTCACCACCTAATTTAAGTGATGCATCTTTACGTTTAATCTTTGAAATACGGTTAAGTGTAATTGCCAATTCAGTAATTGGTATTGAAAGCCTTTCAGCACGTTCAAATAAGAAAGGCCAGTCAAAGTTCTCAGAGTTATAACCAGTAATAATGTCTGGTTGAACTGCATCAATTATTTTAAAGAACTTTTCAATGTTATCCCTTTCACTATTACGTTTATCTGTTGCAGTGACTCCTATAGTCTCCAAAACACCCTCTAAACCTTTGTTGTCACGAACACCTATCTGAAAGATTGCATTTTTACTAGCAAACAACCCCTCAGTTTCCAAGTCAAATTGAAATCTATGGACATCATCGTAATCATCCATCCCGTTGAATAATCGTTTACCACTTTGAATAAGGTATTGTTCAGTAGGACTAAACATTACGAATAAACTTCTATACATTGGTGATTTATCATCATTTGGGTCAATGTTTTTATCACTAAATACATCTATACCACCATCTTTAAAAAACTTTAATAGATTATTATAAGAATGTTTACACGTGGCCATGTACTTATATCCATTGGCCATACGGTCTGGTGTGTAACCTTCTTCATTACTTGTCGTTAGTTTTGTTATTTTAATTCCATACTCACGACAAGCCTCAATTATTTTAAGACGTTTACCACCATAAATCATAGATGTCACTTCTTCTTTGAACCAAAGAAATGGTTTATAAACATCATCATATAGGTATTTACCCTTTTCTGGGTCATTAATAACTAAAGTAACCCTAGGTTCACTGTAGTTAGATTCGATAGCTACAATGTATTTTTCTGGGTTTGAACCTTGTAAAAATGATTCAATAACTTCATTACTTACTTTTGTCTTCGATTTACTCATACTTCTTTTTTTTATTAAATATACAACCAAAAGATACCTAAAACAATACAAAGTAAGAATAAAATTTTAACTTTGTACGTTACAAAGTTACAAAATTAAGGTTAAAAAAACAAGTAATTTATTTTTTTATTGAACCCTCTAAAATATTAATAAATAATTCTTCTCTAATTGGGACAATTAATGTCCCACTACCATCCAAAAATGTTATTTCAAATTGACCAATATATCTACCAGGAATAGAAGTCTGTTTTGCTGTAAATTGATAAGTTAAATAAAATTCATCACATACACATTTACTTTTAGGTAAAACCTCTTCTATTGTTGCATTACTACACGCAATTCGTTTAACACCAGTAACAACATCAGACATTGTAAAAGTTATTGATGCATTTTGAATTTTATCGTGAAATTTATTAAAATCATTTCTACCATCTTTAATTAGTTCTAATTTAAGTTTGGGTAATGTTGCATTTTTATTTATAAAGAATTCCATATTATTAATTTTTAAACTCAAGAATGTAATTTTTTCCAAACAGTACCAGTCCAACCGTAAAAACTTGATGTAACTGAATCAAATACCATAGTACCAGCTCCTTTAGTAGGTACTGGGGTTGTTGCACCATCAGACAACGAACTATATTCATTATTAGTTACGTTATTACCTTCTACTTTATCACTCAATTCCTTAATACCTTCAATTAATAATGCAACTACATTATCGTAATGAACACCCATGTATTTCTCTTCAGAATTTTTATTAACAAATGTTAATTCTGGAACTATCTTACTAACTTCTTGTGCTATTAAACCTATTTTAACATCACCATTAGGTTCTTCAGTCCAATTATATTTAACACCTCTTAATTGTTTAATTTTATTTAAAGAGTCTTCTAAACTAACAATATTTGTTTTTAATCTTTCATCAGATGTACTTGTAGTTAATGTACCATCAGCAGTACGATGTAACGCACCAGCTGAAGCTGAAGAACCAATATTTCTAAATCTAGCATTACCATTAACATCTAATTTTTCAGTCGGAACATTCGTACCCATACCAATGTAACCTCTACTTGACCCAGCAGCAACACCGTGAATGTGAATATCAGCGTCAGTTGCACCATTATTAGAACCATTTGGTTGACCAGCAAACATTCTAATATAATCATCACCAGAGCCACTAGTACCATCATTTGAGATTATATTAAGACCATTTGTATAAATACCAGCATATATAAATGCATCACCTTGCTTTCCATATACTGTGTAAGTTGGGTCATCCCAAGCTCTAACACCAAAAGAATATGCCGTACTTTGGCCAGCACCACCTACAGAACCATTATTCGATAAAATACTAAATCTAGGTAAAGTAGTTGTTGCAGATAACACTACATGTCCACCAGCTGAGTTACCATCATAAAATAATCTACTACTCATGGCACCATATGCATCAATGGTGTATTGTGGATTACTTGTATTAATACCAACCCTAGATGTTGTACCACCAGTATTAACAATTAAATTAGGTACATACACAGTATCATTCATACCACCATTAATACTTTCACCAAAAACAACTGTATTTCTACCACTTGCAGTTGAATTTAAACCATGAACAAATGAATATAACCCACTAGCTAGTGTTTCTCTACCACCAGCATGTGATGCATTACCAGAAGCAATTGAACCTTGACCTTCAGCATGTGAAGCATATCCACTTGCTGTTGTACCACTACCTTCAGCATGTGATGCTCTACCACTTGCTATTGTTATAGCACCTTCAGCATGTGAACTAATACCACTTGCATTTGTAGCACTACCTTCAGAATGTGAATCAATACCACTTGCTATAGTACTAGCACCTTCAGCATGTGACGCATAACCAATCGCTTGTGTATTACCACCTTCTGCATGTGAATAATTACCACTTGCTGTTGTTGATTTACCTTCAGCATGTGATGCAAGACCACTGGCTGTTGGATAACCTCCAGAATCACCATATCCTTCAGCATGTGAGTAATTACCACTAGCTATTGTGTTGCCGCCTTCAGCATGTGATGCGTAACCACTAGCAAATGTATTGAAACCTTCACTATGTGATGCTGTACCGATAGCTAGAGTAGCGTATCCTTGAGCATGTGATGTATCACCACTTGCTATTGAATTAAACCCTTCAGCGTGTGAACCATAATCACCATAAGCAATTGTATTTCGACCCTCAGAGTGTGAAGATGAACCAAAAACAGTTGTTCCACTACCTTCAGCATGTGATGCAGTACCAATAGCAAACGTAGCTCTACCTTCCGCATGTGAATAATTACCAGCTGTATTGAATAAACTTTCATTATTACCTATATTAGCATAAAAACTAAATCCTAAATCATTGTCTAAATTAATATTTGATTCTGGGTTAATAAGTGTTAACCAACCAAAAGATGAATACCAATCAGTTGGAACAGTAAACGATGGTTTAAATTCAATATCAACGTAACCACTTGGTCCACTACCAATATATGATATCGATTGAACATGTTCTTTTTTTATGTATGTTGTATTATATCTAAAATCAGTAACTAAAAAATCTTTATTAACTAAAGTTAATGAATAATCACCATACCCTTCATCTAAAGATAAATGACCTAAACTACCACCACCATAACTTCCAAAACCATAACTGTATGCTTTAGAACCAGAAACAGATTTTTTACCCTCAGCATGAGATTCGTCACCATATGCTTTTGTGTCTCCACCTTCAGCATGAGATTGGTCACCATATGCTAATGTACTACCACCTTCAGCATGTGAACGTATACCCTCAGCGTGTGTAGAACCACCTTCAGCATGTGAAAACCAACCTTCAGCATGCGAACCTTGACCCTCTGCATGTGATGCTACACCACTTGCAATTGACTGATAACCTTCAGCATGTGATAGATTACCTCTTGTTACTGTCATATAACCCTCAGCATGAGATGCTCTAGCTAAAGCTTTTGTTTGTTCACCTTCAGCGTGTGAACGTTTACCAACTAAAAAATTAGCGAAATTACTAGTCAAATTATCTATATCAGCAACATAGACTAAACCACCAGTACCATACAAATCAGAAACTAATATAATTTCAGTACTTGAACCAGTATATATAACGTTAGAGTATTCTAGTTTTCTAACATAACCAGTTAATTGAGACTCTGAGTAATAAACATATACATCACTAAATGAATAATTTAAAAATTCATTTCTTACATCACCATATGATGAATCTAATGTTATTACAGCATCAGACCATACAAAAGTACCTTCAAACCCTTTAAACCCAGCTAATGTATTATATCCCTCAGCATGTGTTTGATGACCAAACGCTGTTGTACCATAACCTTCAGAATGTGATTCAGTACCATTAGCTCTTGTATACCAACCTTCAGCATGTGAATTTTGTCCACTAGCTAATGTGTTACCACCTTCAGCATGTGAATGCATACCACTAGCTGCTGTGTTACCACCTTCAGCATGCGAACTAATACCACTTGCATTTGTATCATAACCCTCAGCATGTGAAGCACTACCCATAGCTATTGTATTATAACCTTCAGAATGTGACCATTTTGCTAAAGACCTAGAGCCATAACCTTCACTATGTGTCGATAAACCAATATTAACATTAGCATAATCACTATTTAAATTATTAATATCTGCTACTGCTGAACCACTAGTACCAAAAGTAATATCATATAAAAATATTTCAGTATTAGTACCAGAACTAAAGGTTACATTAACATACTGTTTTGAATAAATAATTTGTTGTGAGCCTGGGTTGGAAGCAATAAAAACATAATCATTTGAATAGTTAATAAATTCATTAGTAACATCACCATAACTAGAATTCAAAACGATTACACCATCAACTGGCATTGTAAATGAAAATCCTTTAAACCCAGCTAATGTATTATAACCCTCAGCATGTGAATAATCACCTATTGCCTTTGTATAATAACCCTCAGAATGTGAACGCTCACCACTAGCTGTTGTATACCTACCTTCTGCATGTGACTCATACCCACTAGCTGTTGTATTAAAACCTTCAGTATGTGAATTACCTCCGATAGCTGTTGTTTGATAACCTTCTGCATGTGATGAATTACCACTTGCTGTTGTACTATGACCTTCAGCGTGTGATTTAATACCACTAGCAACTGTATCACTACCTTCAGCATGTGAACTAAGACCACTAGCTATTGAATTATTACCTTCAGCATGTGAATTATCACCACTAGCTATATTAGCACTACCTTCAGCATGTGATGCTAAACCATTTGCTTTTGTACCTTGACCTTCAGCATGTGATTTTTCACCACTAGCTGTTGTACTAAACCCTTCAGCATGTGAATAATTACCAAATGTAGTTGTATATTGACCCTCAGTATGTGAGTGCTCACCGATAGCTGTTGTTTGTTTACCCTCAGCATGATTAGCATAACCAAGAAAGTTATCAGCGAGTGGGCTATTAATATTTGTTAGGTCAGCAACATATGAACCACTATTTACCGTTAAGTCGTTTAAATATATTTCAGTATTTGTTGTTGAAATAAATGTAACATTATTATATGCGTATTTAATCCCATCCAAAACAACATTCCCAACATTAGAAAATTCAGAAGTTACATCACCATAAGATGAATCTAACGTTATTAAACCATTAACAACTGAAATAACAGTAAAACCTTTCCAACCAGCTACAGTATTATATCCCTCAGCATGTGAATTATCACCAATAGCTGTTGTAATATTACCTTCAGCATGTGATGCATAACCACTAGCTGTCGTCAATACACCTTCAGCATGTGATTTAGCACCACTTGCGAATGTTGAATACCCCTCAGCGTGTGAATTATAACCACTTGCTTTCGTATTTTGACCTTCAGCATGTGAACCATAATCACCACTAGCAGTTGTATAATAACCTTCAGCGTGTGATGCGTAATTACCACTAGCTGTTGTATTATAACCCTCTGCATGTGAATTATCACCAATAGCTGTTGTATAATTACCTTCTGCATGTGATTGATTACCACTCGCTGTTGTTTGACTACCTTCAGCATGTGATGCTTGGTCACTAGCTGTTGTAAAATGACCTTCAGAATGTGAAAAAATACCACTTGCTGTCGTATTATAACCCTCAGCATGTGAATAATTACCTAAAGCTTGTGCACCTTGACCTTCAGCATGTGAACTAATACCACTTGCATTTGTATATTTACCTTCAGCATGTGAATTAATACCACTTGCTGTTGTAGCATTACCTTCAGCATGTGAGTTTTCACCAATAGCTTTTGTTACAGAACCTTCAGCATGTGAATACATACCACTAGCCCATGTCATCTCTCCTTCAGCATGTGAATACTGATTACTAGCTACAGAATAATTTCCTTCAGCATGTGAACCAATACCACTTGCCGTTGTATAAGAACCTTCGGAATGTGAATAGACATTACTAGCAATTGTATAATAACCACTAGCAGATGAAGCACCACCACTTGCCGTTGTCATATAACCCTCAGCATGTGAATTAACACCACTAGCTGTTGTACTTTCACCTTCAGCATGTGATTTAAGACCACTTGCTGTTGTATTTCTACCTTCAGAATGTGAATAATCACCACTTGCTGTTGTATATTGACCCTCAGCATGCGAAACATCACCACTTGCAATTGTATAATAACCAGAAGCTGATGAAATATTACCACTAGCTATTGAACCATAACCAGAAGCTGATGAATTATTACCACTTGCTGTTGTAATTCGACCTTCAGCATGTGAATTAAGTCCACTAGCAGTCGTCAATATACCTTCTGCATGTGATTGATTACCAATAGCAATTGTTAATAAACCTTCAGAGTGTGAATTAACACCACTAGCTATTGTAGTAGTACCTTCAGCATGTGAAGCAACATTACTTGCAGTTGTACCACTACCCTCAGCATGTGAAGCATTACCACTTGCAGTTGTACCACTACCTTCAGCGTGTGAATAATTACCGCTTGCTGTTGTACTTTTACCTTCAGCATGTGATGCACTAGCACCAGCTGTGGACAACCATCCTTCAGAATGTGAATAACCACCAATAGCTGTCGTTTGAAAACCTTCGGCATGCGAATAAAAACCACTTGATATTGCTTGACCACCCTCAGCATGTGATGCGAATCCACTAGCGGTTGTTGTTGCACCTTCAGCGTGTGCTCTTTGACCAGATGCTGTTGTACTAACACCTTCAGCATGTGATGCCTCACCGATTGCCTTTGTCCAAAGACCCTCAGAATATGAATATAAACCACTCGCTTCAGTAGTCCAACCACCAGCATGCGAATAATCACCACTAGCTGTTGTATAACCACCTTCAGCATGTGAACTAATACCACTAGCAGTTGTTGCTTTACCTTCAGCGTGTGAATAAAAACCGTTTGCAGTTGTTCCAGTACCCTCTGCGTGTGCTCCATTACCACTAGCTGTTGTAAATACCCCTTCAGCGTGTGACGCACCACCACTAGATATTGTATAAGCACCTTCAGCATGTGAATTTTGTCCACTTGCTATTGTATGGTCATTTTGAGCATGTGAATTATAACCACTTGCTTGCGTATTTTGACCTTCAGAATGTGAATTTTGCCCACTTGCGAATGTTGCATACCCTTCAGCATGTGAATAATCATTAGTTGCTTGTGTAATACCACCCTCTGCATGAGATACATCACCAGTAGCTTTTGTACCTTCACCCTCAGCATGTGAATTAACACCACTAGCTGTTGTACCTTCACCCTCAGAATGTGAACCATAATAACCACTAGCTGTCGTATTTCTACCTTCAGCATGTGAACCAATACCACTTGCAGTTGTAAAGTTACCCTCAGAATGTGAATAATTACCACTTGCTGTTGTATAATAACCTTCGGCATGTGAATTATCCCCACTAGCTGTTGACCCATTTCCTTCAACATGTGAATTATTACCACTAACCAAAGTTTGATAACCCTCAGAATGTGAATTATAACCACTTGCTGTTGTATCAGCACCTTCAGCATGTGACGCATAACCACTAGCTAATGTATTAAACCCTTCAGCCACAGCATAATCTCCAGTAGCATCTAAACCACTATTATTTTTAGCTTTAATAGGGTAATTAGTACCATTCCACGTTGAACCAGATACCCAATAAGTATCAGCAGTAAGTGCATTACTATTAACATTTGATGTTCCAGCTGTAAAGGTTAAATCTTGTCCGTTATATTTCTTTAACGTAATTACATTATTATTAGTTACTGCTGTATAAATTATATGACCTTTTAGGTATATAAAGTTACCATCAACGTCTACATGAGATAAAACTAGGTTTCTAGTTAAATCATTAGCATAAGGGCTAGATAAAGTTCTTAAAATTATATCACTCATTTATTTTTGTTTATTTATAGTTAATTATAATTATTTTTTTTATTGGTAGTATTCAATTATGAATCTAAATTTAAAATCTGGTATTACACCATAATTGAAATATTCTTGGAATGGTTTAATTTGGAATGAAATAAATGATGAATAATATACATCTACACTATCACCAGTATTTATCTCATTTCCAGTATTATCCCAAGTTTGACCATATGGATAAGGTGCAACACCTAATGATTTATTACCGATGAATGTACCACCAACACCACCTAAACTAACATCTGTATACATAGAAAATGGGTCTGAAAATGCTACTGATTCACTCCATACTGTACCATTATCACCAACATTTGCTGATGAAAAAATAGTAGAACCAGTACTAGACGAACCAGCAATCTTGTTATTTAAATTAAACACAAATAATTCGTTGTTATCACCAACAACAGCAGAATTTAACATAGTACTATCAAAAGGTGAATAATAACCAGATTCACCACCAGCTAATAATCTAACTTGAGTAGCCTTAGCAGAATCAGTTAAAAGGTTAGTATAAACTTTAATTTTAGATATACCTTTCCATGGTGTTTCTGGTCTAAATGCTACTGTATATTTACCACTTCCATAGTTGGTGGTAATTAAATTTGATTTGTTTTTACCATTATACCCCCAGTTTACACTACTGAACTGATTCGTAATATAAACACGTGTTGAATCATATGCTGATACAATTGGATTTAAACCACTGTAAGTACCAGCACTAATTGATATACTTATATCACCACTATCATATTGACCAGTTGCTGGTGTTGAAAATGTCCATTCACCAGGCAATGGATTCTTAATACAAATAAATTCATATAAATTACCATCTGGTGGTATTACTGCTGGTGTATCTATAGGTAAATTATTTATTCTTCCTCCAATATTAGCTGGGAAAATAAATAAAAATGTGGTACCATTATTAATTACCTTAACACTCTTACCCGTAACTGGTTGTGGTAATTTAGTTGCATAATCAGTAGATGTAACACCAGTAAATACATTAACACCATAAATCAAAACAGATGTAGTTGCTGTACTAGTATTATTAGCATTTAAATCAGCATTAACTGTATATAACGCATTTGAAATATTTGTGTTACCACTAATTATTTCACCACTAGCACTAACACCCAAACTACTAACTGATGTTCCAGAAGTTAAATTATTTATAATTAAATTATTAACGTAAACGGTGTCATTTGATGAACCGATAATTGAATTACCTAAAACAATTGTTCCTACACCATTAGCTTGTGATGAGATACCATGAACAAATGAATAAAGACCACTCGCTTCAGTTGTTAAACCACCAGCATGTGAATTATCACCACTAGCTATCGTAGATTCACCTTCAGCATGTGAATTTTGTCCACTAGCTATTGTTAATTTACCTTCAGCATGTGATTGATTACCAATAGCTTGTGTTAAAAAACCTTCAGAGTGTGAACTAGCACCACTAGCTGTTGAACTACCTTCAGCATGTGACGCATTACCTATCGCTATTGAATTTTGCCCTTCAGCATGTGAGTTTTGTCCACTTGCTACACTTGAATTACCTTCAGCATGTGATGCAAAACCACTAGCAATTGTAGCAGAACCTTCAGCCAAAGCATAGCTACCAGTTGCATCTAAACCACTATCATTAATCGCTATTAAAGAAAAATTACCAGTTGAACCAGATGTCCAATAATTAAGACTAGAACCAACATTAAAGCCAGTGACACTAAACGTACCACCAGTATTATTTGTGAAAATAGCTGTTCCAGATGAATAAGTACCACCAGTTACATAAATATCGCTAGTTGAAGTAACACTAGACCCACTAACAATTTTACCATTAGCATCAATACCTAATGATGCAGATAAAACTCCACTACTTATATTTGTAAAAATTACATCATTATTAAATGATACTGAAGTTCCAGTATATGCTTCTATTGAATTAACCTTTATTAAACTCATTTTTTATTTATTTATTTTTTTTTATTATTAGCTACAATTGTTAATGTAGAACTTGGCGGTATAGTTATTACAACATTATTATCAACAACCAAAGGTGAATTATATGTAACATATGAATCATCTGGTAATGAAACGTTTTCATGTAAAATAGCTGTAGGGTAAGTAGTTATTTCAAAACCTAAATCAGATATTGATTTTGTCGAACCACTTAAAAAATTAGACGCACCACTTAATATATAATTTTTAACATCATCAAGTGTTGTGTTTTTACTATCACCATTGTTAACATCTGTTATCAATAAAACATCTAAGCCATTTAATTGTGCAATTGGTGTGTTTAATGTGTAAACACCTACATTATCGAACACAAAATTCATAAAATTACCAGCAATCATTTTTTTGGTAACATTATTATCCATTATTAGAATTAATTCATTACCATTAATAGATACATCAGAAGGAAATTGATTTATTTTTTTATTGGGCATTTTATGTTTTATTTAATAAATATGTTTATTTTATT